>Ga0307489_10000066_pt1 | contig 51458 bp, 48 predicted proteins | sample SB12metaG_FD_202247 | JGI IMG/M metagenome (GOLD analysis project Ga0307489, IMG submission 202247) | Sea-ice brine microbial communities from Beaufort Sea near Barrow, Alaska, United States - SB 1.2 | ecosystem: Environmental > Aquatic > Marine > Coastal | place: USA: Alaska | collected... | reverse complement strand
GTGCGGCAGCTGGTTATAGCTTACGCAGTCTAAGCTCTACCTATACAGGCTTTGCTATTAAAGTACAGGACAACGTAGGTGGAGCGACTCTTGATGTAGGTTTTGATAGTAACAGAGAGTTAGACACTTCTGCTATTGCCGCTTACGGAGGTGTTAATGATGTCTTTGTAGAGACTTGGTACGACCAGAGTGGCAATGGTAATAACTCTACTCAAGCTACGTCTGCTAACCGTCCAAAGATTTATGATGGTACAACGGGTGCGGTGGTGATTAACAACGGCAAACCTTCGCTTGATTTTAAGGCGGGAGATTTTATGGCAGACACGACTTGGAACGGAGCCTCGACAACCTATATTTTCAACGTCCTTCAATCGAACGGCTTGGAAGCATTACCAAGGATTGGAATCGATGTTGGTTCTGTTGTCGAATATTACGGCTTAGGAATTAACGGCAACACAGGAGCAAGTAGCGCGGGAATTGGTAGCTTATCGCAATTCAGTAACGGAACTTCAATTGGAGCAACGCGTAACGATATTTGGGACGCGCTGCAATCGCAAAGCGTTCTAACCGTTTCGGGTGATTTCAGCACTTGGACGGGCGGCTTTGGATTGACTCGAAGCGGACAGAAAATGTACACTTTCGGACAAGAGTTTATTATTTATAATTCCGACCAATCCACCAACCGCACAGGCATTGAAACCAACATCAACGATTTCTACAGCATTTACGGGCCTACGCCTACGCCTCTTCTTTTAAATTTATATCCTAATGCTTCTGCGGGTTACTCTTTGCGTAAGCTCAACACGAGCTACACAGGTTTTGCTATTAAGGTACAGGACACCGTAGGCGGGTCTACGCTAGATGTAGGCTTCGATAGCAACGGAGAGTTAGATACTTCTGCTATTATTTCTTACGGAGGCTCTAACGACGTCTTCGTAGAGACTTGGTACGACCAGAGCGGCAATAGTAATAACGCAACTCAAGCTACGTCTGCTGACCGTCCAAAGATTTATGACGGTACAACGGGAGTGGTGATAACGGAGAACGGGAAGCCTGCGGTAGAATTTACTTCAAACAGTCAGATTTTACAAAGCACCAGCGCCACCGCGTTTACGGGGGTTATTGAAAACGAGCTTTATTGCGTGGCATCTTACGATACAATAAATGTTGGAAACCAATACGCTTCAGGGGTTCAAATTGGTGGAGCAACTAGGGGTGTGATGATTGGTACAAATTCATCAAACGCTCAAATTCGGTATCATTCTAATGCTACAAACTTTGAAGTGGCAGTTGGCGGTACAATAGTAGCAGCCACTCAGGTTCTTAACGGAGGTACATATGATGGCACGACGCGACACGCTCGACTCAATGGGGCATCTGTCGGCACGAATACAGACGTAGGAAACACAGGTACCGCAGACCTTTATTTTATCGGCAAACATCCAAGCTTACAGGGTGGTACATCTAAACGGGTGCAGGAATCAATCATTTATGCTGCATATAGTGGAAATGAATTAGGTATTGAAACCAACATCAACGACTTTTATTCGATTTATTAAGATGGCAATTAAACTCACAGATAAGATACATACTGTAGCCGCAGGTGTAGACACCGTAAACCGAGGCTCGGCTCAAGCTAACGCAGGTAGAGAAGCTTACACTCTTCAAGAAGTGTCAGACCTTATTGGCGGCGGAGATATTACAGTAGATTTTCAAGGTGATGGGCGTATGGTGTTTTGTTCGGATACGGAAGATGAGTTGAAGTGTTTTTTTAATATAAAATACGATTCGTCTACCAATACAATGAACTTCAGTTCTATAACGTATCTGCTACAAAATAATTACGCATCATCAGACGACACAACTCCCACATATTTTGGAAGGGGAGTAGAGTCGTATAGGAGTATTACTACTGTTACTTTAACACCCGCAACATTCTATGTTATCGAGGGAGTAACAGTTACTCCATCAAATGCAACTTCAGAAAGCAATGTATCCACAGGTTTCTTGGCTTGGACAGCGTTCGCGTACTCAGTCGGTTCAGTTGGAATGATTATAAAGGGTAATATTGTACAGGCAAGTACTTTAACAGGCAGCAATGGTTCACCTGTTTACTTAGACACTACCGATGGAGGTGCAACATCAACTCGTCCTACCGCATCAGGAAATGTCGTTAGGGTAATAGGGTATAAAATAAATAACAAAGAGATGTATTTTGACCCTTCAAAAGATTGGACTGTAATTCCTTAAATTAATATTATGGCAAACGTAAAATTTTCAGAGTTTACAGCTGAGACAACTGTAGGAAATGTAACTGAGATAGTCGGTCTTACGGCGGCGGGTAACATCAAAATTACCCCTACGAATTTTTTATCTGGAGCAGGAGCTAACCTAGAGAAAAACCCATCGGGTGCAGCAGCAGGAGATTATTCACCTGGTTCTACTTTCTTTAACGCTTGGGCTTCTGGTGCAACGACGCTTGGTCAAGCTTATTATTGGACTGGCTCTGTGTGGGAAGCTTCCAATGCTACTGATAGCACTAAGTCTACGGGTATTATTGCTATTGCAGCTTCTACTAATTCTTCGTCAATGCTCCGCGAGGGTAATATCGTACTGGACTCAAGTTCTAGCATTACTACGTTGGGGGCTCCTATTTATTTATCTACAACCGACGGTCTTTTAACGGACACGCAACCTACTGGAACCACAGGATTTATTGTTCGAATTGTAGGTTATGTTTTGGACGTAACCAATAAAATTGCTTATATAAATCCAGACAGTTCGTTCATCACACTAGCTTAAAAATGTCTTAGTATGGCGACTATTCAAAAAGTAAGCGGAATTGATTTCGCCAATATATCTAATTTTGACGGAGTTGATGTCTCAGCTTTAGGGTCCATCAATCTTATAGATAAGCCAGCTACGGGCGGTTCTTTACTTTTAGATACCTACCCAGGTGCGAGAGCTGGACATAGCTTACGCCGTCTAAGCTCTACCTATACGGGTAGCGCTATTAAAGTACAGGACACCGTAGGTGGAGCCACTCTTGATGTAGGCTTCGATAGCAACGGAGAGTTGGACACGGCTGCTATTATTGCTTATGGAGGCAGTAATGACGTGTTCGTACAGACTTGGTACGACCAGAGTGGTAGTGGGAACAACGCTACTCAAGTTTCGTCTCCCAACCGACCTAAGATTTACGATGGGTCAACGGGTGCTGTGACAACGGAGAACGGTAAGCCTGCGATTAATTTCATTAGGAGCTCTAGTGACTATTTCTTAATTAGCTATCCTAATTTAGACCAAGGCGATATAACAATAAGCACAGTTTGCGCTAGTAACAATACTTCAAACGCCGCAATGCAATTTGTTTTGGGAGGTACGAACACAAATAGGATTTGGCATTATTCACCAGGCTCAAACTCTGACAGGTTTTATTACGGTAGCAGGTCACCTATAACTTATACTGTAAACGACACAAATCAAAATTTATTCAGCGTTACAGCAGGTACCACATCGAATGGCTTTCGAGTTTTCAAGAATACAGTCGAGTATCCGATTGCCTTGGCGCTTCTGACAGGGAGTCTTGATACGACACAAATGAGGATTGGCGCGTATATTAATAACGGTATTACTTGGTCTGGAACGATGCAAGAATTTATTGTGTATCCAATAGACGAAACAAACAACCTAACAGGAATTGAAACCAACATCAACGATTTCTACGTCATCTATTAATATCGTTATCTTTACACAATATGAGTAACTATCTAATCGTACCTCCCGAAGGAGGGCTTACATCTGAGGAGCGAGCAGCAGCTATCTCACGTCAGTTGTATTGTATCACCCGTCCAGAATCTATCCAGAACCCTGACGAGGCAAGCTTCAATTTATTTGGCTCTGCCATCCATCCTACTACAGGGGAAGCAGCGCTGTCTATTATTTTAGACTGGGTTATCTATGTCAACGCAGCGGTCGACTTGACCGAGCTACAGTCTTTATTTCCTTTAATGCCACAAGCAGAGATGGACGCCCTTACTACGCTTATCACTACGTCTTCAACGGTTCTCTTTGAACAGATTATCCCCACCGAGTGTACGGTCCACGACCAAGCGTATATGGAGGCTAACGGATGGTTTCCACCAGACCCTATTGAAGAATTGACTGAGGACGTTGACTTTATTGAAGAGTAATATCTTCTACCTAATGAAATCTAATTCAACTATAAATCGATATATAAATTTTATACTGATTAGAAAAAATGGGAATCGAAATCGACAAGGATACCAAGCTATCATTAGGGATAAAAGACTTTATCAGTTTGGGGGTAGTGCTGTCGACATTCATTGGGATGTACTTTACTCTGAAGAGTGAGATAGCCGAGGCAAAAGAACTCCCTGTTCCGCAGGTGTCATCTGTAGAGCTTAAAATTCACGATGAACTTATTGATAGCGCTATTATGTCTACCAGTAAAGACGTAACGGTGCTTAAAGAAGATATCCAAGAAATAAAGCAGGTCCTTCAAAAACTAGACGACCGTATCTATAAATTAAGTAATCAATAAAATGGCAAAGTCTGTAGTAAATATCAAGTCTGCCTCTAGCTGTACAAAACGACCTGGTATACACTCTAAAAACACTAGCCGTTTAACCAAAAGCAAAGGGCGTAAAAAGCCCTATCGCGGTCAAGGACGATGAGAGATATCAATAAAATTATTGTCCATTGCTCGGCTACAAAAGAAGAGCAAGAGTTTTTTGCGGACGATATCCGCCGATGGCATAAAGCCCGAGGGTTCTCTGATATAGGCTACCACTTTGTTATTAACCTAGACGGGGTAATTGAATACGGCAGAGATTTAAAACTTACTGGAGCTCATTGTAAAGGCCATAACGAGGGCTCTATTGGTATTTGCTATATAGGAGGTCTTGATAAAGACGGCGAACCTATGGACACTAGGACCGATGAGCAGGTCGATTCTCTTACGATGCTTATATGTACTCTTAAACGATTGCATTGCAATGCAGAGGTTCACTCTCATAACGATTTTTCTAATAAAGCTTGCCCTTCATTTGACGCAACAGCAGAGTACCGATGGGCCTAAACGAAAAGAAAAAGTTCCGCGATACCAAGATGGCAGGGTGGCTTAAATCCAAAGCTCCCGATATCTTACGTGTTGTAGGCGATGTAGTCCCTGACGCGGGCGTTTTAGGCATCATAAGCCGACTTATAGACGACGACCCTAAGATGGACCCTGCTGACAAAGAACAGGGCCACAATCACCTTAAAGAGCTTTATGCATTAGAGGTGTCGGATAGGGACTCCGCACGTAAGCGCGAGGTAGAGATTTCTAAGACTAGCAATTTTGACCTTATGTTCAACCTAACGGGTATAATTGGCTTGAGTTCTTTCGCTTTTATTATATATGCCATTGTCTATTTAACCATTCCAGAACCCAATAAAGAGGTTTGGATTCACCTCATCGGAATTACTGAGGGTATCGTCTTAAGTATCTTTGGTTACTTCTTTGGGAGTGCTGTAAGGAAAAATAGAGATTGATTACCTTTGAATACTAAACCTCACGACTATGCCTAAGATTAGTACATACGCAACAGTTACTCCTAGCCCTTCCGATAGGATTGTTGTTAGCGATGCTAACGACTCTAATGCAACTAAAAATATTACTGTAGAATCACTGTCTTCAGCGACAGCTCCTGCTTATTATATCGACGCATTTTCTAATGCGGCAGCTACAACAACTATATCAGCGGCGGATACTTATGTTGATTTAAATGTGGTGCTTTCTACAGGGTTGTCTGACGGGTATACCGCCACTAATGAACTGGTGTCAAATGTAAATACGCCACAGACTACACTGCTTTCTCAAGTAACAGTGGTGTTAAGTTTAAAAGCATCTAATAATAATGTTATTACGGGTTTAATAACACAGAAGACTTCAGGTGGAACTGAGACAGATATAGTTTCCTCTACAAGTAGCGTAACAGAAACAGGCAACAGTACTGAGTTTAATTTAGTTATGACCTGTATTGCCAATTTGGTTTTTGGCGACAGCTTAAAAATTAAAGTTAAAAACAGTGCAATTGCGAACATAGACTGTTCGCACGTAAGCGTTGTCGTTCATTCTATCTAAACTATGCTTATCCGTAAAATTTCTATAGGCCCTGACTATAAGTCGGCTATGCACTATTTAATAGGGCAGGAGGTTTTAGGGGGCGGTTATAAAATCCACCTCATAAAAAGTGAGGTTAAATCAAATTCAATCCAAATATGGATAGAGCGCAACGATGAGATAGTTCTGTGGAAACACTTCTCTCATTCTATGCCTGTGTCCGTAGAGTACAACATTAACTTTTAATGAGGTCACCAGACGCATTTATAGTTCAGCCACTTAACGATACCAGGTACGATAACATAAGAGAGATGGGTGATGTAGAATTCATCGTAAGCTCCTCTCAAGAAGACCATAGGTTTTCCAATCGTTATGCTATAGTAGAGGCAACCCCCATTTCTTATACAGGTCCTATTTCTAAAGGAGATACCCTACTCGTCCATCATAATGTATTTAAATACTATTACGATATGAAAGGCGTTCAAAAAAGTGGGCGTAGCTACTTTAAAGACCAGCTATTTTTTATCGAAGAAGAGCAATTCTTCTTGTACAAAAAAGACGACCAGTGGAAAGCCCACAGCAAGTACTGTTTTGTAAAGCCTGTAGAAGAAAAAGAATCGTGGATAAAGAAGTTCGTTAAGGAAGAACCTCTCTTTGGGACTCTTCGCTATGGCAACGAGCAGTTAGAAAAGCTAGGAGTTAAAGAAGGCGATGAGATTTCTTTTACCCCGCAAAGTGAATACGAGTTTACCGTCGACGGGGAAAAGCTTTATCGTATGTATACTGAGAACATAACGATGGTCTTATGAATATAAAAGAGCTTAAACTAGAGATTATAAAAGCAGGCCATAGAGCTGTAGAGCAGCTTATTAAAGTCGCTAAAGAGGATATTATAAAGCCTGATATCGAAGACGAGCTAGCAGCCGATAGGCTTAAGAACGCAGCGGCTACTAAAAAACTAGCTATATTCGATGCTCTTGAGATACTCAATCGAATTGAACAAGAGAAAGAAAATTTAGAAGCAGCTGAAAAACGCGGCGACTCATCTACCAATACCAAACAAGGCTTTGCAGAACGACGGTCAAAATAACCTTCTTACCTACCTTACTGATATCGTCCCTCCTGCGGCGATGGCGGCAAAAAATAGAGGTAAAACCTGGGAGTATGGCTACAATGAAAAGTATGATTTTGTCGTTATATCCAAAGACGGAACTGTAGGAGATGTCGTGGATATCCAGGGACTTCGTATTGCTCTTCCCGCTAAAAATAAAGAGCCGATACAGCGTAGTAAGAATAAAAAAGAGCAGTATTGGCAACCGCTTCAATATCCTAAAGAACTCTCTCGTATCAAGACTATCTTTCAGTGGAATGAAATGCCTACCGAGTTTAAAGATAAGTGGGTAGATTTTATAGAAGAGGAGTTTAACCGTAGAGAGAACGGCGTGTGGTTTATGAATAACGGTAAGTCTACGTATGTAACGGGGTCTCATTATAGCTACCTTCAATGGACTAAAATCGACGTAGGACTTCCTGACTTTAGAGAAGCCAATCGCATATTCTATATATTTTGGGAAGCGTGTAAGGCCGACGCCCGAAGTTTTGGTATGTGCTACCTAAAGATTCGTCGTTCAGGATTTTCTTTTATGGGTTCTTCAGAATGCGTTAATATCGGTACGTTAGCTAAAGACGCGCGTGTAGGTATACTTTCTAAAACGGGTTCTGACGCTAAGAAGATGTTTACGGATAAGGTCGTTCCTATATCGGCAAACTATCCGTTTTTCTTTAAGCCTATCCAGGACGGTATGGACAAGCCAAAGACCGAGCTAGCTTACCGTATCCCCGCCTCTAAAATTACCAAGCGCAATATGTACTTGGATGAGGATAACGAGTTAGATGGTCTTGACACAACTATAGATTGGAAGAATACATCAGACAACAGCTATGACGGAGAGAAGCTCCTATTGCTGGTACACGATGAGAGCGGGAAGTGGGAGAAGCCAGAGAACATCCTCAATAACTGGCGCGTTACTAAAACTTGCCTGCGACTAGGTAGCCGCATTATAGGTAAGTGTATGATGGGTTCTACTTCTAATGCGCTGAGTAAAGGGGGTGGTAACTATAAGACTTTATTTTCGCAATCTGACGTCAGCAACCGCAATGCTAACGGGCAAACTAAAAGCGGTATGTACAGTCTCTTTATTCCTATGGAATGGAATTTTGAGGGTTATATAGATATCTATGGGATGCCAATTTTTAGGACTCCTGCAATTGCATCTAAAGGCATTGACGGAAGTGTTATTAAAATTGGTGCTATTGACTATTGGGAGAATGAAGTGGCGTCATTAAAAAATGACCCTGACGCTCTTAACGAATTCTATAGGCAGTTCCCTAGGACGGAGTCTCACGCTTTTAGAGATGAAAGCAAACAGTCGCTATTTAATCTTACCAAGATATACCAGCAGATAGACTATAACGATACGATGATTAAGGAGCATTACCTTACTCGTGGTTCGTTTCATTGGCTCAACGGAGAGAAAGACACCAAGGTAATTTGGACTCCAGAGCGTAACGGTAGATTTGTGTTGGGATGGATACCTCCTGCCCATTTACAAAACAATGTTATTACGCGCAACGGGATGAAATTTCCTGGCAATGAACATATAGGGTCGTTTGGATGTGACCCTTATGATATATCAGGCGTAGTCGGCGGAAGAGGTTCTAATGGTTCTCTTCACGGGATGACTAAGTTTAATATGGATGACGCCCCGAGCAGTGAGTTTTTTCTAGAGTATGTAGCACGTCCTCAAACGGCAGAGATATTTTTTGAAGAGGTACTAATGGCCTGTATTTTCTATGGTATGCCTATCCTAACGGAGAATAATAAACCAAGGCTTCTCTATCATTTTAAACATAGAGGCTATCGAAAGTTTTCTATGAACCGTCCCGACAAGAAGTTTAATAAACTCTCTAAAACAGAGAAAGAACTTGGAGGTATACCCAATAGTTCTGAGGACGTCAAGCAGTCTCACGCTTCTGCTATAGAATCGTATATTGAAAAACATATCGGTATAGATTTAGAAGGAACTTATCGTTCGGCAGGGGATATCGGAGTGATGCCGTTTACTCGAACCTTAGAAGACTGGGCTAAATTTGATATCAATAACAGGACAAAATTTGATGCTACTATCAGTTCGGGATTGGCAATTATGGCGAATCAAAAACACGTATATCAACCCGAAGAAAAGCAATCGAAAATATCTGTTACCTTTGCTAGATACAACAACCGTGGAAACATCAGCGAACTAGTTAAATAATGAGAGATGTTCAAGTCAATATAGCATCTACCTCGTTCCCTACTCAATTTGTTTCTGACTCCGAAAAAGCAAGTAGTGAGTTTGGAATCCAAGTAGGCCAAGCCATTCAATATGAGTGGTTTAAAAGAGATGGTAACAGTTGTAGATTCTATAGCCAATGGCGAGAATTTAATCGATTACGCCTGTACTCTCGCGGGGAGCAATCGGTAGCGAAATACAAAAACGAGCTATCTACAGATGGTGACCTTTCGTATCTCAATCTGGACTGGACACCTATTCCTATCATACCTAAGTTTGTTGATATTGTAGTTAACGGTATGTCCGACAGGTTGTTTGATGTAAAGGCATATGCTCAGGATGCTATGTCTTCTGCTAAACGCAGTAAATACCAGGATATGATAGAGGCCCAGATGGTCTCTAAAGATTTATTACTACAGGTTCAGCAAGACTTTGGCGTTGACCCCTTTACAGTAGCTCCTGACGATTTACCCAACAGCGATGAAGAGCTATCTCTTTATATGCAGCTTAACTATAAGCCTGCTATTGAAATTGCAGAAGAGACGGCGATTAATACGTTGTTGGACCAAAATCATTATAGCGAGACACGCCAACGGGTAGACTATGACCTAACTACTTTAGGGATTGGTATTGCAAAGCACGAGTTTTTGAAGGGAGACGGGGTACGGGTAGAGTATGTAGACCCTGCTAATGTGGTATACAGCTATACTGAAGACCCATACTTTAAAGATACTTTTTACTGGGGTGAGATTAAAACGGTAGCTATTACAGAGCTGATTAAAATCGACCCTACCCTTACCAGGGAAGACCTAGAGGAAATTTCTAAGTATTCTCAAAGTTGGTATGATTACTATAACGTAGCGGAGCTTTATCAAAACGATATGTTCTATCGAGATACCGCTACGCTGATGTATTTTAATTATAAGACGACTAAGAAGTTTGTCTATAAGAAGAAGATTAACGAAACGGGCGGAAGTAAGGTTATCGAGAAAGACGATACATTCAACCCGCCAGATGAGATGATGGAAGAGGGTCGTTTTGAGAAAATCGAAAAGACTATCGATGTATGGTATGAGGGTGTTATGGTTATGGGAACCAGCATCCTACTTAAGTGGGAGATGGCAGAAAATATGGTCCGACCTAAATCGGCATCTCAATATGCAGTTCCTAATTACGTAGCGTGTGCGCCTCGTATGTACAAAGGAAATATAGAGTCGTTAGTTCGTCGTATGATTCCTTTAGCTGACCAGATACAAATTACGCACCTTAAGTTACAGCAGGTGATGTCTCGTATTGTCCCTGACGGTGTCTTTATCGATGCCGATGGACTTAACGAAGTCGACCTGGGTACGGGTAACGCATATAACCCAGAGGATGCTTTGCGGCTATATTTCCAGACAGGTAGTGTTGTAGGTAGAAGCTATACCCAGGACGGCGAGTTTAATAACGCCCGCGTTCCTATCCAGCAGCTTACCAGTAACTCGGGACAGTCGAAGATTAGTGCTCTTATCGGCAACTACAATCACTATCTCAGTATGATACGTGATATAACGGGTCTTAACGAAGCGCGTGATGGCTCTACACCAGACCCCTATGCTTTAGTTGGTGTACAGAAGTTGGCGGCTTTAAACTCTAATGTAGCTACACGGCATATATTAGACGGAAGCCTTTATATCCTTAAATCTATGGCCGAAGCCCTTTCGTGCCGAGTAGCTGATATATTGGAGTACGCTGATTTTAAAGAAGAGTTTTCAAATCAAATTGGCAAGTACAATGTATCTATCCTTAACGATATCAAAGATTTATATATCTATGACTTCGGGGTATTTATTGAAGTAGCTCCTGATGAAGAACAGAAGGCTATGCTGGAGCAAAATATCCAGATGGCGCTTTCTAAAAATGACATCAACTTAGAGGATGCCATTGATATTCGGGAGATTAGAAATATTAAACTTGCCAACCAACTTCTTAAGTTAAAGCGCAAGAAAAAGCAGGAGCGCGAGGAGGCTATGCAATTGCAGCAGCAACAAACACAGATGCAGCAGCAGTTCCAGTCTCAAAAAATTGCTGCCGATTCTGAGATGATGAAAATCCAGGCAGAAGGGCAACAAAAAGTTCAGGTAAAGCAGGCCGAAGTAGCGTTCGATATTGAGCGTATGCAGATGGAGGCTCAGCTGAAAAACCAACTTATGCAGCAGGAGTTTAACTTTAATATGCAGCTTAAGGGGCTTGATGAAGAGCTAATTGCGGGAAGAGAGGATATGCGAGAAGATGCTAAAGGCAAGCGTATCAGCCAGCAAAATACAGAGCAGTCTAAACTAATCAATCAGCGTAAGAATAACTTACCTCCCATCAATTTTGAATCCAATGAGGACAGCCTAGATGGCTTCGACCTTGCTGAATTTGACCCACGATGAAGGATTTTAAAATAGTTATCTTCGCACAAATTAAATCTAATGGAAATTAAAGTACGAGACCTAGGAGCTTTGGAAGAAAAATCTACTGCTGAAATAGAGCAAGAACTTCTTGAAAAGCACGAAGCTCAATTTAGTGATGAGAATTCACCTGAAGTAGTAGAGGAAATTGTGTCGGAACCGACACAAATCTCTTCTGATTTAGATGAAGAGCAAGTTCTTTCTTTCTTAAAAGACCGATACGGAAAAGAAGTCAATAACTTAGACGAGCTTTTGGAACAGCGTAATAACGCTCCAGAACTTCCTGAAGATGTAGACGCTTATTTCCGTTTCAAAAAAGAAACTGGTCGCGGCCTTAAGGATTTTGTTGAACTCAACAAAGACTATGAGGCTGTCGATACAGATACTCTCTTAGCGGAGTACTACCTAGCTACTGAAGAAGGCTTAGATGCCGACGATGTAAAGGGTATGGTAGAAGACTTAACTTATGATGAAGACCTCGATGAGGAGTCTTTTGTACGTAAGCAAAAAGTAGCTAAGAAAAAGGTGGTTAATAAGGCCAAGAAATATTTTTCTGACCTTCAAGAGCAATATAAGGTACCCCTTGAGTCAAGTGGTAACCCGTTGTCTGGAGAAGAGAAGGAGAACTTTGAAGCCTATCAACAATACGTGAAAGAGTCTAGTAGTGTCCAACAAGAGAACACTCGTCGTAACGAGTGGTTTCGGAAGCAAACTGACGAAGTTTTTTCTGATAAATTCAAAGGTTTTGAATTTGCAGTCGGAGAAAAGGACGTCACTTTTAATCCAGGAAACGCTAGCGACTTAAAGTCGGCTCAGTTAGATATTATGAACTTCGTAAATAAGTTTATAGGAGATGACGGGTTGATTAAAGACGCTGCGGGATACCACAAAGCTTTAAGCGTGGCAATGAATCCTTCTAAATTTGCCGAGTTCTTTTATGAGCAGGGTAAGTCTGATGGCGTCGAAGATATAAGTCGTAAGTCCAAAAATATTAATATGGATTCGCGGCGAGTACCTGAGACAGCTAATAAGGATGGGGTGCAAATTCGGAGCGTAAGTTCCGATTCGGGACGTGGCCTCAAAATTAAGAGCGCCCGTCGAGTGTAATATTTTAAAACAAAAAAAATGGCTGTATTAACATCCCCTGGATTCGATTTGAATCCAGCACCAAGTAAAGTAGCTCTTCAAACGAACTACATTACTAATTTTAATTTCTTAAACCAGTATCTTCCTGATACCTACGAGAAAGAATTCGAGCGTTACGGTAACCGTACTGTTTCTGGATTCTTACGTATGGTAGGAGCGGAGATGCCTTCTAACTCTGACCTTATCAAATGGGCTGAGCAAGGACGTTTGCATACTAAGTATACAAACTGTAATGCTGACACAGCACCTTCTGCTGCTGCTGAGCACACGTTTACTGTAACTCTACCTGCTGGTGTTTCAACAGCGGCTTTGCGAGTTGGTCAAACCGTTATGATTTCTGCTAACGCAGGCGCATCAACATTGAACAATAAAGCCGTTGTAACTGAAGGTTCTAGCACTCCTACTGGAGCAGGTGGTACTTTTACCTTTAAGGTAAAGTATTACGAGACTACTCAAAACTTTCCTCAAAACACTACTTGTACTGTATTTGTATACGGTTCTGAGTTTGCTAAAGGAACAGATACAATGGTTGGTTCTTTAGAAGCTGAAGACAACTTCTTTGAGAATAAGCCTATTATCTTGAAGGACACTTATAGTGTTAATGGTTCTGATATGGCTCAAATCGGTTGGGTTGAAGTAACTACCGAGAACGGAGCTACTGGATACTTATGGTATTTGAAGTCTGAGCACGAGACACGTCTTCGTTTTGACGACTACTTGGAGACTGCTATGATTGAAGCTGTACCTGCTGTAGCTGGTTCTGGAGCATTGGCTGAGCTTAGCCCTGCTGCTAATTCTGCTACTGGTGGCGGCGCTGGAAGTACAGATGCTGGTTCTGACGGAATCTTCTATGTAGTAAATACTCGAGGAAATGTATTCCAAGGTATCCCAACTACATTGGCTGAGTTTGACACTATTATCCAGCGATTGGATAAGCAGGGTTCTATCGAAGAGAATGTAATCTTCGTTAACCGTGACTTCTCATTTGCTATTGATGATATGTTGGCTGCTCAGAACTCTTACGGAGCTGGTGGTACTTCTTACGGTCTCTTTGACAATGACGAAGAGATGGCGTTGAACCTAGGTTTCCGTGGTTTCCGTCGTGGCTATGACTTCTATAAGTCTGACTGGAAGTACTTGAACGACCCAACTATGCGTGGTGGTCTTAATTCGGGTAAGGTAGATGGTTTATTGGTGCCAGCTGGCTCAACAACTGTATACGACCAGATTATGGGTAAGAATGCTAAGCGACCTTTCCTTCACGTTCGGTACCGCGCTTCAGAAACTGAAGACCGTCGTTACAAGACTTGGATTACTGGTTCTGCTGGTGGAGCAGTCAATAGCTCTATCGATAAGATGCAAGTTAACTTCTTGTCTGAACGAGCTGTTTGCACTTTAGGTGCCAACAACTTCTTCTTGTTCCGTGACTAATCTCTGAAAGGGAGGGGGCAGTAAAACCTCCTCCCTTTTTCTTTTTAAACTTTAAATTCAATCGAATGAAAAATTCAAATCCTATTGTAGACAAGGTCTACAAACTCAACCGCGATGTGGCACCGTTAACTTTTACGCTGTCTTCCCGCAATACCGCTCGTAAGCCGCTTATGTATTTTGACGGACAAGTCAATCGCGCTTTACGCTATGCTCGCAATCAAAAAACGCCTTTCGAGGACGAGCAAGACGGAAACTTTATTTTAGAACCAATCGTCTTTGAAGACGGGTTCCTTTCTGTACCAAAAGAAAACCAGGTACTACAACATTTTTTAAGCCTACATCCTGATTCGGGTGCGGCATTTTCTGAAGTCGATAAGGAAAAGGACGCTCAAGAAGAGCTCGACTATATGGTCCTGGAAGCTGACGCTTTAGCTGCTGCACGTAAGATGGACCTTACCGAAATGGAAATGGTCGCCCGTGTACTACTAGAAATTGACCCTTCTAAACTTTCGTCTTCGGAGCTTAAGCGCGATATTTTAATTCTCGCTAAACGCTACCCAGAAGATTTCCTAGATGCTTTAGAAGACCCTTCGCTGGATATGTTTGGCAAGGTGGCTTTATTTCTAGAAAAGAATTTATTGGGACTTCGCAATAACGGACGCGATGTCCACTTTAATTTGAAGACTAACAAGAAACGTATGATGTCTGTTCCGTTTGGTGAAGACCCTAAGTCAGCTATCTCAGCTTACTTGAAATCTGATGACGGAATTGAAATCTTAAAGATGCTTGAGAAGCATCTAGAGTGATTTTTTAAAATACCTATCTTTGGGTTTTAATCATCTAATTTTTTAACGATGGCTTCATTTTTCACTGTAGAAACCGCTAGTTACGGTAATCTACTTATTCCGCTAGACAATCTTCTTTGGGTTAACACAGGCGGCGCTACTACCACTGATTTGTATTATGCTAACGGAGCCGCTACAACGACTTTAGACGTTATTACGGTTACTCACGATAGCGAAGCGGCTCCTTATGCTCTCGGGTCTATGATAGACGTGATTCAACAGCTTATCGTAGAGTCAGCCCAATCAAAATGGTCTGAAGCTACGATGGATATTACTAATCGAGTGCCTGCTACAATTTCTAACGTAGCGATTGGAACCGCATAAAAATAGAAACTATGAAAAAGTATTTAAATATTTTCTACAATAACGCAGAAACCCCTCCTGTATTGATTAATGCTTCTAACATTATGATGATTAAACAGGGGTCGGCAAATACGACTACCGAAATCATTTATAACGCAGATGCAGGTGCGGACACTATCGTGTTAACTCACGCTGCTGATGCTGGTTTTCTAGTTCAGAATTTCTTAGTAGCAGAAGTCGTTAAGTTGATGTCTTCGTCTTATACTAATGCAGCTCCATTGATTATGCCTCCATTGACAGTTAGTGCTGTAGCTCTTGGGGCTGGATAATAATACTTGATTGTATTGAACAGAAAGGGGTCACAAATTGTGGCCCCTTTTTTTGATTTATCTTTGTCAAAAGCGTACCTATGATAGAATCGGTCAGAAGCACGGTATTATCGATACTGAATAAGAACAATTTTGGCTATCTCTCGCCAGCAGATTTTAATCTGTACGCTAAACAAGCGCAGCTGGAGATATTCGATGAGTACTTTAACGATTATAATTACCAGATTAATAAAGAGAATGTCCGCCAGTCAGGAACGGGCTACGCTGATGTATTGCGCTCTTTAGAGGAGGTTATCGATGACTTCTCTACAATTGTGAATTTTACCACAAACTCATTTGCTCTTCCCGCTGATTATTATTTAATCAATAAAATACTTCCTACAGGTAGCAACTATGAATTAGAGCAGGTGTCTAACTCTAAGATTAACTTACTGTTGGCGTCATCTCTTACGGCTCCTACGACTGGCTTCCCCGCTTTTGTTCAAAACGGAAATACAGCTACAGCGTATCCCGCGACCATCACGTCAGGTACGATTCAGTATATCAGATATCCCCTTCCTCCAAACTGGACGTACTCAATACTTACGGCAGGCGAACCTGTATTTGACCAAAGCCAAGCCGACTACCAAGACTTTGAGCTTCCTGATGACGACGAGCCTCGTTTGGTAAATAAAATTTTACAGTACGCAGGAGTTTCTATCCGTGAGATTGATGTGGTAAATTATGCGGTAAGTCAAGAACAAATCGCCGACCAGCAAAGCAAGTAATATGGCATACCTTACTCAGTATCAATACTACGAAAACGCAGGGGCTTCTCCAGAGGATGCCAATTGGGGGTCGTATCAATATGTCAGCTTACGAGATATCGTAACCAACTACCAGCTTATGTATAGCGGTAATAACGAGTTGGTAAACGAGAAGTCTCGCTATAAGATTCTATTTCACGCTAAGAGGGCCATACAGGAGCTTAACTACGATGCGTTCAAAGAGATTAAGGTATTGCAGCTTAATGTCTCTGAGGACCTTCGCTTTGTCCTTCCTAGCGATTATGTAAACTGGGTTCGAGTTTCTTTGTTTAGAAATGGAACGGTATTCCCTTTAACGGAAAACATCCAAATCACTAGCGCACAGGCGTACCTACAAGACTCAAATAATAGAATTCTTTTTGACGAGACAGGAGCCGCTTTAAAGCCAGAGTTCTCACCTATTGATACCGAAAGGCTTAACAGCACTTTAAGGTCAATGTACATCAACGAGAACAGCCCTTACGACGGAAACGAAGGCTGGTGTATTGATGGCTTGTGGTATTTTGATTTCCCAATTGGAGGCGCTGCGTTTGGTCTAAACACTGAAACCGCTAATGCCAATCCTACATTCCGTATCGACCCCAAGGCGGGCGTTATAAACTTTAGCTCGGCTATGTCTGGTCAGAGCTGTATACTAGAATACGTTAGCGATGGTATGGAGGGAGGCGATGACTCGTTAGTTACGGTCAATAAATTGTTTGAGGACTTTATCTACTCGTATATCTCTTATGCTATCCTCAACTCTAAGATGGGAACTCAGGAGTATATAGTTAACCGTTATCGAAAGTCTAAGACCGCTCTTTTACGAAATGCAAAAATCCGTATCAGCAATATCCATCCTGGCCGATTATTGATGAACTTGCGTGGACAGAATAAGTGGATTAAATAATGGGGAACGTCAAAAGGAACTTTATCAAGGGGCGTATGAACAAGAGCGTCGATGAACGCCTTGTCCCCAATGGAGAATATATCGATGCCTTAAACGTCAGGCTAGGTTCTACCGAAGGCTCGGAGGTAGGTTCTGTAGAAAACTCTAAGGGTAATACTCGCTTGACCACCTTGCAGTATCAGGGGGTAGATTTAAGTGATTCAGCTCGATGTATTGGGGCGTTCGAAGATGGCGTTAACGAAACTATATACTGGTTTATTCACGACTCTGCTAATACAGCATCCGTAACTGGGGTCGTTGATATAATTGCGTCGTTTAGAACGACAGACGAGGTGTTGACTTATCACGTTATCAGTACATCTGTCCTTAATTTTAATCCTACATTTTTAATAACGGGTGTAAATAAGGTAGAGGACCTGCTGTTTTTTACGGACGATTACAATCCGCCTCGTAAAATTAACGTAGTTGAAAACTACCCTCAGCCTATAGCGGCAACCGACGTTGACCAGATTACCAATGACGATATAAACGTTATTAAAAGGCCACCAAACGCAGCTCCTACGCTGACGCTTATTGATATACCTGGAGAGGAGGATTATTTAGAATCTCATTTCGTGTCGTTTTCATACCGATATAAGTATGTCAATAACGACTATAGCGCGTTATCTCAGTTTACCGATGTAGCTTTTGAGAGTAGCCCCTTTAGCTTAGACCCCGCTACCAACTTTAATACTGGTATGCTTAACCGCTACAACACCGCTGTTGTGGGTATCAATACAGGAGGTGAGGATGTAGTGGGTATTGACCTTTGTTTTAAACTCGGTACAGACTCTACAGTTCGGGTCATACAGAAGTATATAAAAAGCGAAGAGGGCTGGCCTAATAACGTCGTTCAGACGGTCAACTTTACCAATCAGAAAATCTACACCTTACTGCCTCAATCAGAGATAGCGAGGCTTTACGATAACGTACCGCTTAAGGCGCAAGCTCAGACTATTATGGGCAACCGCCTAATGTATGGGAACTACATCGATGGATATAATTTGACAATTGCATCGGGGGCTCGTATAGATACCAACTACAGCGCTAAGGTGGTCTCGGAGAACCTATCGGTATTCCAAGCGGCTGGAGATGTGGCTAGTCAGGCTTACAGTATTGACCAAAACGCTGCGCCAACTACTACGGGTAAAGCTGTAATTGATTTTGCCACAGCTCCTGTATTAGCTCAAGGAGGTGTCTTTGGCTTTTCTTTTACCGTTACTCACGCTTCTTTTTCTGGCTCTGGCACAGGCTCTGCGGGCCTACCTAACCACCCTACGTTTACCATATCTTTCGTATATACCCTTCCTCAAACATACGGCAGTGTTTATGAGATGGTTACCAGTCCTGAGTTCCAATCTCAACTGGGAGCTAACGGGTCAGGGACGTACCAGTCTTTAGCGAGTTGTGCTAACGGAAGTACGTTTACCGATGTATTCAATTGTTCTTTAATTGCACCATCGGGATATACAACTGTAAACTCAGGCATAACGGCGCTTTCTCAAGGGGTCTTTATAGATGTTGACCCGCTTTCAACTGATGAGTTTGGAGTGAGCATACTGGGCGTTCAGTACAACAACACTTTAGAGGGGGACAATCAATACTTTGAGTATTTTAATGTCAGTAATGTTTCGTATTCTTTACAGCAACAGTCTTCTAATAAAAGCCTTCATAGTAACCGAGACTACGAGGTGGGCGTTGTCTATATGGATGAATACAAAAGGGCTACGACTGCTTTAACGAGCAATCAAAACGCTGTCTTTGTTCCGCCTATCAATAGTAACGATATCAATAAGATACGGGTTACTATCCCCACCAATATGACTGCCCCAAGCTGGGCGGAGACATATAAGTTTGTCCTTAAGCAATCTAAGGGCGCTTACGAAACTATATACTCAACTTTATACTACTACGACCCTAGTACAACTTCTTATTGGTTTAGGCTTATCGGTCAAGACCAAGCGCTGATAGAGGCTGGAACAGAGCTTATTGTTAAGCGAGATTCTACTGGGATTTTAAATTCAGAAACAAAAGCCGTTGTATTAGACAAGGTTTCTCAACCTACTAATTTTCTTCATCTTCTTCAAGGTTCATCTGATATCCTTGAGGTACCAGGACTTTATATGCGACTTCGTGCTGAAGGATTTAGCATTGACACAACGGTGTCTAGTTATTCCGTTGCAGGTGAAATAACTTCAGAAGCTATTTTTAATTCTCCTGGGTATCCTGACTCAACAACTACAGTAACTAATTACCTACAATACTCAACAGTAAATTACCCTTGTTTTACTGGTAACGCTTCAGATGGATATACTAGAGCTAGCGTTCCATCAGGGTCACTTGTTACTATAAAAATTAAATTTAGAAGAGACGATTTAGGTATTTTTTGCGGTGGAGATAACGGAGCTTCTTTATGTCGAATAACAAAAACAATTGCAGCTAGCCAATCTTATTCCGACATTCAAGCGTTTTGGGACGGAGAAGGAGTGGGCTCGATAATTGTTAACGCAATGAATTGTGAGGTAGAATGCCAATACAGCGGAGGTCCAAATACAAATACGTACTATCCAGGTTCTTATTCAGCTAATGCTGGTTCAAATGGCACGATAATTCCGTTTGTGCCTAATAACAATCAGATTTTCTTTTATAGCATTAGTAATGATACTGGTCCTGTGTCTACTCAGAGATTATACTTAAGGTGTCAGAACGGTTCTGGTGCCACGGGGGCAATCCTAGACAACAGGTCATCTATAACTAAAGTAAATATAACGATACAAGAACCTGGAAGTCTTATTGTTTTTGAGACTGAACCAGCGGAAGTAGCTGACGATATCTTCTATGAAGGAAGCGAAAACTATGCCATTACGGGTGGATACCACCAAGGTAACGTCACCAACCAAGACGCTACGACAGAGGGTGTAGTGGACCTGGATTTCTTTAATTCCTATTCGTTTGGTAACGGTGTAGAGAGCTATAAAATTGAGGACTCCGCTGTAGGCGAGTCGTTCCAGTTAGGAGAACGCGCTGTGTTGGTTTCTGCTCAGGACTTTAAAGAGGCCGACCGCTTTGCTGACATCACGTACAGTGGTATATACAACGACGAGAGTAACGTAAACAAACTCAATGAGTTCAACCTAGGGCTTCTTAATTTCAAGCCTTTAGAGGACGTGTACGGACCTATTCAAAAGATGGTGGCTAGAGAGACGGACATCTTGGTATTGCAAGAGGACCGTATCTCTTATGTCGTTGTCAATAAGAACGTCCTGACCGACGCTCAAGGCGGTAGCGTTTTGACCGCCGCACCTGTTATCCTAGGCCAGCAAGTTGCCAGAGTCGAAGAGTACGGTGTCTCGGCTAACCCAGAGAGCTACGCTGAGTTTGGTTTCGATAAATACTTTACCGATGCTAAACGCGGCGCTGTAATACAACTCCGAGGAACAGCGGCTAACAATGAAACGCTAACGGTAATTTCCAAGGCAGGTATGCGCTCGTGGTTTAGAGACCTCTTTAACGAGAGCTTTACCACTCAAAAGCTAGGAGGGTTTGACCCGTATCTGGATGAGTATGTATTGGCCTCTAACGATATATTACTACCTGTAGAAGCCAAGTGTATTAACTGCGGTATACCTCAAACTATTTCGATTCCACAAGCTGGGTCGACAAACTCTTTCTGCGTCAATGTAGGTAGTGCGGTAGGTGATATAGATATTGTATGGGGCGCTCCTATTCTAGGCTCTGGAGTAACTTTTGACGTAGTAGCTACTTTTGGCACTACTTATTCAGCTTTAAACCAAACGGGAGCGGGTTCGTTGACTATCCCTAAAACAGGTCTTCTTCCCAATACAGTGTCTGTTGTAATAACAGCGAATGGAGGAGCCGTCAACAACTTGCCTATTACCGTAGAGTGTCCTGACGCTACTGAGATTAACGTGATAATGGTATCGCTTAATTTAGATTGGCAGAACACCGAAACGATACACAGTCAGTTTAGATTTGAAGACGGTAGCACGCCTAGCCCTACTTACTCTGAGTTTGTTTTATTTGACGCGGGAACAAATCCCGTTGTGTCTCAGTATCAACTTCTTACAGGGGACCAAGGTTCCAGCGTTTTCCCTCCTCAAGGGGCTACGGTATATGTTCAAAGCGCAAAGCTAGCAGGCGATGTGTTTAATTTCTTACCTGCTGAAAACAATTTAAAGTACTGGAGAACTACTCAGTTGTATTCTAATACACCTGCCAACATACAGACTATACTTTCTAATTCAACCGACTTAACTGTTACGCCTGGTACTGATGGCGCTAGTCTTTATTCTGGCAATTTTAATTTTAACGGCTCGGGTAATTATCTCTATCTCGTTTACGACTATCGTCTGGCAGTGTCTTCACGGCTTTGCTATGGAGCTAAAGCCTCGGCGGCTTGCTGTTGCAGTTCTCCTTCTGTGTTTTACTTAAATGGAGACACCTTATCGACTGCAACAACGGTTTATTCTGACGCGGCTCTTTCGGTTCCAGCGGCTGATGGGTGGTATCAAGCTATTGTCAATGGAAACTCTATAGTTAGAAACCAGGTAGCAGGCGTATTGGGTTCTGTGCAAATTTGCGCTTCTTGCGTTGAAGATTGTAGGGACGTTTCTTTACCTCCAGTATCTGTAACTCTAACGGGAAATTCTTTTTATGACATCACTTACGATTTGGGCAATAGCCCTGGTGTGTCTTCTATTAGGTTTACTCCTGATATCGCTGGAGGAATATTTGTAACGTATGACGGAGTAACCAAAAGCGACTCGTCTAGTGTATCGCTAACAAACTCTACTTTAAATCCAGCTACAAACTGGTTCCCAGGTCCTTACTATGGGGATACGAGCACAGCTGGAACTCCTGCTACAGGAACAGCACAAAAATCAAAGTACAATTGGAACTATGTAGACCAAGATTTTGATGCTGACGGAGTTGAACCTATTACAATTGCAGCTGGAGATTTAACCAGTTTAACAAATGGTAACGCGGGGGATTATATTTTATATGTTTCAAAACCAACTACTACACTAACGGCTTTAACGGTTCGAATTATCAGCCCCTTAGCTACGGCTCCTGACTGGGGAATTACAGTAGAATGTCCTGTTAGATTGTCTGCTTTTTCCTCAAGTGCAGTCCAAGCTACGGGTACAGATATATGTATTCAACCATTTACCGTTAACCTTTTTAACTTACCTGTTAAAACCACTTCTTCACCTGGAGTTCCGACAAGGGGTGATTGGGTTTTTGTGGATGTATTGGGACAGACTTTAGCTTCAGAAGGTTACTACAGGGTATCTGGACATTATATTCGGGTAGACGCTAATGGAGTTATAGTAGAAAAAACAATCTGTATCTAATGGCGAACTATACTCTCACATACTCTCCTGACGTACAGGGCTGGCCTTCCTTTTATTCCTATGCTCCTGATTTAATGATTGGGATGAATAACTATTTCTATTCGTTTAACGGAGGGGATTTATATCGGCACAATACCAATGAACTTCGCAATCAGTTTTACGGAGTAGCGTATCCCACTAAAATTACCAGCGTCTTTAACGAATCTCCTACAGAGAACTCGCTTTGGAAAACCATAGAGCTGGAGTCGGACCTCAGCTGGGAAATTACTTTAGAGACCGATATCCAAAATGGATATATCGATGAGGCTTGGTTTGAAAAGAAAGAGGCTGTGTGGTTTGCGTTCGTTCGCAACCCTGACGGTAACGCGGAGCCCGCTCTTACTATTAGCCCTTCTGAGTATGTCCTTCGCTCTGTCAATGGCATTGGCTCTAATACCAGTGTAGCAGCTGGGGTTATTACATTTGGCTTTGCTGTTAGTACCATCCTTTCTATTGGCGATAACCTATATACAATCGACCCTGGTACTCCAGGTGTCCCTGCGCTAGTAGGCCCTGTAACGGCTATATCAGCTGATAGGACACAGCTTACCTTTACGTTGGCGACTGGTGGTGTTACCCCACAGAACACGTGGTATATGATGTCCGTAAAGAACGTACAGGCGGAATCGCACGGCGTACTGGGTCATTACTGCGAGTTTACCGCTACTAACTCTTCTACTTCGGCTACTGAGCTGTTTATAGTAGAAGCTCAAGTAATGAAATCGTATCCTTGAATCTCGTTATCTTTGACTAAACAATAATCATATGGCATTTGTAACCGCAGCAATAGGGCTGGCTCAGGCTGGCGTAAGCGTCTATCAAGCTCTAGAGGCTAAATCACGTATGGAAGAAGCCGAGGTAGCCGCTAAGAAAGCTTCGGCTAACGCCCTTCGCCAGACGGAGATAAACCCTTATGAGGAGCTCTCTGTTCCTACAGCGGAGTATATGCAGCAGCGAGAGGCTGCGCAGCGTATGGTTTCTGCTGGTGTTCAGGCAGGAGTGGAGGGCGACCAAAGGGGAGCTGCCGCTACAGCTGGATTGGGTCTTGCTGCGGGGCTTAAGTCAGAACAAGATATCCTCGCTTCTCAAGAGAGGTCGCTTTACCAAAGAGACGCCGCTGTGGCAGGGCAAGACGCGGTGAATCAAATCCGTCGAGAAGATATATACACCGATATGGCTACTGGAGCTCAGCAAGCAGCTGCTGACCAAGCCGCTGCACGAGCCGCTGCTATTACGGGGGCCGCTACGGGACTTAGCGCTGTAGGTGCTGAGATTGATGCGGGAAGGGCTCTTTACAAGCAGAGCAGGGGAACTAAGATGATTGGAAAACAACTTCAGGGTGACGGTCGAGAGCAGTTCCTAGGACAAGCCACTCCTATTTTAGAAGACCAGATGAGAAGTATGGCCGCTCCTCAACGTGCTCAGTTTGCTAATAAATACGGACTTGATGTAGCTACTATGGAGGCTGCCCTTGGTCAAGACGGAGACTTTGGTGGTTTCTTTGGTGGTCTAGGGAATCTCACTCAGCAAGAGCTTCTTACTCAAGGGATAACCATTGACCAGCTTAACGCTTTTAATCAAGGAAATTCTCAGATTGGAAAAATTAGACGCTTTAGATAATGAGCTACTATAAGTACGCAAAGAGGGGTGCGGATACCCGAGTAGACTGGAGTGCTATTAGCACCAACCTCGTCAAAACTCTTAAAGACCAAGAGGCAGATAGAGAGACTCAGCGTCAGGAGATTGACAAGGAGTCGGTTGCCGTAGGTAAGAGGCTAGCGGATGCACCACAAGGGGCTAATAAAGCTGCGAGTACTTGGATTTTAAACGCTTCAGCTGATGCCGCTCAGTTGATGATGACTCAAAACCGACTGCTTAAGTCTGGTATTGTAGACCCTCGCGACTTTACAATCAACAGGCAGAACGTAGACAATAGTTTTGCAGCTTTAAAAACTATAGCTGATACCGCCAATAAGGAGAGCGAGCTTACTATGAAGCGCATTAACGCTGGTGAGGGTCAGCCTAAATCTATGCAATTCGAAGGTGTAGCCGCTCAAAGAGTTAATGATTTCCAAGACTTCTCTAAAACTCGTGTATTTTGGAATCCAGATGATGGAGTTGCTAGTATCGGAATCTTAAATGATTTAGGTACTTTAAGTGATAACCCAGCCGACTTCTCTACTATAGAAGGGGCTGTCAATCAGATGCAAGCTCGGTATGACAAGATTGAGTACACTCCTAGCCTACAGAAGTGGGCCGATAGTTTAGGAGAGAATATCCAAGTGGTAAACAAAAATGGCGTACTAACCGTATCGGACCCAAGTGGGGGAGAACTTGACGAAAAGACCCGTAAGGAGGTAATGGCGTCTTTAGACGATACGCTATCTTCTCTTATGGTCAATGACATTCATACGTTAAGTATGGCTGAGGATTTAGGGTTAGTCACAGCTGACGACTATGACCTAGGTTCTGAAGATACAAGTTGGGGCGCGGACGAGTCCCGTAAGGTGGGTGTAACCACTCAGAATGACGGCATTTTATTTCCTAAGTCCAACGACGCTTTAAATGAAGCTGTAAGGGAAAAGCTACGGACCGATGCCCTGGCTATGGTAGGATACAAGGAAACGGCTAGACCAATATTTGCTCCAAAATCCCCGACAGCTGCGTCTATTGGTGCGGGAGAAACAGAACAAGAACGGCTTGGATATGTAGAAGAGATAAATACAATATTAACTGACAAGGATTCAATCTCTAGGGAAGCTTTAAATCGTCGTATCAGGACCACAAACGAAGAGAGAAAGGCGAATAACTTGAGTCCAATTTCAGAAGGCAATATTACGGATGATGGCCTGTCTATTACGTATGAGGATGGAACTACAGAGAAAATTAATCTATCGGGTAATATCCAAAAAGATATCGTAGCAGCGTATGATTTACTCACTCCTAAACGTAAAGGTGAAGCTCGCCCTAGTGAAAGAGCGCTAGAGAAATACATTCGAGACGAGGGTCTCAGTATAGGCTATGCTACTGATGATTCGGGCAATAGAATTAAAAGAGCGGCCCCTCTTACGTCCTCTATAGGGACGCGAGATATCTCTATGCCTTTTAAGGACGTTTTAATAACAGGTACTGACACTCAAGGAAAAGCTGTTACGTCTACATATTCTCAATTCCTAAAAGATAAGCTTGGCGATAGTCTATACAAAGGTGCTAATATTCTACCTGCGGATAGCGAAGAGGAAGTACAAAGAGAGTTTAACAGACTTATCAATCAATCAGGCTTTATGCCCACTGAATTAAAAGATATATTAAATCAGGCGGATAAGCCTTATAAGGTAGACGTTAGCGGAAACACTATGACTATTACTATTGGAGATACAGTAGAGGTTATAAAGGACGTTTACAATGACTCAGCTACAGGAGGAGTCGCGGGTGTAGCCGAAACGATTAGAGGTGTAGTGGAGAAAGAGGTTAATAGAATTAACAGGTCTGATGTTTCAACAGTAGGAGGTAATTCAGGGGGTGTAGCAAGATAATAATATGGAAGAACAGTTATTAAAAGACTTTATAGCTACGGCTCAGGCTAACAACTATAATTATGACGTGGTGCTGCCTAAGTTTCCAGAGCTATCTGGGTATGACATTCAGGTATTAAAGGATTACATAGCTACAGCTGAGGCGAACAACTATGATTACGATACGGTTAATGCTAAGTTCCCTGAGCTTTTTTCTGCTGTAAAAAAAAAAGAAGAGACCGTTACGGATTTCGTATCGGAGCCTGGTTCTTTGGTCTCACCAGAGCCTGAAGTTCCTGTTGCAGAGACTGTCGTCGAGGAGGAGTTTGTACAGCCTGTAGTTGCTGATGCCACTCGAATAGAGGAACCTGTACTTCCTACCGAACAGATAGAGCAGCCTGATTTAGAAGACTTCGTTGTTTATGAAGACCCAGGAGCTGAGATTGTCACAGAAGCCGAAGGCGAGAAGAACACGTGGGTAGAAGACTTTGCGGGCAAGAACTTCGTCACTGATTTCTTTGGAGATATATACAGAGCTGGAGCCGCAGGTCAAGCGCAGGGCGGTTCTGTAGATGAGTCGCTGGAGCTGATGACCAAGGGTAAGGACGTTACCGATGAAGACATCCAGGATTTCTTAGCGGCTCAAGAGCGTATGGCGAGCCAAGGGGAGTCTGAGGAGATGAAGGAGTTTAATAAGATATACGAAGCGAACGGAAAGGGTTTTCTTGGATTTTTAATGGGGACAGCTGCTAACCCCACCATACTTCCTCAATTGTTTGTGTCATCGGTGTCTGCTATGGCGACTCCAGCAACGCTAGCTGCGGGCGCGGCGGGCGCTGGCGCAGGGGCGGCAATAGGAGCTACAGGATTCTCAGCAGGACCACTCGGAGTGTTCACTACAGCTGGAGGAGCTTTGACGGGAGCGATGGGTGCTATGGGTACAACCCTAGAGACGGGTCTTGCCTTCAGTGAGTTCCTTCAGGAGCAGCTTGAGAAGAAAGGTCTTGAGATGACCACCGAAGGTATTCGAAAGGTATTGGAAGACCCCGAGGCAATAAAGTCTATGAGGTATCGAGCGGCAGGGCGTGGTATCGCCATTGGTGCGTTTAATGCCGTTACAGCAGGTGTAGGTAGTCAGGTCGTTAAGTCGGTAGCTAAAGCCACTGGCCGTAAGGCTGTGGCGGGATTGGCTGGCGCAGGCGTCGAAGTAGTATCCGAGTCGACAGGTGAGGTTGTTGGTCGGTTGGTCGCTGGTCAAGAGATGGATGTAGCTGAGATTGGGTTCGAGGGATTTGCGGGCGGTGTGCCTCAAGTAGTTGGTCTAGGACGTGGTCTTTACAAATCACCCACCTATAAGATAAATAATGAAACCGTCTCAGGTCCTGTGGTGGCTGACTTCATTAAGAACGCTCCTGTCAAAGACTTGGTAGGCGCTACGCTAGAGATAAAGAACGACCCAGTCCTAAAGGACATCGCTATCAAGCGTAGAGAAGACGCCCGAATGGACGCTATCATCAAGGCTGAGCTAGCCAAGGCTGGTATCACTGATGAAGGAGCGGTTACCGCCCTAACTAAGCTAGAGAAAGAGCGTAGAGGTCTTGAAGGCAACGGTACTAGAGCTGCCCAGCAGAGACTAGCTGAAGTTAACAAAGAGATTGACGGACTTATGGACGGGGCTAAGATTGCCTACACCGAAACCGTAGATGCCAGTGGCGACAAGGTGACCACTGAGGTCATAGTCACCAAGGAATACGCACGAGAAGAACTAATTAAAGACGGTATTGAATCTCCTACAGAGCAGCAAGTAGAAGCCAAGCAGGCGGAGCTGTTTGAAGATGCTATGGAGGCCGTACAAAAACCACAAGAAGATGCCATTCAAGAGCAAGGCCCAGAGAGCGTGGATGCACCAGAATCTACCAGAGATAGCGAAGCGGTGGGAGAAGGAGTACCCGACATCGGAGAACCTACCACAGAGGTTGAAGCCCAAGACGACGTTACGGATGAAGCTACAGCAACGACGGCGGAAGTCGCGGTAGAGGAATCAAATGCTTTTAAATCTTCCACAGGAGATTCCGATATTGATGGGCGAATTACTCGTACTGTTATGATGTCTCCTGATGAGTATTTAAAACAATCGTGGGAGGCTACGGATGGAAAATTGGGGGGAACGTATGAAAGTTGGTTAGCTTCTAATAAAGGCACAAAAGAAACCATAGAATCTTATGCCAAAGCCATCAGAGAGGGGGATAAATTTCCTCTTCCGTACATAGATAAAGCTAGAGGGTCTCAAGATGGTCGTAATAGAGCACTAGCAGCTAAGGAAGCGGGATTAGAAGAAATACCTGTTGGAATTATAGAAGGGTTAACTGTCGCAGAAGAAATAAAAGAATTAAAAAACGATTTAAAAACAACAACTTCTAAGGCGGGAGTGTTGAGAATTAAAAGGAAAATTAAATCCTTAGAAACCTCTGCTAAGAAAGTAGCCCCTAAGAAAACTGTGTCGGAGCCGACACAAGAGGTGACGGAGGAAGAGCAGGTGGATATCGACGAGTTCTTCAGTGATAAAGAGATAGAGGGCGTAGATAAGATAGGTGACAACTTAGTGGTCAACCGCAAGCAACTCAGCGAAGACAAAGCGGAGACAGCTCAGGACGAGAGAAAGATAAGCCGCATCAAGCAGATAGCTAAGAAGGCGGCTGTATCGTTGAAGAAGCAATTCCCTGATGTAAAGATTGTACTTCACGAAACAGAAGGTCAGTACAAACGCTTTGCTGGTAAGCGAGCTAGAGGTACGTACTTAGGTAACGACAAAACGATTCATATCAACCTAAGCATAGCTGACCTAGAGACTATGGGTCACGAAGTGTTTCACGCTATACTATTGGAGACGGTAAAGAATGACCCCAACGCGGTGATTGTTTCCCGTAAAATGTTGGACTCGATAAAAAAGGTGGTTGACCCTAACAGCAAGTTAGCCGAAAGGATTGACAAGTTTGTTGCTAAATATGCTGACGCCCCTATCGTGCAGGATGAGGAGTATCTGGCTGAGCTAATGGGAATTCTGTCTGCTGAGTATACAACTTTGGATAAGCCAGCTCAGAACGCTATTAAAGAGTTCTTACGTAAGCTAGCTAAGCTAATTGGTATCGACAAGAAGTTCGGCTTGGATGAGTATTTCGGTCCTGAGTTTTTAAAGACAGACGCTGAGGTCATTGACCTTTTAAATACCGTCTCAAGGAAAGTATCTCAGGGCGCCTTTATAGAGGCGTCTGATGTGGCGGTGATAGATAAGATTAGAAAGAAGTCTACCCCTGAAGAACTTAAGAAAGCTCGAAAGGATGTTGAGAAGGCTTTAGATGAGCAAGACGCAAGGAAAGCTGCTGAGGAAAGAGGCATTATGGCTCGAGAGCAAATCGTAGGAGAACGTGCAAGCTTAGAGGATGACGTTCGTGATGGATTGGATATGGCGATGTTGACTTACACAGAGCAGGGCGATAGTAAGAAGGTAAGGAGGGAGGTTAAAGCTGCTTGGGGATGGGAGAAAGGAGCGGACGGTAAGTGGAGGTATGAGATTGAGACTGGGAAGCTAAAGAAAGTTCCCAATGGAACCTATAAGCTCAGTGATGTGTACGATGCTCCAGAGCTCTATAAAGCTTATCCTGAAGTAAAAGATATAAGCTTAACGATTAACGTAAGGGATACAGGTGCTGAAGAGAGCTGGTTTATTATTAATAAAAATGCTGTTGAAATAAATGTAAAAAACTACGGCAGAGTAAGGCCAGATTTAATACACGAACTACAGCATTACATACAGTTTAAGGAAGGTTTTGCAATTGGAGGAAATGCAAATACCGCAATAGATTTAATAAACTCTTTATCGCCAGATAAGTTAAAGGAAATTAATATTCTTGAGGGCAAAGAATCCGCTATGAGTATGCTTTCGGATATAGCAGAGGAGTCTGAATTAACTTATGTGGATGATTTAAAATCAATTGACACAATTGAAGACTTCTTAAATCGCAATACTAAAGATGCTAATTTATTAAACTCGCTCTATGGAGATGACGCCGCTTCTTATGTTTTAGGGGTTCTTAATGAGGACCTCATTGATTTAGAGGATGGAGATTTGATGGGGGGTATATACCAGGTTCTACAAACAATACAAGAGCAGACTGAAAACAAGGATGGACGTTCAATGTGGTCTCCTTACGCTGTTTATCAAAGACTTATCGGTGAGGTGGAAGCCAGGAACGCTGCTTCTAGAGATGGAGGAGGACGCTCTTTAATAGAGGATAGCGAGGACACTCCTCGAGCGGACCAATTAGCTGTGTTCGGTGAGCAAGAAAAGGTACTGAGGAAGATAGAGGCTAAGGAAGAGATGACCGAGCAGGAGTTGGATGCTTTGGACTTGGCTAAGCTACCAGCTCAGGAGGGTAGCAACAAAGGGGCTGGTTTGTTTTATGGCCCACGCGCGACGATAGCGAACTATGAATCCGCTAAGACTATGTTTGCCGACGGAGTTCCCGCTGAAGACATTGAGATGCTCACGGGATGGAATGTAGTAGAAAAGCAAAACGGCGACGTTGTCTATGTCCTATCTCGGAACGAAGTTGAATCTAAAGACACTATAGATAAAGCAATCGCTTCTCGAAAAGACCAAGGTGTGGCTCCACGCCAGCAGGTTTCAATAACAGATACCGATAGTACCAACCCGTCTTTCGAGAAGGGTAGTATGAAAGACTTTAGTGTTGAGGGCGGTATCCTTGAAATAGGTAAAGTTAAAGGCGCTAAACAATCTAGCGTCCTTCGTCTAAGTGTCGACGAAGATAACCGTAGGCAAGGCAAGGCGACTGAGCTTTTAAAAAGCGCTCTAAATTATACTAACGGTATGCTTTCGGCTATGGCGTCTAAGGATGCGGCTGTAGGTTTAAACTATAAGTTGGGTATGCGAGCGTTTTCTCCTGATGGTAATGAATTATCTCTTGAGGAAACCAAAAATCAACGAGCCGAGAACGCAGGGGAGTCTATCCGTATGGAGCTACCCGATTCTAAAAAGGGCAACAACTACAAAGCCTTTGACGAAGGGATGGCTCCACGCCAGCAGGTAGAGGGTATTAACCCTAAAGATGTGCGTATGCGAAGCCGCTCAGGCAATAGGGTGGGTAAGGGTCTTAGCGTCAAGAAGGTGAACAACGAAGCCGTTGTAGAGGAGATACCTGACCTGACCTTAGATTACGTAAGGGAGAACGCGCCCGCTTCATACCTGAAGAACGCGAACCTTATCGCTCAGTATCCATTGGTTAGAGGTGTCAAGAACTTCGACGAGGTGTCTACCTTGGAGCAGGCCGATGAGGTATATGAGGTATATGCTCGTCAGGTAGCTGACAACCTCAACTGGATTATGGAGAGCTACCCCGAGGAATATCGAGAGATATCTACCCTGTGGTATGACGGAGCTAATAAAATAGCCAATGAACTAGCCGCCGACTATGGAGTTAGCCCTGAGCAAGTAGCAGGTATCATAGCTTCTCTATCTCCTCAAAACGATTGGTATCAAAACGTTCGCGCCGCCGAGCTTTCACTATTAGCCTTCCGAGAGAACCCTGTGATGAGCCAGAAGATGATTGACTACCAAGTCAATTATGCTGAAGGGAAGATTAATGACCTCAAAAAGCGGATTAAATCTGCTAGAAAAGCAAAGGGTAAAAGCCAGGCTAAGGCTAAGGTGGAAAAATTTAAAGCAGCAGAGGTAAAGAACCTAAAGGCTATAGCAGATGCCGAAGCTTTACTAGACTTATTGCGTTCGTATAAAGGCAAGCGTATGGAGGATGCACCCGATGCCTTGAAGCCATATTACGTGAGGCTTTATAACGAAGTCAATCAACCCAAGTCGTACCCTATTATCAGTCCTGACGGAAACTACGGAAGCGACGCTCTTACTGACGCAGGAGGGAAACGTAAGTTTGGATGGGGGTCATACACCGAGATAGGGAAGGGTGTTTCTATACGCCTTGACGGAAGCCAAGAGAATATATCTGTCACGCTAGGTCAGATGCATAAGATTCGAAACTTCTTCAACAACATCATCGACCCGATGTCGAAGGAGAAGGACATCACTATGGACACTCACGCTATAGCGGCGGCTCTTTTAATACCAGCTAGCTCCAAGACCAAGGAGGTAGTTCAGAATTTCGGCACAGGAACAGCGAACTCAGGAGTAAAAGGACAGAAGGGATTGTACTACGCCAACCAAGCGGGTTACTTCCTTTCGGCTGAGGAGAATAATATGCTTCCTCGTCAGGTACAGAGCGTAACGTGGGAGGCGGTACGTGGTCTTTTCACAAGTAAGTTCAAGGACGGAGCTAAGAATGTAAAATCAATCAATGATATCTGGGAAAATTATGCAGAAGGAAACATCACAATCGAGCAAGCGAGGCAAGAAGTCCTCGAAAAAGCAGACGGCATCAACGCCCCTAGTTGGGCAGGACTTATTTCGGATGAGTCTAGAGATGGCGACGGGACGACTACTGAGCGAGGAAGAGGCAAGCGCGGTGGACCAGCTACTGAGCGGGAAGGCGTAGCCCCTCGCCAGCAGGTAGTATACCACGTTACGATTAGGGACAACAAGGGAGACATTCAGAAGAAAGGTCTTGAGAAAGACAGGCCCGCAATGTGGGCTAAAGGAATTAAGCGAGCTGATTCATTTGATACATCGGGCAAGAGCTTTGCGTTCTCGAACTTAGAAGACGCTATTAAGTGGGGCATCAAAACTAAAATAGAAAAAGACAAAGAAGTTTCTATTGTAGCTATTAATGCAGAGGGGAAAACTCTTCAAGAAGATAAGGCTTTAACAGGAGACCCGTTCAATCCATTTTCATCAGCCGTATTCACCGAAGACGTTATATCGCCAAGTGATATACTGAGCGTTGAGGACGTTGATTATAAAATGGGCGAGCCATTTGATAAAAGCGGTGAACCACTTAGCGAAGAGAGCTTTGACATAAAGGATGACGTAGCCCCTCGTCAGCAGAAGCCTTATCCATCAGGCCCCGAAGAGGCTGCAAAGATGGGCTACCTCGTTCACGCTTCAGATAAGTCTCGCGACTCATTTGACAAGAAGTTCATCAAGGGCAGAAACAGAACAGAACTGGGCGCGTTAGGTTTTTACTTTACAGCTAACGCTCAGAAGGCAATGGACTACGGAGGTGAATACACCTACATAGACCCCGCTGATATGAACCTGTTAAACCTCGACGAGGTAAAGGGAAATAAACTACAAGGCTTCCTGTCTGACTTAGAAAGAAATCTAGGTAAATTGTCGTCATACAGAATACAACTTATAGCGGCTCAAGACGAAGTTAGAAGCATTCCAGAATACAACGAGATTGATGCCGAACTAAAAAAGGTTGACGCTCAAATAAAAGCCCAGTCTCCTTTTGGCACATCGGCTTTTTCTCAGGATAGAGTGCTTCAAGCATTAAAAAAGGCGAAGGCTAAAAATCTTATGGACGCCTATAAGGTGGCTGAAAACGCAATAGAGAGAGACGGCAGAAAAAGCGATACTGACGCAGCGTTTAGCGATTTGCTTTTTAACGCAGGTTATGACGGGATTTACGAAGGACCTGGCCTATACAAGGTAGCAATTTTCGATATAGACGGCCTAAACAACGCTATCGTAAAGCCAGGCGTAGCCCCTCGCCAGCAGTTAGAGGATATCGCTACTCCGCTTCCGCGTCAGCAGAAGTCGGTACGTGAGGTGGTGCAGCAGGCGCGAGACAATAACTTCAAGGACGCAGCAACCAAAGACTTCCTCAAGCGCAAAGGTGTGCCAACAGCAGACATAGACAAGGCTATCAAGACCTTGGACGATGTGTATGCCCGAGTGATGAAGGAGATAGCGGGTGTTATCGCAAAGTCGCAGAAGCGGGGAGTTCCCTTCAACCAACAGCTAGACAATGCACTGGCTTACTTACAAGGCACTAAGCTCTACGAGGATACCACGGATATCCACAGGGAGAAGTTGATACGTGAGGTACGCGCTAAATTCGATAAGAAAGAGAAGCGAGCGCCGTCAGCGAAGCGTATCCTTGGAAACATCAAGGACGTCAAGAAGGTGACGCTGTCCGAGAAGGAGGCGCTCAAGATGCAGCTGAGGCTTGTTGCTAAGACCGCTAAGACCACAGCGAGAGCTTTGGTGGTGGCGGGTAACGAACTGACTAAGTCGCTGAAGGAGATGGTCAATGGTGGTGTCATCACTGCCAATCAGATGAGCTCTGTCCTGCGTCGGTTTAGCCGAGTGGACTTGTTCAACCCTGCTAGCATCGATAGCTTCTTGGACTATATGTCTAAGATATTTGCCGATGCGGAGTACGGAGCGAAGATTGCTAGAATCAAGAAGCTACTTCCCCGAGCCAAGAAGAATATAAATTCTAAGATTGGCGTTGCCGACGTGCTCGGTGATACCCTCACTAAGCTCTTCAATGTCAACCCTACGTTGATACCGATGGAGATGCTTGAGGACTATATCAAGCTAGTAGAGATGATGGGTGCGTCGAAGAATGTGCTTCCCCTTGCGGACATCAACGACGTAACGGAGGTAGCCAATAAAGTCCTAAACGCGGTATACGAAGAGATATCTATGGCCGAGGACTTGGCCGAGGTATTTGCGAACTACGAGAATAAAGTCATCAAGGACGGTAAGCTCGACTACGCAGCTACGATAGACGCTATGATTGCCGACCAGACCATCTCTTTAGAGGAGGCCGCTGTGATGCGCAAGTATAAGTCTCGTATCGTAGAGTCTACCACGAAAGAACCTAAGACAGAGGCAGAGATAGCCGAGGAAAGGGCGGAGCTTATGTCGGCGGTTGAGGCGGCCAAGGTCAATGTATCGCGTCTGGTTATGGAAGAGGAACGAACCTTAGCTCGTCAGCTCGCCAAGTTGATGGATACCGAGGCTATCGAGAGGCTCAGCAACCAGCAGCTAGAGACGTTGTTAGCTGTCATCGACAACATCAACAACGGCTTCGTAACCCACGCAGCTCAGCGACTTGCCGAGACAATGAACGCTTCGAATAGGGCGGAGTCTTTGTCTGAGTCTGTGGCTAAAGCTAAGCCTTTATCTGTGTCTACTTTTATCGGTAAGATTAAGGCTGGCATCACCAAGAATAATAAGTTCTTCGAGTCTGTCAAACGCAACCCGCTTGCCTATCTAGACCAGGTCTTTGGTGACTTTAAGACCACGCGTATTTACGACGCTATATTCAAGCCGCTAGCGCAGGCTTACGATACGTTTTCTTTGGAGATGAAGAGGGTCGACCAGCGACTGACCGATGCGCAAAATGCGGTGATGAAGTCGTTTAAGAACGACCCCAACAAGGCGCGTATGTCTTCGTACAAGATGATGGCTTATATGTTGCAGCGTGAGTTCGAGGCTAACCCCGACAACAAGCAGGTAAACCCAGCAGCTGACTTCATCCGAGCTACCATTGACCATATCAATAAAGGTCAGTCTTTCTTCAAGGGCAAAGATGCAGAGATGCTTCAGCAGATACTCGACGATTTCGGTGGAGAACAGATTGACTCTCAGAAGCTATACGACTCATTCAATAAAGCAGAGCGCAATGCGCTTGCCGTTATGGAGGACATCAATAAGTCTATGGGTAGTAAGGCTGTCTTTACTGGTGCTGTGATACGAGGCCGAAGAGTTGATGCTCTCAACCAATACGCACACCACAACGTACTGAGCACTAGCGGTCAGATGGATAGGTCGGCAGATGTGTCTATCATAGAAGCTTACAACCAATCGATGAGGGCCTCTACCAAGGCTAAGAATTTGATTGAGCGTACAGGGGTTGCTACTCCACTTAACTTCGATGTATTTAGCTCGGTATCACGCGGCTCTAGATTTACGTTGACAGACTTCTACTTGACTGAGCCTATCCGCACATCACGGAAAACCATATCAGATACGAGGAAGCTGTTGGAGGAGCGTGGCGATGTAACAAAGCAAGAGAACGAGATAGTAAATTCTATTGAAAACGCGCTCGAGCTGGCACTCGACGACCTGCTGACACGTACGTTCAGTCAAAGCACTATGCTTGAGAACGTTGTTCAGTACGTAAAGAAGACGGGCTACCGATTGGTACTGGCTTCAGCTACTCGTGCTGGTGCAGAGTACCTATCTAACGTAAATTTTGCTGTTATCTATGCGCCAAAAGATTTTGCAGCTGGTATGGCTAATAAAAAAATGGTAATGGGGACGGTGGGTATAGACGTGATGAGCAACCTGAAGAGCACTCAGCTTTCTAGGATGTATCCTAATGAAATCCTGTCGGGCCGTATGATTGACACATCGGTACTAGGGGAGAAGGCTGGTGACAAAGGGGGGAGGGCTTATGGAGACGTGCGCAATAAGATAACTCAGATATACAACGGGTTATTATCGCCCGCAAAGAAAGGAATCGAGCTTGTAGCTGACACATTGATATCCGCTCCCGATAAAGCTATTATCCGACCGCTCTGGTTTGGTTCATTTGAGAACGCTTTTGTAGAAATCACAGGTAAAAAGCCAGACTTCGAAAAGATATCGGCAAACGATGAAGCTTATATGGAGGCTAATCAAGAGGCGCTAGACAAAGCAACCGATACAGCAGACCAAGTCACTACGCTTGCTGGTGCGGCGGACAACCCGTTCAAGAGTATGCTAAGGGGTAAGTATCCTTCCAAGGCCAAGCAGACCGCTCTGCTTCAGTTCTTCAATAACTTCAATAGCTTTATGACTCGATTCTTGATATATGAATATATATCAGCGAGGACGGCAGTGAACGCTATGATGGGTAACGGTATGATTTCCAAGCGTCAAGGCGCGGCTCTCCTTGGTGCCGTTGTTACACGTATGGTTACTTATACTCTGTTAAACACTGTATTTGCTCTACTATTGAAGCAAGCATTTGGATTAGGAGACGAAGAAGACGAGAAGGATATAGAGAATCAGTTCGGACAGGCGCTGGCCTCTACTGCCGTCAGCCTTATAGTAGGCAGAGACTTCGGTAACGTAGTGAAGGGTCTCCTTAACTACGGAGTGGAGAATCTCAACGAAGAGTTTCTAGATGAGCTTCGTGACGGAGACTACGACCCGTACCGCGACTCTATAGCTTACACCTTTGTGCCAGCAGACAAGGAGTACAAGTCCAACACCCTAGCGGATTACATACGTAACCTGATGGGTCCGTTCGGGACGTTCTATAAGATGGCAGAGTTCGGAGTGAAGGCGCTGAGTGCCGATGAGAAGAAAGACCCTGCTGCGCGGCTACGGCAGTTAAGAGAACTCAACGAGCGATTGCCACTCGAAGTCCTCGGGAACTTAGGATTGATTCCTTTATACCGTGATATCAGGGCGCTCTTACTAGCCGATATCTACAAGGGTATGGGTAAGGAAAAGAAGGGAGGTAAAACAGGTATGACTAAATCTGAAAAGGCTCAGATGAAAGAATACTTCCCTGAGATTTACGAGATGCAGATGCAGATGGAAGAGGATATGAAGAACCCTGAGCTTGAGCGATTCGAAAAGGAGATGAAACTCCTTGAAAAGCAGATTGAGGAATCCCTAAAGCAGAGCCGATAGTAAACGGAACAGGCCCCAGAGAAGGACTCCGTTAAGGACAAAGACCAACAGGAGGTTACGTGTTTCTTTTCTCATAGCAGCTTGTCGGTTATGTTATGACCTAGGTCTATATGAAGATACGATATCTTCTTTGACTTGGTCTGTCCTCTATCCCAATGCGTCTTAGCAGGTAGGTTTCTGACCTCCCAGTTAAGCGCATTGGTTTTAGAGATGTGGTTTAAATCAAACGCCCATACCCCTTGGGGTGTAGAGTTTATATAGATAGCTCGCGTCTTATTTTTAGCCGACTCCTGCATCATATACTCGTACTTAATATGCTCTATCAATAGCTCGTCATAGTGTCGAGTCCGACACTTTAATTCTATCTGCATATTGAAGTCCTCGCTGAAGCAATCGTATCGAGAAAAGTTAGACTTATAATTTAAAAGGTCAGGGATTAAACTATCCCGTATCGCCTCGTATAGTGACTGTTCATCTTTGTATCTCATCCTCAATTGAATCCACCAAATCCTTGAGACGTTGATTCAACTTCACGACACATAGACACACTTGAGAATAATCCTGGTCCACAAAATTCTCGTAGATATCATCGGACAGGTCGTGGATTTCGCCCATCATAAAATTGATAAGCTTAAGTCGTTCTGCGGTATCCACGTTCCAGTTGTCCATTGTCTATCTCAAAAGTATTTTTGCTTCCTCTGGATTTATAGTCTTGATAGCTTGGTAGATTTTCTTTGAGTTCCGATGAACCTCTTCCCTTTCTTTCTTTAGGGAGTCTGTTCCTAGGCAGGTATACATAAAGCAATCTAACTTTAATAATGCATCAATCTTTTGTTTCTCTGTCCAGGTTTTGAAACTTAGAATCTTATCTATATCATTGATATTATAAGCCATTTATGATAGTTATTAATTTAGATTTCAATTGTTTTTCCTTACCAGAAGGAAGTCTCTTCCTAATAATATGAAATATATCTGACAATCGCTCATCCTCCCTATCACGTTTATCGAGGCGAGCTTCAGTTTTCGTCAGTCGTAAAGATAAGGATTCTAAATTCTGTCTTAATCGGTAGATATGGTGACGAAGTTCCAACGTATCCATCTCGTCGATAGGGTCAACTGTATTCTCTCGTAGTTTAGATATCCTTCTATATGATTCATCTAGGTTAGGGTGTTGACTAAAGAGGACGTGTGAGTTCCTTAAGTAGTGAAGTATAGTCGCGTGGTCTTTATCTAGGGTGCGACCTATAGCTGTAAGGCTGTATCCTCTGTCGCGCATCACCTGCGTATAAACCCTGCGGGCATCTACATAGGGTCTCTTACGAGTCTTTTGTAGTATATCTAAATTAAATTCTGCATTTACGATAGCAATTAACTGCTCACTCTCCTTCTGTATGAGGGATGTATTCATTGGATAAGATTTTATCGAGGTAATCATCTGAGTCTACTTCGACGATATCAATCATCACGGCAAACTCAGGGTCCTCTTTTAGGAATTCAACTTCTAAAAACGTAGGCCGTCCATATTTATTGTGGATAACCATACCCGTAGTTTGCGGGAATATACTTACGATAGGCAAATCATAGACCGCCTCTTCTAACTTAGACCATATGTCCATAGCCTCGGGGATGGTAAAGAGTTTTATCTGAGATAAAAAACTATCGTCAGCCACGAACATAACGTCACTACTCTCCTCTGTATACTTCTGTTTTAAATCCATAGCCTTCTAGTTCTTTTAATCGATACTCTTGCAACCTCGACACCTTCCCTTTCGGGCGTTTAACTTCTGAGAATAACACATCAGCTCCTGGCTTCAAAGCCAGTATATCAGGTATGCCATTCTTATTGGTCTTCATCAGCTTCAGGACGTAGTACCCCTCAGCCTCCAGCTCCTTGATTCGATTGGATTGTATTTGTTGTTCGGTCATTTATGACTTTCTTCAGGTTGACCACAGTTTATACACCACCTTGATTCACCTACGTGATTGTCATAGGTGTAAAACCATCCGCAAGCCTCTTTTCCTTTCTCTGTTTCTTTTTCTTTCTTCATATTTACAAACTTAATAAATCCCTTTTGAAGTGTTTTAGCGTGTAGTCTTTCTTACGAGCTACCGCTTGGTATATGTCCTTCTCGATACCTCCTTTAGAGAATACCCAGTAGACATCGTTCTTGAGCCTGTCCTTAGTGGTCATCCTATCTCTTGACTGCCAATAACTTGTGGCACTAAAGTCGATATTGTAGTACACCAAAGCCGTAGCCTGACGTAGCGAGATACCCTCTCGTCCGCTGACTATCTGTAGGGCTATGTTCTTATCGGTGGTGTTGAACTCCTCGAGTTCTGTCGTAAGCTTATCACCGAAAATCTTCTTTAAAGCGTTGAGCTCTTCCTTGAACTTATAGAAGATACCAATCTTCTTATCCTTGAATCGCTCACGTATAAACTCAGCCTTGGTATAGTCCAATACCATAGACTCTCCACTCTCGAACTTCACCGTTCCCGAGCATAGTTGGTGGACCTTTTGCATCAGCTTCACAGCTGTGTCAGCGAGTATCACCTCGTCCTTACCCTCGACCACCTTATCACGCTTGAGCTTATTGATAATATTTTGTGTCGACTCCGACATTATTACCTCCAGCACGTGCTCCTTGGTATCGACAACGAAGCCCGCCTCCTTCTGCGTATACATCAGCGTGTATGGCTTCACAGCGTCTAGGATAGATTGCTTACCTCCTGAGTAGTCATTGACCATATGAAGCCCCCTACGTTGTTGCTTTACGTTGACGAACTCATTGGCGAACTTATAGAACGTCTTGTAGTAGTCAAATGGATTGCCCTGTATCCCATAGACCTGATGGTACATAGCCGAGTACGACTCAGGGGTAGGGGTACCTGACATAAGGATGACATAGGGTCTGTACTTAGCGAGCAATGTACGTACCTGCTTCGTCCGTTTACTGGGTTTAGGAAACGCTCCCATCGTGTGACTCTCATCACACACCACTACATCCCACGCCACCTCGGGTAGCTTATGTAGGCTCTCGTAGTTAATGACAGTCAGGTTATAACTAGGAGAGAGCATAGCGTTATCGTCCTCTATAGAACTGATAGCTTTCTTCTTGGTGATAAACAAGACGTTCTGTGCCTTTAGCTGCTCGGCTATAGCGAGACTCGTAAGCGTCTTGCCCGTTCGCACCTCCATAGCTAGATAGCACCACCCTGCACGCTGTAGGACGTCGACGGCTTTGCCGCATATCTCCTTTTGGTAGTCGCGCAGCTCCATCAGAACTCGAACTTAGTGTTGGCCTCTAGCTCGTGCTTATGCCGTAAGCGTAGCCACTTCCCGTGGGAGTCGCGCCCGTCTTCAGGCGGTACGCCCGTCTTGTATACAGCATATGATACCAACCACTTATAGAATTTCATACGCGATATCGACTGCTTAGCCCGTGGGCCATAGTCAGGGTTGTCGCTTATAAACTCTTCGTACAGAGTATTCTTGTAGACCTTCCTGTCTATCGTTAGGTGTGGGTTAGGAGAGGAGTTATCCAGTAGTCCGCACCACTCGATAAACTCGTGCGAGGTCTCAGCAGAAAGCTTTCGCTTCTTGAGGTTAACGAACGCGCTCTTTACTAAACCGTCGTTCATATACAGCTGCAAGCATCCTACCATATAATTGTCGAACTGACACCACATATCCTCGTCCCAATCGCTGAACATAAGCTTCTTGAACTCGTCCTGCGGAGTGAAGTTCTTGCTGTAGTATTGGTGTAGCTCTAGCTCCCACTTACGACGCTCGAAGCTATTGCCGCTTCCTTTAATCGCGTAGTTGGTAGTGATGGCAATCTTCGGGCTCTTCTCAAAGGGTATCTTAATAGCGTCCTTGTTCTTCTTCTCTAGCGTCAGGCCCTCGGTCACTACAGAGAACAGCCGCTCGAAATCGAAATGCTTCTTCACGTCATCGAAACAAAGTATCTGTGTATCTGCCGATACCAACTGATAGGCGAACGACCGCTCGAAAGCAAAGCTCTTACCGTCAATGACCACCAGCTTCTTCATCTGCGATAAGGCGTTCATAAAAATACCTTTGCCTGTTCCTCCCTCGGGATTGTCGCTTATCACCTCGTCGTTCAGGATTACTGCGGGGCAGTACGACAGACTTTTGTATCCGTGCATCATATACCCTATGGTGCTTTCCATTGACCTTACTCGGCCCTCTTCGTTGCCGCATACGTTTCCTATAAACGTCCTGTAATCGAAATCCCCTACCTCGCATATAGTAAAGTTCCTGTCTATAACGTGGTCTTTCCATACGTAACCACCTAGGTCAATGTAGTCAATTGGATTGACTTCTTTTAGGCCGATATGTACCGCGCAGTTGCGGTAATACAGATATGAAGAGTCCTTGGTGTCTTCTATAAAGAACACATCGATAGAGCTTAGTAGCGTCAGGAACTCCTCTCTAAAGTACTTGGTGTTCTCGGCGAAGTAATTGTAAACCGCTACGTCATCGAGCTCGAGAAGGTAGTTGAGGATAAAATCCTTAATCTCTTTCTCCGAGGTATGGTCGATGAGGTTATTGGTAACACGTACAAAGACATAGTTCTTACTTCCTTCGGGGCAGTACTTATAGAAACCATTCTCTTCGAGGAAATCCTTAAAGAGTATATGTACAATCTTAATCGTTCCTTTCTCTCCGCGCTTCTCCCAAAATGTCTGGCTTGCCTGCTCCTATTCTATCGCATCGATGACAGAGTCAATTACACCGCCCTCAATTGGCAAGTCCTCTAGTTGGGAGCGGATTTCTTTTTTTGGCACACCGCGTCTAAGCTTGGCCTTCACTTGATTCAGCCTGTCCTCATCCTCGTAGTACTTCGTGTTGTAGTTCTCGCTACGGCTATACGCAGAGTCGATTGTATTTTTAATCTCGTTAGGCGTAAACGATTCGCTACCGTATCGACCTAGCACATACTCTGCCAAGGAGCGTGATATACCAAAGTCATTGAACGCCGCCGCTAGGATATAGGTATTGTGATTGCGCTGTCCCTCTACCATAGGGTATTTCTTCTCCCACCATTTTACCAATCGCTCTATGACCTTGTTCTCATCGGTAATAGGTATCGTCGCAACGTCTTTATGCTTGTGTATAGGCGTGTACTCAATCTCCTCAATCCTATCCCATAGGACAGAGCCCTCGTTGATATGAATCAGCGGGTCGTGCGACTCGTAACATACCCTGCTTATGTTCTTACTCGTGGTATCGAAATGCGGGTTGTTGTAATGCTTGTGTAGCGAGTTAAAGAAGTTCTTGTGGTTGTCGATATCGGCAGGAACTTTAACTAAGACCTTGAGACCTTGACCCGAAGGCGAAATAAATACCGCGTAAGAGTACTTGCTTTCTGAAAGGGATTTCTTATCGGAAAGTAAATCCTTCTGCTTATCGTACCCATCGAAGTCCAGACATATAAGACCGCTATGCTCGGTGATGGATGCGTCCTGACGCTTGGTAAAGGTTCCGCTAAAACAAACAGCGGGAAGCATCTTCTTAAGTTCGTTACGTTCTGTTTTACGTTTCTCCGCACGGACTTTCTTTATAATTTCTTTGGTCGGGATGGGCTCTCCATTGCTGTTGGCTCCGTCCCGAATACGGTCTAAGACCACGCTGACTTCTCTGTAGAAAGGCGTGTCGGTCTCTTGGATATTGCGGAAGACTGTAATTTGAGGCATTTTTTGTTTGATTTGTGTTGACCTATGTTGAGTTTATGTTGACTTTGTGTCGACTTTTAATAGCTAACTAACTGATAACCAATTGTAGTGTTGGAAATGTTAACTTTAACCCTATTACTTTCAAGAAAAAATATAATAAAGAAGAGAGTAAATATATATATATATAGGGGGGAGGAAAGTCAACATTGAACATTCGATAAAAAAGGGGCTGAAGAACATTACTTCAACCCCTTAGTTATCTCAGACGAAATTAGAAGGGGGAGTCTTCTTCTTTCTTATTTGCACCTTTGGCTTTACTTGGGTCAGGAACAAAAGTGTCCAGCTCAAAGTAATACTTGTCCTCTTGTCCAAGCTTCAGGTCGAAGTTAATCCAACCCGAGTCCTTCTTATGCTCGTTGATGAAAGCGATAAGGTCATCAGCAGGGAATCCCACTCGTCCTTTCTCCCAATCTTTAGCATTCTCTTTTGGCAACTGCCAATTCTGTGGAGGGTAAATCCGTTGTCTATCGTCAGACATAGTTAATGGTATTAATGCCCCGAATAATACATCATCCTATTGGGGCGATAGGAGTCTGTTTGATTTTGTGTCGAAGCCGACACTAAAGTGTTTCTCTGATGATATACGACTCTAACGTGTCCGTGGCTTTATCGCCAAAGAACTGCTCGTATACACCTAACGCTCGCTCTACCTTCTCCTCGCCTCCGCGTACAAACGCATCGCTCGGTTCGTAGACTCCGACCTGTCCTGACTTCTTATCTATGGTATAGAACACGAGCGGCTTACCGAAGATGTTCTGATAGATATAGCACTGACTGTCGTAGTTGTACTTCTTAGCTGAGTATCTAAAGTCTAGGATATTACTCGTGGTCTTTAGGTCGATGATACAGTCGTTGGAAATGATGTCGGCCTTGCCCTTCCACCATACCCCGTTGAACTGCTTCACTCCTGGCACCTCGAACTTATTGCCGTTGAGATACATCTGCTCGTAAAGCTCGAAGTTGGATGTCATAATCTCTACAAGCGCATCCATCTCTTCCTTCTCCTTGTTGAGCATCAGCACCTCCTTACCACTCTCTGCTACCGCTTGCTTGTATGCATTGGTATTGCGAGAGTAAGAGTCCACAAACTCCCAGTCCTTTAGTTTCTCAGGCTCCAATAGAGACTGATGGAAGTACCGTCCTTTAGCGAAGGCTTGGTTGTCGGGCCTACTCACTCTAAACTCCCTAGGGTTGCTTAGAAGGGCTCCTACGTCCGAATTAGAGAGGAACTGCTTGCCGAACGTACCGTAGTAGTCGACGTCATCTCTAAGTCGCTCTATAGAGCTTGCTATGTCCGACTTACTTAGCTGCATCAATCGCAGACTTTAGCGTTTTCTTTACCGACGCGCTGATTTTATACTTCGTACTTAAGTCAGCAACCAACTGCGTAATGCCCTTGGATTTATTTGCCACGACATACGTAAGCACCCTATCCCAATTGTCGTCATCTACCTCCAACGTATAGAGCTTCTGCTTGGGCTCTTCCTTCGGCTCTTGATTTTGTGTCGGAGCCGACACTGCTTCCTCACCCGTCCATAAACTCAAGCCCAACCCGTGGTAGGCAATAGCCTTGGTCATACTTCGCATAATGGTATCGTTGATATCACGCGAGGTAATCTTATCGACTTGAATTGAGTTGTTGCGATTGTCCATCACGGGTAGGTAGTCGATATGCTCTAACCCACCTACGATAATACCAACCTTTACATAGGCGGTATTGCCGTCGGTAAAGTAGTTAAGCCCCGTATGCTCACTCTCGTATACCTTACGCTGTGCGTCAGGAAAATGAGACTTGAGGATATGCCAAGCGTGTGACCACGAAAGGTAGCTGAGGTGTCCTTTCTTTTCGACCTTGCCTTTGACGCTTACTTCGCTAAGGACTTTGTATTGAGAGTTCTCCATTTTTTTTCTTCTATTTTTTTAAGTCTCGATTCGTTTGCGTTCTTCTGATGATATAACGAAGCGGTATATGTAGGGCGGTCTAGTAGGTCGTGAGATATCTTGAGATTGATGGACTCCAACTTACTCTTGTAGTTGTAAATCGCTACGTCATAGACGCCTAGTCTCCAACCATTTAAACTGAACCTTGTATACTCACCCTGAGATACCTCTTCGTAGTACTCACCATTACGCATTGTGTTGAGTATCTGAATTTTACCACTGTTATGAAAGCGGACTATTTTAATCCCATACAATAGGAAAGCCTCGTAGTCTAGTCCGTCAAGCCTTACAGAATACACATCCTTCTCGGCTGATTCATATATGTCTTGGAGGCTATAGATTTTCAACGAACTCACGTAGGTCAGGGTCTTCCTCCATTAGTGACATAGCTCGCTTACGACCGTGTATGATAGTCGAAGAGGTCTGCTTTACTCCTCCGTTCTTCTCTACCCAATCTTGGATGTATGAAGCAGAGATACCATTGAGGTCGCAGATAAGATAGAATAACTGACGTGGTTCTTTGATAGACTTACGCTTGCTCTTGGTGAGGATAGTGTCTTGGTCGACACCAAACTCACGGCATACCGCAGCCATATACTTAGGGATTTTACTGTGATTCATCGGTTCCAAATACTTTGGCGATGACCTCGCTCGGGACAAGCGAAAACACAAGATGATTCATAAGAGCTGTACTAGGAGTTTTTGCCTCGCGCATACGGTATGTGTCGTCGGCGTGCTTCTCTAAGTTGAGTGGAGCAAACTCTGTCTGCTCCTGAAATTTGATTTTTATTTTACCCATAATGAGTGATTTGATTGTGTGATGTAAATATATAAAATAGCCTTGAATTAAACAACTATTACCTAGGTTTTATTAACCTCTTGGCCGAGCAGTTCTTTTCTCCACTCGAGTATATTCTTGGCGAAGTCATTGAAGTTAGTAGCGGGGTTGGGATTGACCGTAGACCTTACTTTAGGCTTCTTGCTTTTCTCTTGTTGTCTCATCATATACCTTTAAGTTAAACTTTTCTTTTATCTCTTCTTGCAAATTATAAACTTCTACGATACTCTCCGAAAGCCTTCGCTTAGAGTCCTTTAAGTCGTTCTCTGCGTACTCTACATTCTGAGACGAAGTTTTCTTTTTGCCCTGAGCAGAGCGGTACTCAGAGTACAGACGGCTTAAAGTAATGGCGTTATCGAAGGTCATACCGCCCGCAATAATATGAAGTGATTTGTATATGTCCGTCCTTTTCAGGTCAGGGTCGCTATCGCTGATGACCACCACCTCTTTATACCCCGTCTCTGTACGACTTCGCATCACCACATTGTAAAACAAAGGCTCAGGTTGGTTGTATACACTAAGGAACGAGATGATATCGCTTGGAGATACCATAGGGATTCTTTCTTTAGCTACCTCAAGTAAATCCTCCTTACCCTGATGGCACGCCAAGGACATCACGTCCTCGATTTTATCGTACTCAGATTGTACGTCTATCGAAAAGAAATGGTATACCTCGAAGAGGCTTGAGTAGCTACGCCAACTGATTCTTTTGCCATCTCTATACACCTCGTACTCGTTGTACTCAGGGTTTTTTACGAAGCGCACGTCTTGATTATTTACAAGGGGATGTAAGCGCATATCCGAGTCCGCCTTGATACTGAATCCGTCATCCTCGCGATGGAAGTGATTGCTTCGTTTAAAGCTAGAGCGTGCCGTCCGTACAAATTTTGCGTGGGCATAGATTATATCCGTGGCCTCCTTTGTGATAGACTTTTTCAATTCATTCCTCTCGTAATAGCCTAGACCCTCGTACTCATCGCGGCTTATATCGAATAGACTATCGAAGTTTTCTTTTATAAATCTAGTGACTTGATAGTCTGAGTCGCGCCATACATCGTCCTCTACGATAAGTTGCCAATATTTCTTTGGGTCGTTAAAGCTCCAATACTTATCGATTGACTCTTGCAGTGCTTCCGCTCTCTGCACATCCGTCCATAGTTTCTTTTTCATTTTGTCTGTGTGTTTTGTGTCGGAGCCGACACTATTTTAAATTACTCATACGTAGGGACACAATACATTTGTCTGCCCGAGGTGACGAGCAACGGGATAAAGTCGTTGTCTAATATTCTGTCGGCATCGTCAACCCAATGGGGATGTGCTTTGGGATTAAAGCGAACGCGCCAATCGAACATCGTCATTGTAACTTTCTTGGGTGTAATCTGATAGTGCTCACACTCTACCCATCCGCAGACAGATTTATTTTCTCCGTCGTGGATTTTCTGTGCCGTCTTAGGATGTATCCTTAACGTACAACCGAACATAGCAATGGATACCTCTTCAGGGTCGAAATACTTGGTTGTCTCCTTAGCGGTGTTCTCTGATTTAGGATAGGCGGGAGTAGCGGTTTTCTTGTCTACCTCCTTGACTTGCCACTTCATAAAGTTCTCGCCCCGAGCGAGATGGAATCGTACTTTATACATTACTTCCGTCTTTAGTGGTGTCGCGCTCGTACTTGCGCATAATGTCATCAACCATATTGTCCGCATCTAAGTGCTGACCTAGGTCTATGTTTATCGTGCCGCTTATGGTGAGGTTGCCTGAGTCCTGCTCCACCTCTACCTCGACCTCCTCCACGTTCTCTATCTCTCGCTTGACATACTCCAACGCGTGGCAGAACCCCAAGTAGAACGCATCGTCAACGGCTTTTGTGTCGGCTTCGACACTCAAGCCCTCGATGAACTCTACTACTGCTTTGTATGTTGCGTCCATATCGGGTAGGCTATTCTTGATGTCAAAGAAGTTGTCTTGGTTGTCCTCCACTTGTACGGCAGTCCCATAAAAACATTTCTGTACCACGGGCATCAGCCAATCCCACGAGGTGTGGTACTTCAATTCGTCTACGCTATAGGTAGTCCATACGCCACTACCTGATTTTACCGCATTACTGTACACATAGTATTGGTCATTCTCAAATTGCAAACCCATAAATTCCGCTATTAGTTTATTCTGATTCATTAGAATTTAGTTTTAGTTGCGTCAATTAGCTCGTTTAACGGCTCATACATAACATCGTCAAGGTCTGTACGCTCTAGCATATAGATGAGGATGTTGTAGAATTCTTCGTGGTTGATAATCATTTCTCTGCGGTTTATCGATACGCGGGACACGTAGGCTGTGACCTCTGCGTGTGGTTAACGGGTGAACAAGAACAGCAGTGTATGCTGATGGCAATCAGTGCCAATATGGCGATTGCTTCGAAGGTTGATTTTCGTGTCATTTCTCTGATTTATTTTTAACCCACTCTTGGTGCGCTGATTCGACTGACTTGCTGATGGATTCAGCATATTCTCTTGTGATGACGTAGCCCTGCTTGGCATAGAGGTCTATAGTTGCGTCAATTAAATCCGTTGACTTACTGATGGCTTCAGCATATTCCCTTGTAATGACGTAGCCCTCCTTGGCATAGAGGTCTATGATTGTGTCAATTTCCTTGCTCATTGCTCTATTGTATTTTGTGTCGGAGCCGACACTATTCTGTTCTTTGCTTGCTTTTTCTCCGCTTGCTTGATGCTCGTGCTGAAGTCAGTACTGAGCAACACGTGCGAATCGTCATTGGACATACCCAACGATTCTATCTGTATGGGATGCGGTAGGTTTAGCAGATACGTCACCGCTATCTCCCAAGGGCTGTCGTACCTGTGGTCATACGGGATGGTCACTCGCTCACCCAATCGCTTATCGTATATGGTAATACGGGACGATTTAAAGTTGGTTGCGGGTCTGTACTTCACGCTGAACGCGCGGTATCGCTTGATGTTGTCGAAGTAATTCTTCATTTGATTTGATTTTTGTGTCGGCTCCGACACGGTTCCGTATCTTTTTGGGTACGATTCCGTATCTTTTTGGGTACGGTTCCGTGCCGAAGCCACACTGATTTGTTTTCTCTTAGCCATAGATAACGTCACCGAATAACGAACACTGAAGCCATACGTCAGCCGTGATGTAATCGTCACGCCCCTCCAAAAGGTCAGACATATGACTCACTTGGTCAGCGGACATCTTCAGCATACCACCGCACATATTCTCCCACGTCAGCCCAACCACGTCTTCGCTATACGTGTCCAAGAACTTGAACTCGTGGTCTTTGTTTGCCTTTAAGTACGCAAAGACCCGTGGCTCCCAACACTCAGCCAAGTCATAGCCCTCCATCGCATTGGGTGTTTTCTTTACCCACTCGCTCACCTTGGTACCCTCACCATCGACTATTTCTAGGTAGTCATTGCCATACGTGGCGTTGCAAAGCATATTCAACATATGCGACTCCGATACTTCAATTGTTACTTTCATCATACTGGGTTGTTTGTGTGTTTCTCTAAAACTTATATTCAAATATACATCAATACTTCCGTAATTCCTAATCGATTCTTTCTTTTCTTTTGTGTCGAATCCGACACTCTGCACATCTTGAGCAGAATTCCGCCATTTTGGCGGATTGCCCATAATGGGCATTTTTCGCCCCAAATGGGCAGTCATAACAAGCCCTCATCTTTCAGTCTGTGATACTCATCGCATCCGCGCTCATCACTCCCGTACTCAGTCCCAACCTCTAAGCCCTCGAACCACCTCAGTATATAGTCCAACGGAATGCCCAAGCCCTCAGCTATAGCCAAGACCGTGTCCTCATCCTCATCCTCCTCCATCCACACCACACCGCGCTCATCGTAAGCGAACGAAGCCACCACACTCTGGCTTTTAGCCCAAGCCCTCACCGCGTCACCACGGCTCAGGTCAACCTCCATTTGCTCAGTTGCCCAACCGCGCCCCGTTATGTATCTATCGTATACTACCCACATTGTTATTGGTTTTTTGTGTCGAACCCGACACTATTAAAAGTTAGAGGGATGCAAGGCCGCGAAGCCTTGTTACGCTCACTTGAGCCACCCCTGATAGCAATCAGTCAGCCAAGAACACACCCGTCAGCGCGTCCTTCTTCGAGGTCTCCTGAACATAGGTCAGGTCATTCGCCTCGCGGTACTTCGCCCAATACCACCGAGTAAACGGCTCCAACTCCTCAACACCCCATATCTGCACCGTATGTCGCGACCCGTCAGGAGCGATGCCCATCAAGTAGACCACGCAGTCAATACGGGTCAGCGAGTGACGCGACAACTGCAAGCGATGCTCCAAGCGGAACGAGTGCCCGTCACGCTCCAACAGCAAGTCATTGTGGTCTAGACCTACGACGGTCATCTTGTCCAAACTCTCTAAGAAATCATTGATAGTATCCATATCTCAACTAGATTTTGTGTCGACTCCGACACTGATTTGAATTAGATTGTGCTTTGCGAAGCGATGCCGCGCAGTCACCAATCGCTGTCCGCTGTCCTTCCAAGCCTTGCGAAGCGATGCCGCGCAGTCACCAATCGGGGTGTCCGATTCCAATTGTCCGATGTGATACGTGACGGGATATCGCGTATCCGAAGCCATTACCACTGAGACGTGCGTAGGGTCAATCATTTTCA
>Ga0307489_10000065_pt1 | contig 51604 bp, 78 predicted proteins | sample SB12metaG_FD_202247 | JGI IMG/M metagenome (GOLD analysis project Ga0307489, IMG submission 202247) | Sea-ice brine microbial communities from Beaufort Sea near Barrow, Alaska, United States - SB 1.2 | ecosystem: Environmental > Aquatic > Marine > Coastal | place: USA: Alaska | collected... | reverse complement strand
GACCCCCCATTTTGACTCTCAGAGGAAGCACAATTTCAACTTTACTTCCAATTCCAACTTGCGCCGCTACAGCCTGGCGTGCGTGTGGCTGCTGCTGCGCATGCCGGCGCAGCGCGCGTGGCAGGGGTTTACACTCGTTCACTTCTCAGCTCAAAGTCAGCGCTTCCTGTGAAATAGGGGGTGCATTTAGGGGATGTTTAGAGGGGTGTTTAAGGGGCGTTTAGGGGGCTTTCAGGGGCATTAGGCAGTGTTTAGGGTTTATTTTGTGTGAGAAACGGCTTAGGTTGAGCTGAAAAGTGGACGTGTGTAAGCCCCTGGCGCTTGGTTCTTGCGGGAGGCACCTGAGGAGGGCCCCGGCAGCAAGTTGTGGCAGAAGCCCACGAATGCGTTCGCGTCTGGGAAGTTCAAAGCCTCCACCGTGAAATCCATCGCCACTTCCGCCGTCGCCGCCGCCGCCGCTGCTGCTGCTGCTAAAGCGGATCCGGTCGCCTCCGCCGCCGCCATCGCCGCCGCCTCCGCCGCCTCCGCCGCCGCCGCTTCCGCCGCTGCCGCCGCCGCCGTCGCCGCCTGCGCCACCGCCGAACACTCCTCCGACCCCACCGCCGCCACCGCCACCGCCGCCTGCGACGCCGTCGCCTCCGCCTCCAGGGCCGCCCGCATCTCCTCCACCTCCGCCGCCAACGCCGCCCGCATCTCCTCCTCCGCCTCCACCGCCGCCGCCGCCACCACCGCCACCGCCGCCGCCGCCTCCGCCGCCGCCGCCGCCGCCGCCTCCCCCCCCGCCGAGCCGGAAGCCGTTGCCGCCGAACGCAAACCCGTGCTGGTACTTGCTTTGCTGTCACACGTGTGCCAGCTGTTCATGGACGACCTCAAGCGCTGCACGCGCACCGAGGCCGACGTGCAGCACGAGGCGGGGTGCCCACATTGGGTGCCTACTTTAGGGTCATATATGTGGAAACCCTAAACCCTAAGCCCGAAACCCGAGTTGAAAGCGCGCCTCTTTTCAGCTCTTGAAACTAAGATTCGATGAACCGTTGTTCAACTTTGCTTTCAATTTTAACTTGCGCCGCTACAATGAGGACGACTCGCCTATCATATCGCTGTTCGAGTGGATCATGAACAGCGTGTGGCAGGGGCTGACACTCGTCCACTTTTCAGCTTAACATCGGCACTTTCTGTGGACTACAGACCTCCACTTTTCGGCTTGACGTGAGCACTTTTTGTGGGCTATCTTCAGAGGTCGCATCGGTAAACCTGTCTCAGGTTGAGCTGAGAAGTGGACGCTTGCTGTGGCTTCAGTGATCAGAAACGGCTCTGGTTGAGCTGAGAAGTGGACGAGTGTCAGCCCCTGGCGTGTGGCTCACGCTGGTGGATAGCGAGGTCCTGGACCCGCTGCCGCGCGCCGTCCCGCTGTTCACCATGGATGCAGCGCTGGGCACGGTAGGGCGGAGCAGGTCTTTGCAGGTCCAACCGGGGGGTATAACTGTGAAAAACCTTCTTTGTGTGGCGAGAGGACATGTACCGGTATATGTTTTCGTTCTCAACTGATTTCATGTTGTCGCGCGGGAATGTTATGCATCTAATCGAGATCAGTTTTGAACCCAAGGTTGAACCCAGTTGAAGCCATTGTTGAAAGCGCCTGGTTTCAGCGCTTAAAGCTTAAATGTGCGCAACCGCTTTCAAAATTTGCTTTCAATTTCAGCTCGCGCCGCTACAGCACGGACACCCAGACGTGGTGGACGGTGCCGATGCGGCACGCGGGGCCTGGTGACCGACCGACCGCGGACGAGCCAACGCTGAAGACGCTCGTGGCGTGCGTGGCAGGGCTTTACACTCGTCCACTTCTCAGCTCAAATTGAGCCGTGTTTGGTCATTGAGGCCACAGCAAGCGTCCACTTCTCAGGTACTCTGAGACGCTTTTCCCAATAGCACCCCCTGACATAGTCTACTACATGTGCTCACATCCACTAAAGGCGCTCACGCTAAGCCCAAAAGTGTACGCGTGTATCCCACCAAAAGTGCTTATGTTGAGATGAGAAGCAGATGAGTGTAAGCCCCTGTTGCGTGGCGCTGCCGTACCCGCGCGCCTCCCCCGCGCTGCGCGCGCCGTTTCTGATGTTCCCCAAACGCGATGCCTTCTGGAAGATCCGAGCGAGCGCGCTGGGCAGGGGCTTACACTCGTCCACTTCTCAGCTCAACTTGAGCCGTTTCTGACTCAAAATACACTCTCAACACCCCCCACTACCCCCTAATACCCCCTAGCACCACCTCAACACCCCCCACACATCCCCTACGTGCACCCCCTTTCCCATAAAAAGCGCTTACGTTGAGCCGAAAAGGTGACGAGTGTCAGCCCCTGGCTCTGGGGTGCCTGTGGTCGGTTTGCGCGCGCGACCACCGCGTGGCGGCCACGGTGGCGGAGCTGGGGGCGGTGCCACACGCGTGCGCCGTGGTGTGCGACGAGTTCGCGCGTCCCGAGGTAGGGCGGTGCAGGTTGACCCTACCAAACCCACGTTGAAAGCGCCTTGAACCGAGTGCTTGAAACAAAGTTATGATGAACTGCCTTCAAAATTTGCTTTCAAAGTCAACTTGCGTTGCTACACCGAGCTACGTCTGCGGGCCGCGGGCTTCGTCTCCCTCATGTCCACCAAGGCAGGGGCTTACACTCGTTCCTATTTCAGCTCAACTTGAGCTCCTCTGTCCACCGCATAACCCCCTTTCATTCATGAATGTGTCCTGAAGTTGCTCAAGTTGAGGTTTAACGTGATCAATTGTAGGCCCCTGCACCAAGGTGGACTTGCACGTGTTCTTCCCGGGCCAAGATGCGTCGTGTGTGGAGATGGCCATGGCCACCCTGGTAGGGCGGTGGGGCGTTAATGGTGCAACAGGGTGGTTTGAGCATTTATTACAGTGAGGCGTTAATGATGTATAAGGGGGTATGAGCATTTATTACAGTGAGGCGTTAGTGCTAGTTGAACCCGGTTGGAGCCCGTGTTGAAGCGCCCGTGAAAGCGTTTCGGTTTCAGAATACGATAAACTGCTTTCAAGCTTCGGTTTCAGTTTCAACTTGAGACGCTGCACACTGGTGCAGTCAGAGTACTGGGCGCTGGCAGACGAAGGGTGTCGCGGCATCGCGCGCGCCGCGTTCCGCGCCCCCGCCGCAACCGGCATCGAGCTGCATGGGGCAGGAGCTTGCACTCGTCCACTTCTCTGCTCAACCTCAGGCCTTTTCGTTTACAGAAGCCACAGCAGGCGTCCACGTGTCAGCTTTACCTGAGATGCTTTTTCCGGTGACACCTCCCGACATGCCGACATAGACCACCAAAAGTGCTCACGTCAAGCCGAAAATTGGCTGTGTGTAGTCCACAAAACGCGCTTTCGTTGAGCTGACAAGTGGACGAGTGTAAGCCCATGGCATGGGGTGGCCATTCTGCAGAAACTGAGCTCGGAGTCCCGCGAGCGCTTGAACGCCGCGGGGGTGCCGGGGCTTGTGCTCGCGCACTTGCGGCGCATCCACGGCAGGGGCTTGCACAGTCGTCCACTTCTCTGCTCAACCTCAGCCGTTTCTGACACAAAAACACACCCTCAATATCCTAAGCACCCCATAACACCGCCAAACACGGGCTGCACAATCCCTACGCGCACCCCCTATCCAATTAAAAGCGCTTACGTTGAGCTGAAAGGTGGACGAGTGTAAGCCCCTGATCCACGATCGTGCGTTGGTAGACATCGCCGTGCGGCCGTCACTGTCGCACGCGCTCACCGCGCTTCTCAACCTCTCCGCCTCCAAAGAGTGCCAGGTGTCCATCTGCAAAAGGGGCTTGCGCCTGCTTCTGGGTGTGCACTCCTCGTTTCTTGAACTGGGTAGGGCGGTGCAGGTTGACTCTATCGAACCCCGTGTTGAAAGCGCCTACGGCTTCAGCGATTGAAACTATATATGATGAACCGCTTTCAAACGTTGCTGTCAAATTCAACTTGCGCTGCTATACCTAGGCAGCGGCGGCGGCGGGGGCGGCGGCAGCGGCGGCGGCGGGATGGCGTCACCGGGGTCGGCGATGTCGGACCAATCTGCAAAGACGGCGGACCATCTGGCGTCAATGACGGCGGCGATTTTAGAAAACCTGGCGCTGAATAAGGAGAACTGCACGCGATTCTACCGCGCTGAGCTACGAGCAAATGCGGCGGCGTCTTCTGCGCTCGTGTCGCGCGAGACTGAGACTGAGACGGCGGCGGCGGTGGACGGACCACCGTCGGAGCCGGAAACCGACCCGCGTGAGAAGTTCTTGAAGTGGAATGCACTCGAGTTCCCCGCTCAAGTGGGATTCGGCCATGCCAAGAAAACTGTCATCAAAGGCAGGGGCTTACCCTCGTCAACTTTTCAGCTCAACCTAAGCCGTTTCAATAACACCTCCCTGTGTCCCCATGTCTAATAGATTGGGGAACTTCATGCAGCCAACGTATGTATCCCACAAGATATGCTTACGTTGAGCCGAAAAATGGACGAGTGTAAGCCCCTGATCAAAGGTGAAAAAGACACAGACGCCGCTCCGGAGGCGGGGGCGGAGGCAGGAGCGGAGGCAGGGGCTTACACTCGTCCGCTTTGTAGCTCAACCTGAGCCGTTTAGTCACTGAAACCACCTAGTGTATCCATCGAAAAGTGCTAACATTGAGCTGAAAAGTGGACGAGTGTAAGCCCCTGGGCGGAGGCGGAGGCGCTGCGTGCCCCCATCAGCGACGGTAGGACTGGCGGACAATGCTTGCCTAGTCATATGAAGTCAATGAACTCAAGAAACGAGGGTTACAAATGCGAGACATGACGTGGCATGCATAATACACCAGGCCCTAATCGACGGTTGGCGTTCCCCAAATGCCGATTCGTATCTGGGTCCGAATGTCGATTCGCATCTGGATGATGATGACGCTGACGACTCGGCACGGCAGACCGTGCCGCCGCGACCCATCGCGCCGGTTGGCGTTCCCCATTACGACCAAGGCAGGAGCTTACACTCGTCCACTTCTCAGCTCAACGTAAGCGCTTTCTGTGGGATGAGGGGTGCATTTTTAGGGGGTGCTTGGGGGGTGTGTAGGAGGTGTCACGGGGTACCAGGGGTTATTTAGGGGGTTATTCAGGGGGTTATTTAGGGGGTCAGAAACGGCTCAGGTTGAGCTGAGAAGTGAACGAGTGTAAGCCCCTGGTCCAAGGCGGCACGCTACCCGGCGGTGGGGACTGCGCCCCCGAAGACGGGGCGGCGGAGGTGGCGCCGGAGGAGGCTTTGGCGGCAAAGTCGCTTCAGCCCCCCGGTGGTTTGGGAGGCGGCGCGGCACAGGCGGCCGGGGGGGCCGCCCGGGCCGGGGGCGAAGCCGAGGCGCCCAAGCCGCGGAGCGTGAGCTTCGTTGATTTGTCCGCCTCCCACGGCCCTCCTTCCGTGCCGTCTGCGCCCACGGACGTCCCGTCGACCGCGCCGCCGCCGGGCCGCCTTCCTCGCCTTCCTCGGAATTCGGTGGGGCAGTGCAGGTCGACAGTATCATAATCCGCGCTGAAAGCGCGCCTGGTTTCCATCAGCGGTTGAGGCTATATCATGTGATGAACCGCTTGCAAATGTTGCTTTCAATTTCAACGTGCGCCACTACACCGCGGCGCCCGCGTTGCTCGTGCCGGCGGCAGGGCCTGGCGGATAATGCCTGCCACGTCATTACTCACATTTTAGACAGTCGTCGCTCGAGTGAATTGGCATCCTATGACGTGGAGTACTCGAGCATTATACAGATAATGCCTGCCACGTCATTAAACTCATTTCAGACCGTCGTTTTTTTAGTTAATTGGCATCCTATAACATGGAGTAGCTCTACTCGAGCGTTATCCGTCAGGCCCTGCGGACAATGCCTGCCACGTCAGTATCCACTGTGTAGACTGTCGTCTCTCGACTTAGTTGGCATCCTATGACGTGGTGTACTCGATCATTATTCATTATCCGTCAGGCCCTAGCCTGCGGCGCACCCTGCGCCGTTCCTGGCCTCCGTCGCCGCGCCGGCCGCGGGCTCGGCATGGCGGTGCAATTTGAAACCCGTGCCGTGTCGGGTCTTGTATCGAAATTGTGATATCGAAGACCGCCCGACCAATCATAATTTTCCGTTATGAAAATTCCACCGACCGACTCGCCGACAGTCGGACATGCTAGCGCACCTTGAGTAACTAGACCCTCAGATCTGAGGAGATGAGAGTTCCCGGGAACGCCGACACTTAAGTATAGAAGCTCGTCTCGAAAGCGCCTTTGGTTTCAGGGCTCGAAACCAAAGTGACATCAACTTTTCTCAAGTGTTGCTTTCCAAGTAACCTTGCGGCACTACAGCCTGGGGCCAGTAGCACTGCCACGGCTGGAGCGGCACCCGAAGCCGCCGCTGTGCCGGCCGATGAGTCAAATGTGGAAGGCGCCGAAGCCACAGGCGGGGCGCATCAACATCCGCTGGGTCATCGATCCAAGACACGCATGTAGCACTCTCATTACTCAGTTTAGGAGGGACATGTCCCTCTTATCTCCTCGAAATCTAGGGTCTATTCACTCAAGGATGGCGACCTGGTCGGACTTTTGGCGAGGCGGTCAGTGGGATTCTCGTAATCGACAGTTCTGATTGGTCGAACGTGATTCGACACTATACCCTCGATTTCAGATCCAACACTGAGTTACAGGTATGTGGCATCGTATGACATGGCGAGCAGTAGCAATATCCGCCAGGCCCTAGTCAACGAAAAAGGACCGCTGGGCGCCCAAGTTGAGCCACTACCGCACCTCCGCCGCCGGGGGCGGGGGGGACACCCTGCTGGGGGAGGCGGACTCGCTGCTGCGCGTCGCGTGCCCGCCGGCGTCTGCCCGTGCCCTGGTAGGGCACTGCAGGTTAACAACCCGTGTTTGCAAGCACGGAATAAGACGTCCTTCGCCTTGGGTGTCTGACTGAATGCCCGTGTGTCATACTCTGTGCTCTTACCATGTGCTACTCTCTGTGATTGCGCCTGGTTTCAGCGCTTGAAACTAAATTATGATGTACCGCTTTCAAGCTTCGCTTTCGATTGCAACTTGCGCCGCTACAACCTGGAAGTGGCGATGCAGCAGCAATCCGAGTTGTTGTCGGCCGGACCTGAGTGGGGCCGCGGGGTCATGCCGGACCACTCAGGGCACCAGCCGGGCGCCGCGCTGCAAAAACTGCTCGATACTCCTAGAAAATCCTCGCAACTCCTCGCATCTCCTGGCACGGGACCGACCGACGACGCCGCCACGTGCGGACCGTCATCGCCCGTGGCCCTGATCATGCCTCCCAGGGGTCCGCGGGCCTCAACGGGGTCCGCTGACCTCGGTGAGGCGGTGCAGGTTGAGCCTATCAAACCCACGATGAAAGCGCCTGGAACTAAGCACTTGAACGTACAATATGATAAACTGCTTTCAAACTTTGCTTTCAAATTCAGCCTGCGCCGCTACATCTCGGCAAAGTGAAGAGCAAGTTACACACCTCTTACTCGGCGACGGATCTAGCGGAGATGGACGCGGAGGCAGGGGCTTACTCTCATCCACGTTTGAGCTCAACCTGAGCCGTTTCTGACACCAAATGTACCCTGATCACCCTAAACATTCCCTAATGCCCCCTTATACCCCCTTATACCCCCTTGTATCCCCTCACACCCTCTGATATCCCCTAAAACCCCTCAAACAACCTTTGGAAAAACCCCAAATGCACCCCCTATCCCATAGAAAGTGCTCACGTTGAGCCGAAAAGTGGACGAGTGTAGGCCCCTGCGCGGAGGCGGTGCTGAGGACCATCGAGGAGATGGACGACGACGCGCTGCCGTCGCTCGAGGAGCTCAGGCAGGGGCTTACACTCGTTCACATTAGAGCTCGACTTGAGCAACTCCAGGAAACATTCATGAGTTAAGTTGGGTTACACAGTGGATAGAAGCGCTCGAGTTGAGCTGAAATCGGAACGAGCGTAAGCCCCTGAGCTCAGGGGCATGTACGACAAGATGAGACTCGACAGGGTTGCCGCCGCCGCAGCCGCCGCCGGTGCCGGAGCCGCGACGGCAGGGGCTTACACTCGTCGACTTTTCAGCTCAACCTGAGCCATTACTGACACAAATAACGCCCTAAACATCCCCTGATACCCCCTAACATCCGCTACACACTCCCGAACAACCCCTAAACGCACCCCTATGCAACAGAAACTGCTCATGTTGAGCCGGAAAGTGGACGAGTGTAAGCCCCTGCGCGGCGGGAGGACCCGGTGACGCCGCAACCGAGGAGGACGAGAAGGCAGCCATGGACAGCGCCATCGCCGCCGCCATGATTCAGCGTCCGCCCGACCAGGAGTCGGCGGGGGAGCAGCCCGTCACCACGGCGCCCATGGTACGGCGGTGCAGGTTGACCCTATAAAACCCGTGTTGAAACCGCCTGGATCAATGCACTTGAAAGTAAAACATGATGGACCGCTTGCAAACTTTGCTTTCAAATTCGACTTGCGCCGCTACACCAAGGAGGTGATTCTCGCGCGGGGCCGCAGCCGGTCACGCATCACGTTCAAGCATTCCCCCGGGGCCGCGGCGGCGAATGGCATCTTCACCACCCGCCTCACGGTGTTCAAAGTGGGGCGCTGCAGCTTGACAGTATCAAGACCTGGTGACTGCAAACCTTATGTCTGCAAACCTGGTGTATGCAAACCTGGTGTCTGCAAACCTGCAATCAGCGCTTGAAACTAACATATGATGAACCGTTTTCAAACGTTGCTTTCAACTTCAACTTGCGGCGCTACATTAAGTCCGTGCCGGGCGCCAAGATCAGCTCGGGGATGCCGAGCTACACGCTGCCCAACGGTAGGGCGGTGCTGGTTGACCCTATAAATCCCAAGTTGAAAGCGCCCGAATCTGAGCGCTTGAAACTAAAATGTGGATCAGCTTGCTTTCAACGTTTGCTTCGGGTTTCATTCTGCGCCGCTTCACAACGGTCAGAGCGTGCACTTTTACCAGGACGGAGTCAACGTCATCGACGAGCTCGAGGTGGGGCTGGAGGCGCCGCCCGGGCGCCCCGTCAGCCTCGCCGCCGCCGCGCAGCGCCGCCTGCCGCAGAGCAAGGTTGGCGACTACATGCTGAGCCCACACCCCAGTGTGCTACCCCCCGTGGTGCGCACCACGCCGCCGCTGTGCCCGGCCCCCAAGACCGACGCGCCCGTCGGTAGGGTGACAAGATATTCCACATCGATATGAAGGATGACCATATCGATAGTGTCATCTCCCATATCATTAGCCCATATCCCATATCAATATCCAGGATGACGATGTCGGTGTCGTACATAACCATATCGATGTACTGTATTCCAAATCGATATCCCATATCCCAAATCGACATTCATATCGATATCCCATTAATGTCCGATCTCCCATATCGACATCCCATGTTGATTTTCAATATCGATTTCGGATTATATATTGTCACTCTGCCCGCCGGTGCACCGGATCTGCTTCGCATCGATCTCATCGCTAACGAATTCGTCGTGACCAAAGAAACAATGGAGGACGTCAAGCCGCGCAAGCCCTGGCTGATCGGCAAGTCGGCAGGGGCTTAAGCTCTTCCACTTTCCAGCTCAACCTGAGCCGTTCTGACACAAAATACACCCTTGATAGACATCCCCTGATACTCCCTAACACCCCCTCGACAACCCCTCGACAACCCCTCAACAACCCTTAGACGCAACCTTCATCCCACCGGAAGCGCTCAAGTTGAGCCGGAAAGTTAATTTGTGAGCCCCTGCAAGTCGGTGTTTGCACCGCGGAGGACGGAGGCAGACGCCAAGGCGTACCTGGACACCTCGGCAGGGTGGTAATGGTTGAACCCAGCTGAAGCGCGTGTTCAAAGATACTGATATCACCGCTTGAAACTGAAGTATGATCAACTGCTTTCAAACTTTGCTTTCCATTCCATTCCAACTTGCGCCCCTATACCTCGGCGTGTGAGAAGGCGGCGTTTAAGGCGGACCTGACGCTGATTCTCGGCAAGCCATCCTTCGTCGCGTTTCTGAACAACACGTGCGAGGCAGGGGCTTACACTCGTCCACTTTTCAGCTCAACCTAAGGGCTTCTTGTGGGCAAGGTGATGTTTAGAGGGTATGCATGGGGTAATCAGGGGGTATTCAGGGGGTGATCAGGGGGGTCCATGGAATTTTAAGGGAAAAAGGGGGAGGGTAAGGATGTTTCGGGTGTATTTTGCATGACACAACGGCTCAGGTTCAGCTGAGAAGTGGACGAGTGTACGCCCCTGATGCGAGGCGGCCGGGCACGCGCAGTCGACGCAGTCAGTGAAGGACGCGGCGGAGGAGTGGTACCAGCTGCTCTGCGTGTGTTTCTCGTACTTCTCAGTAGGGCGGTGCAGGTTGACGAGGGCCAAGATGGAATCCTGGTGCTTCCTCGTACGCGCTTATGCGTCTCTCGCTCTCTCTTTCGTTCGGTGCAGGTTGTATCAAGTTGAAACCAGTGTTGAAAGCGCTGGTTTCAGCGCTTGAAACCAACATGGGATTTCAATTTCAAGTTGCGCCACTGCATCTCGGGGTCCAGCTCCGGCAACGGCGGCGACGGCATCTTCTGCATGGGCCTCAACGAGTGGTCTGAGTTCACCCTGTGGTCCGGCAGGGGCTTACACTCATCCGCATCTTTGCTCAACCTGAGCCTGAGACCAGCAGAGCACCCCGCCGCATGGGACAAAAACTGCTCACGTTGAGCTGAAGAGTGGACGAGTGTAAGCCCCTGTTGTCTGGCGCCATCACCATCGCCAGCGCCGGCGCCGGCGACGACGCCAAGACCGCCACGACCGCCAAGGCCCGCGCCGCCAATAACGACAACAACAACGACAACGGCGACGTCATCAAGGCCAACGCGGGGCCGCGGGTCAACCTACAGGGTCGGCCTACCATTCTCCGCAGCGACGCCGACGGCATTTTCGTCGCGGCCAACTATGAGGACAAGGTAGGGCGGTGCAGGTTGACAGTATCAAATCCCGTGTTGAAAGTGCCTATGCTTTGAGCGCTTGAAGCTGCATTATGATGGACCGCTCTCAAACGTTGCTTTCAATTTAGACTTGCGCCGCTACTATAAGGCCAGCAACTCGGCGTTGCAGTTCATGCGGTACGAATTCATTGAGGCTGCGATCCGGATGGCCGTGATGATCGCGCGGGAAACGGCGATGCGGTCGACGCCCGCGGCCGCCGGCGACGTCAGCACGGCCAACAAGGCGGGGCTCGCAGTGCCGGTTGATGGTATCGAAATCCCCGTCCCCTTGCTCCTTTCCTGTCCTTTCCCCCCTCCTTTCTCCCGTTTCGCGCCCTCCTGTCACCCCTTTCCCCCCAATTCCCCCTCCTTCCCCCCCATATGCCTCCCTCATTTCCCCCTTTTACCGCAATCTTATTGCTAAGAGGGAGGCGGGGCGGTGCTGGTTGATAGTATCGAAGCTGGAAGCACGCCTGGCTTCAGCGCTCGAAACTAAAATGTGATAAACCGTATTCAGAGCACTCGCTGGAAGGTAAAACGCGATGAACCGCTTCCAAACTTTTTTTTCAGACTCAAGTTGCGCCGCTACAGCAAGGGCCCCCGACCATCAATCATGACCGTCAAAGTGGACGCCGGCCAAGCGCTGATTGTGTTTTGCCGCGACTACTTGGTGGGGCGGTGCAGGTTGAATTTGAAAGCAAAGTTTGAAAGCTGTTTATCGCATGTTAGTTTCAAGCGCTCAAGCAGGCGCTTTCAACACTGGTTTCCATATGTCGCAACCTGCACCGTCTTACCGAGAAGTACGACAAGCACACACTGCGCATCAAAACTCGTGTTGAAAGCGCGCCTGGTGTCTGCAATCTAAGATGTGATGAACCGCTTTAAATTTTTGTTTTCAATATCAACTTGCGGCGCTACAACTTGGAAAAGAACATTCCGGCTGACATCCAGACGGACTCGAACGACTTCCGAACGGAGTACCTGTACCACGAGGTTGGGCGGTGCAGGTTGACACCAAGTTGACCCCGGATGTATACGGTTATAGGGTCGGGTGAATACGGATATAGGGTCAGATTCGTATAGATATACAGTCAAATGTACACGGATATAGGGTCAGATGGGGCGGTGCAGGTTGACAGTATCAAAAGCTGAGTTGAAAGCTCGTCTGGTCTCAGCAATCAGTACTTGAGACTAAAATGTGATGAACCACTTTCAAGCGCTGTGTTCCAGTTTCAACTTGCGGGGCGCTACCATGAGGCGGTGGACAATTGCTTCGCCAAGAAGAAGACCGTGCTCCAGAACATATTCCTGGCGTACCGGGTGCGGGAGTCAGGGGTGGGCGGCAAGCAGAACCGCCCCAAAAACCTAAACCCCGCGGCAGGGCGGTGCAGGCTGATGACCTAAAACCCTAAACCCTAAGCCTTGAACCCTACTCCCGTAATCCCCCTGGTTGACAGTATCAGAACCTGAGTTGGAAGCGCGCTTGATGTCTGCAATCAGCTCTTGAAACTAAATTGTGATGAACCGCTTTCAAACGTTGCTTTCAATTTCGACGAGCGCCACTACACCGAGGGATGGGACTCTCTGATGCAAGATTGCGATCTGCGGGGCGTCATCAAGTTTGGCACCACGCGCCTGGCGCAGATGCACGCGCGCATGTTGACCATCAACGGGAATGATAAGGACCGAAACTCCAACCTGACGTTCGTCGACTTTTTGGAGGCGTTGGGCAGGGGCTTACACTCGTCCACAGCCGTTTCTGTAACACAAGCTCACCCTGCACACCTCCTAATAGCCCATAACACCCCCTCAACACCCCCTCAGCCCCCTCCGAAATACCCCCTATTCCACAAAAGGTGCTTACGTTGAGCTGAAAAGTGCACGAGTGTACGCCACTGGCGTTGGGGCGACTGGCGCACTACGCGCAGATCCCCAACATGGAGGAGGTCACGGTAGGGCGGTGCAAATTGGGGTTTTCGGTTTAGGGTTCAGGGCTTAAAGCAGTGCAGATTGACTGTATCAAAACCCGTGTTAAAAGCGAAACCAGTGGTCTGAAAGCACCTTGGGTTACAGAGTACTCGCTTGAAACTAAAATATGATAAATTGCTTTCAAGTTTTTATAATATAATTCAACTTGCGCCACAACATGACGGCGGCGGGTCACAGTAACACGTTACAGTGGCACACGGCGCAGCAAGTCGCCGTCGACAAGGCGCTGCAGAGTGACGTAAAGACGGTCAGCGGCCACCGAGAAGACGGCCGACCGAGTGCCACGCCGACCGACCAGCGCGCGCTCCACGGCCGCGGCGGGCTCGACCACCTAGCGCTCAAGGGCGCCGCACAGCTGGACGACGACAACGCCACGGTAGGCGGTGCAGGTTGACAATTTCAAAATCCGTGTTGAAAGCGCCTGCGATTTCAGCGCTTGATACTATTGTATCATGAACCGCTTTAGACGTTTGCTTTCAGTTTCAACTTGCACCCGTACGCCACGATGCGCTCGCCGGGGTTGTTGGAGGCGCGGCTGGAAGTGTTGCTAGACCTCATGCTGCGGCGCCTGCACTACGGGGTGGGGTGGTGCAGGTTCAACACTATCGAATTCCGAATTGAAACTCCCCGTGCGCTTGGTTTGAGGGCTTGAAACTAAAATGTGATGAACCGCTTTCAAACGTTGGGTTTTCAAAATTGAACTTGCGGCATTACCGCGGGGCGGGGCAGGTGGCGGGGGACACCAGCGGGCCGCTGCCGCTTCCCGCCATGATCGTCAAGCTGAAGAAACAAGACGCGCAGCGCGGCGGTACCACGGCGCGATGAAACACGCCAGACCCTCATTCCTTGAGGCACCTAGATGCGCGTGGCTCAAGAAACAAGACCGGCAGCACGGGTCCATGCGGTGATTAATGATTGATCCTCATTCCTTGAATTAATTGGATGCGCGTGGCTCAGGAAACAAGACGTGCAGCGCGGGTCGCGCGGTGAATGACGACGGACCCTCATTCCTTGAGTCAGATGGATGCGCGTGACACGGGAGGACGTCGATAGCGGGGCACCCGGGCTGGGGAAGCCTTCACATTGATGTGCGTACTTTGGGAGTGTAGACTTCTGTCGGGAAGTGTCGACCTATAAGTATAAGTTCAACGATAACAACGTTGAATAGCTCTAGCAGAAGTAGGATCCAACATTTATTTAAGAGAAATACTGAACGTGATGAGCGCGTTTTCCCACTCGGACCGCACTGCCGCGTGCGCGCCTCTTGCAAGATGAGCTTTACTGCGCAAAGCTCATGTTCGTGTTTCCCCGGTGTCTTGCCCGTCGCCCGAACACCGTGCCGCCGCCGCCGCCGCCGCCGCTCCCGCCGCAGCCGCTGCCGTTGCCGCTTCCGCTGCCGCCGCCGCAACTGCCGACGCCGCCTCCGCTCCCGCCGCATCCGCTCCCGCCGCATCCGCTGCCGCTGCCGCTAGTTGCCGCCGCCGCCGCCGCCGGCGGCTCCGGCCAGCACTGCCGCCGCCAACACCGCGAACGCCGGCATCATCGCCGCCGCCGCCGCTGTCGCCACCACCGAATGCCGCCGCCGCCGCCGCAACCCCGGGCTTTACATCCCTGGGGCGGGGATGCTGACGCCCGCGGCCCGCAGCTTCGCCACGACGTACTCGTTCCGTTGCGTGCTGCTGTTCAGCTCGGCGAGTTCAGCGTACTCGAACCACGGCACGCAGAGGACCACGCGATGACGCCGCGCGAGGAACATGTCGCGGATCTCCGTGCGCGGTGTCCTCGTCGTGCGAGGCGTGTCGCCCGGGGCGCCGCCCTCGCCGGCATGAGCAATGAAGTGAGTAGGCCCATCAAGCTCCAGCGCGATGTCGCCGCCGGGCAGGTACACGTCCACCGAGAAGTAACCGTCGTCCGTCAAGCGCTCCACCTCATGAGGAATGCCGAGCTCGCCGAGGATTGAAGCGATTTCTCTATGGGACCTGACCATCTTCACCTCCTCCCGAGCCTGACGCATCCACGCCTCTCGCGCCTCATGCATGATCCACGGTGGAAATGTCACCTCATCTAGCACGTCGCCGCTGACTAGCTCGGTGTGTATGAGGTGCGCTTGGAACAAAGCACAACGACTAGCGTTGGATAATGACCGCGAATCGAATCCACAAGCTGCCTGCCACAGAGCGGGATAGCACGCGGGGAGTGGAGCTCCTTGCGTGGCAGCCAAATACGCTCCAAATAGTGTTCGACACGTTCTGGGCGTCCATGCCTAGACCCACCCGCACCACCGCGGCCTCCAACGCCGCCCACGCCTCAGCCCCGGGCATCAACCCCAGTGTTGCAAAACTCCATGTAGTGTTTGCGGCCTCCTGGGCGTTCATGAGCGGACCCACCCGCAGCACCGCAGCCTCCAGCGCCGCCTACGCCTCAGCCTCCGGTATCAACCCCAGCGTTGCAAAACTCCATATAGTGTTTGCGGCCGCCTGCGCGTTCATGAGCGGACCCACCCGCAACACTGCAGCCTCCAACGCCGCCCGCGCCTCTGCTCCCGTCTCCCACCCGAGCGTCGCTAACGCCCACATCACGTTTGCCACCTCCTGGGGCTTCATATCCAGGTCCAGAGCCACGCGCACCGTTGCCGCCTCCAACGCCGCCTGCGCCTCCGCCCCCGGCATCCGCCCCGGCAACGCAAAGCCGTACGCAGTGTTCGACACGAGCTGAGGCTCCATGCCCGACGCCACCAGCACCACCCGACGTTCCAGCGCCATCAGCGTGTCCTGCACACCCGCGTCGTCCGTGGCGAGCCTCCCCGCCGCGCTCAGCTTCGACATGGCATGTACGATGTTTGCCACGGCTTGCGCTTGGAGCCGCCCGTCCTCGCACATATCGCGCGCCAACACCATCAGACCGCGAAAGCAGTCGTCCACCACGATGTTGCGTGGAAATGAACTAGAGCCGCAGAGCTTGCCGAGTTTGCTGAACGCGGTAGCCAAGTTGACGTCGTTGAGCTCCTCAGCCACCAGTCGAAGCAGGCGCTCCGGGTCGTTGTCCCGCGAGAGGAGGCGATTCAACGCGATGGCGGCAGAGAGCCCTCTGCCACCCCCCGCGCCCCGTCCGCCGCGCCCTCCGCCGCCGCCAAGCCGCCCCCCCCGCGCCGCGCCGCCAGCCGCCCGGCCACCCTCGCCTCCCGCCTGACTTGTCCTCTTTACGCGGGCAGCGCGGCGAGCGGCGAGTTTGTCTTGGATTGAGCCACCGCCGCCTCCATCGCCGGGGGCATCGCCGGAGCCCAGGGCGCGGGTCGCGGTGGGGGCGCGGGTGCCGCCGCCGCCGCCGCCCCAGCGGCACGCGAGCCCACGGACGGAGCCGGTCATCCCACCCGCCGACGCACTGCGCAACACGACCGCGGCCACCCCCGCGCGTCCGGGGCCCCACCCGGCACCCGGAGATGCGAGCCCGGCGAGGGAGCCCGGCGGGCGCGGCCTCGGCCCACGCCGCCCACCGTCGCAGCGCAAACGCGGTCCAGCGAGGGAGCGTGCTGCCGCGAGGGACATCTGCCGAGCTTCAGAAGAGGGAGGGAGACGCTAGCTGTTCGAGCACTTCGATGCAAACCCGTGGTCTTGACGTCGACGTCGCGTCGGGCGCGCACGGTGCGTGCTCGGAGGAATGAAAGGGCGGGGTGCCCACCTGCTGATCCCCCCACTGGATCTGCGCCCATATGGTTACACTCCGGAGCGTTGAGGCCGTTGGCTACGTACACACCCCAGTCCGGACATCTGCGGCATCATCAACATCGTCGGTAAGGCCTCAGTTACATACAATCTCCTCCTCCTCCTCCTCTCCTCTACCTGAGACCCGGCATCATGCCGTTTGCTCGTAGTGCACCTGCGCCTGTGCACATCAGCCTCCTCCTCCCTCCTCCTCCACCTTCTCCTCTTCCTCCTCCTCCACCTTCTCCTCCGCCTTCTCCACCTCCTCCTCTTCCTCCTCCACCTTCTCCTCCACAGCCTGCTCCTCCTCATCCTCATCCACCTGCTCATCCTGCTCCTAAGAATAATTCATCTGCCTCCTCCTCATCGCATTGACGACGTCGAAGTCGGGGAGCTCGTCAGCCACCAGACGAAGCAACCCCTCCGGGTCATCCTCCTTCGAGATGAAGTTGTTCAGCGCGGCGGCGGCAGAGAGCCTCTGGCCACGTACCCCGTGCCTGGACCCACCCTCACCGCCGCAGCTTCCAGCGCCGCCATCGCTTCATCCCCCGGCATCAGCCCCGGCGTTGCAAAACTCCATGCAACGTTTGCGGCCTCCCGGGCGTTCATGAGCGGACCCACCCGCACAACCGCAGCCTCCAGCGCCGCCCGCACCTCAGCCCCCGGCTCGCATCCGAGCGTCGCTAACGCCCACACCACGTTTGCCACCTCCTAGGGCTTCATGTACAGGTCCGAAGCCACGCGCACCACCGCAACCTCCAGCGCGGCCCGCGCCTCAGGCCCCGGCATTCGCCCCAGCAACGCAAAGCCGTACGCAGTGTTCGACACGTGCTGAGGCTCCATACTCGACGCCACGATCGCCACCCGCTCTTCAAGCGCCGCCAGAGTGTTCTGAACACCCGCGTCGTAGGTGGCGAGCCTCCCCGCCGCGCTCATCTTCGATATGGCGTGTACGATGTTTGCCACGGCTTGCGCTTGGAGCCGCCCGTCGACGCACATGTCGCGTGCCAACCCCATCAGACCGCGAAAGCCTTCGTCCGCCCCGATGGTGCGTGGACATAATCTGGAGCCGCAGTGCTTGCCGAGTTGGCTGAACGCGGTAGCCACGTTGACGTCGTTAAACTTGGGGAACTTGTCAGCCACCAGTCGAAGCAGGCGCTCCGGGTCGTTGTCCCGCGAGATGCGGCGGTTCAGCGCGATTGCGGCAGAGCGCCCCTTGCCACCCCCCGCGCCCCTGCCGCCGCGCCCTCCGCCGCCGCCTCCGCGCCCTGCCCTTCCCGTGCCGCCAGCCGCCCGGCCACCCTCGCTCCCCGCCGGAGCTGGAATGTTTCCGCGGGCAGCGCGGCGAGCGGCCAGCTTATCGTCGAACGACGCATCGCCTCCATCGCCGGGGGCATCGCCGGAGCCCAGGGCTCGGATCGCGGTGGTGGCGCGAGTGCCGCCGCCGCCGCCCCACCGCCATGCCAGCCCTCGGACGGATCCGGCCCGCCCACCCGCCGACGCACCGCGCAGCAAGACCGCTGGGTCCCCCGCGCGTCCGGGGCCCCAGCAAGCACCCCTAGCGGCGAGCGTCGACGAGGCGCCACCACCGCCACCCGGCGGGCGCGGCCTCGGCGCACGCTGCCCGCCGTCGCAACGCACACACGGCCCAGTGAGGGAGCGCGCTGCCGCGAGGGACATCCTCAAAGCTTCCAAAGAGATAGGGAGACGCGCGATACGATGCAAACCCGTCGCGTCGTCGGGCGCGCGTGGCACTGCTCTGGCGAATGACGGCGCGCGTGCGTCGTGGCTTACCTGGTCGTGGCTTACCTGGTACGAGTATTACTCAGTGCCCACCCCACCCTGCTGAGCCCCCCCCCCCACCGGATCCGCGCCCATATATGGTTACACTCGCGACTTGTGAGCTTGAGCCGCTGGCTATGCACACACCACAGCGCCGGGGCCCGCGTTAGCAAGTATACGCCGCCCGCACGTGCGATCCACACCCCTCCACCCGGGTTCAGGCTGGGCGGACGGAGCGAGCGCGAGTGACGACGGGTCAGGGGAGGAGACGGCGAATGAGGCGGTGGGTGGGGCATCACGCAACAAACCACGTTCCTTCAGCGACAACTCCGCCACCGGCGAGGTGGCACGGGCCTGAGCGGTGAAGGTAGTCAGTCGGCGGGGTGAGGCAGTGTGCCGGCGTAGCTGGGCTAGTGCGTCCGTCTGGTCAACCGTGGCCGGTGAGGCGGTAACGGTTCTATAGGTGGGCCCGGGCCATCCCGTGGCGCCAAGCAAGAACCAAGTTTAACCACGAAATACATCTTCCAGCGCCGAGACCCCCACCATGAGCGCCGCCGCCGGCTCGCGGCCGGACAAGAAGGCGCAGAAGGAGCTGCAGAATCGGTATCAGAAGGAGTACCAGAGGAACCTGGGCGCCGCCAAGAAAGGCAATCCTGAGGCAGGGTCCGGGCAGAGCCGGCACGACCGCAAAATAATAAAATGAAGTGTGCTGCTCGGGTGCCCATGCCGAGAGCGGCGTTGCTCAGGTGCCCATGCGAGTATCGCCCCGCGTCTGTGGTGCGGGACAAAGGAAGAGGGGTTTCCATCATGTAGCGAGCCCCACGGGTTGTCCCTGACCTCATGCCCCCACCTGAAGCAACCGTCAAAGGTGTTGAAGTACAGCTGTGCTCATGGCGTAGCAATGCACCCGTGCACACTCACCGCATCATCAACCCCGGCCTGACACAGCATCCCCTGGAACTTTGAGCTACCGAACGTTTGGAAGCCCCTGGTATGGCACGAAAGTGAGAGCGACAGAAAGCATGTTCGATGCGAAGCGCCATGCCTAACCCACGGCGTGCTATCGCGTGGCACAGGGCCTGACTATTTGCTCATAGCGTGCCGTTGCCCCTCGCCCACGGCGTGCTTTCGCGTGGCGCAGAGCCTGCGCCGCGGCATCGGCCTCCCCACGGCAGGGGGGTTATTGAGAACATGCACTCGACCACAAACTGATTCCACGTGTGTGTATGCTTGTTAACCCTGATGGTAGCGGGGTGCTTCGGCTCAGGCAATTGCCCGTGTCACAGCCTCGCGTTACAACGCTGCTGCCCTCCTATCCCAATTTTAAGAGAAAATGGCTCCAGAGCTCCTAATTCAATTACTAGTACAACCCAATGCTAAATTCAATTTGAATACCCTACATTTTAAATAAATTTATCCCCCAGCTGTATGACATGCGCTTCGATTGGTTGTTCTCAATGCACACGGGGTTGCCGCAGACCGAGGCGCATGCAGAATCCATCAAGTGGTTGAAACGAGCAGCCGAGCTCGGTCACGCGGACGCGCAGTTCGCGTACGCAAGCGAACCCGTTGGTCATTACGCCCCAGAGTCAGCCCAGGTTTGGGCGGTGCGTGTTGACCTGACCCTGTCAAACCCAAGTTGAAACCGCCTGATTAGGCGCTTGAAACTTGAAATGCGATAACTGCTTTCAAGTTTTGCTTTCAAACTCAACTTGCGCCGCTACACCACGGTGCATGGACTCGATGCGCACGATGAGCGTATGTCGTGGCATAGCAAGGTAGGATGTTGAAGGTTCACCCTATCAAACCGGCGTCGAAAGCAACTGCAACTGAGCGAATGCAACTATAAAGAAATGAAGAACTGCTTTCAAATCATGCTTTCAGTTTCAAATTGCGCCGCTCCAGCAAGGCTGCGGCGCAGGGACAGATAGGTGCGCTTGCGCTGCTGGGAGGGTACTACCTCTTAGGGGAAGGAGCTTTCGTGTTGGAGCAACTAGCCAAGGTGGGACGGTGCAGGTTGACCCCTGGTGGACTCCTGGTTAACCCCTGGTTAAACCCCGATTAACCCCTGGGTTGACCGCGCTTGTCCTCAGCGCTTGAAGCTAAAATATGATGAGCCAGATTCAAACCTTGCTTTCAATTTCCACTTGCACCACTACACCAAGGCTGCGGGGTTCCTCCGGCAGGCGGCGGATGCGGGGCACACGGTGGGCCGGTGCGGGTTCACACTTTCAAAATCCGTGTTGAAGGCGCGCTTGGTTTCAGCGCTGGAAGCTTCAATCTGACGAGCCGCTTTCAGACTTCGCTTTTAAATTCAACGTCTGCCGCTAAAAGACGGTGGCAGCATTCCGCCTCGCAGGCATGTTCCGCGATGGGCAGGGTCTTACAACACCTTTTCCTTCTACAGTTGAACTTGATCCTTTTTGTCGCTAGTCCCTCTCATATTACCCCTTAAAGTGCTTAAGTTGAGCTGAAAGGGCCCAGGGCTTTCCATCAGCGTCTCGTTCTGCCCGGCATGGCTTTGCACCTTTTGGCGCTTTTAAGCCGTTGTCTCCGAAACCACTTGAGTTAGACCCCATGATGCCTCAATGATAGCAGCTATGTTTTTCAGCCGGCACTCTACGCCGTTGGTCCCTGAAACTACTTAAATTATAGCTGTTCCCCACTGGCATACCTCGAAGTCGGTCGAGATGAGCCGAAGAAACGTGCTCGTGTATGGCCATGGCACTTAATGCCTCAAAGTTGCTCAAAAAGTTGAGCGGAATAACAATACTCATGTGGGGCCCTGTATATGGGCGGGGAGTAGAACGGAACCACGCCGAAGCGTTCAGGCTCTACATGGTAGGTCCGAGCATGGATCGGCAAAGTGACCGCAGAATTTACCAGTTAAAAGACTGTTAAAAGTATTTTAGGGTTTAGGGTTGGGGTGGTGGAGTTTTGTTTTCACCAGACGGACCCCCCCAATACCCCCCAATACTCCCCTATAATCAAGACATACCCCTCTTAACTGGTAAATTCTTGGGTCACTTTATTGGCCCTTGCTCGGACCTACAAGGCGAGGTCTTACAAAAGCAACCTCGTTGCGTGAGAGTTTGTAGAGGTATATGTTGTAGAGGTGTATGTGCCTTCACAGGGGCGAGTGCCTTTCAACGGGGCTTGGGTCTGTGACTCGTCAAAATGATGGGGTCCTCTGATTTATATACAACATAGGGACATTTCGACAAGTCATAGACCCAAGCTCCGTTGAAGGCACGCGCTCCTGTGAAGGCACGAACACCTCTAGTGGTTTCAGGGACAACTGCCTGAGAGTGCCAACTGCTGACTACGCAGTTCTGGTGGGGGGAACAGATGGAGATCTTGATTTGCTTGAGTTAATAAACGGTAACTGAAAATTGTATGGGCGAGGGTCTAGTAACTCAACGTTCGGGACCATACCGCGCCACGCGCCATCTCCACTTGTCTTCCCAACCAGTACCGCGTATCAAGAGCTTCGTTGACGCTGGACAAGTTTTATGTAAGGCCTAGGTTCAGGTGGTGGCCGGTCATCCGTGCGCGCAGCAGTCGGAGCTCCCATTTGGCGACCCTTTTGGTGAAAACAACAGCGCGCTGACGGCAGAAATCAAATCATCGCACACTTCGGCGCTGCACGCCCTTGGTAGGGCGGTGCAGGTTGACCCTATCAAACCTAATTTGAAACTGCCTGGAATTAAGCGCTTGAAACTAAACTCTGATTAACCGCTTTCAGATTTCGGTTTCAAATTCAACTTGCGCCGCTACACCTCGGCGAAGCATACAGAGACGGGCAGGGGGGTCATTGAGAACAATGTGGGGGGGGGTATGTTTTATTGGAATTTAGGGTATTCAAATTGGAGCTAGCGATCGGTTGTAGTTAAAGTAGGAGCTCTGGAGCTATTCTCTCTCATTGAGAACAAGCACTAGACCGACGTTGCACCGACGAATCCAGTCCGCTGGTTTGTATGAGCGTTCACCCTTACAGTCTCAAGGTAAGGCGTGCTCCACTCAAGGTTCGTGTGCTTGGTCATGGCAAACAGCCCACGCGACCGCCGTTGAATCGACGCATCCAGCCATCGAATTTGTATGGGCATTTACCCTCACAGCCTGAAGGTAAGGCATGCTCCAACATCGGTTCGAGTGCTTGTCCTCAATGACCCTCCTGACGGAAAGGGCGTGGCCCAAGATCAGGTGACAGCGGATCAATACTTCCTGAAGGCTACGGAGTTGGGCAGCGCACCAAGCATGACGGAGCTCGGTATCTCCATGATGGTACGGCCTGAACAGATGCCGGAATCTGCTTTTGGCATTTAGTCGTTTCGAGCAATCCAGAATATTCCGGGTATTTTGGGCACTTTATCAGAATTTGGGTAACATGTTTGGGAGATTTGCCTTTTTTTCTAGCGTTTCGGACGTTGACACCGGCGTTGTGCGGCATTTCTTTGGGCATTCACAGGAATGTTTCGGGAATCAATAGAGGCAGCATACTCGGGAATTGTAACTACAGGTATTGGAATTGAAATTGGAATGTTCGGTCAGGCCCTAGTTGATGGAAGACGAGAAATATGAAAGTGCCGTGCAGATGTTCGAGAGCGCCGAGAAGCTGGTGGGGACAAGCGAGTATCGCCCGTCACATCATCGACGCGCATTTTGACCCTCGCTCGTCACGTGAGATTGATGGCATCCTACGTGGTGAGCAATATGTGCTACGCACCTGCCCGTCACATCATCGACACGCATTGTGAAGCCTTGTTGCTTGAGTTTCATGGCATCCCGTGACGTGGTGAGCGATATCAGCCAGGAACGTGCTGCTTACTTGCCCGCCTCAGGATTGACAGTAATTTGTGAGTTCAATGGCATGCTATGACGTGGCGAGCAATATCTGCTTGGCTCTGGACGCGGGGCAACTGCGCAGCTCGTGTGCATTTAGCCTGGTGCTACTCCCACGGGAAAGGGGTGGGCAAAATTGATCACACCGAATCGTTCTGGCTTCTTATGGCGGCGCGGGCGCAGGTCGACGATGAGGGGCACATTGCCGCCTATTGGCACTTTGGTGAGCGTATCGCTGACCTCATCTGCAAGGCCTTGGCGGATCGTGAAAATGGGGAAAACACCGAGGAATGCTTAATGGAAATGCTCGAGTACGTGGCAGGGGGGTTATTGAGAACAATCACTCGACCGACGTTGAATCTCTGCCCTCTCGTCCGCCTGTGTACGGGGGCCAGGCCTGGTGCTTCCATTTACACGCGGAAGCGTCCCTCTTTCTCTGCATATCACTCTCCGAGCGACTGGAGTATGAGCATTCAACCGAGACGTAAGTCATGCTGCAATCGCCATTCCAGTGCTTGTTCTCAATGGATCTCCTGTCCATTCACCCTGAAGGTAAGTCGTGATCTGATCTCGGTTTTGTGCTTGTTCACAATGCCCCTCATACATGGCGCACAGGGTCAACGTGCGCGACACCAGAGTAATCACCGCGTGCAACAACGCTCGAGTGATGCTGGGTGATTTGTATCGCCAAGGTAGGGCGGATGGCGCAGGTTGAAATGTGTTGGACGCCGTGTCGAAAGCGCCTGGTATCAGAGTTGAAATTAAGATATGAAAGGAGCTTTCCACTTAATGTCGTTAGAGTTTGAAAGTAACATATGATAAGGAGCTTTCCAGTGAGGAGATTTCAGTTTAATTTCTGCTTGCGTCGCTACACCATGGCTTGTTCGGATGCTCACAGAACAGCGAGAGAGCGGCCTTCTATTACCACATGGCCGGCGAGGCGGGCGACACGCGGGGGTTGGCGAGGATTGGCCATGTGCTGGTCACTGGCTTTGGGGCGGTGGGGACATGCCAATATCGTCCGCCACGTCATCCTCCTCCTCCCCCTCCTCCCCCTGCTCCTCCTCCTCCTCCTCCTCCTCCTCCTCCTCCTCCTCCTCCTACATATCCTCCATGTGATGCCCGCTATCGTATGAATGTTTGCTCGTAGTGTACCTGTACACATTCCTCCTCCTGCTTCTCCTCCTCCTCCTCCTCCTCCTCCCATGAAGGCCAGGGATCAAAGACACGTCCTTTCAGTCAACCCATGCTTTGATCCCTCGTGAATGCATCTTCTTACATCGAATGGTGCGCGATATATGGCGGCCCCTACAGGGCGGAGGGAATGGGGGTGCCGACCAATCAGGCAAGATTGACGATGGACACCATGGACGGGGTGAGGATGCTTCGAGAGAGCGAGCGAAGGTACCGCCACTGCCAGGATGCGCCGGGTCTGGCGTTCTATCATGGCATGGGGGTCATTGAGAATATCGTCTCGACGGACATTGGATCGATGACAAATCGAAACCTGGACTTGGGTAAGCGCTCATAGGTCGGTCGACCACCACGAACCGTGGGCCGCGCGTCTGTATGCGCAGGTACCCTTTTGGTACGTCATGCTCTGATCGCCGCTCGAGACGTTGTTCTTAATGGCCCTCCTCCACGGTGTTGCCCCGGCTGCGCCGCACGACGTGACGGAGACGCTTGTATCGCAGCTTCGGCTCCGGACGTGCGCCGCGCGCCGGTGCGACGCCGAGGACGTGCACCTGTCCTGCGTTGGCTGCGGGCAGGGCCGAGCAATAATCGGTCCCGTTGTATCGCCACTTCCTGCTCTTTTGACCGTGAATCTTTACCAGTCAACCAAGGATGCTCAAGTTGGGGTTTAGCTGAGCAAGGAACGAGCGTGAATGTGTATGCGTGTCCATGTGTGATAATATGATAAGTGCCTGGAGCTGCGGCTCCAAAGAAATACGAATCAGTGGGGCCCGGAATGCTTTAGAGTCAGGTGTGTTTACTCAAGAAACTAGGGTTCAATACGGAGAGGGGACCTATTCATGCAGAAATTCCGCCGACCTCCTGCGCTCTGGTCTAACTTCAATATGAAATGTGATTGTGTGGCTCTGGTTGTCGCGTGGCTCACTACTGTAGCCGGCAGTGCCAGAAGCGGCACTGGAAGAAACACAGACCCGTGTGTCTGAAGACGGCTCCGCGGGGGGCGACCGCGGATGGTCCGGTAGACGGCGTCGTGGAAGGTCAGATGGACAGCACGGTGGTCGGTCAGACGGGCGGCAGCGCGGCCGGTCCAGGAAGGGGGTTTATGATTAACAAGCACTCAACCGACGTCGAAACTCCTCCTCCTATTATCCGTGTCTGTGTGAGCGGGCGGTTATTGCTAACATGGACTCGACCGACGTTGGAACTCCTCCTCTGTGTCTAAGTGTCTTCGTGAACATTCACCCTGAAGGTGAGATGGTCAAATCTCGTTTCGAGTGCTTGTTTTCAGTGACCCTCCAGCCAGGACCTGATGCGGCGGCTTCCGGCGTGGTGGATGGTCGGACGGGCGGCGGCGTGGACGGCGAGGTGTGCTACCTGCTGTTGCGGCAGGGCATTGTTCCCTGACTGTTTGGACATAGTGTATCGGTGCGCCCATATGCAATCGTCGCATCCTGCTCCCTGGCCTGGCCACTGTTTTTCTGATTATCTTGCGATCAGTGTACCTGTGTACCCGTGCACACACAAGCCGCGTCTCCACACTGCCATGTCCAGTTTAAACGCAGCGTGCTCCGCGCTCTTACGGCACGGCGTTATACGGCACTCCCTGCAAAGCTCAACCCGACCGATTGCTCATAATCAGGGCCCTATCTTGCGGGTCCATTTCAAGTCCGAAACCTACCCTCTATCCCGGCGGGCGCAACCCCCCGGCGGGCCCAGCAAGTGCAAATTCTGGCTGATCGAACACGAGCAACGAGATGGCTGGATCGCAGCGTTTGATTATGTCAGCCACGTCATCACGACGTCGGGTAGAACCACGTTCATGCGGGGTAGGGCGGTGCAGGATAACCACGGGTTGACTTCAGGATGACCTCAGGGTCACCCCAGGATGATCTCAGGTTGACCGCGCTTGGTTCCAACGCTGGAAGCTTCCATATGATGAACTGCTTGAAAGTTTTGCTTTCAATTTAACTTGAGCCAGTACTGCGGGGTGTCACGCCGTCGGGCAGGCGCACGCACGCTGTCACCTACGCGAGCGCTAAAGCCACTAGCGCCGCCGCCGAGTTAGCCGTCGCCGCCGCCGCTGCCGCCAACGCCGCCCACGTGGCTGCCGACGACGATGTCACCGTCGCGACCGCCGCCGCCGCCGACGCTGCCGCCGCCGACGCTGCCGCCGCCGCCGCTGTCGAGGCCACTGAACCCGCCTTTTCCACCGCCACCAGTTCTGCCATCAAGGCCGCCGCCACTGCCGCTGCTTCTTCTGCAATGGGGTTTGCGGAGTCGGCGGCGGCAACAGCGGCAACACTTGCAACGGCAACGACAGCGGCGGCAGCGGGTTCCATCGAATCTGTGGCAGCGGCGGAGGCGGCGGAGGCGGCGGCGAAGGCAGCGGCGGAAGCGGGGGTGGTGTTGAATTCAGCGGCGGATGCGGCTTTGGAGGCATGACGGGCAGCACTCGCAGCAGCCACGGCGGCAATGAAGGCGGGACGCGGCACGGCGGCGGCGTCGGCGGAGGCGGAGGCGGCGATGTTGGGAGTGGCGGTTGAGGTAAGAACGGCGGTGGCGCGAGAAATAGCGACAATACTCGCAACGTCGACGACGACAACGACGGCGGCAGCAGCAGCCATATCACCGGCGACAGCCGCCGCCAACGCCAGAGCCGCCGTTGCAGCCACCGCCGCCAGAACCGCGTGCGACAACGCCGCATCCGCCAACGTCAGAGCTGTTGCCGCCACCGCCGCCGCCGCCGCCGCCGCAGCCACCGCCGCCAACAACCCCAGACACGCCACCGCCGCCACCACCGCCGCCGCCGCCGCCAACGGCAGCGCCGATACAACACCTATCTGCAGCGATGCCGCTGGCGTGCTGATGCCTTGTGCGGAAGGGTTCATCGACGGTCGGGCTAGAAAGGCTACGCTCGCCGCGTCGTTTACCAGTATTCAGACCCACGGGTTCCCTGGCGAAATCTTGGTGCCACCGTATACACGCGGAAGCATCTCTCTTCCACGGAGGGCATGGCGAAAGCCTGGTGCCGTCTTATACACGCGGAAGCGTGTCTCTCTTGCCATCTCTCAACACACGCATACACTCACTCACTCTCTCGCCTACTCATTTCCGCGGACACATGCCCCACTGCGAACCCTCTTATGTCGAGTTAAGCACACCATGTGACGTGGCATGAGTAATCTGCCCTACCCTAATTGACGGCGGGCATCCTGGACTCACGAAGGAATTCCATTCCTCAATCTCGCCGCAGAAGGCGGGGAGTAATTGAGAACAAGCACTCGACCGATGTTGAATTGACAAGAGCAGAGTCTACTAATAGTTCGTCTGCATGAGCAATCACACTGAAGGTAGTCATGCTACGATCTCGGTTCGAGTGCGACCGACCGAGTGCGCCGCATCTGTATGAGCATTCACCCTGCAGGTGCGTCCACTACGATAGCGTTCCCAACACGTGTTGTGTACGACCCTCCAGCAAGGGGCTGTCCGCGGGAGACTTCGCTGACGTGGAGTGCTGGTGCAGGGCACCACCGGGCAGGGAGGGTGGTGCGAAACAGCTCTCGACCGAAGTTGAATCAACGAATTATACACCTCCTGCTCCTCATCCTCCTCCGCCTGCTCCTCCTCTTCTTCCTCCTCGCCCTCATCCTCCTCCTCCTTCGCCTCCTTCTCCTCCTCCTCCACCTCCTCCTCCTCCTCACCCGCCTCCTCTGCCTCGCCTCCCCCTCCTCCTCCTCCTCTTCCTCCTCCTCCTCCTTCTCCTCCTCCTCCTCCTCCTCCTCCTCTTCCTCCCTCTCCTCCTCAGCCTCCTGGTTTGAAGATATCAGTTCGAGTACTTGTTCGCAATGGCCCTGCAGCCGGGCGACCCCAACTTTGTGTCACTCAAGCTGCGGTTTGTGGAGGGTACGATGACGGAGGGAATCGAGTGCCTCCGTCGCATTCAGCAATCACCCACAGCAGGGGGGGTATTGTAAACAAGCACTCGTCCAACACTGAATCGACGAGCAAAGTATACTACGTCACTGCGAGCAATCAAACTCAAGGTACAAATGCTCTGATCTCAGTGTTCTCAATGACTACACGTCCCGACCCCCTGTACTTAAGAAAGTTGGGTCTCACTGTGGGATTGGAGCTTCCAAGATCGCCGATCGACCGCGGCCGGACGGTTTCAGTGCCTCTTGAGCTATTGAACCTTCAATATTGGTCACGTATCCCAAAAATATCACGTGATCTATCCCTCAGCTTCTTACAGAAGATGGGGTGGACTATGTAGGACACTTCTCCGCGGAGGCGACTGCGAAGGCGGCGGTGGCGTATTATTTCGCCGATGACGCCGCTTGGCGTACCTACACCCTGCAGTCTAAATATAGCAAGAGCGACAGTAAAGATGGATGCTCCGCGGACCAGGATGATGAGTTCATTTTTGGAAGAAACTCAAGCAGCAGTGGTAGGCCCCTGTTTACTACCGCTCATCGGCCCCAAGGTGCTTCAGATGTTGAGCGTTGACCGAGCCCCTTCGCCAATTCAAGCTTCCGGCTCTGCTTAAAATGGCAGGACGGGATTGGTTGATGTTCTAGGTGAAGCACCTTGGGTCTCAATGAACGTCAGTAAAGTGAATTCGAAGCACGTGTTGAACGATTTCTGCCCGGCCCTGCGCGTTGGAGGGCGCTGCCGGCGCAGGTAGGGAATGGTGGATAGTGCTCGCCACGTCATTGGATGTCATTTGACTCCATCCTCAAGGGTTCATAGTCGGCCGATTTCAGTATATCGCTTCGCGCGCCGAGCGCTGACGCTTTGTCCACAACTCTGTATAGGCATTCAACCTGGCGCCCGGTTTACCGCGCGGAGCGCTGACGAATTGTCCGCGACTGCGTATGGGCTTTCTACCCCGGCGATATACCGAAATTGGCCTATTCATCTGATGACGTGGCGAGCACCATCCAACAGCCCCTAAGAGCAGGAGCGGGACGCGCTGGTGGAACAAGTCAGGCGGCCGCAACAACGCACGATGAAAGAACGCATGAGCGACATGGCAGCCGGAGGAACCGAAGCAGGTGAGGCGATTAAGGTGGAGCGCATGGCGCTGAGCGCGATAGACACGAAACATCACGCGAGGAACACGGCACTGCATGCGAAGGCCGAGGAGTTGGATGCGAGGGGCAAGGAGCTGGACGCGGAATCCACGCGGCTGGACGCGGATTTCGAGGCGATTGACGTGGAGCGCGCGGCGATTAAAGCAGGGCGCGAGGCGATTAGCGCGGAGCGCGCGACGGTGAGAGCGATCCAGGCCGCCATGCAGCGTACCTAGATGTAGAAAGCCGAATATCGGTGACATTTGATGAAAGAGCGCTAGAGTGACATTGTAGCCGAAGGAATTGAAGCTGGCCCAACTGCGGTGGTTGACTTGCCGAGCTGCGGATGAGATACTGTTGCGCAAGTGAGGCCTCATGCTTGGACATCGCATTCATTACATCGTAGCCATTGCATCGCAGCTACAGCATCGCAGCTACTGCATCGCAGTCATTGCAGTCATTACATCGCAGCTATTACATTAACCGGCATCGTGCCGTACATCGTAGTTGTCACATCTACTTTCTTCTTCAATTGTAGCTAGCTCTATTGCATTTATACATTTTCTTCGCAGCGTTACGTCGTAGCGACGCATCTTTACGTTGGAAGCTCTCAGCCCCACCTCCGCCGCACCTCTTCTGCCAGCTGTGCGAGACTCTCCCGCCCCCGTCGCCCCCGGCTCCAACCCCGACATTCCGACGGCCAGCCGTCTCCTCCCGCCCCGCCTCTCCCCCGAACGCCCGAAGCAGCCGCTCCCGCTCCCGCCGCCGCCAGTATCGGAGGTAATTAATGCTCATATAGCTCCCGCACTAGGGCTCGGCCTCACGGCGCACGAGTTTGACGTCGATCCGGGTGCGACACTTGTTGCGGTTGATGCCATACCCCCCACCAATGAAGACCCGAACAAACTCCAGTCCGTCCTCCTTGTTGCAGGGCCCAGCAGACATGGTTGTCCGCCTCATAGGATGTCATTCCATTCAAGAAAGAAGGGTTTAATTGCGCGGTGATGACGTGGCAGGCAATATGCCCAGCAGATATTGCTTGCCACCTCTTAGGATGCAAAAAACAGGGCTGTGCAATACGCGCGCCGCCGTCGTGGCGGGCATCGGACCTCGCACATTTTGCTCGCTAGGTTATACAATGACGTTAAACGCACGAAGGGAGGATTCACATGCGTAGATACGTTGGATGATGCCGCGAGCAATGTCTGTGATTTCGCGAGGAGAACGACTACGAGTACTCGTACAAGCACCTGTACGAGATAATTAATTGGTTTCGATGTGACAGTTGGAAAAGAGACGGACTGCATGTCTGCCATAACCTGCCTCAGTGAATTCCTCAAGGCTGCCGCTGTCCTGGGTATAGCGGCGCAAGGTGAAATCGAAAGCAAAGTTGAAAGCGGTTCATCGTATCTTTTACTTCAAGCACTGACACCAGGCGCGGTCACCCCGAAGGCAGCCTGGGGTCAACATGGGGTCAACATGTGGTCAACGTGGGGTCACCCTTGGGTCAACACGCACCGCCTTACCTTGGGAGGGGGCAGGGGTGGTCCACACCACCGCTCGCTGTCCGCAGGAGGGTCAGGGTCGGGTCCCTCTTTCTTATCCCGGTAGCGTCGCTCTATTCCGGAGTCAGTTCCTCCCAGTTTGTAGGGCCTGACAGATAATGCTCGTCATGTCATGTATACCTCATGTGTACTTCATAATTACACTAGGGTCTACAGTGTGGATGATGACGTGGCAGGCATCATCCGTCCGTCAGGCCCTACCAGCTCGAGCCGGAGCCGCTGCACGAGGTCCAGGGCGGCAGTGCGCGCGACCGCCTCGCGCAGGTACAGACGGCTCAACACGCCCGTGGAGTCGCCCCCAGTGTCCCTCTGTGCCCATTTCAGGGCGTCCTCCAAGTAGTAGGGCCTGGCATTGGCAAACACACAAAGTTGAAGTGTGGAGGGCTCTTTATTCTGGGATGGTGCTTCCTGAGTCCTGAATACAAGTCTACCAACAACACTGCGGGATCGTATATTCGTATTGCCCGCCGCGTCGACAATACGCATTTTGAACGTTTCGTGAATTGTATGGCATCACATGATGTGGCGAACAACGTTTGCGAGGCCCTTCCTTGATGTGTGGCTTCACTCTGTGAGCTCCACCACGTGGACCAAACTCGGGATGGTCGAAATCGTCGAACAGTTGCTCATCGTGTCTCAGCACCGTGGTCACTTTGCTCCACTGCACCTCCCAAACTGGAGTGCACACCGTGGAAGGGGCCGAGCCCGACTGCAGCATCTTGTCGCCGCCACCACTTGATCCGCCGCCGCCGTGCGCCGCGAGGCGCTTTGCCATCTTAGAGACGTGGATGTCATCCGCCCACTTCGAGTTTTATCTTCTTTTGGACCCTGTGGAAAAGCGGAGGCGGCCGCGCAGCGCGGTAAATGTTAGGCGAAAGGCGGGAATGTAACACGGGGGGGGCGACGTTGGATGTAACCGCCGTTTTGGGTAGTTCGTGTGGCCCGCTGGGGAACAGGCGTGCGGCTGGTAGGCGGCGCGTGGGGGGAAGAGTGCGTGCAAACTGAATGTTTACGTGAAACTCGAGATTCTACGCAGATCCGGTGGGGGGCGCGCAATACTCGGCACCCCAATAAACGCTCGCACCCGCCTTCACGTGTACGGGCGCACGGCACCATCATCCGACGCCATCTGACGGTAGTATCGGACGGCAGTAACATGCGCGCCTTCCCGCCGCCGCCCGATGACTTCCACCGCGCGCCCTCTCACGCTTAGCCCGCGTGCGAACCGCTTGCCTCGCTGACTCAATTCTTGGAGACGTGAAGAACTACTGTTTGACTGTCTCCCGCCTCTTTGTCTCCTACCCGCCTCGTCCGAGCCCTCCCCTTGCCCTCCCCTATCTCGGATTTCCGCCATATCCGAACCCACCTCCGAGTGTCCCCCGCCACAGAGCCTGCCCCGTGGCTCCTAACAGGCCGCCGCCTTCGCCTGTAAGCCCGCCTCTACCTCCGAGACCGCGGCCTCCCAACCCGCCTCCCGAAGCTTGACACATCAGTGACACAGCATGACGTCATCCTCGAGAGGCGAAGCCGGGTCGAGCGGCAAGGTGATATCGCTCCGGCGTGCCGCCGAAGAGGCGCGCGAGCGGCGGCGAAGGCTGGAGGCGGCGGCGGAGGAGGCCGATGACGCGTTGGCGCGAATGGTCGCCCACGCCCGCGGGCAGGCCCTGCAGATATTGCTCTTGCTCGTTTCGTCATCGACCCTCGACAGGCCTTCTGTGCCCTCACCGCTTCGCTTGAGTGAAATGGCATCCTATGCTACGGCGAGTGATATCTGCCAGGCCCTACCCCCGGGTTGGCGGATCAGGCGCGCAGGTTGGTACACGCCGCAGTTTCCGTCGAGGTTGCTGCCTTTGCAGCTGCTGCTGCGGAGGAGTCGGGGGAGGAGAAGGAGGAGGAGGAGGGGGAGAAGGAGGAGGAGGAGGAGGAAGGGGAGGAGGAGGAGGAGCAGGGGGGTGAGTTGGAGGACGCGGCGGGGGAGGAGGCTGATGAGGAGGCGTGGGCGAGGGAGGGGAGGAGGGCGCGCCCGCTCGAGGAGCCCGCTGCCACCTTCTCCCTCCGTCCCTCCGCTGTCAGCTTCTCTTCGACGATGTGGCGGGTCCGCTCCTACGCGGACTTGGCCGCTGCCGCCGCCGCCGCTTCCGCCGACGCCGCCGCCGCTCACAACGTTGCGGCGCCTGCCGTGCTCACCACGTCAACCTCCTACTCGGAATGGATTCCCCTTCCCCCTCCAGGTAGGTGGAATCCCCTTCCACCTCCGCCTCCACAACCTCCGCCTCTACCACCATTGCCGCCGCCGCCGCCTCCACCACTGCCGCATGTACCACCACCACCACCTCCGCCGCCGCCGCTGCTGTCGCCGAGGCTACATGATGACAACGTTGCGGCGCCTCCAGTCCTCGCCACGTCATTCAACGCTGAGGCGCCAGCTGCAGTACTCGCCACATCATTTCCCGCCACGCTGTTCGACGCTGCGGAGCCTGCAGTGCCCGCCACGTCGGTCAACGCCGCGGCGTCCGCAGTGCTCACCGCATTCATTCAGCTCCTCCGTGATGGCGACCCCGCGGCAGGGCCTGACAGATGTTACCCATCCCGTCATCGAACCTCGACACGCGTTCTGGACTCTCGTGACTTCAGTTGAATGCCATCCTGTGACTGAGCGAGCAATATCTGTCAAGCCCATTGCCCGCCATATCGTCTACCCCGGACACGCATTTGGAAACCTCGTTCTGTGGATTTTGTGGCATCCAATGACGTGGCATACCCAACATCTGCCAGGCCCCACCCCGCGGCGCTACGGCTGAACCAGCTCCGCATGGAGGGAGTTCTGTCGACGGAGCAGCTCTTGCACGAGGCGGAAATTATGCTGCAGCGTGGGGTTTGGATGTCCTCTACGGTTCCTCCGGCGGGCACCAGCGGGGCTCCGGCGTGGCAGTCGGCCCATATGCCAACTCCGCTGGTGTCCGACACAGGAGCGGGCGCGGACCTGCCTGGTGTGCCGGCGGCGGGAAGGCTGGGTTGGGTCGGGGGTGGAGGGATGGGTGGGTACCGGGGCGGGAAAGGGGGCGGACCGCAGCTGAATATCGAGGAGGTGAAGACGGCACGCTTGCTCGAGGCAGAGGCGGTGGCAGCGGCAGCGGCAGTGGCGGCGAAAGAATTGGCGGCAGCTGCGGGGGTAGCGGTGGCGGCAGCGGCGGCGGCAGCGGCGGTGGCGAGAGAGGCGAATGCGAGGGATGCGGCGGTGGAGCGCGAGCGGGCGGCGGCGCGGGAAGCGGCCAGGGCAGCGGCGGAGACGGCATCGGCGGAGGAACGCGAACGAGCGGCGGCGATGGCGGCGGCGAGGGCGGCGGCGCAGACAGCCGCGGCAAAGGAGGCGGCGGCCAGAGCGGAGGCAAGGGCGGTGGAAGAGGCGGCTCGTCGGGAGCGGGCGGTGGCGGAGGCCGCGGCAGCGCGTCGGGCGCTGCTCGAGATTGATGCGAGGGCTCAAGGGTGGGGCTCGCTGCAGGAGCTCGAGGAGGCGGAGGAGGCAGCGGCGGTGCTGAGGGTGGAGATGGAACGACGGGACCGGGCCGCGGCAGCGGCGGCAGCAGACATTGAGCGGGCCGCTGCGAGGGCTGCAGCGGCGGAGAGGGAACTGGAGCTGGAGGTGCAAGCTTCACTGGCGCAGCTCAAGCTCGACGACGTTGCGCGTCGTCAAGCAGAGTTCAGGGCTGCGGCGGCAGCCGGTGGAAGGCAATGGGAGGAGGAGGAGCGTCAACGCCAGAACGCTCGAGCCGGCGGATGGTACGCAGCGCGGAAGGCAAGAGCCGACGCCGATGTGGAGGCGCGGAAGGCGGCTGCGCAGAAAGAGGCAGCGGACCCATATCGCGGATGGGAGCGTGGGCGCACCACCGCCGCCGCCGCCGTGGCCACCGCCGCCGCCGCCACCACCGCCGCTACCACAGCTGCCGCCGCCGCCCCCGCCGCCGCCGGGGCTCTGGCCGGCGCCCCAGAGGCTGACGCCACGACATCGCCGGTTCGTGACATCATCGCGGAGAAGGTTGAGGCGGTAGGGCCGACATGTACCGCTCTCCACGTCATAGGATGACGCTCAACACAAGAAACGACGATTCACATACGTTGGATGATGCGTCAAGCAACACCAGCTCGCCACGTCATGGTATGACGCTTAACTCAAAGAAATAGGATTCACATATGCGGATGACGTGGCGAGCAATGCGTTGGCTGATACATCGAGCGATATCTGCCAGACCCTGGGTAAAGGAGGAGCGAAAACGCGAAATAGTCGCCGCCAAGAGGAGGGCCATCGCTGAGGAGAATGCCGCCGCTGGAGTTAGGGCTGCCGCCGCTGAAGAGTTGGCCGCGGTCATGAAAGCCACCGGTGATCATCGCATGGGTGAACTGGTCAGCCGTGAAACTTATGGCAGGGCCTGCCAGATACCGCCTGCCATTCCTTCTCTACATTGTAGACCCTTGTTGCTCGATTTCAACCGGATAACATGACGCGGGGATCATTACATGTCAGGCTCTACATTATGGCTTCATCTCCTACTTCCGGCGCTGCATGAACGCGGGTTGCGGCGTTGAGCAGAGGCTCGAGATTGCATTTGGAAGGAATGACAAGCCAGGCTTCGAGCAGGTTGAACCACAATGCAGAGGCGTTGAACCACTATTCAGATCTCGTCGCTGATAGCCGGGGGCTAGAAGGGTGAAAGCCTGGTGCCCACTTTTAAGACGCGGACGCGTGTTTCTTTCTCTCTAGGCATAGTTAGCCTTAGTTTGGACGGGGATATACATTAGGCGACTGTGGCGGTGGTGGGCAGATTAGCATGCCCCCTGCGCAAGTATGACACTGCAATTCTGGGAAATGAACCATGCTTTTAGGGTTTAGGGTTGAGGGGTTATGGGTGAGGGTTTAGGGTGAGCAGAATCGCGTCATCCGGGCCACGGCCAACGAGCGCGGGGGCACCGATTGCTTCGAGCGGTTTACCCCGCGATCTAGAGGTGGCCATCGTTAGCCATAGTCTAGACAGACGAGAGAATAGTACACAAATACATAGACATGGCTGCTTCGCCTGGCGTGGCGTGTAGATAGTCGTTAAAACCCACTCCGACAGCACTAGATGCACATATTTGGAAACGCTACATTTAGAGCTTATCAACGATTTGTCCCTTTTCCTTGAGTTGACTACTAGTCAACGCTGGAAACCCTTCTGTAAAGCACCACACGCGCGTTGCGTCGAAATCTAGATCCACCGTTTGCCAGAAACTGAAAGCTGCTGCGTGCTGATTATAACCAACTTTACAGCTTTGCGATGTCAATCATCTTGGCGGCCATGTTGAACGGGCAGACACCCGACGCGTACGTCACCTGCCCCGTGGTTTAGCGGCGCAAGTTGAATTCGAAAGCAAAACTTGAAAGCAGGTCATCATGTTTACCCTCAAGCTTAATTCCAGGCGCTTTCAACATGCGTTTCGTCGGTTCAACCTGCATTGCCTTACCGTGGACGCGGAGATGACGAAGGCGCGGTACGGGCGGGCCTCGCACTAGGGGCTGACACTCGTCCACTGTCCAGCTCAACCTGAGCCGTTTGTGACACAAAATACACCGTAAACACCCCCTAATAAATCCTATCATCCCCTGCACACCCCGTAAACAACCCCTAAATGCGACCCCTATCCCACAGAAAGGGATTACGTCGAGCCGAACAGTGGACGAGTGACAGCCTCTGCCTCGTACTTCCTCTCGAGGGTGTCATCCATGTCGTCAATGACCATCTCCACGGGCATGCCGCCGTGCTGAGTCACCGTATTGTAACGGCTCAAGTGCAGAATGAAAGCAGCATTTGCAAGCGTTTCATCACCTTGTAGCTTCAAGCGCTGACACTATACCTATAGGCGGTTTCAACACGGGGTTTGATACCGTCAACCTGCACCGCCCTACAGTGTGCGCGTGCAGCAGCACGGCCGCAGTGCGTCGCTCCTCCGCAGTTTTGTGCTGGTCGATCGGCTTGCTGAGGGCGAAGGGGAACCCGACGTTGAGGTCGGATTCGAAGTCGTCGTGCCCGTGCGCCTCGCGGGTGTACACATAGAGGACCGGGTACCCCTTCTCCGTAAATGCGACGTGGAAATCGTACCCACCGAAGTGTAGCGACGCAAGTATGATTTGAAAGCATAATTTGAAAGCACATTGTCGTATTTTAGTTTCAAGCGCTGAGTTCCAGGTGCTTTCATCTTGGATTTCATCGGTTCAAGCTGCACCGCCTCACCGAAGACACGGAAGGCCGGGCAGGTGGCGCAGCCGAAAATTACCCCAATGCTGTCCTTCCCTTTCGCCTTAGCCAGGTCCTTAACCGCGGCCATGAGGGTGGTTGCCGGGGCGCCCACATTGAGGGCCGTACCAAGTATTGTCCGCCACTTCGTCCAACGCAGTGTCGGTTTGATATTTATGTTGTGGACGCCGCGGCGCCGCCTTGAGGGCAGAGTTTTTTTACCACCACGTCATCCAACGCATTGTGAACCCTCATTTCTTGAGTCAAACGGCATCCGATGACATGGCGAGCAACATCCGCTCGGCCCTGCCGCCCTGAAGGGAATGCACGGTACCGTCTGGGGCCGCGTCGCCAGCCTTGGGGGCCTTGACGACGTGGGTTGCGAGCGAGTAGGGCCGCGCGGCCTGAAACAAGGGGCCTACACTGGTTCACTCTTCAGCTCAACCTGCGAAATTTCTGACACAAAAAACACCACGAACATCCCCAAACACCCCCACCTCCTAAACACCCCCTAAATGACCCATAAATGCACCCCCTATCCCACAGAAAGCGCTGACGTTGAGCCGAAAAGTGGACGAGTGTAAGCCCCTGCCTGGAACCTCTCCCACTGTTCCGAACCCTTCGCCTTCCAACCCGCCTCCTCCTTAGCCACCACCTGGGCATGGGTCACCTCAGTTCTGCCATCCCCGACCGCGACTGCCTTGCCGGCCTTCCCGCGCATTATATTCCTGCCAAGCCCCATGGTGAAGCGAGGCTTTTTCACCATATCGGGAACCCCCTTCACTTTGGAATACGAGCTAAAGCAGCAGCCCTTTGAGCAGAGGCCAACAGATGGTATGGTACGAGCCCGGTGAATAAACGAGGGTTCAAGATGCGCTTAATTTCTAGGCGAGCAACACCTGCCAGGCCTTCGGCTTGGGCAGGTCATGCTCACCGCCGTGGGATGCTATTATCAAACTCGAGAAACGAGCGTTGAAGATGCGTTCGAGATGCGTTCAACATGCGTTCAGGAAACGAGTTGTATTTTGGCGGGCCCGGCTCGTACCATTGTGGCCAGCCCCTGGATGCGAAAGCGATGGGGCGTTCTGCGTGTGCGCGCAAGCGGGACTTGCGGGGTCTGCAACACGGAAGGGATATTGTCGCGTCAGTTGCGCGCAGCGCGAGCGCGGTGCACGCGTTGTTGAATGTGTGTTTGGAGATATTTTCGTAACACTGAGTGGACGTGGGAGGGGTTCAGCGCTTCCTGCCTCCTCAGCCAAAACAGAAACACTGACTCCCCCGATGTGGAGCCGCGCTTCATTTCCCTGCCTTTTGATTGGTCAAAAGCAGTGAACGTTACGCAAGACGACGCTGCTGATGCCGCTGACGAAAGGAACACAGGAGCGTGCCACGAGGCTAGAGCCTCGTCCACCACGATGCGCCTACTCGCCCTGGTGACCACGCTGGCGGCGGCGCTCGCGGCCGTGGCTGCTGTGTCCGCCAAGAAGGAAGGGTTCGTGGAAGCGGCGAAGCAGGCACCCATGGGCAGGCTCAGGAACAAGGCACCCGTGGGCACGCGCCAGAGCGCCGCGGCGGCCGCCGCCGCCGCCGCCGCCGCCGCCGCCGACGACGATGACGACGACGACAATGACGCCGCCTCCACCGCTGTCTCCGCTGCCGCCTCCTCCGCCGCCGCCGCCGCCGCCGACGATGACGACGACGCCGACGACACCGACGTGGTGGGGAAGAAGACGGGTGGAAACAGGGAAAATGGCTCAAAGTACCTGGGGTGCCCGCCGGCGCCGCCGCGCGACGGGCTGTCGGACCTCGACTACGTCATACGCGGCTTCGAGGCGGCGCCGCTGCTCGACGGGCCCTTCAACTACATCACCTATTGGCAAGGCCCATCGCACAGTGTTGGGCGCACATGCGAGCTGTACTCACATGGTGTGCACACATTCCAGCTGTACGCCCATGCCAGCTGTACGCACGTGCCAGCTGTACCACCCATGCCAGATGCTAGCTGTACGCTCAACACGTGCGCACTTTCTAAAGCTTGTTGTCGCCCCGGTGGTTATGGGCCTTGGTGAGTGGTGCAACGTGTGGCCGCCGGACATGTACGCGGAGATGGAGCGATACTTCCCGCCCATTTCCGCCATGGAGGCGCAGTTGCTGTCGGTGACGCGCAACGCCAAGAACGCCAAGGCAGGGTACAACAAGGCGGGGTACAGTGCCGACGGGAGTAACAACCTCGCCAACAAACGGTACAAAATCAGCGGCTTCGACTTCATTAAACACAAGCCGGCGGCGATGGGTGCGGAGGAGCACGCGGGGTCCAAGGATGTGTGGATGCGCGTCAAGAAGATTCTGTTCTCGCCCAAGCTGGAGGCGGCAATGTGGAAGAAGTTTCACGTGACGCGCAACAACATGGCCCACGATTTCCGGCTGCAGATTGACACCGCGGGGTACTCTATCGGCAGGGGCTTACATTCGTCCATTTGTCAGCTCAACGTAAGCGCTTGTGGTGGGACAAGGGGTATTCAGAGCGTGTTTAGGGGGTGTTTATGGCGAGGGTGGAGGGGGGGTTGAGGCGTTTAGGTAATGAGTTGAGTGTCGGAAACGGCTCAGGTAGAGCTGAGAAGGGGACGAATTTCAGCCCCTGCCCATCGGCGTGCATCCCGACCAGACCTCCAAGGTGCTCACCATGCAGTTTTACATGCCGGAGCGGGGCAATGCGGCGCAGGGCGAGTCGTTCGGGACGTGCGTGCACACGGCGGCGCAGTACGCGGCGCGGGACCGGAAGCAGAACGGGCGGGGGGCAGGGGCTTACACTCGTCCATTTTTCAGTTCAACCTGAGCCGTTTCTGACGCAAAACACACCATAAATGCCCTGTACTACCCCGCACTACCCCCTCAACACCCCCTAAACAACCCATACATACACTCCCATCCAACAGAAAGCGCTTACGTTGAGCCGAAAAGTGGACGAGTGTAAGACCCTGGCGGGGGGTGTGCACGAAGAAGTTTATGTTCGTGCCCAACTCGGCGTACTCCTTCACCGTGGTAAGGCGCTGCAGGTTGAACCCGGATCGACCCCAGGTTGACCGCGCTTGATTTTAGCACTTGAAGCTAAATCTTGCTGTACTGGTTTCAAATTGTGCTGTCAATCTCAACTTGCGCCGCTACACTATGCACCCCACCAGCTACCACAGCGTGGACGGCAGGTGCTCACACTCGTCCACTTCTCACCTGAACCTGAGCCGTTTTGGTCGCTGACAAGCCGTTTTGGTCACCGAAGCCACGCAACATGTCCTCAAAAAGTGCTTACGGTGAGCCGAAAAGTGGACGGCCCTGGTGGACGGCGTCGGCAAGGCCGGGGGGCTGCGTAAGACGGTGCTCGTCAACTGGTACGACAAGAAGTCGAGCACCTCTCGCTTCTGCAAGTGCCGCACGGGGGCGGCGGCAGTGGGGCTCCCAACTGGCACGGGGAGGGAACTGGCGGACAAAGCACACGCGTGCAAGTCGTGCGGGCGCGGAGCCAAATTGGGGAAACTGTCGACGGGGGGGACGAAATTGGGGACATTGTCGTCAGGAGGAACGCTGTTGTCTTCTGCGGGCGGACAGGGATCCTTTGTTCATGATGATGCGCGGGTTGGATAGGTCTCGACATGCGGCCTCGGGCAAACAGTCCATGGGCCATTTCTTTCATAAAAATGTAGGCTAGGATAGCTCCAGTATTTACGGCTCATGTGTTCTTTACGAGGTGTAAATTTATAACAAATTACCCAAGTGTATGCATGCACAGCAGCCACGCCTTTTGCCTGCTCAAACAGACCTAGGACAAACCGTCCTCGGGCAGAGACTACGGGCCTCCGCAATGCCACTGTCGGCGGCCTTGCGTCTCCACCTCATCGCCTGCCGTTTGATACGCGTGACGCCGCACCCTACGGCCACGTGGAAACTGGTGGCCACGTTGTAGAATGCCAATAAACTCAAGAAACGACGGACAAGAACGTCGAGAATGGCATGGCAGGCATAGGCTGCCAGGCCCTACCGCGGCCGACGCAGTAAACGCTGGAGAGGTCGTTCGCCACTCCCAATCAAATGCCGCGGGGCCAAACCCTAAACCCTAAACCTGAACCCTAAATTATTATGCGGGCGTTGCTTAGTTGCAGTTATGCGTGAAGTTATCCGAACGCGACCCGGCCCGGGAGCGGGAGTGCCCACCGCCACACACACTACAGGTAGCGCGCCGCACTCGCCTCCGCCGCCACCGCTGCCGGCTCCGCAACGGCCGCCGCCGCCTTCGCCGCCGCCGCGGTATCAGCCGCCGCCGCCGCCACCCCCACCGCCGCCGCCCCCGCCGCCACCGCCGCCTGTACCGGTCGGTGATCGCCGCAGCATCCTGTACCCGTGATCGCCGCTGCATCTACCACAGGTGTTGACGCCGCGGCACCCACTGCGTAGCGTACGAGTGCTGGCCACAGCATCCAACGCATAGTCTATCAGTTTTCGCCGCAGCATCCACCGCTATACCGGTGCTCGCCGCGGCACGATGGCGCCCTCGCAGAAGTCCGCTGAGAACTTCAACAAAAAGGAGGTGGCCAAAAAGAAGCGCGGCATCGTGGCGTCCGGCGCGGCCGGCAACGGCAGGAGCGACTCGGATCCGATACAGCCCAAGGTCGGGCCCGGCTGATACCACCCTGTGTTGTGGATGGTGATGCCACCATGTGAGGCCACCTTGTGAGGCCACCCTGTGATGCCCCACACTGTGCTGCCTGGGTGGGCGTGAACACGGATGTTTTGGCAGTGATTGAATATGGAGGCGGCACTTGAGATGGAGGCGCACTTGAGGCAACTGCCGCGGCCCGCCTGCCCCGCTTGACCTTCGCTGTCAGCCCGCCCTGTCCACCCACACCTGAGCAGCTCTGAACATTGTGGCGGATGACGCACCAACCATCCTGGCACCGGCACTGATGCCGCCCTGTGTTGCCACCCTGTGAGGACCTTGCACATAGAGCAAACAGCAGTACACTATGAGCAAACAGCCAAGGAATGAGTGGTGCCGGCCCTGCCCCAAGGAGCTCAAATCCAAGGAGACGAAGTGCCCGCACTGCGAGAGGTTATTCAAGCAACTCGATCGCCTGAAGCAGCATGTCGCGAAGCACCATGCGAAGGAGGCAGGGGAAGACAATACCACTCGTCCACTCTTCACCTCAACGAAGGCACCTTGTGTGCCTGGGTACCCTTGGTAAATCCACCCCCCCCCCCCTTCCTACTCGTGACTACGGCGATTCCTCCTCCCGTCATGCTCCGACCAATCCATCCCCCGCCCCAATGACGTCGACCCTACCTCCCGCCCCCACTCATCACTGCGGCGTTTCCTTTCATCACGTAATGAACATGTCTTAGGCTGAGCTGGGGAGTGGTCGAGTGTAAGCCCTTGGCAGGAGGTTGAGGAGGCCGCGGCGGAGAAAGCGGCCGGCGGCGCCGGCGCTGAAGCGGCCGGTGGTAGCGGCGCCGGCGGGCGCGGCGGGGTCGCATCTGCCGCCGCCACAGAAGCTGCCGCCGCCGCCAAGCATTACAGAGAAGTCACCAACGTCCGCAACAGCCGTCAGGAACCCAAGGTCATCCTCACGGATTACCTAGTAGGGCGGTGCAGGTTGATCCGATGCAGCACATGTACAAAGCGCCTGGAAGCGAGCGCTTGAATGTAAATTCATTTGACGTGCTCTCAGACTTTGCTTTCAATGTCAACTTGCGCCACTACAACTTGGCTAAGAAGAGGGGCATGAGGAAGCCCAAGTACACCGTGAACGATGTAGGGATTGATGGTTAGTGCTCGCCACGTCATAGGATGCTGTTTGATTCAGTAAAAGAGGGTTTACCCTGCGGACCATGACGTGGCGAGGATAGTGCTCGTCACGTCCCAGGCTGTCATTCGATTCAAGAGATGAGGGGTCAAACTGTATTTGATGACTTGGCGAGCACTATCCATCAGTCTCTAGCGAGAGGAGCCGGGCGGCGAGGGCTTCACCTGCAAGGTGGGGTGGTGCAGGTTCACCCCAGGTTGAGCCCGGGTTGACCCCCCTTGCTTTCAACACCTGAAGGTGGAAACTGCTGTACTCCTTTCCAGTGTTGCTGTCAAAACCAAATTGTTGGGCGGTGCAGGTTGACCCCAGGTTGACCCCAGGTTGACCCGGGCATAATCATGCTTGATGTCTCCTCTTGAAGCTAGAGTATGATGTACCGCCTTCAAACTTTGCTTTCAATTTCAACTCGCGGCGCTACAGCCAGGTGGTGATTCCCGACAAGTACAAACCCGAGAACGACACCGTCATTTTCATGGACGACGTGGTGGCCACCAAGGCAGGGTGCTTATTGAGAACAAATGCTCCGATTGAAATTTCAGGCGGCCTGGCGACCAGTTGAGAACCATATAACGGGTGACTGATATTGTGTTACAATAATATTTCGACACCACATGTCTCTCCTGGTTATTAACTTAAGAAAACAGGCCGCCTGGATCTATGTGGCCTAGGGTTTAAATCTCCACAAACACTCAACCGATGTTGACTCGACAACGTGGTTCGTGCATCTGTATGCGCATTCACCCTGAAGGCAAGACATGCTCCAATATCGGTAGAGCACTCGCTCTGAATGACCCTCCTGCAAGGACGAAGCCATGCAGCGCGGCGCCGTGGCGACACTGTCGAGGATCGCGACCAATTACCCGCTGGAGCGCCTGCTGCCCGAGGCGTACACCAAAATATTCCTGGATTTGGGGGAGAAGGAGAAGGAGAGGGAGGCTAAGGCTAAGCGCGATGCGGCGGATAAGGAGCGCCGTGCCAAGTTCAAACCCAAGGCATGGGGGTTTATGGGAACAAGCACTCGACCGACGTTGGATTGCTTCCTCCTCCTCCTCCTCCTCCTCCTCCTCCGCCTCCTCCTCCTCCTCCTCCTCCTCCACCTCCTCCTCCTCCTCCTCTGCCTCCTCCGCCTCCTCCGCCTCCTCCTCCTCCTCCTCCCCTTCCTCCTCCTCCTCCTCCTTTTTTTCTCCTCCTCCTCCTCCTCCTCCATCACTCCCTCCTCCTCCTCCTCCTCCTCCTCCTCCTCCTCCTCCTCCTCCTCCTTCTCCTTTCTTCCTCCTCCTCCAAACTCCCCGCGTCTGTGTGAGCATTCAATCTGAAGGTAATTCACGCTGGCTTGTCCGATATCGGTCAAGTGCGTGTTCTCAATGACCATCCTGCAAGGAGCGTGAGCGGCAGGCGCTAAACATGAGCGAGGACAAGCGCAATCTTGTCGAGGAAGGGGAGGTGTTGAGAACAAGCAATCGACCGACGTTGCATCTACTGCTCTGTCTCCCTCCTTTTCTGCACTTCCTTATATGCGGATTCACCCAGAAAGCAAGTCATGCTTTGATCTCGTTTGAGTGTTTATCAATGACCCTACTACGAGGGGCTGCTTCGGAAGATCGGCGGTGGCGACGCGGGGGCCGCGGCCGAGGATGTGGATGAAGAGGAGGTGGCAGAGCTGACGGGCAAGCTGGAAAACATGGGGTTCACTACAACGGATGTCACAGCGGTGATGCGCGTTACCGGCGGCCACGGCGGCAGCGGCGGGCGGGACTCGACCGACGCCGCGCTGGATTGGCTCTGCCTCAACGTCCCTGAGGCAAGGGGCTTACACTCGACACCTTTTCATCTCAACAGAAGCACATTTCGTGGGCACTTGAGGCTCATCGTCCAAGGTTCAGCTGAACGTAAGTACTATCTGCTGCTGGGCGTGGGTTCAGTGACACAAACTGCATAGGCTGAGCTGATATTTGGACAAGCATGAAACCCTGCTGCGAGGCCCGGCTGCCGAAGCGCTTCGCCCCAAACGCCAAGAGCGACGGGCTGGTGTTGATGGATACTGCCGCCAGGTTTGCTCCCGCGTACGGGACCCCCGCCGCAGCAGCCGCTGACGACGACGGCGACGACGATGACGCCCTGCCGATGGAGGACGCTGCGCCGAAGGAGGAGTTGCGGCCGGATGACGCAGACGCCGCGTGGCTGTGGGACCGCGGGCACTCGGCGGTGGAGGCGGAGTGGGCGCTCACCACATCCGCTTCCGCGGTGACGAGCGGATCCGGCGGCGGCGGCGGGGCCACGGCGGGTCTGCAGCTGCTGTTTAGGCGCACCCTGATGACGGCGGCGCCGGAGGGTAGCGACTGGAACACGTGGCCACGGTCGAGGGATGATGAGGACGCTGAGGAGGAGGAGGATCAGTGGGAGGAGGAAATGGTGGCAGTGGAGGCCATTTTCGGTGCAACCTTCGTGTCCCGCCCGTCTCCAAGCCACGTGGAGGTCAGCGTGGAGACACCGCTGGGTTGGGTGACGCTGGAAGTGACCCGGCCAACGGGCAAGCGGTACCCGGAATCGGAGCCCCCGCTGATTGCTCTGATCGGTATGGGGGGCGGCGCAGGGGTAGGGCCTGGTGCATACTGTTCGAGTACTCTACACGTCACATGATACCACGTAACTCAATTGCGTGTCGGTAACGCGGCACCCCCCCAGGGCCATGCAGATATCGGTGGCCACGTCATCGGATGCCATACTGCTCGAGACACGAGGAATCAATACGTGCGTCGATGAGGTGGTGGGCAACGTGTTCCAGGCCCTACACAGCGGGCGCAGTGCCGGTGCCGCGCGGTGCGCTGCGGGGGGCGACGGCGCTGCTGGCGGGGACGGCGGCGGCGGCGGCGGCGGACGGCATGCCCTGCGTTCATAGCCTGGTGGAGCTGCTTCCAGCAGCGGTGGCGCAACATGCTCTAGCCCCGGCGCCAAACGGTGTGGGAGGCAACAGGGATGCAGCGGTTGACGCGGACGATGAGGATGAGGAGGAGGAGGAAGACGAAGAAGACGAGGAGGACGAGGACGAGGTGGAGGAGGAAGACGAGAAGGCGGATGGGAAGGCGGTGGAGGTGGAGATGAAGGGCGAGGCGAAGGAGGACGAGGATACTGGTGAGGATGAGGAGGAGGAGGAGGAGGAGGAGGAGGACGCAAGCACGAAGACTGCTGCTCCAGCGGCTCCCGCGGCTCCAGCGGCTTCGGCAGCAACCTCGTTTTCGATACCAGCGCCGCGCATACCAGCGCCGCGCTCGGCGGCTGCACCCATCGCTCCGTCCGAGGTACAGATCGGTGGCGATGTGGCGAAACCCGTTTCGAGGGGAGGTGAGGGGGGTGCCCCAGATCGAGGGGGCGGTGGGGCTGCCCCGGAGAAGAGGGCGGTGGCACCAAAGGTCATGGTACCAGACAGGGGGGATGTGGCAAAATTCTTTGTACCAGACAAGTCGGATATCGCAAAGTTCCTACCAGGGGGGGGCGGGGGGGGCGGCCAGTACAGGGGGGGCAGGGGGGAGGCCCAGGGCAGGGAGGGGGAATCGTTCACGGGGGATGGCGGTGGCAGGGGGTAGGGCCTGATAGATAATGCCTGCCACGTCATTCTCCAGTTCTATACCCTCGCGTCTTGAGCTATTTGGCATTACATGACATGGCGAGCGTTATCTGTGGACCCTAGCAGGGGGGAGGACACGGAGAGGGAGGACAGGGGGGGCAGGGGTGGGCGCGGCGGGAAAGGGAAGGAGGCAAAGCACAAGGCCCGCCCGCCCGCGACCAAGGAGTACATCGAGCGCGAGAGCACCCGCCTCAAGACCAGCCTTGATTCCTACCTGGCAGGGTTTCACACTTGTCCACTTTTCAGCTCAACCTGAGCCGTTTCTGTCACTTACAATACACCCCTAAACACTCACTAAGCACTCCCTAAACAACCCCTGCATCCCCCTACACAAACAACCCCTTAACAAGCCCTCGACAAGCCCTGACCCCCTCCCTAAAGAAGCCATAAATACCCCTTTAATACCTCCTAAATCCCCCTACTCACCCCACAAATATCCCTGCTCAACCCCTAAACAACCCCTATCCTACAAAAAACGCTTACGTTGAGGCGCACAGTCGACGAGTGTAAGCCCCTGCAACCTGGACGCCGGTCGCGGCGGCGGCGGCAAATCTGGGGCGGCGAAGATGGTGGCGACGCGCGCCAACCTGCCGGCCTCCGCGTCGCGGGAGGAGGTCACTGCCGCCGTGCAGGGCAAACCTGTGGTCGTCCTCTCGGGCGAGACGGGGCAGGGCTTGGTATGTACCCCTAATCTAACCCCTATCTACACCCTATCTAACCCCTATATTGTGCTATCTGCCCCCTGGCTTCCCCTATGGACCCCCTGTGTACCCCTGTGTACCCCCTATGTATCCCCATGTGTCCCCTATCTACCCCTGTCTACCCATATCTAACCCCCTATCCCCCACCTGTCTACCCCCTATTTAATCCCTATCTACACCTTAACTAACCCCCATCTACCTCCTATGTACCCCCCATCTACCCTATGTCCAGCCCCTTTCTTCCCTAGACATACACCCTATGTGACGAGGCGGCATGTACTTGCCAGGCCCTAAGACGGGGTGTGGGAAATCCACACAGGTGCCGCAGTTCATCCTCGAGAAGCAAACCGCCGCCGGCCTGGGCGGCGCGTGCAACATCATCTGCACGCAGCCGCGCCGCATCTCCGCCATCGGCCTGGCGGAGCGCGTGGCGGCGGAGCGCCTGGCGGGGAGGTCATTGGTAACAAGCACTTGACCGACGTTGAATAGGCCGATTTCGGTATATCGCTCCCCGCGCCGAGCGCTGACGCTTTGCCCGCAACTCTGTATGGGCATTCAACCTGGCGCCATTCCCGGGCGGAACATTGACGCTTTGCCTGCAACTCTGTATGGGCATTTCACTTAGGCAATATACCGAACTCGGCCCATTGTCGAACCGAGTCTGCACGTCTGTATGAGCAGCCACCCTGAAGGTGGTTCATGCTCCGATCTCGCCTCGTGTGCTTGTTCCCGATGACCCTGCTGCCAGGAGACCTGCGGCGACGTGGTGGGTTACTCGGTGCGGCTGGAGTCGCGGCTGTCGGAGCGCACGCGCCTCACGTTCTGCACCACAGGGATCCTGCTGCGGCGCCTGCTGGGCGACCCCGAGCTGAGCTCCATCAGCCACGTCATTCTGGACGAGGTGCACGAGCGCAGCGTGGTAAGGCGGTGCACGTTGAACACAGGGGTTTTCTCTTCCCACAGCAGGGGGAGACTTTGCTCTGACCCTAGGCGGACACCTAGCGTAGCAGAGCAGAGAACCGTACAACTCGTGGTAAAAGCCTGGAACAAAGCGCTTAAAGATAAAATGTGATGACCTGCTTTCATGTTCTGCTTCCAATCCAACTTGTGCCGCTACATCATGGAGAGCGACCTACTGCTTCTGCTTCTGAGGCGGCTGCTGCTGACGCGCACCGACCTGCGTATTGTGCTCATGTCCGCCACCGCGGACGCCGACCTCTTCGCTGACTACTTCAGCTTGCCCGGCAGGGGGGGGTATTGAGAACGCCGCGATCTACACGGTCCCACCCCCTCTACCATCAGAAACTGAGGGGTCAAATCGCGCCACACCCTCGAATCTTCAAAATGGTTGATTTGAGGGGTTATCAACTCAGGCAAAGCGAAAGTCCGGCCGGTTGGCCGGTCGACAGTTGTTCCCGGATCCGGGAATATCTCTTTCAAACCCCGTGTTTCTTATGGTAGAGGGGCTCGGCGCGAGTAGATAGACCGACGCTTTTGATTCTCTTGCTCCTTATCCGCGCGTCTATGTGAGCACTCACCCTGAAGTCGAGTCACACGGGCATGTCTGATGTCGGCTCGAGAGATTGTTATCGATGGCCCTGCTACCCGGCGCGGCGAGTGTGGCGGAGGGTGTCAAGCCCATCAAGACCCAAAAGGTGTTCATCAAGGTAGGGCGGCGCAGCTTAACCCATGCTTGACCCCAGCTTGACCCCAGCTTGACACCAGGTCGACCTCAGCTTGACCCCAGGTTGACCTCAGGTTGACACCAAGTTGACATCATTTTGACCCCAGGTTGACCCCCGGTTGACCCCATGTTAAACCCAGGTTGAACCCAGGTTGACCCCAGGTTGACCCCATGTTGACTCCAGATTGACCCCAGATTGACCTCAGGTTGACTGCGCTCGCTTTCAGCACTTGAAGCTGGAATATGAAGAATTACTTTCAAATGTTGCTTTCAATTTCAACTTGCGCCGCTACATCAAGGGGTTCACGCACCCCGTGCGCGAATACTTCCTGGAGGATGTTTTCGAGATGACGGGTTACCTCATTGGCAAGGCGAGTAAATGGGCCAAGAAAAAGTTGCCCGGCGGGGGGCAGACAAAGGTAGGGCGGTGCAGGTTGACCCCAGGTTGACCCTACAATGACCATAGTTTGTCCCCAGGTCGTAATCTTGTTGTCCACAGGTTGACCCCAGGTTTAACCCCTGTTGACTCCTGATTGACCCCAGGTTAACCCCAGGTTGCTCCCAGGTTGACCGCGCACGCTTTCAACGCTTTATGCTAAAACATGACGAACTGCTAAAAGTCTTTACATTCATTTCAACTTGCGGCGCTATACCAAGGCGGATGCAGAGGTGGATCCGGGCGTGGCAAAGGCGAGGGCGGAGGCGAAGGAGGAGGCGGCGGCGGAGGAGGCGGCGAGGGAAGCCAGGGAAGCGGCGGATGAGGAGGCGCATCTAGCGGTGAACAAAAGCAATGGGAAGACGAAAGCACCAACCGCCGAGGAGGGGGAGGATGCACTCGAGAGCTGGGAAGGGCTCGACGGAGGGGGCGACACGTCCGCGTTGCCAACCCAGCTGCTGAAACCCAAGATGCCGAAAGCCCAAGTTGCTGAAGAGGATTGGGACGCGACGAAGCCGGCCGCGGTCACGAAGGTCGGCGGCGGTAAGGTTAAGGCGGCGGTGGCGGCGGAGGAGGCTGAGCGTGCGCGGCAAGACTTGCTGGCCGACGCGGCGTCACAACTCACGGGCAAGGGCTTACACTCGTCCGCATCTCAGCTCAACCTATAAAGCCGTTATTGTCAATGAGACGCATTGAATCCACCCATCCTGTCCCTCAAAAAATGCTCACGTCAAGCCAAAAAGAGCACGAGTGTAGCCCCTGCTGGCGGGGTACTCGGAAGGCACGCAGCGATCAATCAACAACGCGGACGAGTCCATGCTCAACTTCGAGTTGATCGAGCAGCTCCTGGGTCACATCATCCGCACGGAGCAGACGGCCGGCGAGACCGCTCTGGTGGCGCCCTCCTCCACCGCCACCCCCAAGGTAGTGCGGTCACTAGCACGAGCACTCGACCGATGTTGAGTCTCCTCATGCTCCTCCTCATCCGCATCCTCCAACTCCTCCTTCGTCTCCTCCCCCTCCTTCTCCCCCTCCTCCTCCTCATCCTCCACCCCCAGATTGACCCCGGGTTGACCCTGGATTGACCGCTCTTGGTTTCAGCCCATGAAGCTATAATTTGATGAATCGGTTTCGACTTTTGCCTTCGCCTGGATAAACCGTGATTTCCTTCAGCACTTGACGCTTTTTCATGATGAACCGCTTTCATCTTTTGCTTTCCATTTCAACTTGCGGCACTACACCAAGGGGGTGTCCGCGGACCGGCTGGGCGCGGTGCTCATCTTCCTCCCGGGCCAGGCGGAGATCAAGAACCTGATCCGCCGATGCGAACAGTCGCGCTACCTCGAGGAGCATGAAGTGGGACGGTTGATGTTCCTCCCGCTGTATGGCGCGCTGTCGTCCAACGACCAGAAACAGATCTTCGCCGCGCCCCCGCCGGGCGTGCGCAAGATCGTGGTGGCGACCAACATCGCGGAGACGTCGGTAGGGTCTGGCAGATAATGCCTCCCACGACGTCAACATCCACATTTTTGTCTATAACAGAAATGCTGTGCAGTGATTCAGCAGTCCAGGTAATAGACCTATTCCGCTATATGCCTCCCGCGTGCGCGCCAATGACTTCGGTCGCCAGTAGAGTGAAAAAGGCTGTTTTGAGTGGCGAATCGGCGAGAATGACGCGCGAACAATGACGTACGAAGTATCGGCGGCGGCAAAACCGCCGCAGACAACCCCCCTTTATAAGAGCATTGGTGTCGACCCGCGGGAAGGGAACGGCGAGTATCGCCGCCGGCGCGCCGTTGGGCCGCGTCCCCATTTCTTGAGTCATTTGTCCCATTTTGACGGTCTAAATGTGCGCATCGCCCCGAGGCGCGCCGG
>Ga0307489_10000063_pt1 | contig 52309 bp, 50 predicted proteins | sample SB12metaG_FD_202247 | JGI IMG/M metagenome (GOLD analysis project Ga0307489, IMG submission 202247) | Sea-ice brine microbial communities from Beaufort Sea near Barrow, Alaska, United States - SB 1.2 | ecosystem: Environmental > Aquatic > Marine > Coastal | place: USA: Alaska | collected... | reverse complement strand
AGGCGCATTATAGAGACCACATCGATAAGCGCAACCCTTATTTGCAAATATCTGTTCAAGCGAACAATTTATGGACAACTTGCTTAGACTAGCACCACCTTGCTGGTTTTTAATCCAGTATTTATCCTTTATCCCTTTAAGTACTTTGTTAATATCTTCCTATAAATAACCACAAGAGGTATAAAATGGGAATTCGGAGTTATAAAGGTATCAACCCGACATTAGCTATAGGTTGTTATATTGATGAATCAGCTGTGTTGGTGGGTGATATCAATTGCGCAGCTAATGTAAGTGTTTGGCCATTAGTCGCAGCACGAGGTGATGTTAACTATATAAGGATAGGCGCACGCAGCAATATACAAGATGGTTCAGTGTTACATGTTAGTCGCGTAAGTGAGGCCAACCCTAAGGGCTATCCTCTGATTATTGGCGAAGATGTCACTGTTGGACATAAATGTATGCTCCATGGTTGCATACTCGGTGATCGTATATTAGTGGGTATGGGCGCCATTATTATGGATGGCGCAATAATAGAGGACGATGTGTTTATTGGTGCGGGTAGTTTAGTCCCACCAAATAAAACATTAGCTAGCGGGTTCTTATATGTAGGTAGCCCCGTTAAGCAAGCCAGACCCTTAACAGGGTCAGAAAGAGCATTTCTTAAGATTTCTGCAGATAACTACATACGTTTGAAAAACGAGTACCTTGATTTGGATTAGTCGTCGGTACATTAATATTTGATTAAGCTTTGGCTATTAATGTGGATGATGCCATCCTCATTCCAGACTTCTCGCTCAGCAAAGTCACTTATTATTTCTTCGAGGTCAAATTGATAGTTAATGTAAAACGCCTGCATATCAGCTAATGGCACGGCGCTGATATGACACTCCATGATCAGTCCCGAGACAATGAGCTCTATGCACATTGTCTCGTTTTGCACAGTGTAGCCATCCTGGATCTGGATAGCCTGATTCACATCATTTCTCGCACAACATCAATTACAGGTTGAATGTCTGGTCTTATATGGCGCCAAAGATAAAAACTTTCTGCAGCCTGACCGACCAACATGCCAAGTCCATCGCTAACCACGATATTGTTATTTGTTTCTCTTGCCCAACGCATAAATGAAGTATCCTCAGATTTATAGGTCATGTCATAGGCAAATTCAGCTTGTAAAAAAATGCCAGGGCTGACATCGGGCAAGTCCCCATCGAGACTCGAAGAAGTACAGTTGATTACCCCCTCAAAACCACCTGCTGGTATATCCGCAAAACCAGAACCTGATATTTTGCCATTTTCCCTAAACTTATTAGCTAAATTTAGGGCTTTATGGGTTGTTCGATTAGTAATATGAATATTGGCAACGCCAGCAGTCAACAGCGGCAGTATGATCCCGCGGGTTGCCCCACCCGCGCCGATTAACAATAAACGTTTACCTACAAGACTGCCCCATAAACGTTGTAAATCTTGTACTAACCCTTCACCATCAGTGTTATCGCCAAGTACAGTTCCATCTTTACGCTTAGATAATGTATTAACCGCTTCAGCCATTTTCGCCCTCGGGGTCAATTCATCAGCAAAACGAAAAGCATCGAGTTTAAACGGCGCTGTGATGTTGGCACCTAGATACCCTTGAGCGAAAAAGGCTTTGATAGCTGGACTAAATTGGTCTTCTGCCGGCTCCTGTCGCCCATATTCTATGATTTGCTTAGTTTGCTCAGCAAATAGCTTATGAATAAGAGGTGACTTACTGTGACCTATTGGATTACCAAACACCGCATACCTGTCCATATCTCAGATCCACGTCTGGGGTTGGAGGTACTCTTTGTACAACAATTCTTCCGGACTACCAGGTTCAGGTTTGTAGTCATATTCCCACCTGGCTAAAGGCGGCATAGACATCAAGATAGATTCCGTACGGCCTCCACTTTGTAACCCGAATAGGGTACCTCTATCGTAGACTAGGTTAAATTCAACATAACGTCCTCTTCTATATAACTGAAAGCTACGCTGCTGCTCGGTATACGCCATCTCTTTACGTTTTTCAAATATCGGTACATAAGCATCCAGATAACCATTCCCAACAGCTTGCATAAATTCGAAGCAACGCTGAAAACCCCATTCGTTGAGATCATCGAAAAAGAGCCCACCGACCCCACGGGTTTCATTACGGTGTTTAAGGTAGAAGTAATCATCACACCATGTTTTATATTTGCCATACACATCTTCACCGAACGGCTCACAGAGTGTTTTGGCCGTATTATGCCAATGTTCTACGTCGGCTCTAATAGGATAAAATGGAGTGAGGTCGAAGCCCCCACCAAACCACCAGATCGGTTTTTCACCTTCTTTTTCAGCAATAAAAATTCGTACGTTGGCATGAGAAGTTGGAACATGTGGATTTTTTGGGTGGATCACTAAAGATACGCCCATAGCTTGGAAACTCCGCCCTGCTAATTCTGGTCTGGAAGCTGTTGCAGAAGCAGGTAGTTCTCCACCATATACATGGGAAAAATTAACTCCGCCTTGCTCAATTACCAGGCCATTGGTTAACACACGGGTACGACCGCCTCCACCCTGTTCGCGCTGCCAATTATCTTCGATAAAACTTCCTTTACCATCTGCCATCTCCAGTGTATGGCAGATATTGTCTTGTAGGGTGAGTAAGAACTGCTTTACCAATGCGATATCGGGAACTTCTGATTGTGACATAGTCTAATTATCTCGTATTGTTTGGCCACTTAAGCCATGGCGAATTTTACTTGGAAGAAGGGCATTACCCAGCTCCCCTTCGACCAATAAAACCGCATCGTTGAAATATTCTTGCACTTGTTGAATTGTTCTGGCTGGCTCGGTAGCTGTTCTATTAGCACTGGTTGAGACTAGGGGTTTGGCGAAGCGCGTACACAAGTCACGAATAACGGGATGCTGACTCACGCGCACTGCAATCAATTCGGAATCGCCGGTAAGCCAATGACGCGCTATTTTTGATTTGGGTAATAACCAGGTTATTGGACCTGGCCAACTGGAAAATATTTCCGTTCGCATAGCCATAGGAATAGCGGCATCATTTACGTAAGGCAATAGTTGGGAGTAAGTTTTGGCCACCAAAATTAAACCTTTATTGACTGGTCGCTGCTTTAAGGACAATAAAGCCATTACAGCAGCCTGATTGTCAGGATCGCATCCCAGGCCAAAAACAGCTTCTGTGGGGTAAGCAAATATTTTCCCAGCCTGGAAACTTGTTACTAATGGATCGTCTGTATGTTTTGCTGTCATTTTTTTAATGTAAGCTGGCTATGTTATCTTGAGTGTAAAGCATGCATTGCGGGGGTTAAACCTAAAAACACTTATTCTATCGTCTGTTTAAACATGCACTCGCGCTGTGGGCATTGCAAAATCCCCCCCTTAGCAGTCTTTTTTTCTTGCATAACAGGCCATTCACAGGAAGGACATTGCTGGGCAACTGGAGGAAAGTTAAGGGCATAGCGACATTGTGGATATTGATCGCAAGGATAGAAATTTTTACCAAATTTGTTAGCGCGCTTTTGTAATTTCCCCCTGGCGCACGAAGGACAGGCTACATTCACAGTCACTTGCTGCTTTGCCGATTCAAGATAGTGGCATTGGGGAAAGTTACTGCACCCGATAAACATGCCATAACGCCCTTTGCGGATAACCAAATTTGCTGCACATTCGGGGCAGCATGATCCTTCGATGACCGTTATCTCGGCATTGTCAACTTCATGTAGGGGTTTACTAAAATCACAGGCGGGATAGTGACTGCAGCCGATGAAAGGACCATTTTTACCTCGCCTGATATGCAGTTCTTCTCCACACTGGGGACAAGGACCCGCTTCTTCAGCAAAAGTAGATTCATGGACGGCAAAAAGTGAATGATCTATTTTAGACATGTTTAGCTGGCTGCTTTGACCAACAATGGTCACTTATCAATACTCTATGATAAGTACTAATGTAGCGGACCTTCTGGCTCATCAAACAACAGATCTTCCATCTGTGCATAGGCATTCTCTTTACCTGGTACATTAAATAGCACCATTAATACTACCCATTTCATGTCTTCGAGACAAAACTCGTTTGAGTCTATTTCCATAACCCGATCGATAACCATCTCTCTGGTTGACGAGTCCAGCACATTAATTTGCTCTAAAAACATTAAAAAACCGCGGCATTCAACATCCAGGCGCATTTCTTCGTCATGGGTATAAATACGATTGACAAATGATGCAGCCCCTTTTACCAGATAAGGGTGAATATCAGTTTCTTGTAACGCAGCCAGCTTTTCAAGCCAGGACAGCGCCTTGTATATTTCATCATGGTGAAAACCTGCTCGAATTAATTCATCAGTCAATTCGTCTTGATCAACGCGAATTTCCGTATCACTGTGAATAAAATTTTCGAAAAGATACATGAGGATATCGAACATACTATTTTTCCCCCAATTTAAGATAACCACCTGGAACAGCCGTTACTAAACCACGTAATTCATATTCTAACAATAGAGACATTACCTGAGCCACGGGCATGGAGCAGCGTTGAGCCACTATATCTAGTGGTGTGGTTTCGAAATCTACACTATCTAACAATTTGCATTCTGCCAAGCTTTGTAAGCGATTTTTTTTTGCCTCTGGGTTGCATTTATTACCACTATTAAAATTAAGGTGTTGAAACTCATCATTTATATCGTCCAATGTCTCAACAAGTTTAGCGCCTTGTTTAAGCAAATGATGGCAACCTCTGGACAATGGATTGTGAATATTACCCGGTACTGCAAAGACTTCTCTGTCTTGTTCCATGGCATATCGGGCGGTTATCAGCGAGCCGCTTTTAAGTGCAGCCTCAACAACGAGTGTACCATATGCCAAGCCACTGATTATACGATTTCGACGGGGGAAATTTTCGGCTCTGGGGGTCATACCTGGTGCAAACTCAGAAACGATGAGGCTCCCTTTATCCACTATACTGTGGCTCAATTGGATATGTCGCCTGGGATATATGTGATCGATACCACTGCCCAGAACCGCTATCGTATAACCGTTAGCTGCCAGAGCCCCGTGATGGGACAAGCCATCTATGCCCAACGCCAGGCCACTGGTTACCGTCCATCCGCTGTTGACCAGTGCTTGAGCAAAATGATGAGCATTTTGTTTGCCGCTAATTGAAGGGTTTCGACTGCCTACCATGGCAATTTGTCTGCTTTCTAGCAACTGGGTGTTGCCGTGACAATAAAGTACAACCGGTGGCTGAGCGGTTTCTAACAGAAGGTTTGAATAACAGGCATTATCCATTGGCAAGATAGAATGGCCATTATCCACAGCAAGCCATTGTAAACTGTTTTCAATAAACTGAACGTTTGGGGTACGAAGTATCTGACTCTGGCTGGCGGATAAACCCCAAGCTTGTAACTGAGTATGGCTGGCACAAAATAAATCAGCAAACTGTAAACCATTAGTGCCTAACACCGCGGTAAGTTTTTTTATCGAGAAGCGCGGTATCTGTTCAATGGTCAACCATTGAATTAACTCATGCTCACTTGGTTTATGCTGAGCCTCGCTTCCAGTGTGCAACATCACCGCTTACTCTTGTTTGCTATACGCTAGGGTTTTGCAACAATAGCGCCTTTGCGGATAATTTTAGTTGATCGAGTGATAAGTGCATAACTTGCTTTGGCAAATACTTTAAAAATGAGTAATTCCCCCACCTTAAAAGCCGGTTGTTGAATATCGCCATCTCTAAACAACAAATGACTAAGGGCGCTACTTTCCCCTTCGTACTGAGGGGGGTCACCAGCAAAAATTTTAGGACCTTGAGTATAAATCCCCATGACAGTTCCCACATCAACCACCTTTTCGCCAAGATCAAGTACCACAACATTATATTTGCCGAACAATTCGTGATTTTCTAAGTCACCTACTATATAGCCGCGCTGCTCAGCGGCGGCTTTAATGCTGATCGTCTTGGGCACCGCACTGTTTATTGTGCTCAGTACAAGTTTGTCACCTCGCTTGACTTCCAAGTTGGCCTTTTTAATATCTAACAACGTCTGTCCAGTCAACGATGTTTGCAGGGCCGCAGCATCAGCAATATGGCGGACTTGCAGTCCTAAGAACTCACCGTTAAGATCATGAACTGCACCTTGCTGGCGAACAACTTGATAGTCCCCTGGCGCAATATTTTGACCTTTACCTAGTACGAAATTATTCGTCGCAAAATATACCGAGCCATTGTCATTGCCCAGAATATAAGGTTGGTTATCATACTCTTGGTGGCTCCATAAAAAATCATTATCTATATAGGGTTGGATAATCTCCCAGGGCAAAACAGATATAGGATTTGTGCCTTTGACTGTTTTTTCACCTTGCGGGGAAAGCCTGATTACCTTTTTTTGTTCTGCCCTGACAATATCAATAACAGGTTGCCCCTGAGCATTGATACTGAGCTTGAGTTCATCACCCGGGTAAATCAGATGTGGGTTAGTGATCTTGGCATTAGCACGCCATATTTGCGGCCAATACCAGGGCTTACTTAAATACATATTGGATATATCCCACAGGGTGTCACCCTGTTTGACTATGTAGATCTTTGGCGCAGTATCTTTTAGTAAGCGTTGCTCCGACAGGGCCAAAATAGGCAAAAAAGCCAAGAGCAAGCAATAGTAACGAATTTTTTTTATCATATTGGCGCTATACCTTAGTGCGACAACTATTATGTTTTGGAATCATATGAGCTAGAATAACCTGTTGTTCCTCTGATTAAATAACTTAATAAGAGGAACCGTATACTTATTGATACAAACACTAGCACCAATTCGGTCGAATAGATGCAATAATTCGGCTAAGAAAAATCTTAAATTAGTGAATAGAACAATGGCCATATTAGAAGTACTTAGATTTCCAGATGAACGCTTGCGTACGGTTGCCGAGTCAATTACCCATTTTGACAGCAGCATTAAAGCGCTAGTCGGTGACATGATTGAAACCATGCGTGATGAAAATGGCATAGGTTTAGCAGCCACTCAAGTAGACGTACATAAACGTTTAGTCGTCCTTGATGTCTCAGAAAAACAAGATAATCCACAGATTTTTATCAATCCTGAAATTACCTATATGGAAGGGATGATTATTAGTGAGGAAGGCTGTTTGTCTGTGCCTAATAACTATGCAAAGGTTGAACGGGCTGAGAAAATAACCGTCACAGCTTTGGATGAAAATGGCCTGTTCTTTACCCTGGACGCTGAAAATTTATTGGCTATTTGTATTCAACATGAACTCGATCACTTGCAAGGCAAACTGTTTGTTGACTATCTATCACCTTTAAAACGTCAGCGCATACGAACCAAACTAGAAAAAGAGGCAAGGCTTGTTGCCAGGCTCTAAGAGGTTATTTTGAATTCAGGACTAAATATTGTTTTTGCTGGAACACCGGACTTCGCCGCCTCACATTTGCAGGCACTAATTGCTTCAAAACACAATGTAATAGCAGTATACAGCCAGCCAGACCGGCCCGCTGGACGAGGTAAAAAACTGCAATTCAGTGCAGTAAAAAAATTGGCCATTGATCACAACATTGATGTCCTGCAACCCAACTCATTGAAAACCGATGAAGCCCAGCAACAACTGGCATCACTGCAGGCTGATATAATGGTTGTAGTGGCCTATGGGTTAATTCTTCCCCAGAAAATTTTACAGACACCAAAGTTCGGTTGTCTCAATATACATGGTTCGCTGTTACCTAAATGGCGAGGGGCAGCACCTATCCAGCGAGCAATTTGGGCAGGTGACCAACAAACCGGTGTTACCGTTATGCAAATGGATAAAGGCCTGGATACCGGCCCTATGCTGTGCAAAAAAAGCCTGGATATTACCGAACATGATACCAGTGCCACCCTATACCAAAAACTAGCCGAATTAGGTCCAATAGCTTTACTAGAAACCTTGTCTCAACTCAGTACGTTAATATCTGAACCACAAGATGAAACACTGGCTTCCTACGCATCTAAGTTATCTAAACAGGAAGCCAATATAGACTGGACGCTAGATGCAGCGCAATTAGCCCGTAACGTGCGAGCATTTAACCCATGGCCAGTAGTGTATTTTTCCACTGAAAATATCGCAGTTAAAGTGTGGCAAGCCCAGGTTATGAGCCAAACGGGGGAATATCCCGATGCAGTGCCAGGTGAAATTGTACAAGCAAACAAAGACGGTATTATTATCATGACAGGTAAAAATTTGCTGCTGATTGACAGCTTGCAGTTACCGGGAAAAAAGCCCCTGCCTGTGAGAGATATACTCAACGGCCATAGTGAGTTATTCATTACTGGTAAGGTACTCTCATGAATAAAGCAAGTTTAAAACCTAGCAAAAATTTGCGTGCAGATGCCGCCAAAGTTTTGCATCAGATCCTCGAGCATGGCGTATCTGCCAGAGAGTGTCTGCCCGCTATGCAGCAAACTTACTCGGATCAAGATAAAGCCTGGTTGCAAGAAATGACTTACGGTGTATTGCGCCAACTGCCCATTTTGCAGTTTTGGTTGCGTTTATTGCTGGATAAACCATTAAAGAACAACTTTAAAGTGGTTGAACATTTAATTATGCTTGGCTTTTATCAATTGGCATTTAGCCGTGTGTCGACCCATGCTGCAGTTTCTGAAACAGTGGATGCATGTAAACCCCTCAATACAATAGCGATGAAGGGCCTGGTCAATGCTGTACTGCGCAACTTTATTCGTCAAGAAGTGCAGCTTAATGTGCCCGACAATGAACAAATAAATTCGGGGCAACCAAAATGGTTATACAAAAAATTACTGGCGGCTTATCCACAGCAATATTCTCAGTTATTGGCTGCTATGCAAAACAAAGCGCCTATTTGGTTGAGGGTCAATACCAAACACATGTCATTAGCTGACTACGGTGAAAAATTGGCACAACAGCAAATTGACTTTAGCTTGGAGCCCGAGCAACCCAACGGATTGGTGCTCGACAAGGGATGTGACATTACCACCCTGCCTGGTTATCAACTCGGCTGGTTTGCGGTGCAAGATGGCGCAGCACAACTAGCCGCCAGACTTCTTGATCCATTAGCCGGAGAAAGAATACTGGATTGCTGTGCCGCTCCAGGGGGAAAAACTTGTCATATCCTGGAACTTGAGCCGCAATTAACTCAATGTGTGGCATTAGATATTGAACAACACCGCCTGGCCCGAGTAAGCGAAAATTTGCAACGCCTGGGCCATCAAGCACAACTGGTTTGTGGCGATGCCAGCCAGCCTGCCACATGGTGGGATGGTCAACAATTTGATCGTATATTATTAGATGCCCCTTGTTCGGCGACCGGTATCATTCGCCGTCATCCGGATATCAAATGGTTACGTAAAGCCCAGGACATTGACAAGTTGGTTGAGTTACAAGGACAAATACTCAATGCAATATGGCCATTATTAAAACCTGGCGGTACCCTGCTATACGCGACATGCTCCATATTACCGGAAGAAAATCATCAACAAATCACACAATTTTTGGCTCATACTGCAGATGCCAAACTTGATATGACCTTTGCTAACGATGCACCGGACAAGCCAGGGAGACAAATTTCACCAGGGCAGAAACAAATGGATGGTTTCTATTATGCTAGACTGCTAAAGTCGTGACAGAGCCACATATTTATCATATAAACCAATAAGTTAGAATGAATCTATAATGAAAATTATTATTATTGGCGCGGGTCAGGTAGGTGCCACCCTTGCGGAAAACTTGGTTGGCGAAAAAAACGAAATCACCGTTATAGACTCGGATAACGAAACCCTTAGACATCTTCAGGACCGCCTGGATTTGCAAGTGGTTAATGGCGTAGGTTCACATCCTGATGTATTAAAAAAAGCTGGCGCCGAAGATGCTGACATGCTGATTGCAGTAACCAACAGCGATGAAAGTAATATGATGGCTTGCCAGGTTGCTTATACCCTTTTTAAAACACCCACTAAAATTGCCCGTGTCAGATCCGAACAATATATTATCTATCAAGAACAATTGTTCAAACATCAGGACGTGCCTGTTGATCATCTAATCGCGCCTGAACAGCTGGTTACCAAAGCAATCAAACGTTTGATTGATTATCCTGGTGCCCTGCAAGTAGTAGAATTTGCCGATGGCAAAGCCAGTCTCGTGGCAGTAAAGGCTTATTACGGCGGATTATTGGTCGGCCACGCCTTATCCACCTTAAAGCAACATATGCCAAATGTGGAAACCCGGGTCGCCGCCATTTATCGTCGTGGACGCCCTATACGTCCTTTGGGAACCACAGTAATAGAAGCTGATGATGAAGTATTTTTCATCGCTGCTACCAAAAATATCCGTGCCGTGATGAGTGAACTACAAAAGCTGGAATCAAGTTATAAACGTATCATGATTGCCGGAGGCGGGCTAATTGGTGCAGGTCTGGCAAAATTACTGGAACACAACCACAACGTAAAACTGATCGAATTCAACCAGGAACGGGCCAAGTACCTTTCGGCGCATCTGGATAAAACCATAGTGTTTTGCGGTGATGCATCAGATCACGCGCTACTTACCGAAGAGAACGTTGAGCAGGTCGATGCCTTTATCGCCGTTACTAATGATGATGAAGCAAACATAATGTCGGCTATGCTCGCCAAGCGCCTGGGTGCGCAAAAAGCCATGGTCTTAATCCAGCGCAGTGCCTATGTGGATCTTGTACAAGGGGGAGAAATAGATATCGCTTTTTCCCCTCAACAGGCCACCATTTCTGCGTTACTCACCCATATACGCCGGGGGGATATAGTCAATGTATATTCCCTTAGACGGGGTGCCGCCGAGGCCATAGAAGCTATTGCCCATGGTGATAAAAAAACATCCAAGGTAGTCGGCAGAGAAATACGGGAAATAAAGCTCCCTCCTGGCACTACCATTGGTGCCATAGTCAGGGCCGACGAAGTGATTATCGCTCACAGCACCACAACAATTGAAGCAAACGATCATGTCATATTGTTTTTAGTTGATAAAAAATTCATTGGTAACGTTGAAAAACTTTTTCAACCCAGCGCCTTTTTCTTTGGTTAATACACCGCTTACGGCTCACTACACACCAGCCCAAAGATCATAGAAATTTTAGACCACTTAGCTGCGCCAAAAAGTGGGCGAAAAAAGTACCAACAAGGAAAAAACCTCTAAACGGCCAAAGAGCATAGCGACAATTAACAACCATTTACCCGGATCTGACACATCTGCGTAAGTGCCAGCGACGGTTCCAAGACCCGGTCCCAGGTTATTTAACGTTGCAGCTGTAGCAGTAAAAGCCGTTACGTCATCCATACCCGTGGCGATAAGGCATACCATAATGATCACAAAAATCATTGCGTAAGCCGAAAAAAATCCCCACACAGCCTCAACGACTTTATCAGGTAACGCTCTGTCTCCCAACTTGACAGTATAAACAGCCTTGGGATGAATTAAGCGATCCACTTCTCGCTTGCCTTGCAGATAGAGTAACAACACCCTCACCACTTTCAGCCCGCCACCAGTAGAACCAGCACAACCGCCGATAAAACTTGAAAAAATAAGCATAATGGGTAAAAACGCAGGCCAGTGGGCAAAGTCTGTGGTCGCAAATCCGGCTGTAGTGCTGATAGACACAGCCTGAAGCAGGGCTTGATCAAAAGCCACCCCTGCACTTTCAAACCAGCTAAACCTCATCAAAACTAGAAAACACACGGCAACCAACACAAACTGAATCATGAAAAAAGCGCGAAGCTCGGGATCGTGAAAATAGCCTTTTAGAGATCGACCGCTGGCTGCTGCATAATGTAATGCAAAATTCAATGCGGCTATCCACAGAAAAACCACGCAGACTAAGTTGATCGCTGGGCTATCGAACTGGCCCAGACTCGCGTCATAATTTGAAAACCCACCGATAGCCACAGTTGAAAATGAATGGCAAAGGGCATCAAACCAGTTCATACCCGCCACCCAGTATGCAAACCAACAAGCGCCTGTTAGTGATAAATAGATGTACCATAAGTGCTTGGCGGTATCGGCAATTCGAGGGGTCATTTTAGAATCTTTTACCGGACCAGGTGTTTCCGCGCGATACAACTGCATGCCCCCTACCCCCAATATAGGTAAAATGGCTACTGCAAGAACGATGATCCCCATTCCACCCAGCCACTGCAATTGCTGGCGATAAAATTGTACGGCTTTGGGCAGGTAATCGACCCCCTCAATCACGGTAGCCCCGGTGGTAGTCAAGCCCGAAAAAGACTCAAAGAAAGCGTCAGGTACGGACATTTCTGGTTGTTCAAGCAATAAAAAAGGCAGTGCACCAAAGCTTGCCAGCACTGTCCAGAACAGAACGACAATCAAAAAGCCTTCTTTTGCACGCAAATCTTTGCGATAACGTCGATTGGGATACCAAAAAAGTAATCCCGTAGTAAGACATAAAATGAAAGCGAGAAAAAAGGGTAGCCCGCTACCATCTTTGAAATACAAAGAAATAATGGCAGGCAAAATCATAGTCACACTAAACAAAGCGACCAATAATCCTAATATTCTGATAATAGTACGGTACTGCATACGTTATTAACTACCTACTATTTCAATAAACACCGAACAGTTTACATGGCTTGACGGAAAATTATTTAAAGACCACCAATTCATTGTTTATATTATTATTTTTATACCCATACCCAATTATTATCTGCCCTAGCCAAAATCAAAAGCGATAATCGAAAAAAAAGACAAATAAATGCATATAAACCGTTGAGTTCGTCCCATTACGCCATTTATGCAGATAGGTTTACCCCATTTTACCTCTTGTTACTCGTTCGGGCTTTACCTCGGGGGCTATTGGGTGGCGCAAGTAAATAAATCGATCCCCGAGTATCGGAGCTTAAAAAGAGATACATGACGTGAAGACACCCTGATCCAATTTCATTTTTGGTATTTATTTTTAAGTTTTGCCCGATCTATTTTAATGAATTTTCCTAATATGTTGCTTAACTCACAATGCCTAAAGCAAAATTTAGGGGCGAAAAATATTGCCAAAGAAGATCGGCAATAAGCAACAGCAAAATAGGTCGGTAAAGTTACTATCTATAGCTCTTTTTGTGTCTTATAGCTATTGCGTTGCTGAAACGTTTTCAGACTATTGATTAACGTCAGCGGCAGCAGTGTAATTTTTTAAATGTGGGTACTTACAAACTTTTTATCTCTGTTCTTATTTATAACTGTTCTATAAGCCTCATTTTCTTTGACTTATGCTTTTTATTTCATTAACGAAAGCATTTTCAAATAAAAATAGTTTAATAATACGCCTTTCCCCTTCCATGAATTGAGTGTAAAATAACAGCCCAGATTCAAGGTTTCAATTTACCTCTAAATATGTTATCCACAATTAGTCGATTAATTATTCAGCTTGCCAAAAGATATCAAGCTTAGATCTACCCCAGTAAAAATAAGGGATGTAGGAACTAAAGTTAATCACCTCAGATTAACAGAATTAATATTTTTTTATTCGTCAACAGACTTATCCACAAAATGATTGTGCTAGTACCTAGAGGAAATTTTCCCTCTGTGGCATCCTTTACCCGTTTTCATTTTCCCCGAGACCAAATTAATATTATGAGTAAACCAGAATCTGTATCTGTTCCTGTCATCCCTGAAAATCCCTTTATTTTAGTTGACGGTTCTTCGTATCTTTTTCGAGCCTTTCACGGCATGCCTCCCTTAACTAACTCCAAGGGCCAAGATACCGGTGCGGTGTACGGTGTAATAAACATGCTGCGTAGTTTGATCAAACAGTTCAAACCTACTCATATGGCGGTAGTATTTGACGCCAAGGGCAAAACATTTCGCGATGACATCTACTCACAATACAAAGCAAATCGTCCTGCTATGCCCGATGAGCTTCGCAGTCAAATAGACCCTTTGCATAAGATAATAGAAGCTATGGGTTTGCCCATAATAGTCGAGTCAGGTGTCGAAGCAGATGATGTGATTGGCACGCTTGCTGATCAAGCATCAAAATTGGGAATTGCGACCCTGATCAGTACCGGTGACAAAGATATGGCTCAGTTAGTTAATGAACATGTTTTCCTGATAAATACTATGAACAATCAAATTTTGGATCAAAAAGGAGTTGTCGAAAAATTTGGTATCCCACCTGAGTTAATTATCGACCTGTTGGCCTTAAAAGGAGATAAGGTTGACAATATTCCTGGCGTCCCAGGTGTTGGCGATAAAAGCGCCTTAGGCCTGTTGCAAGGCATTGGTAGTGTTGATGAAATTTACCAAAATCTGGATAAAATAGCCGGATTAACCTTTCGCGGCGCCAAAAAAATGGCTGACAAGATGCGTGAATTCGAAGAGCAAGCACGCTTGTCTTATACCCTGGCGACGATCAAGTTAGATGTTGCCCTAACGCACTCTCCCACTAAGCTCACGCCTAATTTGCCAGATAATGCTAAATTAAAAGAACTCTATGCTGATATGGAATTTAAGCGCTGGCTAAAAGACGCATCTGATGCATTACAGCAAACAGTCAACGATCCAGCAGAAGAGGCAACGGCAAACGACAGCGCAAGTCAGATCGACTCAACGAATTATCACACAATTTTGACCATGGATGAGCTGCACTTGTGGCTAACAAAGTTAGATAAGTCGTCATTATTTGCCTTTGATACCGAAACAACCAGCTTAAATTATATGGAAGCAGAGCTCGTTGGCTTATCTTTTGCCATAACTGAAGGTGAAGCGGCCTATGTGCCGGTTGCCCATGATTATGTCGATGCGCCTGAGCAGCTGGATAGAGATGACGTACTCGCTTTACTTAAACCACTACTTGAAGATCCCACAAAATTAAAAGTAGGCCAGCACCTTAAATACGATAAAAATGTGTTGGCCAATTACGCTATTAATTTACAAGGGATCGCTTTTGATACCATGCTTGAATCTTACGTCCTAAACAGCGTAGCGACTCGTCATGACATGGATAGCCTAGCCCTAGTTTATCTGAACCATAACACCATTCACTTTGAGGATATTGCAGGTAAAGGTGCCAAGCAATTAACGTTCAACCAGATCCCATTAGAACAGGCCGCTCCTTATGCGGCGCAAGATGCCGATATTACCTTACGCTTACATCATCATTTGTGGGGGAAATTACGCCAGGAACATCAATTAGCGGCAGTTTTACAGGATATCGAGGTTCCTCTGGCTTCAGTGCTAGCCAAGATGGAGCAGTTTGGGGTCCTGATCGATAGCCAAAAACTCCGTCAGCAAAGCCAAACTCTGGCCACTCGTATCATGCAGTTAGAAGAACAAGTCCATGAATTGGCTGGGGAAGAGTTTAATTTGGGTTCGCCCAAGCAATTACAGGAAATCTTGTTTACTAAAATGGATTTGCCCGTATTGAAAAAGACTCCCAAGGGGGCTCCCTCTACATCGGAAGAAGTATTGCAAGAATTAGCATTAACTTACCCTCTACCCAAGTTGTTGATGGAATACCGGGTAATAAGCAAACTCAAGAATACTTACACTGACAAACTGCCTAAAATGATCAATGCACGTACAGGACGCGTGCATACGTCTTACCACCAGGCGATAACAGCAACGGGACGCTTGTCTTCCACCGAGCCTAACTTGCAAAATATTCCAATACGCAGCGAAGAAGGCCGACGTGTACGTCAGGCATTCATTGCCAGGCCTGGGTATAAGATAGTAGCGGCAGATTATTCTCAAATTGAGTTACGTATCATGGCTCATCTGTCGCAAGATAAGGGATTACTCACCGCATTTTCATCAGGTAAGGATATACACTCTGCCACAGCTGCAGAGGTGTTTAACGTTCCATTGCAGGACGTTACCACTGAGCAGCGACGTAATGCCAAAGCGATTAATTTTGGCTTGATCTACGGCATGTCTGCATTCGGGCTGTCCAAGCAGCTTAATTTGCCCCGACAGGAAGCTCAGCGTTATATGGACTTATATTTCGAACGCTACCCCGGTGTGTTGACTTATATGGAAGACGCCAGAAATCTTGCTAAAGAGCAGGGTTATATTTCTACTGTTTTTGGCCGTCGTTTATACCTGCCAGATATTAATGCCAGTAACGGCCTTCGTCGCAAAGGTGCGCAGCGGGCAGCAATTAATGCGCCTATGCAAGGTACCGCCGCCGACATTATCAAAAAAGCGATGATCAAAGTCGATGCCTGGATTGATACACTGCCCTTTGATGAAGTCAGGATGATCATGCAAGTACATGATGAGCTTATTTTTGAAATTAAAACACAGAATATTGAGTCTCACAAAAATTCGATAATTAACCTAATGGAACAAGCCGTTTCCCTCGACGTTCCAATGACAGTTGAGGCAGGGATCGGTGAAAACTGGGATGAAGCTCACTGATTAACAGCTGTAAATTGAAGAAAAAAACCATTTATGTAATTTAATTACATAAATGGCTGGCATTTTCTGTCACTTTGCTTAATATCAGTCGTGTAGGGTACAGAGGTATGTAAATTTCAGACCTTTGCTTTAACCTCGGCATTTGCCGGGGTTTTTTTATGCCTGGCCATCTGGCGAATTAATTTAAAATTTATTGAACCAAATAAGAATAATTAGGCACGTACTAAGCGTGTTTTAGATGTTTAAGCCCTGTCCCTAGACAAGGCTTTTTTTGAGAAAATACAGACGTGTGTTGAATACCAATCCGTATTAGTAATGATTGGTCTCGGGCAAGCTTTAAAAAATCACTCGGTCACTATCACAGGTTCACTATTTTTTCGTTCATAGTTAAACCAAAGATCCAGAACAGCCTCACTATTGTCCAAACCTAATCCGTTAAGTGAAGAAAAAAGATGAACAGTAACATCACCACAAAAGGCCATCGCTGCCTCTCTGGCCATCAGTAACTGAGTTTTGCGCTTGCCCGATTTAAACTTGTCGGCTTTGGTTAACAATGCCAAGACTGGAAGTTCAGCAGAAACAGCCCACTGAATAAGCTCTTGATCGAGATCTTTAAAAGGATGACGAATATCCATCAACACCACTAGACCTTTTAGACTTTCACGCTTTTGTAAATATTCCCCTAGTGATTTCTGCCATTTTAGCTTAATGGCCATAGGTACTTTTGCATAACCATACCCGGGCAGATCGATAAGTCTGCGCCCATCATCCAGCTCAAAAACGTTGATAAGCTGTGTTCGACCAGGTGTTTTGCTGGTTCGAGCCAGGCTTTTTTGCCTGGTTAGACGGTTTAATGCGCTAGACTTGCCAGCATTGGAACGGCCAGCAAAAGCAACTTCAATACCGTCGTCTTGTCCTAAATGGCTAATATCCGGTGCGCTGATACTAAACTTAGCTTGGCTATAATGACTCACACATTCTCCTAACAAATAATGAATTCACGGGTTTGAATGACTAATTGACCTCATTATATCAGGGAAATACAAAACGAAAGCGCTTCTTATTCCTTATAATATTGTCCTATACGCTGGAAAATATTTCACTGGCGCTGTAAATGTGTAAAATACAACAGTATCTAATCTGGTAATAATTAGTTAATCAGCAGCTTAATGAGAAAAAAATATGAAAATGTTCGGTTTGTTAGTTAGTGTTTTTTTGGGCTTTTCAGCCAGTGCCCTGGCTGTTGGTGATATTCAGGCAGGAAAAACAAAGTCATTAGCCTGCGGGGCATGCCACGGGGCTGACGGCAACAGTATGCTAGACATGAATCCCAAATTAGCGGGACAACACATGAACTATCTGGTCAAGCAGTTGGCCGAATTCAAACTGGCCTCTCAAACTGGCGGTAAAGAAGGTCGAAATAATGCGGTTATGAACGGTATGGCCGCTGCTCTTTCAGAACAAGACATGCAAGATATAGCCGCTTATTTTTCTAGTCAGACAGCCAAACCTGGCGAAACACCAGAAGATGTGATTGAGGCTGGCAGCAAGCTATATAGAGGTGGTGATTTGGCTCGCGGGATTACCGCTTGTATAGCTTGTCATGGTCCAAGAGGCAACGGTACCAGTCTTTCTGGTTTTCCCGATATTAGTGGTCAGCACCCTGCTTACTTAAAGGCGCAACTATTGGCCTTCAGAGCCGGACAAAGAGCCAACTCACTAAATGGTATGATGGGCGATATTGCAAAACGCTTATCAGATGAAGATATTGAAATACTATCTCAATATTTGTCAGGTCTTCATTAAAACCTTATCCCCGCCAGTAAATGTAAGGTGATCTGAACGCCGCCTTACATTTAAGGTAAATTAAATTTACATTCTCAAACTATTTACAACATGAACTTGTAAATGGGTTGTAAATAATTTGTTATCCTGTAACCTGTTCGGAAATAAAAACAACAAGGACTAGCAAACTTCGGTTTGCTCACGGAAGAGTTAGCGGGCAGCACCAAATAATGTAAAGACACATTGGTGAAAAAATATGGACGATAAATAAAGTGTCAGGAAGACCCATAACAATAATTTGTTTTCGACAAAATAAATAAAAAGGGAAAACAAAAAGGAGCACAAGTTTAGTTCAGGAAGAACCATTATCGGGATAAGTGTCACAGACACATCTATGATCAAGGGTGATAGTTATACTATCGCCCTTTTTGTTGTCTAAATTTTCACTCTAGACACCATCATCCATATTTACCTTAGGCATTTTAAGGTAAAATCCTGCTAAATATTATGGAGGTAATTTATGCCTAGAAAAAAGAAGTCACGCAAAGTCGGGTTAATTGGTGTACCACTGGCACCTAAAGCACAACGTAAACCCAAGCAAAAACCCAGTGATGCTCACAAAAAAGCCAGAACCACGTTAGGGAAGCCCTCGGGCACCCGTAACAACCCTGAACAGACCAGCAACAACCCGCAGCAATCAAAAGGAAACCTTGACCCGCGTATCGGCAGCAAGAAGCCCGTGTCGCTTATCCTCGACGAAAAACCGGGGAAAACAGCAGTAAAACCTACGTTTTTTTCCCCCGCCAAAGAACTTGAAAGTATTGAGCAGAATGAACGTTTTAGTACCCTGCTAGATAATTTGGACTCTGGCCAGTCTATTACTCGGGAAGATCAAGCCTTTGTGAACAAGTTAACACAAAGACATAAAGAGTTATGTGATTTGCTTGGTGTGACAAATGATGAGAGTGAAGAACCTAAAGATAAGCCTTTAGATGATCTTTATGCTCAGTTTGAAGCTATTGATATTAATAAACTAAAGTAACTACTGACCTATGGATATTAATTTGACAGCAATTTTACTGATTTGTGGCGCACTGCTGATTATAGGTGTGTTGGGCTATTACGCGTGTAAAATGCTGTTTTTATTAAAGCAGCAAACCAAAAAAGTCGCCAACAATAGACGGGAACGGATTGCACGCATCATAGAAAGCGTGCAAACCATATCTAAGGCAGTTGCCCAGCAGCAATGTAACCTTTCCGAAGCCAGTATCAGGCTCTACCACCTGCATGAAAGCTTGCCGGTGGATGATAAACCCGATTACCCATCCAGTTACCCCGGGTTGTACGAACTGTATATACGTGTCAGTAACTTACCTACCCACAAAGCACGTGAGCAGCTATCAAAACAGACTCTTCGTCTGCAAGATACAACGCGAGAAGAATCGGAAGCTGAGCTCGAAAGCCAGATATTAACGGAAGTGGCAAAATTGAAAGTTTTTTCCCTTTAAAATGGATAAAATAATCACCGTCATAAAAATAGAAATATTGTTGAAAGCAATAAATCACGGTAACTGTTAGGCTTTATATTGATGGTGAGTAACAGAAGCAATCCATAGTATGATCGTTAACTAAGCCAACAGCTTGCATAAAGGCATAACAAATAGTGGTGCCCACAAAAGAAAATCCATTCGTCTTTAAGGCTTTTGCCATAGCGTCGGACTGGGTAGTTGATGTGGGTATCTGATCCTTTGAGCCCCAATGATTTACGACTGGAGTACCATCCACAAATCGCCAAATAAATTCAGAAAAATCGATCCCCTGCTCTTCCAACAGCAAGTAAGCTCTGGCATTTTTAATAATCGAATTAATTTTCAAACGATTCCTCACAATACCTGCATCTAGCATCAACCGCTCCATATCTTGCTCAGTCATTGTGCTGATTAAATTCGGTTCAAAATCAAAAAAAGCGCGATAATAATTATCCTGCTTTTTTAAGATAGTTATCCAACTTAAACCAGCTTGTTGACCCTCCAGACACAATTTTGCAAATAATTCCTGCTTGTCATAAACCGCCCGACCCCAGACCTTATCGTGGTACTGCTGGTAAACAACGTCTTTTGATACCCAGGCACACCGTGTTTGTTGCAATTACACTCCTTTAATATGGCAATCCATATTAATTTGCTTATTTAACCTACATTCATCAGAACACAGAAGGTATACTAGTTGGTATTTTTTTGAATTAATTTTGTGATGGCGATAAATGAATAAGTTTGATAGTAAGACCTTTCAAGGGTTGATTTTAGCACTACAAGACTACTGGGCAAGACAAGGCTGTGTCATTATCCAGCCCCTCGATATGGAAGTGGGTGCCGGCACTTTCCATCCTATGACCTTTCTTCGTTCAATAGGGCCAGAACCCATTAACAGTGCCTACGTTCAGCCTTGTCGCCGTCCAACAGATGGCCGTTATGGTGAAAATCCTAATCGTTTGCAGCAATATTATCAGTTTCAGGTCATGTTGAAGCCTTCGCCCGACAATATTCAGGATCTTTATTTAGGTTCGCTTCAGGAATTGGGGTTTGATCCTTTAGTACATGACATTCGATTCGTTGAGGACAATTGGGAGTCACCAACTCTTGGTGCGTGGGGCTTAGGCTGGGAAGTTTGGTTAAACGGAATGGAAGTTACCCAATTTACTTATTTTCAGCAAGTTGGCGGCATTGAATGCTCCCCCGTTACTGGAGAAATCACTTATGGTTTAGAGCGTTTAGCCATGTATATCCAGGGAGTAGATAGCATCTACGATCTTGTCTGGACAGATGGCCCCATGGGCAAAGTCACCTACGGAGATGTGTTCCATCAAAACGAAGTAGAGCAATCCACTTATAATTTTGAACACGCCGACGTAAATGTCTTATTTGGTACATTTGATCATTGCGAAAAAGAAAGTCAAAAAATGATTGAAGCTGGCCTGCCTCTGCCTGCTTACGAACAGGTTATGAAGGCTTCTCACGCTTTTAACTTGCTCGACGCCCGTCATGCTATTTCAGTTACCGAGCGCCAACGTTATATTCTGCGGGTACGAGCTTTATCCAAAGCTTGTGCACAAGCCTATTATAACACTCGCGAACAGCTTGGATTCCCCATGTGTAAGAAGGAGGCATAAGGCATGCGTCAGGAAAATTTATTAGTAGAAATTGGCACCGAAGAATTACCCCCAAAGTCATTAGTGAAATTGGCGCAAGCCTTTGCAGACAACACCCAAGCAGCGTTGGACGAAGCCAATATTAGCTATACGGATATTAACTGGTTTGCCTCACCTCGCCGCTTGGCGATTACTGTTAGCCAACTGGCCGGTCAACAACAAGATAAAGTGGTTGAAAAGCGTGGTCCCGCAGTATCAGTTGCCTTTGATGACCAGGGTAACGCCACTAAGGCCGCTCAAGGATGGGCTAAATCCAATGGCATCACAGTGGAACAAGCAGATCGATTGATCACAGATAAAGGGGAATGGCTGCTCTATAAGGGTGAAATTAAAGGCCAAGATACAGAAGATTTACTAACCACTATAGTACAAGGGGCGTTAAAAAAGTTACCCATAGCCAAACCTATGCGCTGGGGAGCTAACCTAACTCAATTTATTCGCCCGGTACATACCGTTACTATGTTATACGGTTCTCAATTAATCCCTGGTAATGTACTGGGTATCGATAGTGCCCGTAAAGTGTTGGGACATAGATTTCATGGTGAGAAGCATTTTGAGTTAGCCCACGCAGACGATTATCTAACTGCGCTGGAAAGCCATTATGTGATAGCCGATTTTGCCGCACGGCGGGCCAAGATCCAACGTCAGGTAAATGCAACAGCAGATATTGAAAACGCCACCGCCGATATGAACGATGAGTTGCTTGACGAAGTAACAGCCTTAGTTGAATGGCCGGTCATTTTAACCGCCAGTTTTGACGAGTCGTTTTTAGCCGTGCCTAAAGAGTCACTCATTTATACTATGAAGGACGACCAAAAATATTTTCCTTTGCTGGATAAGCAAGGTCAGCTTAAGTCCCGTTTCGTATTTGTCACCAATATTGAAAGCAAAGACCCGGCTCAGATCATCAGCGGTAACGAGAAAGTCATTCGCCCTCGCCTTGCAGATGCAGAGTTTTTCTTCAATACTGATAAAAAACAAAGTCTTGAGTCACGTTTGGAAAGCTTAAAAACAGTGGTTTTTCAAAAACAACTTGGCACCTTGTTTGAAAAATCCCATAGAGTATCTCAGCTTGCAGGCAGTATCGCTACTATGCTTGATAGTGATCCCATCGAGGCACAACGAGCCGGTTTACTATCAAAAACGGATTTGATGACCAACATGGTTATGGAGTTTCCTGATGTTCAAGGTGTAATGGGTATGCATTACGCCCGCCACGATGGCGAAAGCGAAGCCGTTGCCTTGGCACAAAACGAGCAATATATGCCACGTTTCGCAGGTGATAACTTACCTTCTTCTGCTATTAGTTACGCTGTGGCGTTAGCAGATAAAATCGATTCATTGGTGGGTATATTTGGTATTGGCCAGGCTCCAAAAGGTGACAAAGATCCCTTTGCCTTAAGGCGTGCTGCTATCGGAGTACTGCGTATTATAGTCGAACTCGACCTGCCGCTGGATCTTGAGGAGTTAGTCAGTGCATCTGTCAACTTATTTAGTGACAAGCTGACAGAAAAAGAAGTTGTCTCTCAGGTAGTCGATTTTATTCTCACCCGCTTTAGAGCCTGGTATCAAGAGCAAGGTGTAGACGTTGATGTTATTCAGGCTGTCGCAGCGCGCCGTCCAACTAGGCCAGCAGATTTTGCGGCCCGAATTAATGCCGTTTCTCAGTTTAAGCGGCTCAAATCAGGGCTAGCCTTAGCCTCCGCCAATAAACGTGTGGCCAACATCTTAGCTAAAAACAACGTCAATATTTCCAGTCCGGTATACGATGCATTGCTGCAGACCCCAGAGGAACGCGCCTTAGCGTCTGCATTGGTTGAGGTCGAGCATAAAATAGCGCCATATTTACAAGCATCAGACTATCACGCAGTGTTTGAGGAGTTAGCTACACTGAGGACTAACGTAGATACCTTCTTTGATAATGTGATGGTGATGGCAGAGGATGAAGATATTAGAAACAATCGTCTGGCTCTGCTATCCAAACTTAGGCGAGTATTTCTATCAATTGCAGATATATCTATATTAAATCAACAGTGAGTAAGTTACTCACTAACGGGTTGTTTACACGGCAATGAATATACATAAAACAAGGTTACTTTTATCATGCTTGTTAATGAGTTTATTAGCAGGCTGTGCAAGCTATACCGTTGAGCCTTACAGAAGTGTCAGAGAACTACCAGACATGTATTTACGTGGGGTATTTACCTGGTGGGAGGCCGATCCTAAATACCAGCTAAAATTAAAAAAAGGAAGTGTTTACACAACCTCAATTGAATTGATTGCAGATGGGCAACCATATGACTTCAAATTTGCAGATGTAAACTGGACCCCAGGCACAAGCTGCGGATACAAAGGAAAATTTAGAGACCAATTGATTACCCTGAATAAGGTAGCACAGGCTGATTGTGATCGCAGCGACGAAAATTTTAAATTTATACCCAAAGAGACCGGGCTATACGAATTTTCCATAGACTTTTCCAATTTGAAAAGTCCTTTTGTGACAATCAGCAAGTTGTGAACTACCCACCGACGCCGCTTCGCGTCAATCAGTGAGTTTTCTCGGAATCTTTAGATAAATTACCACTTAAGGGCTGGTGTCTACTAGCCCTTGTTATCACCCTGCCACTGATTTAATTTTATCTAAGTAAGCTAAACCAGACTAGTTGCCAACCTGACAACTTGATGTCCTCACAAAACCACCGCACGGTTTAACCAGCCAGCTCCAACACTTCCCCGTCTCTATTCTCACCAATAATTATAAGTGGCAATGATAAACCACACCCATTCCGTTATAATTATTATTAAATTTTTCGTACTTTTACAGTATCAATATCAAGTATGATTTAGAGGATATAGCAGCTAACTGAAAGGCAAGCCAGTTTGTAAAAAATATTAACTGGTAAAGATTACTTTGGTCGCTAAAGGGTACTAATACCCATCCACCTTAATATCTACTCGCTCAGCGAACGATAATATTTGCTTAATCTGATGCGATTTTTCCCAGTATACTAATAAAGCGCAGGAAAGTTTAGCATCGGTCTTTGGGAATGCTTGCAAGCTGCATTGTAACGTCTAGAACCAAAGCCATTAGATTGCAGTTAGGCGGCAAAGGAAATCAGCCCCATGAGATTAGATAGACTAAGTGGGGTGAGTGAAAGCAGCCAACAACGCTGCAGCTTGAGGTCACTTGGGTATATGAAGGCAACCGGCATTCCTTCGACGTTACGCTTTGCTTTGAAACTTGCAAGCGCCTTGTGAATCACCACATATTAAGCAGCAATGGTATAACTAAAGTTCAAGCAAAAAAAAGCCGCTCTTAAATAGCGGCTTTTTTATTACAATTACCTAGAAACTATATATCCAGGTTAGCAACCTTGAGTGCATTTTCTTCAATAAAGGCTCTACGAGGTTCAACATGGTCTCCCATCAGACAGGTAAACAGCTGATCCGCAGCAATGGCATCTTCAACTCTTACTTGTAACATACGTCTGTTTCCTGGATCCATAGTCGTTTCCCATAACTGGCTCGGATTCATCTCCCCAAGCCCTTTATAACGTTGGATATATTGACCTTTTTTGGACTCGGCCATCAGCCACTCTAAACCTTCAGCAAACGAACTAATGCTCTTGGTCTTGTCGTTTCGTTTAACATAACCGCCTTCTTCAATCATGCCATTAATGGATTTATTTAAATCCTTAATACGATTATATTCGGTAGAATCAAAAAACTCATGATCCATCTTATATTCGTTATCTATACCGTGTAATCGAATTATGACGAATATAGTCCAGTTATTACGCTCGACATTTTGACGAATATCATAGGAATAGGTGGCCCCGTCAACCTCATCTTGGGTTAATGCATCAATGAAATTGCCTGCCAATGACTGGAGTTTATTTTTATCCTGTAAATCAACTAGTTCGATAACATCGCTATAAAGTAAATGATTCAAAATCACTTCAGGAAAAACTCGGCTCATACGCTTTACCATCTTCATAGCCGTTTGGTATTGCTTGACCAAGTTTTCTAATGCTGCACCATTTAATGCTGGCGCCTCTTCATTTACATGAATTGAGGCGTGGTCTAAGGCGATGGATGTTAAATATAAGGTCAGTGACTCATCATCTTTTAAATATTGCTCTTGTTTACCTTTCTTGGTTTTGTACAAGGGAGGCTGAGCAATATAGATGTAACCACGCTCAATTATTTCTGGCATTTGACGATAGAAGAACGTCAATAACAAAGTACGTATATGTGACCCATCAACATCAGCATCAGTCATGATGATAATACGGTGATACCTTAATTTTTCTGGATTATATTCGTCCCGCCCGATGCCACACCCTAAAGCAGTGATCAATGTCGCCACTTCTTGAGATGATAACATTTTATCAAAACGAGCTTTTTCGACGTTCAGGATTTTACCTTTAAGGGGCAATATAGCCTGATTTTTTCTATTTCGTCCCTGCTTAGCAGAGCCGCCAGCAGAGTCCCCTTCCACTATATAGAGCTCTGATAAAGCTGGATCTTTTTCCTGACAATCTGCCAGTTTTCCAGGTAGACCAGCCAAATCTAAGGCTCCTTTGCGACGAGTCATATCTCGAGCTTTACGCGCAGCTTCCCGAGCTCGTGCCGCATCTATGATCTTACCGACTATGATTTTACTGGCAGTAGGATTTTCCAGTAAAAACTCTTGCAGTTTTTCACCCATAGCCGTTTCAACAGCAGGTTTAACTTCAGAGGAAACCAATTTATCTTTGGTCTGGGAAGAAAATTTAGGGTCCGGAACTTTCACAGAAACTACAGCGGTCAAACCTTCCCTGGCATCATCACCAATTGCACTGGTTTTAGCTTTTTTGCTTAATCCTTCTTTATCCATGTAATTATTCAACGTACGGGTCAACGCGCCACGAAAACCAGCTAAGTGGCTACCACCATCCCGTTGTGGAATATTATTGGTGAAACAAAAAACATTTTCCTGAAAGCTATCGTTCCATTGCATTGCCACTTCAACTGTAATTCCATCATCACGTTCGGTGATAAAGTGAAAAACTTGTTGGTGAACAGGGGTTTTATTTTGATTTAAATATTCTACGAAAGCCCTTATGCCCCCCTCATATTCAAAATGGTCTTTCTTGCCATCTCGTTCATCTTCGAGAATTATACTCACACCGGAATTCAGAAAAGATAATTCCCGTAGTCTTTTAGCTAAGATATCGTAATGGTATTCGATGCCAGTAAAGGTCCCCTCACTTGGCCAAAAACGAATGCTAGTACCTGTACTATCCGACTCGCCAACAACTGCAAGGGGATTTTGTGGCACACCATGACGGTATTCCTGTTCATGTACTTTACCGTCGCGACGGATCATAATTTGTAATTTGCGCGACAAGGCATTTACGACTGAAACACCTACTCCATGCAGACCACCGGATACTTTATAAGAATTATCATCGAATTTACCTCCGGCATGTAGTACCGTCATGATAACTTCAGTTGCTGAAACCCCTTCTTCTTCGTGGATTTCAGTGGGTATGCCCCGCCCATCATCTCTTACCGAGACCGAGCCGTCAGTATGGATCTTCACATTTATATTAGTACAATGTCCGGCTAAAGCTTCGTCGATAGAATTATCTACCACTTCGAACACCATATGGTGTAACCCCGTACCATCATCGGTATCACCGATATACATGCCGGGTCTTTTTCGTACTGCATCTAATCCTTTTAGAACTTTGATACTCGACGAGTCGTAAACATTTTCTTCTGCCATTTGCTTAAATCTCCTCTCTCACTTGGCCATGTTCCACGTGAAACATTTTTTTATCTTTGTATTTATCTATAAAATCTATTTGATGTTGTTCAATAGCCGTAACAAATAGCTGTGCATTTGAATCGAGAAGCATATCAATAAAAACTTCTCGCTTCGCTGCATCAAGCTCAGCGCCCACGTCATCTAGTAGAAAAATACTTGTTTTATGGGTATGTGACATTAAATACTGAGTAGACGCTAATTGTAGCGCAGCAACTAACATTCTGAGTTGCCCTCGCGATAACACTTCATGAGCAGCGATACCGTTGATTCGAAATTTAATATCTGCCTTATGCGGACCGACACTTATGAAACCATTGCGCCGATCTTTTTCTTTATTCCTGATAATTGAATCAGATAATGAGTTACCCTTTTCCCAACCTCTATAATACGAGATTTCGATGTTAAACTCAGGTAAAAATTTAGCCAAATTATCCGTTATTAACGGTATTAACTGTTTTACCAAATTTTGTCTGTGATCGGTTAATTCTGCTCCGTATTTTAACAGTAACCCATTCCAGTAACTAGCTTGGCGATCATCTCCCTTACCCACCTTCAGTAAAGCGTTATTGTGTTTAAGCAGTTTTTGGTAATTGCCCGCACAGCTATAAAACGAAGGTTCCACATGAAACAAACTCCAGTCCAGATATTTACGACGTAGCTTAGGTGCACCTAGCAGGATATCTGAACTTTGTGGCGTAAAAATTTGTACCGGTAATTTGCTAACCAGTTCTGATACTCTGGTTGATTTAAGGCCATTAACGCTGACTTGGAATGAATCATTAGATTGCCTGCTAATGCCTAACTTAAACTCCGACGTATCAGATTTACATTCGCAAAATACCGTGAAGGCATCCTGTTGATGTTGGATAACATTTTTGTGTTTAGCGGTACGAAAAGACCGTCCAAATCCAAGGTAATGAACGGCTTCCAATATTGATGATTTGCCGCTGCCGTTTTCCCCAACTATAAAGTTTAGATTATGGCTTGGGCGGATGGATACACTTTGCAAGTTTCGCAAATGCTGTATCTGGACTAAGTCCAGTTTCATAATAAGTTCTGAAGTATGAGTTTACAGCCTCATGGGCATGATTACATACAAAGCTGAATCATCAGCTCCGTCTTCAATCAATGCACTACTGTTTGAATCGGCCAGAGTAAAGGTCACATTTTCAGAACCAAGGGAGTTAAGTACATCAATTAAATAAGCTACATTGAAACCAATTTCCAAATCTGCCCCTTGATAATCAACATCCACGATCTCCACAGCTTCTTCCTGCTCCGGATTATTAGCAGTAATTTTCAACTCACCATTGGATAGATTTAATCTAACACCCTTGAATTTCTCATTTGACAAAATGGAAGCCCGGGAGAAGGCGTTTTTCAACGCTATTTTACTGGCAACTATCTTCTTGTCACCGTCTTTTGGTAGCACACGTCGATAATCGGGGAAGCGGCCGTCAACTAATTTACTGGTAAAGATAAAGTCCGTGGAAAAAATTCTAATATGATTAGAACCGACTTGCACCTTAAGCATTTTATCGTCATCTTCGATGAGGCGAGTGATCTCCAAGATACCTTTACGAGGAATAATCACCTGACGGTTAGGTAGTGTATCAGCGGTATAGCTTAAGCGGCACAGCGCCAACCTATGACCATCTGTGGCCACAGTACGGATGATATTGTCTTCAGTTTCTAGTGACATACCATTAAGGTAATAACGAACATCCTGTTGAGCCATGGAAAAATGCGTACTATCGATCAATTTCTTTAAATCAGACTGAGAAATCTCAAATTCCAGTTCACCCTGCCAGTCTTCGAGATTTGGATAATCGGAAGCAGAGAGCGTCGAAAGACTATACTTACTTCTACCACAACGTAATATTGCCTTATTAGCTTCAACATGAAAATCAATATTGCTGCCATCCGCTAAACCGCGACAAATATCGAGTAACTTTTTGGCAGGTACGGTTATTTCACCTTCCTCGAACTCACCGGTCAAGGTCACATTGGAAATCAATTCTACTTCTAAATCTGTACCTGTTAACCACAGCGAATTTTCACTCACTTTTATCAGAACATTGGAGAGTATGGGTAAGGTATGTCTGCGTTCTACAGCGCCAGATACTAACTGGAGTGGTTGTAGGAAGTTTTCCCTGCTGATACTGAATTTCATCTAAATTCTCGTGACTTTTTAAGAGGATAAGGTGCGAATTAAATTTTGATAGTCTTCTTTTATATCATGACTTTCTTCTCTAAGCTGCACTATTTTACGGCATGCATGCAATACCGTTGTATGGTCTCTGCCACCAAACGCGTCACCTATTTCTGGCAAACTATGATTGGTTAATTCCTTGGACAGGGCCATAGCCATTTGCCGAGGACGAGCCACACTTCTGCTTCTGCGCTTAGATAATATATCCGCCATTTTAATTTTATAATATTCGGCAACTGTCTTTTGAATATTATCTATAGTCACTAATTTTTCCTGCAAAGCTAATAAATCTCTTAGTGCTTCGCGAACAAAGTCAATGGTTATAGGCCGACCGGTAAAATTTGCATTGGCGATAACCCTGTTCAATGCGCCTTCTAGTTCCCTGACATTAGAACGAAGTCTTTTGGCGATGAAAAATGCCACTTCATCTGGTAAAACAATTTTATTTTCCAACGCTTTACGCATCAAAATAGCAACTCGTGTTTCTAACTCTGGAGGCTCAATAGCAATAGTTAGTCCCCAGCCGAAACGAGACTTTAGTCTGTCTTCGACTCCAACTATCTCTTTAGGATAACGATCTGACGTTAAAATAATCTGTTGATTACCTTCAAGCAAGGCATTAAAGGTATGAAAAAACTCTTCTTGGGAGCGTTCTTTATTGGCAAAAAACTGAATATCATCAATAAACAAGGCGTCAACAGAACGATAGTAGCGCTTAAATTCTTCAATAGCGTTATTTTGTAGTGCTTTAACCATGTCCTGAACAAAACGTTCGGAATGCATATAAACCACTGTCGCATCTCTTTTATTATCTATAATACCGTTACCGACAGCATGCAATAAGTGAGTCTTGCCCAGACCAGTGCCGCCATATATGAAAAGTGGGTTGTAAGCTTTTCCTGGATTATCTGCAACTTGCCTGGCTGCAGCACGAGCGAGCTGATTGGATTTTCCTTCAACAAAATTATCAAACTTGTAGTTAAAATTAATATTACTTTTATGGGACGCAACCAATTTAACATTTGGAGCAGTAGACTCATTAACACGGGAAACTTGATGCTTATGCAATGGCGTATGATTACTTTCAGATTTTACTGGTGTTGGAGGAGGCACAAAAGTGGTAGCAACAGGAGGCGAATTATTAATAACTTTTACTTCCAGGCGTAATTGAGGAACAGCATTATTTCCGCAAAACTCACCGAAAAGCGTATTAATTTGACTTATGTATTTGTCGCGAACCCAATCAAGCACAAATCTGTTCGGTGCGATAAGGGTAACGGAAGAAGGATCTTCTTGTGCCTGTAAAGGTCTTATCCACATACTAAATTGCTGAGTAGGGAGATCTTGCTGCAACCTTTCCAGGCACCGATTCCATAAAGACATTAAAAAACACACTCCAAGCCCAAATAACTAAGGAAAAGTTAAAAAAAGATTTTTTATGCTTAACTATAGAACATCTCACTAAATGCTCATTTATTGGGCTTAATTTAATCTAAGATTTAATAGTCACTGATTATCTCGTTAAAGCGTGTATAAGTACAATGGACTTTTTACTTTTCCCTAACCTTATTTACAGTTAAATAATAAAGCATTGATAATTAGGCTTATTTAATATTTAACTCAGAACAATCATTGACTTTTTCAGGTCCTTGTTGCTGGCTTTAAAAGGCTCGGTATCTCCGGCGATCTCCCCCGCCTGTGGATAAAAAGGTTAAAGATCAGTAGTTACACATTTAGCGTTAATTAGCGGAATAAAACAAACTTTTACAATCATTGCGATAACTGATTGACAATCAGCCAACAGATCTCTAAAATTCAGCGTCCTTTTTGAGCACGCAAGTGTTCATTTGTTTTTAACCTTATGTAATGGAACTAGGTCATGAAAAGAACTTTTCAACCAAGTAACTTAAAGCGTAAGCGTTCACACGGTTTTCGTGCCCGTATGGCGACTAAAAATGGCCGCAAGGTTTTAGCCAGTCGTCGTGCAAAAGGCCGTGCTCGTTTGTCAGCTTAATTATTATTATTCAAGGTGGGTGAAAATAATTTTTCTCGGGAAGTAAGGTTACTTACTCCCACCCACTTTGAGTTTGTATTTAAAAATGCAACCCCTGCCGTATCTCAAAATCTTACACTCCTAGCCAGACACAATGATGTTTTAACCCCCCGTTTAGGTATTACTATAGCTAAAAAACGGGTCAAAAAAGCCCATGACAGAAATCGTGTTAAACGCATTATTCGTGAAAGTTTTCGTAATCAAAAGCAAAGCTTACCTAACATTGATATAGTCGTGGTTGGGAAAAGTGGGCTCGACAAGCTCTCCAATGAAGAATTATTGCATATATTAAATAAATTATGGAAAAAGTTAGCCAAGCGTTGCGACACCTCCTCATCGGGCTCATAAAGCTATACCAGCTTTGGCTTTCCCCGTTGATAGGACCCTCATGTCGCTTCCATCCAACCTGCTCTTATTACGCAATTGAAGCAGTAAAACAGCATGGATGTGTGATTGGTGGTTGGTTAAGTGTTAAACGCATATTAAAATGCCACCCGCTGCATCCCGGGGGACTCGATCCTGTACCCGAGAAGAAGCGAAATAAACGATGATTTTTTGATATTAGCCCATACCAGGTAACGGCAAATATTAGAGTTACCTAAATACGTCGCAATTTTGACTCAGCGATATAATTAAAAACGTAGTTAAATAGAGTACCTTATGGAATCCCAACGCAGCTTTTTATTAATTGGCCTTGCCATGGTCAGCTTCCTTTTATGGCAACAATGGCAAACAGACTACGCACCTAAACCACCCATATCAGTTGAGAGTCAACAATCTTCGTCGACTCAGATGACAGCTCAAGATAGTGATGTGCCAGTAACAACAAACAATAACCAAAAATTACTGCCCAACGTCATTAGTACAGGCAAAATAATTACGGTCACTACAGATACGCTGCAATTGAGCATTAACACCACAGGTGGTGATGTGATATCTGCTAACTTGCTGAAATTTCCCGTAGAGCAAGGTTCACCAGAAGCCTATAGTTTACTTCGTCCAGGTGGTGACAATATATTTATCGCCCAAAGCGGTTTGATAGGCACCGATGGAACCGATACCCGCGAACGACCCACTTACTCCACCGAAGCGCAAAGTTATACCATGCGAGGTGATGCACTGACTGTTCCCCTAAACTATGTAGCTAAATCAGGATTGCGGGTGACTAAAAACTTTGTATTCAACAAAAATAGTCACTTAGTGAACGTCACTTACCAGGTAGAAAACGCCACATCAACACCTAAGTTAGTACAACAATTCGGCCAATTCAAACAAAGCATGAAGGATCAAGGCGGCAGTATGTTTATGCCTACCTATCGTGGTGGTGCTTACTCCACTGAAGATGAACGCTACGAAAAATATTCGTTCGGGGATATAGAAGACAAAAATCTGCGAGAAACCACTAAAGCAGGTTGGGCCGCGATGATTGAACACTACTTCGTATCGGCTTGGGTGCCGCCCCAAGAACAAACCAATAACGTCTTTAGTATGGTCAAACAAAATAGCAATGCAGTAATCGGCTTTACCGGTGAACCAATAACAATAGAACCAGGGCGAACAGTTGAAATTACCAGTGCTTTGTATTTAGGCCCCAAAGATCAAGATACGCTGGCCGATATTGCCCGAGGGCTAGATTTAACCGTTGATTACGGGTTTTTATGGTGGATTTCACAGCCACTGTTCACTTTTTTGCAGTTTATCCATAGCTTAGTAGGTAATTGGGGATTTTCCATCATCCTGATCACCATAGTGGTTAAAGGAGCTATGTATCCGTTAACTAAGGCACAATATGGATCGATGGCCAAGATGCGTGCCCTCAAGCCCAAGATGGACGCCTTAAAAGAACGTTATGGTGACGATAAGCAGAAGATGCAGCAAGCCATGATGGAAATGTATAAAAAAGATAAAGTTAACCCCATGGGTGGTTGTTTTCCGCTGCTATTACAAATGCCAATTTTCCTCGCCTTATATTGGGTGTTACTGGAAAGTGTGGAATTGCGCCATGCTGATTTCTTCTTATGGATTACAGATTTATCGGTAAAAGACCCTTATTTTGTATTGCCTATATTAACTGGATTGAGCATGTACTTTTTACAAAAGCTACAACCCATGACCATGACCGACCCTATGCAGCAGAAGATAATGCAGTTTATGCCCGTGGCCATGAGTTTGTTTTTCTTTATATTCCCGGCAGGTTTAGTGCTGTATTGGTTGATCAGTAACCTTATTACCCTGGTGCAAGCGAAGATAATTTATGCCTCCATGGAAAAAAATGGATTGAAAACTAAATAATCATATATTGATTAGTAGCCCGCCTCTTATAGTAATGAGTGGCGGGCTTTTTTATAGTGCAACAACCTCATACCCAAAATCATTGGCATTGCATGACGACGGCAAATGAATGAGAACCCATTCACTTATTCTACTAAGTAATTGAGGGAATAAGTGTAGCCAACAAACATGCAGTTTCAAGGATGGAGGGTATACAATAGCCCTATCCAATAACAAGGAACCAACCATGCCCTCATTTGATATAGTATCGGAAATTAATCTGGAAGAAGTTAGAAATGCAGTGGATAATGCCAATCGCGAACTGGCTACCCGCTTTGATTTTCGTGGTGTTGAAGCCAGCTTTGAATTAAAAGAAGGTATTGTCACTATGTCATCAGACAGTGACTTCCAACTTAAGCAGATGCTCGATATCTTGCGGGGAACCTGTGTAAAACGTGATGTCGATACTGCCTCTTTTGAAGAAAAAGACATACAGCACATTGGTAAAATCTATAAACAGGCCATAGCCTTCAAAGAAGGCATTGAGCAACCCACCGCAAAAAAACTGATTAAGTTAATTAAGGATGCCAAGATCAAAGTTCAGGCCTCGATCCAGGGTGAGCAAGTCCGGGTAACCGGCAAGAAGCGCGACGACTTACAACAAGTCATGGCGCTGGCCAAGAGCAGCGACTTGGACCAACCCCTGCAATTCACTAACTTTAGAGATTAATTTAGCCCGTGACAGACCTCAACCAAGAAACTATCGTCGCCCAAGCCACTGCATCAGGACGGGGTGGCGTCGGTATTGTCAGGATATCTGGTCACCTGGCTGCACAAGTAGCACAACAGCTTCTTGGCCAGGTCCCTGCTGTGCGCAGCGCCCAGTATTTACCTTTTAAAGAACAAAACGGACAAACCATAGATCAGGGTATTGCTTTGTACTTTAAGGCCCCCCACTCGTTTACTGGCGAAGATGTTTTGGAGCTTCAGGGACACGGTGGCCAGGTGGTACTGGACATGCTGATTAAAGCGGTTCTTAAAATACCCAATATACGTTTAGCCCGCCCTGGTGAATTCAGTGAGCGGGCTTATTTGAATGACAAACTTGACCTGGCCCAGGCAGAAGCAATAGCAGATTTAATTGATGCCAGTTCCGAACAGGCAGCCAGAGGAGCATTACGTTCATTACAAGGAGAGTTTTCCAAACAAATTACCCTGTTAGTGGAAAAAGTCATTCATTTACGTATCTATGTTGAGGCTGCCATTGATTTCCCGGATGAGGAAATCGACTTTCTCAGTGATGGTAAAGTGCAATCCGATTTACGCCACATTATGCAACAGCTGACACAGGTGCAAGGTCAAACCAAACAGGGAACGTTACTCCGTGAAGGAATGCGTGTAGTCATAGCTGGGCGACCCAATGCAGGGAAATCCAGTCTGCTCAATGCCCTAGCTGGACGAGACGCTGCCATAGTTACCTCAATAGCAGGCACAACTCGAGACGTGTTAAAAGAACATATTCACATCGATGGTATGCCATTGCACATCATAGATACAGCTGGCCTTAGAGATAGTGAAGATGAAGTAGAACGCATAGGTATAGAACGAGCATGGCAGGAAATTGAACAGGCTGACAGGGTATTGTTTATGCTTGACAGCACAGACACCAAAGAAACCGATCCCCACAAAATATGGCCGGAATTTATGCGCCGCCTACCCGATGCAATGGGCTTGACTGTGATCCGTAATAAGGCTGACCTATCCGGTGAAACTATTGGCCGCAGCCATGTGCTGGGTTTTGAAGTGTTTAATTTATCTGCTAGTAACAAACAAGGTATTGACGCTCTGGCAGAACATCTTAAAGACTGTATGGGATTTCATGCCTCAAATGAAGGTCAATTTATCGCCAGGCGGCGGCACCTGGATGCCATCGAAAAAGCGGCAGAACATCTTATTCTGGGTAAACAACAACTTGAAGATAATTTCGCCGGAGAACTATTAGCTGAAGAATTACGTCTTGCACAGCAACACCTAAATGAAATTACCGGTGAATTCAGCTCTGATGATTTACTGGGCAAGATATTTTCTTCCTTTTGTATTGGTAAATAAGCAGTGTGGCGTTATGACACTTGAAAAAGGGAAAAGGGAATACCAATTTCTGTGTATTGTGCCTTACCCTGACTTGCTACCATAAACATTGATAGTAACTGCAAGCATCCCTAGTTAATCAAGCCAAAGGGATTATACAATATTAATTTAATCATAGAGTCTTATCAGGGTAGCAAGTACAATATTTGTGCTAAATGGATTCAATCACATCGAGTAAAAGTTTAAATGGCAGATTTTGAAATTATTGTAGGCAGTGTTTTAGGTGCCAGCGAATATGTTGCCGACGCACTCCAAGAAAAAATAGGTGAGTACAAACTAACTTCAAATATTCGGTTAGTACCAGATTTAGCGGATTTAGATGAGCAGGCAATCTGGTTGGTGTGCACCTCAACCCATGGAGCAGGGGACCTGCCGGATAATATTCAGCCATTTGTAAAGCAGCTAAAAAATAACGTCTTGGATAAGGTGACATTTTTAGTCGTTGGCCTTGGCGATAGCAGTTATGACACGTTTTGCAACGGTGCACTGCAGATTGAAGCATTGCTGATTGCCCAGGGCGCCACATTACTAACTCCAGCATTACATATTGATGTGCTTAATCACCCTATTCCCGAAGTCCCAGCTATAGCATGGTTGGATAACTGGCTTTTAAGCAGAGGATAAACCTTGGAACAGTGGCTAAATAAGGCGGAACAAAACGCGCTGAACCAGGCTTTAAGCAACGATGCAAGAGTACTGTATTTGTTAGGATTAAAACCGCACGTCGATAAGGAAAGTGGCAAAACTGCGCCGTTAAATTACAAAGAAATGCTAAGTATGTTAAATGCTTCAGAAGCGAAGTATTCTCTCGGTCGTCAAGTTAATGGCTTAATTAAAGAATTGCTGCAGGCGGGTTTAGTTAATTTTGTGCAGGAAACAGATTTAGGTAAAAGTTTTAATGGCAAAATATTAATCTTACCGCTATTAATGATTAAACCCGATCAATACAGTCAATTACATTTGCAATGGCAAAAAATGTCCCTCGGCTGGGTACCTAACCAAAAGTTGTATGAAGATTTAACCAAGTTGGTAGGAATTATAGACAGTCAGTACGGAGAGAATGAGATTGGGGATTTTGTCGCCTATTGGCTAGGTCGACCAGAAGCAAATTTCACCCAATTTCAATGGACACAAAAGTTTGTTTTTAACGTCAAACAAAAACGCCTGGCCAAAGGTGTAAAACCAATACACAAGGTTGGTAACCAAGTTGTCACCGTTAAAGCGGGGGTAACGGCCGATGAAAATGCTAAAAACCTAGTTGCCAAATACAGTACAAAAAATAAATCAACTTCCAATACATGATTAATCACGGATAACCGAGATGCAAAGTATTAAAGATAGGATCCAACAATTAGGCAAGGCCATGGGCAGATCTCATATACCTGATTCTTACACTGATTATAAATCAGTCAGATTAGAACATGAAGCACTAGCCAACAGGGATGTGCGTTTGCTGCAAAAAGAAAGTAAGAAGAGCCGCATCCAGGAGCTGCATGGCCGTTCAGATCTTAACCCTAAGTGGACTTTCAACAATCTTATCGAAGACAGTGCTGACGTCATTGAAGCAGTAAGTATAGCCAAGTCTTTTATTGCCGCCCATGAAGACAGCAGTTGGCGAAAAAGCGGTTCGCATATGATGATCTTTTATGGTGATTACGGTCGAGGAAAATCTCACACTGCTGGTGCAATTGCCCATGAATTAATAGATCAGTACGAAATAACGGTCTTGTATCGCCAATTATCTACTGTATTGGAAATGCGCTTTTTCTCCTATGATTACAGTGCCAAAGACAATGTAGGACAGAAGTTTCGCGAAATAAACAAGGAATTACTGGACGTAGATTTACTTATACTCGATGAAGTGTGCGTCAATGAAACCTCCTTGAAAAAAAATGCCCAAAGCTGGCTCGGTAACCTGTTTAGACAACGCCTGGCCAATAATAAAAATTGTATCTTAATCACCAACCATAATCTCGCTGAGCTGGAACAAGCACTGGGTAGCTATTGTTTTGAATCACTAAAAGAATATGACACCTATAAAGTTAAATTCTCAGGCCCAAGCAGACGTAAAGAAATAGTCCCTCCTCAAGCAGAAATCCAAGTTACTAGTGGTTATCAACCCAATCAGGTTAAATAATTAACCACGGTTTGTAAGCTCACCGGAAGGTCATCAAAACACTCGAACAAAACCACTTAATATATTGATTAGTCCGCTTTGTGGAAGCTTGTTTAGCCGCCTTACGGGCTCACCACAGTCTGACTCTGTACTGCCCGCCATTACTTTTTTCATTGTTATCTATTGCCTGATTAATACATTGGTATTTTCGTTTCTTTTACGCTCTCAAGAAGAGTCCACACTGGCAAAGTAAAATATCGCCAATATTAGTTAATATGCCGTTTACCTCCCTGTTACCTACAACTGTCATAGGCGTTGAAACGCTTTTTCTGATGTTTTAAATGATTAACTTAGGCATTGCCATAGCCCACAACCTTTAGCCTTGTCCATGGATATAGCCACTGAGAATGCACACGGCATTTCTTGAGCAAAGCCTCGGTATACAGAAACCCCCATTTCCTTTCAAATAGCGTAAACGCAGAGCAAAACAGAGCAAAAAATACTGGTGCAGTAACTTTGGGCTAATTTTAAACAGGCTTACTCAGGATTTCTCTAATTAAAAAGAGCACCACTATTACTTCATTAAGCCACATGATAAAGCCGGTTAACTCGCGCTTTTTTCCACCCTTTATCGTTCAATAGCTACAAACTTAAAATCATTCATATAACCTTTTATTTTTGGCGGTTAATACTTAATGTTATTTACCTTATTGGCGCAAAGAAAAAGAATCAGAAATGATAGCTCACAATCTTATTTTGGGCTTGATTCCCTATACGATCTGACTGCTATAATAGCTAAATTTGTGATCTATTGAGTCCAATACGGCACAAAAAAGATCTGAACGGGTTGGGTTGATCGCCAGATCTAGGATCGGAAACAGCATAATTTGCTTAAATCCTCAGCCTGATTAATAAAAGATAGACCAAGGATCTTGACCAATTTAGCTATTTTACCCGTTTTAGTTGGGCTTAGATTTGTGAGAAAACCCATATTTTTGGATAGTTACAGCCAATTTCCACACTTTTTGAAAATAAATAAAAAAAAGTATAATTTATTTTAAGGCAAGATCTTTCACTTATACACAAGCTAGGGCGCGATCCCGATCTATCGGGGCAAAAGCCTATTCCTCAGTTTATATAGCGAGATCGGGCATTTTCTGATCACAACTTATCCACAGCTAGATCAAAGGTTATCCTTTATTGTGCATAATTATAGGCATAACCTCTGTATAACCATTACATATCCACTTGATAAATATACCATCATATTGGCCTGTGGATAAGTAGCCTATTTATCCCCAGGCTATACAACTTAGATCAAAAGAAGATCACAGCTATTGATGCACTGTATAATACTGTTTTATATGAAAAAAATTGGGTTACACACAGAAAACGGCTCCCCTAATAATAGTAATAATAAGTAAAGATCTATATAGATCTTATAAATACTAAGCAAGATCCTGTCGATCATTTGAAGATATTTTAGGCATTTCCATAAGGCTAAATTACAGATAGACTACGTCCCCCTTTTTGGGATAGCTTTTGATTAACGAGGTAGTAAATGTTTTATCAACAAAAATATGATGTGATCGTTGTGGGCGGTGGCCATGCAGGCACTGAGGCCGCATTGGCAGCTGCACGCATGGGTTCAAATACACTATTGCTGACTCATAACATTGAAACTCTTGGTCAGATGTCTTGTAACCCGGCTATAGGCGGTATCGGCAAGGGCCATTTGGTCAAAGAAATTGACGCTTTGGGTGGCGTGATGGCGCAAGCTATCGATAAAGCCGGGATCCAATTTCGCACTCTCAATTCCAGCAAAGGTCCGGCGGTACGTGCCACCCGTGCTCAAGCGGATAGATCTCTATACCGATCTGAAGTACGTTATTTGCTAGAACACCAGCCAAATCTAACTATTTTTCAGCAATCATGTGACGATTTGATCGTTGAAAACAACAGGGTTTGCGGTGTTGTTACGCAAATGGGCTTAAAATTTCGGGCTAAGACCGTTGTATTAACCGTAGGCACGTTTTTAGGCGGCACGATACACATAGGTATGGAAAATTATAAAGGTGGTCGAGCGGGCGATCCTCCATCCATTGCACTGGCAGATCGTTTACGAGCATTGCCCTTCAGAGTATCCAGATTAAAAACCGGCACCCCAGCCCGTTTGGATGCAAGATCTCTGGATTATAGCGTGATGCAAGAGCAACTTGGGGACACGCCCGTACCGGTATTCTCTTTCATGGGCAGTGAGGCAGATCACCCTCGCCAAACGTCCTGTTACATTACCCACACCAATACTCAAACCCACGATATCATTCGTGGCGGTTTAGACCGATCCCCTATGTATACTGGGGTGATTGAAGGAATAGGCCCACGTTATTGCCCATCAATCGAGGATAAAATCAATCGTTTTGCAGACAAGGATTCCCATCAAATATTTGTTGAACCTGAAGGGCTAAATAGTATTGAAGTATACCCCAACGGGATATCTACCAGCTTACCTTTTGACGTGCAATTTGAACTCGTGCGTTCGATCAAGGGCTTTGAAAAAGCTCATATTATTCGCCCCGGTTATGCGATCGAATATGACTTTTTTGATCCCAGGGATCTGAAACAGACCCTGGAAACCAAATACATCGCGGGTTTGTTTTTTGCTGGCCAGATAAATGGCACCACTGGTTACGAAGAGGCTGCTGCTCAGGGGCTAGTCGCCGGGGCTAATGCATCCTTGCAATGCCAGGACAAGGAACCTTTACAATTACGCCGTGATGAAGCTTACATGGGGGTATTGATCGATGATCTGGCCACTATGGGTACCAAAGAGCCCTATCGAATGTTTACCAGCCGTGCGGAATATCGTTTATTGCTCCGCGAGGACAATGCCGATATTCGTCTGACTGCCAAGGGATATGCCATTGGTTTAGTCGATGAACAGAGATGGCAAGCTTTTAATAAAAAATTGGAAGCTGTTGAACTTGAGCGTCAACGCTTGCGTTCAACCTGGGTACACCCACAGCATGAATCCGCTGAGGTTCTCAACACCATATTGAAAAATCCATTGAGTAAAGAAAACACATTGGAAGATATCATCCGTCGACCGGAAATGAATTATCAACTACTGATGCAGATCCCGGAGATGGGACCGGCAATCGCTGATCCTAAAGCGGCTGAACAAGTGGAAATTCAGATCAAATATGCGGGTTATATTGAGCGTCAGGAAGAAGAAATTGCTAAAACTCGCAAAAGTGAAAATACTTTGATCCCCGTAGATTTTGATTTTAGTCAGATCTCAGGCTTATCTAACGAGGTCGTCTCAAAGTTATCTGATGCCCGTCCTGAAACCCTGGGAAAGGCGTCACGTATATCTGGTATTACTCCCGCCGCCATTTCGCTGTTACTGGTTTATTTGAAAAAACATGGTTTGTTGCGAAAAGCTGAGCGAAAAACAGCCTGATGACTGATAACAATCAAGCGTTGAGCGATCTGTTACGTAAGCATATAAATAAGACCCAGTTACAAGTTTCTTCCAAGCAGATAGTGCAATTAGTAGAATTTGTTAACTTGCTGCATAAGTGGAACAAAGCATACAATCTAACGTCAGTCAGGGATCCTAAAGAGATGGTGGTTAAACACATCATGGATTCCATCATAGTGGCTCCCCATCTAACCGAGCAGCAGTACGTAGATGTGGGGACTGGCCCGGGCCTGCCTGGTATACCTTTGGCTATTATGCACCCGGATAAATCTTTTATTTTACTCGATAGTTTAGGTAAACGCGTTCGCTTTATGAAGCAAGTTGCTTATGAACTGAAGTTGGCTAATATTCAACCAGTGCAATCCAGGGTGGAAGACTTTGCAAGTCAGGTACCGATAGACGCAGTGTTAAGTCGTGCCTTCGCCTCCCTAAAAGATATGTTGCACTGGTGCCAGCATCTGGTAGATTCTGCGGGGACTTTTGTAGCATTAAAAGGCCAGTTGCCACAACAAGAAATAGAAGAATTGCCTGAGGGCTTTAAGATCACTGAGATAGTAAGATTAGATATCCCTGATTTAACAGGGGAAAGACATCTGATTAAAATTGTAAAAAGATAACAACGCGTTTATTTTTGGCGTCAAAGGCACTATCTTAAATTGTCTTGCTCGTTTCTACATGTCGGCACACAGTGCCTGAGTTAATTAGCATAAAAATAACAGACTGGAATTAGATTTTGGGAAAAGTCATTGCAATTGCTAATCAAAAAGGCGGCGTCGGTAAAACGACCACTGCAGTGAATGTTGCTGCGTCTATGGCCGCTACCAAACGTAAAGTATTGTTAATTGACTTGGATCCTCAAGGCAATGCCACCATGGGCAGTGGTGTGGATAAATACGAAGCAAAAAATACCTGTTATGAATTACTGATCGAAGAAAAACCGATTAGTGAGGTGGTGGTCACAGAAACAACGGGCAAATACGATTTGATTGCCGGCAATTCAGATGTCACCGCTGCGGAAATAAAGCTAATGGAAGTGTTCGCCAGGGAATTGCGCCTGCGTAATGCTTTGGCTCCGGTTAGAGATTACTACGATTATATTTTTATCGACTGCCCGCCTTCGCTCAACCAGTTAACCGTTAACGCTATGGCTGCTGCCGACTCGGTGTTAGTCCCCATGCAATGTGAATATTACGCCCTTGAAGGTCTGACGGCCTTGATGGATACCATCAAGAAACTGGCTTCAGTAGTCAACCCGACATTAACAATCGAAGGGGTATTACGTACTATGTACGATCCCCGCAATCGTTTGGCCAATGATGTTTCTGAACAATTAAAGAGGCATTTTGGCGAGCAAGTATACAGGACGGTTATTCCTCGCAATGTGCGTTTAGCTGAAGCGCCTAGTTTCGGTACCCCTGCCATGTATTACGATCGTTCTTCTACCGGAGCCAAGGCTTATCTAGCCTTGGCTGGGGAAATACTCAGGCGTAGCAAAAAAATAAAAGCAGCAAAGCCAGTAAATACTGGCAGCTAAATACAGGTTGGAATTGAGAAATACATGTCTGCAAAAAAAAGAGGTTTAGGAAGAGGATTAGATGCACTTTTAGCCAACAGTCAAGCATCCAGTGAGGCCGAAAGACACTACCCTGAACAAAGTGAACTGCATCATCTAGGCATAGAATTTCTCAAGCCGGGTAAATATCAACCACGTAAGGATATGTCACCTGAGGGACTTGAAGAATTAGCTTCTTCCATTCGTGCTCAAGGGGTTATCCAACCAATTATCGTTCGTCAGGTTGCGCAACACAGTTATGAAATTATTGCTGGTGAAAGACGCTGGCGTGCTTCACAACTGGCAGGACTGGATACCGTTCCCTGTTTAGTAAAAGAAGTACCTGATGAAGCAGCTGTGGCGATTGCTCTGATTGAAAATATTCAGCGTGAAGATCTTAATGCCATGGAAGAAGCACAGGCTTTAGAGCGTTTAATGAACGAGTTTGAATTAACGCATCAGGAAGTGGCCACCGCTGTAGGTAAGTCCCGTACTACTGTAACCAACCTACTGCGTCTGAATAATTTACATGAAGATGTTAAAATATTGCTCGAACATGGCGATATTGAAATGGGTCATGCCAGGGCATTACTGGCACTACAGGGTGATCAGCAACATCAGGCGGCACAAATTGTATCTGGTAAGGGAATGACCGTGCGGGATACAGAGAATCTGGTTCGTCGTTTACTCGAGCCGGCCGCCCCGAAAGCCGAACAAAAAACCGACCCTGATGTGGAACGTTTACAAACTGAGTTATCAGAAAATTTGGGTGCTCAGGTACAAATTGCTCACAATGCTAAAGGGAAAGGTAAACTTGTTATAAATTTTTCCAGTTTAGATGAACTGGATGGAATATTGTTGCACATTAAGTAATAAAAAAAATAGACAGTCAAAATAACCTTAAGTAATAGTGAAAATAGACAGTCAAAATAGCCTTTTCAGTTGTAAATCCTTGGAAGATAAGTATACTTTCGGCGTTTTTTGTAAAGGCAAAAAGTAAATAGAGGAAAAAATTATAGCGAGTTTGACCGCAGTCGGTCGTAAGTTGGCAAAAGACACAATATATTGTCAATTTGCGGTAACGCTAGTCACCGCCAGCTTATTCGCCATAACATTAGGTAAGTATGCGGCAGGGTCGGCTTTTTTAGGCGGTTTTACCTGTATATTACCCAGCCTTATCTTTGCTCTTTTTGCGTTTAGATATGCCGGTGCCAGGCAAAATAAATTGGTAGTGCGGCAGTTCAGTAATGGCTCTAAGCTTAAGTTTTTGGCAACGATGGTGTTGTTTATGGCGGCTTTTCAATGGCAAGACCTGCAGGTTCTGCCAATGTTAGTGTGTTATATCATTACTATGGTTGCACAATGGCCAATAATACTAATTATAAGTCGCGTTAAAACATAACGAGACTGTAGAAAAGTTTTTAACTTTACATACTTGGGTGGAAAAATGGCAGGATCTGCTGGCGAACAAACCATTAGTGGTTACATTCAGCACCACTTAACCAATGCGTCTGTCGGTGAGGGTTTTTGGACCTTTCACATCGACACATTAGCTTGGTCAGTGTTGCTAGGATTTGTATTTATATTAAGCTTTCGCGCTGTTGCGAAAACAGCTACCTCAGGGGTGCCGGGTAAATGGCAATCTTGTGTTGAGCTGATAGTCGAGTTTGTCGACGATACCGTTAAAAGCACTTATCACGGGAAAAGTAAGTTAATAGCGCCGTTAGCGTTAACTATTTTTGTGTGGGTTTTGCTGATGAACTTGATGGATTTAATTCCCGTTGATTTCTTACCCTCTTTAGCACAATTTATAGGTGGTCAACTAGGCTATGATCCTAGTCATATATACATGAAAGTAGTTCCGACTACTGATGTAAACATGACTTTTGCTCTGTCCTTAGGTGTATTTGTACTGATGATTTATTACTCAGTGAAAATCAAAGGTTTTGGTGGCTTTATGAAAGAGCTATACGCCCATCCTTTTAATACGCCCTGGTTATATTGGTTCAACTTTATTCTTGAAGTGGTATCACTGATCGCCAAACCGTTGTCATTGTCGTTACGATTATTTGGTAACCTTTACGCTGGCGAGCTTATCTTTATTCTGATTGCAGGTACATTAGGAGTATGGCAGTTGCCATTACATTTCTTATGGGCTGCATTTCACTTATTAATCATTCCATTGCAAGCCTTTATATTTATGATGTTGACCATAGTATATTTGAGCCTGGCAAGTGAAGAACACTAATTTTACAGGGAAAATTTGCGACTGTAGTCGTCATGTTGGAGCTATGGACAGGATGTCCAAAATAACAGTTTTACAACGTTTTACTTTTTAACATTAACTTTAAACACAAGGGTGAAAATCTATGGAAATCTTAGGTAATCTTTATATCGCAGTTGGTATTTTGATAGGATTATGCGCATTGGGGCCAGCTATTGGTTTCGGTATATTAGGTGGTAAATTTCTTGAGTCTGCTGCTCGCCAACCAGAGTTAGCTCCTCAATTACAGGTAAAAATGTTCATTGTTGCTGGTCTTATCGATGCAATTTCAATGATTGGTGTAGCAATCGCTCTTTTCTTATTGTTCGTTGAAAGCGCGAAGTTTGCTGTTTAAGCACCTAACTATCCAATAACGAAATAGGAGGAGCGGTTTTGAATATCAATGCCACTCTATTTGGCGAACTCATAGCATTTGTATTCTTCGTGTGGTTTTGCATGAAGTTTGTATGGCCCCCTATTATGGGCGCTATTGAAGGACGCCAAAAGAAAATTGCTGACGGTCTTGCCGCGTCTGAACGTGGTGAAAAAGATCTAGAACTTGCCCAATCAAAAGTGACGGGTCAGTTAAAACAGGCGAAAACTCAAGCAGCCGAAATAATCGAGCAAGCCAAGAAGCGTGGGTCACAAATTGTTGACGAAGAAACGCAACGCGGTCACCTTGAGCGAGAAAAAATTATCGCTCAAGGGTACTCGGAAATAGAAGCTGAGCGTAACCGTGCAAAAGAAGATTTGCGTAAGCAAGTGTCAGCATTAGCTGTTGCCGGTGCTGAAAAAATTCTTGGGCGTCAAATCGATGCAGCAGCACAAAGTGACATAGTTGAAAAACTTGTCGCAGAGCTATAAGGGGAATATGAGCTATGTCTGAATTGACAACTATTGCTCGCCCTTACGCTAAAGCTGCGTTCGATTACGCGGTCGAGCAGAAAACCATAGCAAGCTGGCAACAAATGCTGGTTTTTGCCGCTGAAGTCACCAAAAACAGCACCATTAAAGATTTATTGTCTGGTGCTATTGCCGCTGAAAAGCTGGCCGAAATCTTCAATGCAGCCTGTGGTGAACAACTCGACTTACATGGTCAAAATCTCATTAAGGTTTTGGCAGCAAATAGACGCCTTAAAACGCTACCTGATATATCTGCGATGTTTAATGAATTCAAAGCTGAATTCGACAAAGAGATTGAGGTTGATGTCACATCAGCCAGCGAACTTGATGTAAAACAGCAAGCCGATATCAGCGAAGCTCTTGAAAAACGTCTTGCACGCAAAGTTAAGCTCAATTGTAGCGTCGACCCTGAACTGATTGCCGGTGTTATTATTAAAGCCGGTGATACAGTAATCGATGGTTCGGTTAGAAGTAAATTAAACCGTCTCTCAGACGCATTACAAGCATAACGGGGAAAAGAGTATGCAACTGAATTCCACTGAAATTGCAGAACTGATCAAACAGCGAATTGAACAGTTTGAAGTAGTAAGTGAAGCTCGTAATGAAGGGACTATTGTCGGTGTAACCGATGGTATTATCCGTATCAATGGCCTTGCAGATGTTATGCAAGGCGAAATGATCGAGCTTCCTGGTAATCGCTATGCGATCGCATTAAACCTAGAGCGTGACTCTGTAGGCGCGGTTGTTATGGGTCCTTATGCCGATCTTCAAGAAGGCACTAAGGTCACCTCATCTGGTCGTATCCTAGAAGTACCAGTAGGTCGTGGTTTATTAGGTCGTGTTGTTAACACGCTTGGTGCCCCAATCGATGGTAAAGGTGCGATTGAAGCCGATGGTTTTGAACCAGTCGAAAAGATTGCCCCTGGGGTAATTGAACGTCAATCGGTTGATCAACCAATACAAACGGGTTACAAATCCGTTGATGCCATGATCCCGGTGGGACGTGGTCAGCGAGAATTGATTATCGGCGATCGTCAAACGGGTAAAACCGCTTTGGCAATTGATGCCATCATCAATCAAAAAGATTCTGGTGTTAAATGTATTTATGTAGCGATTGGCCAAAAAGCCTCAACTATCGCTAACGTAGTACGTAAGCTTGAAGAGCATGGCGCCATGGCTCATACCATAGTGGTTGCTGCTTCTGCTTCTGAATCTGCTGCATTACAATATCTGGCACCTTACTCTGGTTGTACCATGGGTGAGTATTTCCGCGACCGCGGTGAAGATGCCTTGATAGTATATGATGACCTATCTAAACAAGCTGTCGCCTATCGTCAGATTTCACTGTTGTTACGTCGTCCACCTGGTCGTGAAGCTTACCCTGGAGACGTATTTTATTTACACTCACGTCTGTTAGAGCGTGCTGCACGAGTGAATGTAAACTATGTTGAGGCTTACACCAAGGGCGCAGTAAAAGGGAAAACCGGTTCACTTACGGCTTTACCTATTATTGAAACCCAAGCGGGTGATGTTTCAGCATTTGTTCCGACTAACGTAATATCGATTACCGATGGTCAGATCTTTCTGGAAAGTGATTTGTTTAACGCGGGTATTCGCCCACCGGTAAACGCTGGTATTTCAGTTTCTCGGGTTGGTGGTGCTGCACAGACCAAGATAGTTAAGAAATTAGGTGGCGGTATTCGCCTGGCCCTGGCTCAGTATCGAGAATTAGCAGCGTTTTCACAGTTTGCATCTGATCTTGATGAAGCGACTCGGGCTCAACTTGAGCACGGTGAGCGCGTAATGGAATTGATGAAACAAAACCAATATTCGCCGCTTAACGTGGCAGATATGGCGGTTTCATTATTTGCTGTTGAAAAAGGCCATTTGAAAGATATCGAACTTAGCAAAATCCTTGATTTTGAAGCTTCGTTACACTCTTTCATTAACAGTGAATATGCTGAGCTGATGAAAACTATCAATGAAACAGGCAATTTCAACGCAGAAATTGAAGCCCAATTAAACGAAGCCTTAGGTAAATTTAAAGCGACGCAAACTTGGTAATCAATCGGACCGCTTATTATAGCGGTCCTAACGTTGAATAATCGGAGATAGAGTCATGGCCAGCGGTAAAGAGATAAAAGGTAAGATCGGGAGTATTAAAAATACTCAGAAAATCACCAGTGCTATGGAAATGGTTGCTGCGTCCAAAATGAAAAAGGCGCAAGACCGTATGACTGCAAGTCGTCCATACGCTGAGAATATTCGAAACGTGATCGGTCACCTGGCTAACGCTAACCTTGAATATCGCCATCCCTATTTAGAAGACCGTGAAATAAAGCGTGTCGGCTATATTGTCATCTCTACTGATCGTGGACTTTGTGGTGGTTTAAACACCAACGAGTTCAAGATGGTTATCAAAGATGCAAAGAAATGGCGGGATCAGGGAGTAGAAGTTGATTTTTCAGCATTAGGTGCTAAATCCTGTGCTTTCTTTAGTCGTTTCGGTGGCAGTGTATTAGCCGCTGAATCGGGGCTTGGCGATTCGCCAAGCGTTAAAGATGTAATTGGTTTGGTGCATGTCATGCTTAGCGCCTTCAATGAAGGAAAAATTGACCGCTTGTTTCTGGTATTTAATAAATTTGTTAATACCATGGCACAAGAGCCGCAGATCGATCAATTGTTGCCTTTGCCTAAATCTGATGAAAAAGCATTACAACATCGTTGGGACTATATATACGAACCAGATCCAAAACCTATTTTGGACGTGTTACTGGTACGTTATATGGAGTCACAAGTATATCAAGGCGTAGTAGAGAATTCTGCGTCAGAGCAAGCCGCGCGTATGATTGCAATGAAAGCTGCAACGGATAACGCCGCTGATATAATTGATGATTTGCAATTGGTATACAACAAAGCGCGTCAGGCAGCGATCACACAAGAGATCAGTGAGATAGTTGCTGGTGCGTCCGCGGTGTAGGCAACGGTTTTAGAATTTAAGAGGAATTAACATGAGTCAAGGTAAGGTCGTCCAAATCATTGGCGCCGTTGTGGACATTGAATTTCCGCAAGATTCGGTTCCAAAAATATATGACGCATTGCGTATTACCGAAGGTAATTTGCAAGGTTTGACCCTAGAAGTACAGCAACAACTAGGTGGGGGCGTAGTGCGTACAATCGCCATGGGTTCCACAGATGGCTTGAAACGTGGCCTATCGGTCGATAATAGCGGTGCAGCCATTCAGGTTCCAGTGGGTGAAGCTACACTTGGCCGTATCATGGATGTATTGGGAAACCCCATCGATGAAGCGGGTCCCATAGGTGAAAAAGAGCGTATGTCTATTCACCGTGTAGCGCCTACCTATGAAGAGCAGTCAATGTCCATTGAACTGCTTGAAACTGGCATCAAAGTTATTGACTTGGTTTGTCCGTTTGCAAAAGGCGGAAAAGTAGGTCTGTTTGGTGGTGCCGGTGTAGGTAAAACCGTCAACATGATGGAGCTTATCCGGAACATCGCCATGGAGCACAGTGGTTATTCTGTATTTGCTGGCGTAGGTGAGCGTACTCGTGAAGGTAATGATTTCTATCACGAAATGAACGATTCAAACGTACTGGACAAGGTATCTTTGGTCTATGGCCAAATGAACGAGCCTCCTGGAAACCGTTTGCGCGTTGCGTTGACCGGTTTGACTATGGCTGAAAAATTCCGTGACGAAGGTCGTGATGTATTGTTTTTTGTAGATAACATTTACCGTTATACCTTAGCCGGAACAGAAGTATCTGCTCTGCTAGGTCGTATGCCTTCAGCGGTAGGCTATCAGCCTACATTGGCTGAAGAAATGGGTGTTCTTCAAGAGCGTATTGCGTCGACTAAAACGGGTTCAATCACTTCTATTCAGGCGGTATACGTACCTGCAGATGATTTGACTGACCCTAGTCCGGCCACTACTTTTGCGCATTTGGATGCAACGGTTGTATTGTCTCGCGATATCGCATCATTGGGTATATACCCAGCGGTAGACCCGCTAGATTCTACTTCACGTCAGCTTGATCCTCAGGTTATAGGCCAGGAGCATTATGACTGTGCCCGTGGTGTACAATCTGTATTGCAACGTTACAAAGAACTTAAAGATATCATTGCCATACTGGGCATGGACGAGTTATCAGAAGAAGACAGACAGTCTGTATCTCGAGCGCGTAAAATACAGCGTTTCTTGTCACAGCCTTTCTTTGTAGCTGAAGTGTTTACTGGTGCACCTGGTAAATATGTTTCTTTGAAAGATACCATCACCGGATTTAAAGGCATTTTAGAAGGCGAATATGATCACCTTCCTGAACAGGCTTTCTATATGGTTGGAACAATCGACGAAGCATCAGAGAAAGCCAAAAAAATGTAAACGTATCCTAAGGATACGTTAACTATTTTTTTGAAAGGAGGGTTTTATGGCAATGACAGTAAAATTGGATGTGGTAAGCGCAGAAGATAAGATATTTTCTGGCCTAGTTGAGAGTATCCAGGTCACCGGTAGTGAAGGTGAACTCGGTATTCAATACGGGCATGCCCCTTTGCTTACTACCATCAAAGCTGGAATGTTACGCGTGGTTAAACAGTTCGGTGAAGAAGAACTGATTTTCGTTGCCGGCGGTGTACTAGAAGTACAACCTGGCCATATTAGCGTACTTGCGGATACAGCTGTTCGTGCAGAAGATCTGGATGAACAAGCGGCTCTGGAAGCGAAAAAACGCGTAGAAGAGCATATTGCTCATCCCGGTGCTGATTTTGATTATGCTGAGGCTGCGGTTGAACTCGCTGAAGCTATTGCCCAGTTAAGATTAATTAGAAAACTGCGCAAGTAATCACATTGGAAATATGTTCCATATAAAACCCGGCCACGTGCCGGGTTTTTTATAAGTGCCGATTAGTCGCTCAGGACCTGATTTTTTATAAACCATAGATAATTTTTTAACTGTGCTTGAGTGTCACAGCAATACTCAGTCAATTACGGCACAACGTATTATTATGCAGCTAATAATCCCCCCGTACTTATCCCTGTAGAATTATTTGTACGTTAAGGTTGCTCGTTAAGCGAGCTGAGACCATTGTGAGCGAATAATATCCTTAAGGTATGAAGTGCAAAAGATTCGGCCGTTAAGTCATCTGCCAGACGCTTACAGCGCCTTGTTAATATATATTAGCTTGCTTGACTACAGCCTAAGCAATATACATACAGGGTAAAAACACCATGCACGATTTTGACTGGTCATATCAACTTTACCTTTTGTGAAATTATTTACTGGTAGACCAATGTACTCACTTACCCTGTTATTTATACTCGCCAGGTATAGGCATCGTTAGTCTGGATCAGTAACTGCGAGGGAGAATACTTTATCCTGCATGGCCAAAAAACTTTGCAGCAAGGGGTGGCAATCCAGTTTTTCAGTTATATTTAAGGTGTAAGCTAAGGCTTCTAAAGTGGAGAGACCATTATCTACTGAGGTTTTACGAATGGTATATTTACTCGCCGGTGGGGCAGCAAAATGCCACTGGGGTAACGTACTTAGCCAGGGGTTAAGTTGCCAAATTTTAAACGCTTTGCGCCAGGTCGCATCGATGAAAATCAGAGTTTTCTGTTTGGGCAAAGCGAACTGTTGTGAATGATTCTCTAAAGCCTTACTGCTGGACGATGGATAAATTAGTGCAAAATGATCAGGGTTTGCACTGCATTTTTTAATTAGTTCACTAAAACTGTGAGGGTGCTCGCCGCACAAAACAGTTACATCAGGCATGCACAGGGTAATTAATCGGGTCGTGTTTTTTGCATGCTTGGCCTCAACGGGGTGTTGCAAAATAATTATTTTTTGCCTGGCCTTAAAGGTGTGGACTGCATCACAGATACACACCCTTGCAGGGTAATGACACCCGGGACAATATCTTCTTGTTGATGCCATTGATGTTCCCCAGTGAACTAAAGCAAAGATAGTAACAACAGAACCCTTTGTTGTATTTTATTAAATCCCCCCACCTTTGAAAAATGGCATATTTAACTTTGAAGTGCATCACCG
>Ga0307489_10000062_pt1 | contig 52645 bp, 82 predicted proteins | sample SB12metaG_FD_202247 | JGI IMG/M metagenome (GOLD analysis project Ga0307489, IMG submission 202247) | Sea-ice brine microbial communities from Beaufort Sea near Barrow, Alaska, United States - SB 1.2 | ecosystem: Environmental > Aquatic > Marine > Coastal | place: USA: Alaska | collected... | reverse complement strand
ATTCCACGGTGAAAGCGCCCGGAACTACGCGCTTGAAACTGAAATATGGAAAGCTGCTTTCAAGTTTTGCTTTCAAATTCAACTTGAGCCGCTACATCGTGTACTTCCGCATCCCCTTCGCCGGCAGGGGCTTACACTCGTTCCCGTTTCAGCTCAAGTTGAGCTCCTCTGTCCACCGTATAACCCGAAGTAACTCATTAATGTGTCCTGGAGTTGCTCAAGTTGAGCTCTAACGTGAACGAGTGTAAGCCCCTGTTCGCCGGCCTCATCTCCTTCTTCGCCATCTACATAGGCATCGCCGAGAACAAGAGCCTGAGCCGCTTCGTGCGCTTCAACGGCATGCAGGTGGGGCGGTTGTGGATATCTAGGCGTCGCTCTGCTCCAGTCTGCTACGTGTCGATGGATGTATTATTACGCTCAGACTCCAGAGATGCGTGTGCTAGAAGCACGCAAAGGTGCGAGTCATGCGAGGAGCTGTCGCTCGTGGGAGCGTAAGCATAAGGAGCAGACAGGAGCGTAGCTCCTATCTACATACATGCTGTACTAGTGCTGCCGATATGCCACATTCCCTTTCCAGCTCGCTCCGATGCTCGGGACTCCCAGGTCATTCCGCTTTATACGGCCGGCTTGGACTCGGGTGATGGAGCCTCGCAGCAGCGTCACAGACTGGGCTTAGACTGGGCTTAGACCCGGTTTAGACTGCAAAGGGGGTTGATGTCCAACTTTTACTGGCGCATTACACCAATACCATCAACTGACAAAACATATATATATATATATATATATATATATATGGAGCTTGCGCCGTTATCGTCGCCAGACCAAACAATTGGTCTCTTCATGGACGCTTCAAATGGGCTCCCTCTGGGGGTCTAAATGGGGGGTTTTACTGTAGGGTTTTGATAGTTAGACTTGAAGTGTCAGACGGACAAATGTAAACAATATGTATGTGGGTGGCACCCTGGGCACGGGCAATTATGCTGGACGTGGCGCTATCGCTGCCCGGCCTGATCGAGATGGTGATATCGCCGGCAAACTTGCAGGCGGGGGGGGGGTCATTCGCCGCTCACAGGATTTAGGGTTTAGGGTTGCGGTGGGGGCTCACTCGCCGCTCACAGGGGCACTCACTGCCACTCACTCGTCGCTCACAGGGGCTCTCACTTGCCACTCACTTGGCTGTGACAGGGGCACTCACTTGCCACTCACTCGCCGCTCACAGGGCACTCACTTGCCACTCACTTGGCTCCCCAGGGGCACTCACTCGGCACTGACTCGTGACTCCCCCGGTGATCACCAAACATGGATGCATCAGTATGGTCAGCGGACCAATCAATGGCGATCACGTGCCACTCACCCCCCCTATAGTTTCACCGAGCAGAGGTTTGTAGATGTGGTGAGAGTGAACGGAAAGAGTCGCCCAAAACTTTGGACTAACTCCCCAGGTGAATTTACCAAACAGAGATGTATCAATACGGTCTGCGTACACACAGTTAGGTCCGACCAAGGGCCGGTAAAGTGACCCCAGAATGTACCAGTTAAGAGGGGTATATTTTGATTTCAGGGGGTTATCAGGAGGTTATTAGGGCGGTCGTCTCGTGAAAACGAAATCCCAATACCTAAACCCTAAACCCTAAAGTACTCTCACGGTTTGTTAACTGGTAAATTCTGGGGTCACTTTACCGACCTGCTCAGACGTAACACAATTTGGTGCTTGCGTTGGGGGCTCTGCTGGGAGGGGATCCTGTTCGAGTTCTACCGGCTGTGCTACAACTGCGTGTGGCTGTTTGTGATCGGCGCGTTTCTGATGGCGGCGGTGAGTTGCCTGACGGGCAGGGGCTTACACTCGTCCACGTTAGAGCTCAGCTTGAGCAACTCCAGGACACGTTCATGAGTTAAGCTGGGTCATACGGTGGACACAAGAGCTCAAGTTGAGCGGAAATGGGAACGAGTGTAAGCCCCTGCTGACGGGGCAAAAGTTCAAACTGCCGTTTATTGGCGAAGCTGCGGACATGCGCTTGTGAAGCTTGAAGCTGGAGACTGCGTTGCATTGCAATGTTGGAGGACATTTTTTCTTTAGGCCACAGTATTATGCGTTTAGGGTAGTTCTCACATTAGAACATCGATACGCCAGTTTGTAATCATCGGCGTGTGCGTGCGTGCGTGCGCGGTACGTGCCAATAGCTGGGCTGCATTTGGTGGAGTTGCATTGTTGAATAGGCCGATCCCGGTATATCCCTCGCCGAGCCCTGACGCTCTGCTCGCAACTCTGTATGGGCATTCAACCTGACGCCTGCTTTCCCGCGCGGAGAGCTGACGCCTTGCCCACCACTCTGTATGGGCATTTCACCCAGGCGATATACCGGAATCGGCCTATTGTCGAGGACCTGTACTTCTTGTAATGTAGAGCTATTATTACAAAAGGAGTTCCGTGGAATTTGATTCAGCACCTCTCTCTCGCCCCATCTGGCTATTATTCTAAGTTCATTGGAGACGGTCTTGCGAGTTGGATCGTCTGAGAAGCCGAGCTTCTAATACTAGTACTGAAGTACATGATGATCAACGGCGGCGTCGATGCTAACCAGTTGCAAAGAGGACACCAAAACAATGTGCCCGATCGAGGACACCAAAGGCATCGAATGCATATGTCTTCGCGTCCAAAAGCGGCGGCGTGTCGCTTCGCTTCCCGCCCCCGGTCAGAAATTCAGAGCTGCGACGACTCGCTGCCCGAGGGTGAGCCGCCGCCGCCGATCGCGATCTCGCTGGCCTCGGAGTCTGACCCCGCACCAGGGGCTTACACTCGTTCACTTTTCAGCTCAACATAAGCGCTTTCTATGGGATAGGGGGTGCGTTCAGGGGGGTTCGGGGGGTGTCGAAGGGGTGTTTAGAGGGTGATAGGCGGTGCATAGGGTGTATTTTGTGTAAGAAACGGCTCAAGTTGAGCTGAAAAGTGGACGAGTGTAGGCCCCTGCCCCGCACCCTCGCTGACGCGGCCCCGCTTAGCGTCCACCTCGACACCGGCGCGGGCGTCGCGGTTGGCCGCCGCGGAGGCGCGGTTGGTGGCCGCCGCGCGTGGCCGCTTCTGTCCGCCGCCCGCAGGGCTGTTGCAGGGCGCCGCGTCGCCGGAAGCCCCACCACCGCCGCCACCACCCAGGGGCTTACATTCGGCCACTTTGCAGCTCAACGTGAGCGCTTTTCATGGGATGAGGGGTGCGTTTAGGGGTTGTTAAAGAGGCTTTTCAATGTTCAGGGGGTGTTATCGTGTCAGAAACGGCTCAGGTTGAGCTGAGAAGTGGACGAGTGTAAGCCCCTGCCGCCGCCGCCGCTGCCGCCGTCCTCGTCCTCCGAGTCCGCCACAGCATCGTCATCGTCCGCATTGTAGGGTCCAGTTAATGAAGGGGCCATTCGATGCACGAAGCACGGCTATGTCACGGCAGGATACTCATACAAATAGTGTAATACTCATACAAGAAATCATTTATCCCGAAAAACAAAGCGTGCGAATCGATAAGAGAGAAAGTAGCTCTGCGCCGCTGACTGCGCCAGCAGACCGCAGTCATAGCAACAGGGTGTCATGTAACTCAATCATCAATGCTCGCCCCGTCACAGGGTTTCATGTAATTACTCAGTGATTCAATCCAGTAACTAATGCTCGCCAGGTCACTCAATACACGAGGGTTTACAAAGTAATTCATGACATGGCGAGCAATATGACAAAGTGCGCCAAACCGCTCAGACACTTAATGAAATTTAGTGCTAAGTCGTCCAAAGGGAGCGTTCTGATTGGACGGCTTAATACCACTTGGTGCTAAGATAAGTGGTTTGGCGCAGTTTGTCATACATAGTCGTCCATACCTCGTCACCCCCGGAGTCAGTGCCGCCGCTTAAGTCAACATCCACTACTGCCTCCTTTGCTTCCATCGCCGCCCCCTCCTCCGCCGCCGCCTCCTCCGCCTCCGATTCCGATTCCGCTTCCTCCTGTTCCGAAGCGCTGGAGTCGGACATGATCGCCCCCTTCGCCGCCTTGCGCTTGGCGGCGGCCGCCGGCCTGCAGGGGCTTACACTGGTCCACTTTCGGCTCAACTTGAGCCGTGTCTGTCACAAGAAAACACCCTGCACACCCTGCACACCCCCTAACACACCCTTAACATGGGCTACACAACCCCTAAGTGCAACCCCTATCCCATGCATAGCGCTTAAGTTGAGCTGAAAAGTGGACGAGTGTAAGCCCCTGCCGGCCTGGCCCGCCTCGCGCCCGCCCCCGCCCCCGCCCCCGCCCTTGCCGCTGCCGCGGCCCCTTTTTTGCCGCTCATGTTGTAGAGGCGCGAGTTGAATTTGAAAGCAGAATTTGAAAGCAGTATGTCACACTTTAATTTCAAGCGCTTAGTTCCAGGCGCTTTGAGCGTGCGTTTCATAGGGTCAACCTGCACCGCCCCACCGTGTCGAGACCGCCCTCGATGTAGCGGCGCACGTTGAGATTCGAAAGCAAACTCTGAAAGCGGTTCATCGGACTTTAGCTTCACTCGCCGAAACAAATGGCGGTCAACCTGGGGTCAACTCGGGGTCAACCTGGGGTCAACCTGGAGTCGACCTGGGGTCAACCTGGGATCAACCTGGGGTCAACTTGGGGTCAACATGGGGTCAACTTGGGGTCAACCGATGGTCCAAACGGGGTCGACCTGAGGTCAACACGGGGTCAACCTGGGTTCAACCTGGGGTCAACCCGGGGTCAACTTGGGGTCAACCGGTGGTCCAAACGGGGTCGACCTGAGGTCAACCCAGGGTCAACCTGGGTTCAACCTTGGGTCAACCCGGGGTCAACCTGAGGTCAACCTGGGGTCAACCTGGGATCAACCTGGGGTCAACCTGGGGTCAACCTGGGGTCAACCTGGGGTCAACCCGGGTCCAACCTGGGGTGAACCTGGGGTCAACCTGGGGTCAACCCGGGGTCAACCTGGGGTGAACCTGGGGTGAAACTGGGGTGAACCTGAGGTCAGGATGCACCGGCCTACCTCGCCCGGGGGCGGGGGGCGATAAGGTGTGGTGGGCTTGCGGTCGCGCTTGGCGTAGCGGCGCAAGTTGCAATTGAAACCAAAGTTAGAAAGCGGTTCATCATGATCCAGTGTCAAGCGCTAATGTCCAGGCTCTTTCGACGCGGTTGTTTTTATAGGGACAGCTTGCATCGCCTTACCTTGGCACGGCCGTCGCCGGCAGGCGCGGCGCCGGCATCCGCGGTCTTACGCTAGGGACCAATGGATAGTGCTCGCCACGTCATCAAACGCATTTCGATCCCTCGATTCCTGACTTAATCCCCGTCTCCGGCACTGATCAGTGCCTGAAGACCCTCATGTGATCCGTCGAGAGAGTGATTGATTGAGATTTGATTGGCCCGATTTTTTGCACGTTTCGCACCAATTCTGAACGTAATTGTGTATTGTCCCTGATTGGTCAATGGAGGGTCCCTCATTTCCACACGTCCATGATTGGTCGAGAGGCTATATTCAGAAGGAGCAGGCTGTAGTCAAACCGGAGATTGGATTGAAACGGCATCCTATGACGTGGCGAGCACTATACATCAGTCCCTATCTTACGCCGCCAGCCGCCTCCGGCCACGGTGTCGTTGTCGTCGTCGTCGTCGTCGTCGTCGTCGTCATCGTCATCGTCATCGTCATCGCTATCGTCATCGTCAGCTTCGGCGTCGGCCGCCGCCCAGGGGCTTACATTCGTCCCAAATTCAGCTCAACTTGAGCTCTTCTGTCCACCGTATAACCCGACTTAGCTCATGAATGTGTCCTGGAGTTGCTCGAGTTGAGCTCTAACGTGAACGAGTGTAAGCCCCTGCTCTTGCCGCCGTCGCCGCCGCCTCCGCTGCCTCACTCTTGGCGACCTGGCACACAACGCAGTGCCAGTCACCCTAGCGCTAGGGTCTTTGACTCGCTCCCGCTTCAGATGAACTCTCAAAGCGTCTCGACGTTGAGAAACGTGATGGCTTTCAGGGCATCAGGGACGAACGGCTTGAAGTCAAGCTAGAAGGTAAACGAGTGGCCAGGCCCAGGGGCTTACTCTCGTCCACTGATTAGCTCAACTTGAGCGCTTTGAATGGGATAGGGGTGTCCGTAGAGGTTGTGTAGCCCGTGTTAAGGGGGTTTTAGGGGGTGTTTAGAGTGTGTAGGGTGCTTTCTTGTGTCAGATACGTCTCAAGTTGAGCTGAGAAGTGGACGAGTGTTAGCCCCTGGGTCCAGGCTCTGCCTTGGGAATCCGCTTCATGCCCAGGCACTGGTAGTGTCCGCCGTTGGGGCAGCTGTCGCACAGCACGAAGCAATCCTCGCGGTCCGTCTTGCCGCACACCAGGGGCTTCCACTCGTCCACTTTTCAGCTCAACTTGAGCCGTTTCAGACACAAATACCACCCTTGGCACCCCCTGATACTACCTAATACCTCATAAACACCCCCTGAGCAACCCATAAATGCACCCCCTGTCCCACTCAAAGCGCTTACGTTGAGCCGCAGGGTGGACGACTGTAAGCCCCTGCCACACTCCAGGCACGCCACGTCTGTGACCGCGTCGCTCACACTCCTCGGCGGCGGCGGCAGCGGCGGGGGCTTCTTCCTCTCCCGTTTCTTGGCTGCGACTGGAGGTTTCTTAGCAGCGGAGGCAGGTGACTTTTTGGAGGAGGCGGGGGGATTGTCAGCGGAGGCGGGGCCGGCGCCCGTGGATGTCCTGGCCGCCGCGCCTGCCCTGGCCGCCGCCGCCGCCGCCCCCGCCGCCGCCGTCACCGGCGGCGCGCTCTTGGGAGTCTTGCCCGCGGTCCTGTCTTCGTCGCTGAGCCGGTCATCGTCGGCCGGGACGGGTGCCGCGCCGGCGCCGTCGCCGTCGCTCTCCTGCCCGCCGCTGCTCTCCGCCGCCTCGTCCTCCTCCTCCTCCTCCTCCGCCGCCTCGCTCTCACTTTCACTTGCTGCGCTCTCGACGTCATCTGACTCTGAGTCGCTCTTCCCCCGCCGCTTGCCCTTACCCCCACCCCCGCCCTTCCCTTTCGCGGCAGCGGCTGCGGGAGGTTTGCTTGCCGGTGCTGCTTTCCTGCCGTCACCCGCCGCCGCCTTCCAGGGGCTTACACTCGTTCACTATTCAGCTCAAATTGAGCCGTTGCTGACACACACTATACCCTTAAACAACCGCTAATACCCCCCGAAATCTCCTAAACACCCCCTACACAACCCCTAAATGCACCCCCTATCCCACAGAAAGCGCTTACGTTGAGCCGAAAAGTGGACGAGTGTAAGCCCCTGCCGCCTTCCCCTTCCCTGCACCGACAGGTGCTGGCCGCTCGGTGGACGCGTTGCTTGCCATGGTCGTCAGCGGCTTTCGCACCGCCGACAGCCTCGCCGCAGGGGCTTACACACATCCACCTTACGCCTCAACTTAAGCGCTTTCTCCGGGATAGGGGGTACATTTCGGGGTTGTCTAGGGGGTGTGTAGGATGTGTCAGGGGGAATTTGGGGGTGTCTAGGGTGTATTCTGGGGTTTATTTTGTGTCAGAAGCGGCTCAGGTTGAGCAGAAAAGTGGACGAGTGTAAGACCCTGCCCCGCCGCCGCCGGACCCGAGCCGCCTGAGCCCGCAAGCCCACCCACCACCGGCCGCACCGGTACCCCTGACACACCCGAGGGACGCGACATTCCCAAACCCGGAGGACGCGACAACCCCGGCCCCATTGTAGCCCCAGGGCGCGCCCCAAGCCCTGCCGCCCCGCCGCCGCCTAGCTTGTACCCCCCAGGTGTAGCGTCGCATGTTGACATTGAAGGCAAAAATTAAGCAAAAATGAAAGCAGTTTATCATATTTTTGTTTCAAGTGCTCAGATCCTGGCGCTTTCAACGTGGGATCCATTGGGTCAACCTGCACCGCCCTACCCAGGCGCCGCCGCCGCCGCCGGCATCGCCGCCGCGCCGCCGCCGCCCAGCTTATACCCACCAGGCGCCGCCGCCGCTCCCGGCATGGCCGCCGCCGCGCCGCGGGTGTGGTTCAGCGGCGCCGGTCCCGGGGCGGGGACCTTGGGATCCTCCACCACCACAGCACACCCCTCCACCCAGGGACTTACACTCGTTCACGTTAGAGCTCAACTTGAGCAACTCCAGGACACGTTCACGAGCTAAGTCGGCTTATACGGTGGATAGAAGAGCGCAAGTTGAGCTGAACTGGGAACGAGTGTAAGCCCCTGCCTCCACCTGCAGCGAGAAGATGAAGGACACGTCTTCCCCCGCCGCACGCCGCATGATGGGGTCCGGCAGCGTGTCCATGCGGTGGTGGTGGCCCCACGTCTCCAGGTCCGTCTCCTTGGCGTCCTCCTCCCAGGGACTTACACTCGTCCACTGTTCAGCTTAACTCGAGCGCTTTGTATGGGATAGGGGGTGCGCGGAGGGATTGTGTAGCCCGTATTCAGGGGTTATTACGGGGTGTTGAAGGGTGTGTAGGGTGTTTTCTTGTGTCACACACGGCTCAAGTTGAGCAGAGAAGTGGACGAGTGTAAGCCTCTGCCTCCTCCTGCTCCTCCCACGGCTGCGGCAGCTCCGAGCCGCCGCCGCTCTGCCCGCCGCCGTGCCCGACCTCCGAATCCGTCTGGTCGTGCCGCGGGCACCGCGCGCATCCGTCGTCAGGGCCGCCCAAATATTCCCCGCCACATCATGCAACGCAATTTGCACCCTCCTTTCTTATTTTGCATATAACAAAGTGCCTGAAGCTACGGTTTTTCGGGCCCTTGCTCAAAAAAATCAACTCAATTCCTTGAGCTAAACGACGCCACATCAATTCTACGGCGTGATATGGCGTTCTTTTACTCAAGAATCTTGAGTTGACTTTCTGGAGCAAGGGCCCGAATGTTTATACCTTCAGGCACTTTGTCATATTAAATGGCATCACATGACGTGGCAAGCATCATGAGGCAGGCCCCACCCTTCGTGCGTGTCTGACGAGGTATACTCGTCGAGTGTGAACAGGCGACGCAAGTCCTCCTTACTGTGCTCTGCCTGCTCCAGCGTGCCCTCCCCGTTCACCACATTCTGCAGACTCTCCTTGGACAGCTGGCGCTGGAACACCTTCTCCTCGACTTAGGGCCAGGCGTTACTTTTGAGGGTACATGCGGAACTTCTTTGGCATTTACCTGAGCGTCTATGGGCAAATTGATTGGCATTATGGGGCATAATTGGGCATACTTCGAGCATAATCGGCTGATGTTGGAGAATTAAGCACAGGGAATTTGGGCAAAAGCGAAAGCATATTCTGCCTGGGCCTACCTCGATGGACCCCGTGGCGAAGAAGCGGTACAGGTAGCACTTCTTCTTCTGGCCGTCGCGCCAGCAGCGCGCCGCCGCCTGTTTGTCGTTGGCGGGGTTCCAGTCCGGGTCGAAGAGCACCAGGCGGTTGCCGCCGATCAGGTTGATGCCGCACCCGCCCGCCAGGGGCTTACACTCGCTCACTTCAGAGCTCAACTTGAGGACCTTCGGGACACATCGCTCACGTCAGAGCTCAACTTGAGCACCTTCGGGCCACATCCACACGTCAATTCGGGTTATGAGCTTAAGTTGAGCGAAGAGGGGAAGTAAGCTTGGAAGTTGAGCGGAAATGGGAAGGAGTGTAAGCCCCTGCCGCCCGCCTTGCTGCTCAGCAGAAACACGAAGCAGTTCTCCGTCGGGTCGTTGAACTGCTTGACCAGCTTCTGCCGCTTGGTCATGCCCGTGGTGCCGTCCAGCCGCACCACCGGGTAGTTGTTCTGCCGGCACATTATCTGGATAAGGTCCAGGGTTTGCGTGAAGTTGGACACGATGACGATGCGGTCCTTGGTGTAGCGGCGCAAGTTGAATTTGATAGCAAACTGTGAACGCGGTCAATCACGAATCAGTTTCAACACGCTTAGTTCCAGGCGCTTTCAAGGTGGATTTGATAGGGTCAACCTGCACCGCCCTACCTTGGTCTCCGCGCGGAGGATCGTCAGCAGCCGCGCCAACACGGCGAACTTCCCCGATTGGAACTCCCAGCCGTCGGGCAGGCCCCCGTCGCCGCGCCCCCGCCCCCCCGCGCCGCGCGAGTCGTACATGCCCGGTTGTAGCGGCGCAAGTTGAATTTAAAAGCAACGTTTGAAAGCGTCTTATGAATTCAAGCGCTGTGTTCCAGGCACTTTCGACGTGGGTTTGATAGGGTCAACCTGCACCGCCCTGCCCGGCGTGAAAATATTCTCGCAGGTCTCGAAGCCGGCGGCGCCCCCCGCGCTGCCCGCGGCCAGGGGCTTCCACTCGTCCACTCTTCAGCACAACTTAAGCGCCTTCTCTGTGACAGGGGGTGCGGTTAGGGGTTGTTTCGGGGGTATTTAGGGGGTGGTAGGGGGTATTAGGGGTGTTTAGGGTGTGCTTTTGTGTCAGAAACCGCTCAAGTTGAGCTGAAGAGTGGACGAGTGTGAGCCCCTGCCCGCGGCGCCGCCGGACTTCTTAGCGCCCTGGATCATGTCGTAGATGAGCTTGGGGTGGTTGCACAGCTTCTTGAGAGCGTTGATGGCCGGCAGCACCATGGTACTCTTCCCGACGAGCACCGAGCGCGCGGCCTTGGACTCCAGGAAGTGTTTGTACAGCCTGGTCTGCAGGTCGCTGAGCCGGCAGATGACCACCTCCACCCAGGGGCTTACACTCGATTACTTCACAGCTCAACTTGAGGCCCTTCGGGACACATCGCTTCGGGACACATCGCTCACGTCGGAGCTCAACTTGAGCACCTTCGGGCCACATCCTCGGATTGATTTGGATTGTATGGGGGATAAAGTGAGCTCAAGTTGAGCGGCAAGGGGCAGAGTAAGCTCAAGTTGAGCGGAAATGGGAACGAGTGTAAGCCCCTGCCTCCACCACCTTGGGCGGCAGGTGCTTGGACAGGATGGCGTTGGTGCGCCGCAGCACGAACTTGTTGACCAGCTCGCTCAGCTCTGTGTTGCGCTCGTGCGCTAGCGCCAGCTGCTTCTCAGTCGCATCGGGCTCGCGGCCGTGCAGGATGGGCCCCTCGTTAGGGCCTGACAGACATTGCTTACCACGTCACAGGATGCCATTAAATTAAACTCAGTGTTGGATCTGGTATCGAATCGGAGCTGTTCGTCGCCAATCCAAATCCCCCAAAAAGTGTACCGGTACACTATGTGGGTAGGCCTCCTCTCGACCAATCACAGCACGGTGTGTAAGGGTGACTAGTTACCCTGACACTGGGTTTAAGAGACAAGGATTGAGGATTATAAATGCGTATCGATGACGAGGTAATCGATGTCTGCCAGGCCCTACCCCTCATAGTGCTTGTGGAACTCGTTGGAGGTGCCCAGCAGCCAGGGGCCTCCACTCGTCCACTTCTCAGCTCAACCTGAGCCGTTTTTGTCATCGAAAGTCCATGAAATCACACAGCTTATCCCAAAAAACTGTTCACGATAAGCCGAAATGTGTACGAGCGTAAGCCCCTGCCAGCAGCCCCGGGTTGCAGAAGTTGACCATGGCGTAGAACTCGTCCAGGTTGTTCTGCATGGGGGTGCCGGACAGCAGGGGCTTACTAACACTCGTCCGCTTTTCGGCTCAACGTAAGCGCTTTTTGTGGGCTACACGCGTCCACTTTTTGGCTTGATGTAGGCACTTTTGGTGGGATATTTGGTGAGTTTCATCGACAAAACGTCTCAGATTGAGCCGACGAATGGACGGTGGCTGTGGCATCAGTGACCAAAAGCGGCTCAATGTGAGCTGAGAAGTGGACGAGTGTAAGCCCCTGCCGGACAGCATGACGCGGCGTACGCACGGCACGGAGCCCAGCGCGCGGTTCGTCAGCGTGTCGCCGTTCTTCAGGCGGTGCGCCTCATCGCAGGGGCATTAACTCGTCCACTTCTCAGCTCAACGTCATCGCTTTGTGCGAGGTAAGGGGTGCATTTAGGGAATGCATTTGGGGAGGGTTCAGGTGGTGTTTAGGGGGGTGTTTAGGGGGTGTTCAGGTGGTGTTTAGGGGGTGTTTAGGGGGTGTTCAGGTGGTGTTTAGGGGGTGTTTAGGGGGTGTTCAGGGGATGTTAGTTGGTATTAGGGGGTGTTTAGGGTGTATTGTGTGTCAGAAACGGCTCAGGTTGAGCTGAGAGGTGGACGAGTGTAAGTCCCTGCCTCGTCGCACATGACCAGCCCCACCGACTCCGGCTTGTTGAACCGCTCGGCGTGGATGCGAAACGTCTCATAGCTGATGATCATGACCTGCGCGGTATAGGAAAGTAGGGAACGAGTATGAGGCAGGCAGGAGGATGCGTTGAGGTTGTTAATGTGCATTGGTACGCTATGAGCAAACAGTCAGGTTGAGGAGTCGAAGCGGGAACGAGTGGCCAGGCCTGAGAGGAGGATGTGGTATTTGTGTATGGGTGCACTGGTACACTATGAGCAAACAGTCGGGGACTGACCTGCGCGGTGTTGCGCTGCGACAGGAACAGGTTGACGGAGCTGATGACGTCGGAGCGGCTCGCCTCGCAGATGGGCAGCGTCTTCACCCGCCCCTTGATGTAGCGGCGCAAGTTGGAATTAAAGTAAAACTTGAAAGCAGTTTATCAAATTTCAGTTTCAGGCACTTAGTTCCAGGCGCTTTCAACGTGGGGTTGATAGGGTCAACATGCATCGCCATACCTTGAGCCACTTGTTGCACTCGTCATCCCAGTTGCTGACCAGGGAAGTGGGGCACACGATCAGCGCGCGCTTTATGGTGGGGGTGCCGTCGGTGCCCTGGTTGAGCAGCGTCCACAGCAGCGAGATGCCCTGCAGGCAGGGGCTTACACTCGTCCACTTTTGGGCTCAACGTAGGCACATTTTGTGGGATACGTCGGGTGACTGATTTCCCCCCAGTCTATTAAACAGGGGGACACGGGAGGTGTGACCAAAACGGCTTGGGTTGAGCTGAGCAGTGGACGAGTGTCAGCCCCTGCCTGCAGGGTCTTGCCCAGGCCCATGTCGTCGGCCAGGATGCAGCCGGTGCCGTTGAAGTCGCGCAGGCCCATCACGCACTCGAACATGAACTTGACGCCCTCGCGTCAGGGGCTTACACTCGTACCCTTTTCGGCTCCAACGTAAGCGCTGTCTGTGGGATAGGGGGTGAAGGTTGTTTGAGGAACGTTCATAAGGTGTGAGGGGGTATTAGGGGGTGTTTAGGGTGTGATTTGTGTCAGAAACGGCTCAGGTTGAGCTGAAAAGTGGATGAGTGTAAGCCCCTGCCTCACGCTGGTGCGGGCGCAGCCACTTGACCAGCATGTTGTCCACGGCGATGGGCTTGCCTTTGCCCTCCGCGCAGGGTCTTAAACTCTTTTACTTTTCAGCTCAACTTGAGCCGTTTCTAAAACCAAGTACACCCTACACACCCTTTATTACCCCCTGACACCTCCTAAACACCCCCTAAGCAACCCCTAAATGCACCCCCTATCGCACGGAAAGCGCTTACGTTGAGCCGGGAAGTGAACGAGTGTAAGCCCCCGCCTCCGCGTCCTCCCACAGCACCAGCGCCTCCACGCCCTCAGGCCAGGGCCTTGCACGTCGGTCGTTGCATCTCAAACAGCGGACGGCGACGCCAGCTGTAATCAGCCAGCTGTGTTAGTCCCTTTTCCAGCCTAAACTTTTCAGGTTTCAGAGATACAACACAGCTGTGGAGGCTGGAATTTACGGGGCTGGAGAGGGGACGCCACGTCAGGCCCCGCCTCGGGTAGCTCGGGTTCGGCGTCTGCCGGCTTTATGGGCAGCGGCATCCCCCCGAGTTGCAACGGCCTCGCGCCCAGCGATGGGGTGATGTTCCCTGTCTTGCCCCACGGGACGAAGACGCGGCGCGCGGCGAGGCGGCGCAGGAGCTCCGCGGACTGGCCGGTGGTGGCGCCCTGGAATCATGGGCTTACACTCGTCCACCTTCAGCTCAATTTGAGCCGTGTTTGACACACACAAAACACCCTACACGCCCTAAACACCCCCGTCACACCCCTTAACACGGGCTGCGCAATCCCTACGCACACCCCCTATCCCATACAAAGCGCCAAAGTTGAGCTGAGAAGCGAACGAGTGTAAGCCTCTGCCTGGAACGGGCTGGTGAACGGCCGCGCGAGCACCGCGGCGACGTCCGTGCACGCCAGGCCCTGGACCATCGGCTTGCGCGACACCGTCAAGGAGCCGGAAAGCATCGCTTCCACTTTGTAAGGCCTGGCAAGACGTTGCCCGCCACGTCATGGACACACATTTTGAACCCTCGTCACTTGAGTAAGATAGAACCCTACAATGTGGCGAGGAACACATGCCAGGCACGAGAACGAGGCGCATGGAGCCCGAGGGGTGTAAGGGCGGCGAAGGCACGGTGAGCATGGCGAGCAACGGCTGCCATGCCCTACCACGTTGCGTGCCTTGACCTCCGCCTGAGACAGCACCTTCGGCTCCTCCTCCTCGTCGTCGTCGTCGCCCGCCGCGCCCTCCTCATCGTCCGCGTTGAATTCGGATGCCGAGGAGTTGCCGCCATCGTCGTCGCTCTCCGCCGCGAACTCCCCGTCGGAGTCCGACCCCATCGGGGCTACTGCCCCTGCCCCGGTGGCAAAGAAACCAACCCGACGACGAGGGGGTCGGAGGAGTGCGTGGTATTGTGGGCGGGCGATTCGATTGGAAGGCACCCCTTGTTGGCACCCCTCTTGGGTGTGTTCAAATTCAGACCACCGCGCAGCACAAGACCGAGGCACACCCGCGAAAGGTTAACGTCGGGCGACGACTGGGCGACCCACCGCGCGTGAAATGTTCCGCCGACAGCCAGGAGCTGCTCGATGATGCTTGGTGCGGCTTGGTTGCGGGGTGAGCTTCATATTCAAACTCACGAATTTGACATGCGCAGATCCTGTGGGGGGTCGAGACGATGCCACGTTCGCGTTCCACAACAACGTGGCAGCACGCGGTTCCAAGGCGGCACACACCGAGTTGCGTGCCGCCACCACCCGGCACCAGCGGAGGCAGGCATGCATCCGCAAGCCGCGTGCGGCGGCGGCGGCGGCGGCGGCGGAGGCGGCGGCGGCGCGGCGCGTGCGGGCGGCGGCCCAAGCGATGTTTCGGCTGGGACCCGAGGGGATGGGGAGGGGGAGGAGGAGGAGAATGGAGGCGCGGCAGCAGTGGGCGCAGGTAGCCAAAGCGATGGGGCCGAGGTGGCTTCGGGGCTGGGTGCTCCTCCCCCCGACACTGACGACGCCGCCCCCATTGAGCTGCTCGGCCCGCTCCTGGAGGAGTGGCCCGTCCTCCTGGGACTGGTGCTCGCGAAGCTGGACCCCGCCGACTTCGCCCTATTCGCGCGGGTGGGGAAGCTGTGGCTGGCGGCAGGGGCTTACACTCGTCCACTTTCCAGCTCAACGTAAGCGCTTTCTGTGGGACAAGGGTGCATTTAGGGGTTATTTCAGGGATGGTTATGGGGTGTTTAGAGGGTATCAGGGGGTGGTTAGGGTGTATTTTTTGTCAGAAACGGCTCAAGTTGAGCTGAATAGTAGACGAGTGTAAGCCCCTGGCTGGCGGCGGTGGTGTCCGCCAACAATTTGTTCCTGTCGCGCGCGGAGAACGGGGGGGGGGTATCGCTCAAGCTCAAGAACTTCGTTGGGAGGGTAAAGTGGTTGGCCTGGGCGAAGGCGAACGGGTGCCCGTGGAATGAGGAGACCTGTGCATACGCCGCTCAGGGCGGGCAGCTGGAGGTGTTGCAGTGGGCGCGGGAGCGCGGCTGTGAATGGGATCGCAGGACGTTCGCGTGCGCAGCTATGGGCGGGCACCTGGAAGTTCTGCAGTGGGCGCGGGAGCACGACTGCCCGCGTGATGGTTTCACATGTCGGTACGCTGCAGAGAACGGACATCTGGAGGTGTTGCAATGGGCGCGGCAGCATGACTTTCCGTGGAATGAGGCGGTGTGTGCAGGCGCCGCTGCGGGCGGGCACCTGCAGGTGTTGCAGTGGGCGCGGGAGAACGGGTGCGCGTGGGATGTACATACGTGTGCACAGGCCGCTATGGGCGGGCACCTTGAGGTTTTGCGGTGGGCGCGGGAGCACGACTGCCGGTGGAGTGTGATGACCTGTCACAACGCCTCTCAGGGCGGGCATCTGGAGGTGTTGCAGTGGGCGCGGGAGAACGGCTGTCCTTGGGATGAGGTGACGTGTGTTAGGGCCGCTCAGTTCGGGCGCCTTGTGGTGTTGCGGTGGGCGCGGGCGCACGGCTGCGAGTGGACTGCCAGCTATTGTGCCAGACTCGCCGAAAGAGCGGGGCACGCGGAGGTGGCGTGGTGGGTGAGGGCTCAAGACCCGTAAAACCCATTTCAGGTGAAGAAGCCATGGTAGCTGCCGCCGAGGGCCCAGCTCTGAAGCAAACCAATGTACAAATCAGCTACCATCATAGTCAGATATTATAGTGCGCTGAGCGCCTCGGGGCTCGGTTTGACACATGTGAAAATGTAAATTACAATAAATAGATGAAAAGTTACCTCTGCTGATCTACTAGGTATCTAGGGCAGCTCTGTGCAAATGTAGCTGTGCAGTCAGATTGTTATATACATTGTTCGTCGCCGCCGTCAATCACCGCTCACTGCGACCACGGGAAGCGGTCGTCCACAGGCTGGTGCTGCTGCCGCAGCGGGGGCGGGGGGGACTGGTATTGCTGGGAGTAGGAGTCGTTGCGACCGTTGCGGCTGTTGGAGTTCGTCAGCCTGGGGCCCGCCGCGGCGGGGCTGCTGAACGGGTTGTTGGCGGGTTGGCCGTGCTCCAGGGCCTCTGATGGAACCATTTTCAGCTCATTTCCAGCTCATTTTCAGCTCATTATGCCAATTCCCTTTCAGATCATTTCCAGCTCATTTCAGCTTAATCGAAGTATGTTGAAGGTGTAAGATTGAGTGTGTGTAGTGGTTGTAGTGGTTGGTGATGTCGTATGGTCGTATGGTTGTGCGCTTCTATTGGCTGTTGTGGCTGGAAGTTGAACTGAAAAGGGAACGAGTTGCCAGGCCAGGGATGAGGATGCGGCGAGTGTGTACGGGTATACCGGTACATCGCGAGCGAACAGTCAGGTTGAGCTGAACAGGGGACGAGCGTGAGGCCCCTGCCGTAAACGGGGGGGTCGAACGGATCGTTGGCCGAGCCCATGAATATGTCCTCGGTGCCGGGCGGGTGGCGCGGCATTGGCGGCAGATGCGGCGGCGGCTGCGGCGGTGACATGGCCGGCGCCTGGCCGCTGTAGTAGCCTGCGTTGGCCGCGGCGTTAGCGGCGGCGTTGGCGGCGGCCTGGCGGCTGCCCGCGTCCAGGGACTTACACTCGCCCCCTTGTCAGCTCAATTTGAGCGCTTTATATGGGATAGGGGGTGCGCGCAGGGGGTATTAGGCGGTGTTTAGGGTGTGCAGGGTGTTTTTTTGTGACAGACACGGCTCAAGTTGAGCCGAAAAGTGAATGAGTGTAAGTTCCTGCCCGCGTCCTGCTGCTCCGCCATGGGGTTCCGCTCCCAGGTGTTGGGGTTGTTGGGGTTGGAGCTGGGGCGCCCGGACGTGTTGTACGTGGCCGCGGCGTCGGGGCCGGTGCTGTACCCAGTGCCCTGGCGGCCGCGGTGCTGTGCGTTGTGCGGGCTGACGGAGGCGGACCCGCGCCGCGCGTCCATGTCGAACCCCTCGGGGTACCCGCCGCCGCCGCCGCCGCCGCCGCCGCCCCGGCCGTACCCGCCGTCGCCGTAGCCACCGTCGCTGTAGCCGATGTCATTGAAATCATCCTGTTTGCCGTAGCCGCGGCCGCCGGAGTTGGCCCTCATCCGGCTGCCCCGATTGTTGTTGGGCACAGTCTTGCGCCGCACCGCATCCGCCAACCCGCCGCCGCCGCCGAGCGACGCCGCCTCGGCGTCCACACCCGCCAGGCGGTACAGGGTCTCGCGGCGCATGGGCCGGCCGGTGGCCAGCTCGGCCTCCGCCGACTCCAGCAGGTACTCCCGCTCGAGCGCCAGCGCCAGGAGGCGCCGCTGCCGCCGCCGATACATCCCTGCACCCAGGGACAGGTGAATGACGCTCGCCCCGTCACAAGGTGGCACTAAACCAATTCACGAGGGTGTAACCAATAGACGAGGGTGTGAAACAAGTTTGAAGACGTATCGAGTATAACATCAGACGCATGATGCCTGCCGCATCACAGAGTGGCATCGCATCCAATAGACGAGGGTTTAAACCGCGTTTCTTCTTTGATGAGGTGTCGAGCAACACTACACAGATCGGCCCTCTGTACCAGCTTATGACTAACACCTGCGATATTTCCCCTCCTAGCGAGGCGATTCGCACGTGATTTATGAAGATTTTCGAAATTGCAAACGTTCGAAATTCACGAGGGAATGGTTTCCCAGTGATCAAACACGTGATGACACGTGTTAATCCTGAAATCAAAAGTGAAGGCGTGAAATTTTCACGCCTTTCTAGTTATGAGCTGGTACAGAGGGCCGATCTGACTGTGTAGCATGCATCCCGCCCCACCTGCCGCGAAGCCGAAGAACATGGCGCAGCACCCGAGATGTAGCGGCGCAAGATGAGTTTCAAAGCAGAAGTTGAAAGCAGTACATCACACTTAAGTTTCAAGCGCTTAGTTCCAGCTTCCAGGCGGTTTCAACTTGGGTTTCATAGGGTCAACCTGCACCGCCCTACCGAGCAGCATGAAGAAGGCCAGCGCCGCCGTCTTTCAGGGGCCTGCACTCGTCCACGTTTCAACTCATCGTAAGCGCTTTCTGTGCCATAGGGAGTTGCTGAGGGGTTGTTTAGGGGGTGTTCAGGAGCTGACAGGGGGTAGTAGGGGGTGTTTAGGGTGTATTTTGTGTCGGAAACGGCTCAGGTTGAGCTGAGAAGTGGACGAGTGTAACCCCCTGCCGTCTTACCGCCGAACTTGCCCTCCGCGGCGGCCGTCACCGCGCGCCCCACCAACAGGGGCTTACACTCGTCCACTTTTCAGCTCAACCTGAGCCGTTTCTGACACAAAATTCACAAAATACACCCTAAACACCCCATGATACCCCCTGACATCCCCTACACAACCCCTAACACCCCCCAAAATAACCCCTCAATGCACCCCCTATCTATCAGAAAGCGCTTACGTTGAGCCGAAAAGTGGACGAGTGTAAGCCCCTGCCCACCAGCGAGTTGTCATCGGCGGTGCTGTTAGCCGAACGCGACATTGTGACCTCAATGACCTTGCGGCACACTGTTAGATCCTCGCTGGATACGAATCCGAACGGACACGCTGTGCAAATGGATGATCCGGGTGAACTAGCGGCCGTGCCGTTTGAGCAGGCTTCGCACGTTGCGACCATGGCGAGGCCGAAGAGCAGGGGCTTACACTCGTCCACTCTCCAGCTCAACTTATGCGCCTTCTGTGTGACAGGGCGTGCAATGAGGGGTTGTTTCGGGGGTGTTTAGGGGGTGGTAGGGGGTATTAGAGGTGTTTAGGGTGTGCTTTTGTGTCAGAAACGGCTCAGGTTGAGCTGAATCGTGGACGCGTGTAAGCCCCTGCCGAACAGGGTGGACCGCGTGCGGGTGCCCGGGGGACACGGGACTTCTGCCCGCGCCCCGTTCATTGTTCCGGGGTCAACGAAGTCGGAGCCTATGTAACCGGGCGATAGCGCGGTACACGTCGCGCTGCCGTTGACCGCGGCGTAGGTGTCGCCTGCGCACATCTGGCAGCCCTCGGAGCTCACCTCGGTGTAAGGTATCACGCACACTATATCGTACTTCCAGATGACCAAATCATTGCTCTCGATGTACGAGTGCGCTCTTTGAATGATGTTCCGAGTCAGGTACGCACCCTAGTTGTTCCGGAAGTTCCGGGGTCTGTACGAGGCGAGTTTCGGCGATTTTGGGCAGTTTTGTTCAATTTTGTGCGATTCTAGCGCAGGTACGCTCCGCAAACACACCTAGTTTCCAGGTTCTTGGTTGGTACGGAACATTATTTGAAGAGTGCACTCGTATGGCAAGTGATTGAAACGATTGCGAAGTGCCCCCCACCTCGGCAGGGCTCCAGCCCGGGGGGCAGGGCACGCACAGCAGGCCGCCGCCGCTGATGGCGGAGGCGGCGTGCCCCGCGCTGCAGCGGCACGTCACGCTGCTGGCGTCGCTCTCCGCGCCGTCGGGGCACGCCGAACATGTGGACTTGCCCTCGTAGCAGGGACCAGTATACTTTTCGCCCCTAAACTAGCCTACTAAGCACTAGCCCTTAAACTAGCTTAAACTTGCTTAGTTTAAACCCCCCTATTTGACTAACCCACTGTAGGTCCCAATACTAACCCACTAACCCACTAACCACTAGCCCCTAAACTAGCTTATACTAGCTTAGTTTAACCCCCCCCATCGCCAGCACTAGCTTAGTTCGACAAGCATAGGGACCAGTGGATAATATGGCGGTTGCATTGAATTCGTGACACTGGACTGATGTGAACCCTCCACCTCTGCTCACAATAACGCAGGTGCATGTAACCGCCTTAGCAGGAATGGGATTTTACACAGTAAACAACTGGGGTGTACATATCAATGATGACGTGGCGATCAACAGTTTTCAGCATAGCCCACCTCGTAGGGCTGGTACTTGTTGGCCGGACATTGTAGGCATTGCAACAAGCCCCGTGTGGGGGCGTGGCTTCCCGGCGCGCATTGCACCGCCTCCGTCGCGCCCACCGCCGCGGCGAAGTGACCCACGGGTGCAAACTCGCAGCGCACCGCGCCGCCCCCGGGGCCCGCAAAGTATCCCGCCTCACACGGGGTGCACGTCCCCTGAGCGCGGTCGCCGCGAGTGGATGTCCCGGGCGGGCACGCCTCACACACGCTCGAGTTAGTTGCGCCGGACACAGCACTGGCCGTCCCCGAAGGGCAGTCACGGCAAAGGGTTTGGCCCGTGGCGTTCTGATATGTGCCGGCAGCGCAAACGCTGCACGCCGTCCCGTAGGGGCAGGTGTTAATTGCTATCGCCAAGTCATTAGGATGACATTATAATTCAATAAAGGAAGACGGATGCCAGGGCGAAGCCTGATGCCTGCTCACACACGCGGTACGCGGTAGCCTGGTGCCTCCTGGCATCTGCGGAAACACCTCCTTCTCTCTCTACGCCCACCTCAATAAATTAGGGTATTAATCTGGTAAATGATGCTGGGAGCACAGTTGCTCAACCCTGCCGTCGTTTGGGCGAATTCGGCGAAGGTGCCCAGGCTGCAGGCCTCGCACGTCGCCGACCCCGCGGGAGCGGCGCTGCCCGGCGCGCACTCCGGGCATGAGCTCCCGCCGTGGTTCGGTTGGTGGAAGCCGGCCAGGCAGCCAACGCACGTCTGTGAGGCGTACCCGGCCGCCATGGTACCTGGGCTGCATTGCGGACACGCTGCGGCGCCGCTCGCATTGGACGCTGTGCCGGGCGAGCACTCTGCACACGCCGTGCCGCCGTCGGTCGGAGCGAAGTGACCCGCCTCACAGGCGGAGCAGACCGCCGCCCCCTCGGTAGCCGCCACGGACCCGGCGGTGCACGCCTCGCACTCGAAGCGTCCGTCGTCCGCCCCCGAGCTGCCGGCCGCGCACGTGCAGGCAGCGGACGCATAGGCGTCCTCCGTGCCCGGCATCGGGCAATCGAATCCGGAGGTTCCCGCCGCCGCCGTGAGGTCCACCACCTCCTTGGCTGCCTCGGCTCCAGCGCTGGCCAAGGCGTGAGCGGCGGCCTCGACGAGCTGCGAGGGGAGCACCGGGATGAGGCCGCAGCGCAGGGCCTAGTCACTGGTTCCCTTTTCAGCTGAGGCTTCCGAGCGAGCGAGAGAGGATGTAGAGACGCTTCCGCGTGTAGAAGGAGGCACCAGGCCTTCGCCCCGGCCCCCGTGAGGCTTCCGCGTGCATGACGAGGCACTGGCCTTCCGCCCTGGCCCCCGATAACACGGCTAGGTACACTAGGTAGAAACCCTAAACCCTAAACCCTAAACCCAAGGTACACAAGCAGGGGCAGCGGGAACCCGTGTAAGACCCTGCCAGAGAAGCCGTTATACGCCAGCTGCAGAGCGGCGAGCGAGGTGTGGGTCAGCACGGGCGACGCCGTGGTGTTGGTGGCCAGCAGCATTCGGCGGCTGACCGCGGTAACCACGTCCGCCGGGATGCTGCCGGTCAGGCTGTTGCCGCGTAGGTCCAGCCGCTCGAGGCTCGACAAGGCCTCGAGTAAGGGGCACACGATGACATCGAAAGCAAGACTTGAAAGTGATTCATCATATGAAGGATTCAAAGAGCTGTAACCCTGCACTTTCAACACTGCTTTCAACTTGCACCACCCCACCTCGAACAGACGCGGGGGCAGCTGACCTGTGAGGCCCGCGTTTGCGGCAGACAGCTCCTTCAGGCAGGGCCGAAAATATAGCGCAAGGCACGTCACGTGATGTCATGTAAGTCAAGAACAGGCTAGCGTCCGGGCGCTCTGCGCTGCTGAAACTCTTTGAGGTTTGCCCACGTCTCGGCCCGCTTCGCTGTTGTGGGTGACTGCATGCAATTCATCCGTACCGCTAGCGCCGTGCAAAGCTACACCTTGCTCCAGACATTTGCAGGGTTCAACACGTGATTGATGTCATGGCGTGCAGCGACTACTTGGCCTCTACCTTGAGTGCTCCCAGGCTCGCCTCGGGGGTGCCCAGCGCCTCCGGAAACGCCCCAAAGCTCCCGATGCCGGTGATGTTCAGCACACGGATCTTGGTCAAGTTCCCGATGGCAGTGGCGGTCAACGGTCCGGTGATGCCCGCGCTGTAAGGCCCGGCAGATATAGCTCGCCATATCATAGGATGCCGTTTAATTCAGGAAGCGATGATTCAAATGCGTGTCCGTGACGACGCAGGCAATGATCCTGGAAAATATCGCTCGCCGCGTCACAGAATGACATTTGAATCGACCCTATAGACAATGGTTCAAGTGTGTGTCGGTGACGTGGCGGGCAATATATGCCAGTCCCTACCGCATTGCCGCCTAGCGCCAACACGGTCAGCTCGATCAGCTGATGGTCATCGCCCAGCCACGTGCTCAGCGGACCGCTCAGGCTGTTCTCGCTCAGCCGCAGGGTCTCGAGTCCCGGTAGCTGACCGAGCCAGGCGGGAATGGATCCCGCCAGCCAAGGCCTTACACTCGTTCCCTTTCATGTTCGCCGTAAGTATCGTGGAGGCGGTATACTTGGGATAAATGAGTGAACACAATAACAATATCACAGCTGTGGTACCTTCAGTTGAGCTGAGAAGAGGGCGGAGGTTTGTAAGGCCCTGCCGCCAGCAGGTTGCGGGACAGGTCCAATACCGTCAGCGCCGTCATGTTTTGGACCACGGTTGGAATCGCGGTCAGGCGGTTTCCGGCGAGATAAACCCCGGTCAGCACGATGGTGGACGACGCCGGCGGGCTCTCGACTCCCGTCAGTTGGTTATCGGCCACGAGAAGCTGGAGTAAGTTCGGAAGGGTCAGCAGGGAAGCAGGGACCACACCGGTGAGCTCGTTCCCCTCCATTACCAATGAGAACAACGACTGTAAACCTCCAGCTGCGACCTCTGGAATCGAACCCTCCAGGCTGTTGTATGACAGATCGAGACTGTTGAGACCTGTCAGCGAGAATAGCGAGGTTGGCACAGTGCCAGTAAGCCCCATACCGGCAAGGGAAAATGTTTTGAGTTTTGTAAGCTTTGCCATTGCCGTTTCTGAAGGCAGTGTGGGCGCTGTTCCCCCCGCCGCGCCACTGGTCCGTCCCAGGTCTTCAGGTGCTGCTCCAAGGTACAGAGATTTGAGCTCCTCGCAGTCGCCGATGGACTCCGGGACAGCTCCTGTCAAGAGGTTACCGCGGAGGTCAAGAGTCGTGCTCCTGATGCCGCACAGCGTTGCGGGCAGATCACCGGCCAATTCATTGCCCGCCAGGTTCACGCTGTTGAGGTTTCCATTGCCGAGCCACGAACCCAACCCTGACGACAGCTGGTTGTTGGAAGCATCGAGAGTCTTCATTTGCACTAGGCATGCCAAGTCGGGTATGGCTCCTGCCAACGCGTTGCCCTGAAGTGCAAGATCCACCATGGACGATGTGCCACACAAGTCTGGAATGCTTCCGTCGAGAAGGTTATCGGCCAGTGAAAGCACCTTCAAGCTACCCAGAGACGCGAGCGCCGGGATAGAGCCCGCAAGATAGTTGCTCGAGAGGTCGAGTGTCGCTAGGGTCGGGCCATTGGTCGACATGAGAGGGATCGATCCGTTCAGCAGGTTATGAGACAGGTCCACGTCTTTGAGCCAAAAGTACAGGTTGGTGAACAGATCAGCCGGGAGTGTTCCGGACAACTGATTCCATGATACGTCGAGCACCTTAAGATCCGTAAGACTGGTGATAGACGCCGGCAGCTGGCCTGTCAAAAGGTTGTTGCCCAGCTTCATCGTCTCGAGTTGGACCGCTGCGCCGATATCTGTGGGAATGGTACCCGTGAGGCCGCAGTGTTCAGCCTCAAGGTGCAACAGTGAATTCAACCCTCCACTGCTGACGAACCACGCCGTTGGTATCGTGCCTCCTAGCGCAGGGTTTCTGGACAGCCGAAGCGTCTGTAAGTTCACCAGGCTCGCCCACGTGTCATTTAGCTGCCCCGTAAGCTGGTTGTTGCTCACATCGAGCTCTGTGAGAAGTATCAGGCACGCGAGCGATGAAGCCGGCGGGCCGGTCAGCGCGTTATTGTTGAGCCTGAGCACTGTGAGTTTCCCGGCTGACGCAGAAAAAGAACCGTAGTCGCACAGCTGGGGCATCTCACCAATGAGACTGTTCTCAGCAAGACTGATCTCCCTCAGCTTCTCCAGCCCAATCAACCTCTTAAAGAAGTCCGCAATATCTGCCCCGCCACTCGGCCTCAATACCACGTCCATCCGAAGCACTGTCAGCTCATGCATGTCGCTGAATTCCTTGGGGAACCCTTTAGGGCACGAGAGATACAGCCCCTGCGCGACGCTGATCAACGTGACCCTGCCGTCGGCTTCACACGCGAGCTCGGACCCGCTGGAGGTACATATCGCGTCCCAGTCGCTGCGCGTCCCCGAGAACCCCGGCACATCGCCCCAGACAATCCAGGGTGGCCAATTGTACGGCCCGCCGCAGTCGCGATACAGTGCCTGCAATGCGCGCACGTCCCGCTCCCAGCCCTGCATGGTGGCGTTATTATCGCAGTAGTCCGCAGCGCGCGCTCCGCCGCACACCGCAGGTACCCACTCCGACGCCCCGACCGGCGCGGCGAGGCTGGTCAGCACCACCACCATCAGCGCCGCCGCTGCCGAATAGAAGACGCCCTCGGGCGCCCGGCGAGTCCATTGCGACGACCGCCATTCGCCAGGGCCTGGCAGACATTGCTCACCTTCGTCGCGTCATAGGATGCCATTCAACTCAGGAAACGCGGGTTCGAAACGGGTGTCGGAAGTCGACGACGTGTTTAGGCGACATCTGCCAGGCCCTACCCGCCACCTCGCCGCTGCCGGCAGTGTGTTGCCGCCGCCGCCGCGACTCGGGCGAGCATGCTGCCGCGATGTTGCTGCGGCTGCCTTTGGAGCTCGTCCTCGTGCCAGCTGTAAATGCGAACGAGGGTGTGGTGGCGGAGGAGGAGGTGGAGGCGGGGTCGCTCGCGTTTCCCGCGGCCAGCGCCAGGTCGGCGGCGGAGGCGGCGGCGGCACGGCGCGTCGTCTTCACGCGCCCAGTGCGGCGTGTGGTATGGTCACCGCGTCGTACGTCCACGCCGTTTCACTCCTTCTCCCAACCGGCGCTTTTTTGACGTCAATGGTCGCGATTTCGTTGCCAGCTGGACTCTGGCATTATGTGAGCAAATCCGTACAATATGTTGCGCTTGACCCCCCACAGGATCTGCGCAAATCAATAACATGCCACGCCCACCGACCGACTCGCGAAAGTCCGACCGGGTCGCGATCCTTGAATGAATAGACCCTCGATTTTGAGGACATTTTTTGAAAATATCAGCGACAGGAGACGCCGATTGTGCTCCCCCCCGTGCGTTCGCCGCTGAGGAGCTCAAGCGTCATGCTCGCCAATGTGACAAGGAGGCTGGAGGGGAAGAGCACACGGTCACTCACGGCGGAAACGACGCAAGGCGCGGCGCTATACGACCACAGCTCCTGCGCTGGGCGGCCACGCGGGACGCGAAGGACCCCGCCTGCTCCCCTCCTCCACCTCCACCTCATTTACATTCTTCAGACGAGCTCCTCAGCTCCACCAAGGGAGCATCAGCAACGACAACATGTTTGAACGAGTTGCGGCGGCGGCGGAAACGCACTGCCGGCAGCAGCGAGGCGGCGGGTAGGGCCTGGCAGATATTGCCTAGATACGTCATCGACCCCCGACACGCGTTTTGAACCCGCGTTTCCTGAGTTGAATGGCATCCCATGACGCGGCGAAGGTGAGCAATGTCTGCCAGGCCCTGGCGAATGGCGGTCGTCGCAATGGACTCGCCGGGCGCCCGAGGGCGTCTTCTGTTCGGCGGCGGCAGCGCTAATGGTGGTGGTGCTGGCGAGCCTGGCCGCGCCGGCGCAGGCGTGGGTACCTGCGGTGTGCGGCGGCGACCGCGCTGCGACCTACTGCGATGACGGGGGGGCCGCCATGGAGGGCTGGGAGAAGGACGTGCGCGCATTGCAGGCGCTGCACCGCGACTGCGGCATGGGGCTCCCGTGGGGTTACACCCCGGAGGCTGTGCCCTGGCAACCGGTGCCGCTCTTCTCGGGGTCGCGCAGCGACTGGGACGATACATGTACCACGGGCGGGGACGAGCTCGCGTGTGATGCCGATGGCAGGGTCACACTGATCAACATCAAGCCGGACATGATGGCGCTATACCAGCTCAATTGCCCCCTTGGCCTCCCCGCTGAATTCAACGACATGGTCGAGTTGTCCGTGCTGCGCATGGACGTGGTGCTGAGAACGAGTGGCGGGGCAAATATCTCGCACTTCTTCCAGCCATTGCTCTCGCTGACCAAACTTAGGGAGATCAGTCTTGCGAACAACGATCTCACGGGTGAGATGCCTCAGCTGTGTGACTTCGACTCTTTCTCTGCGTCAGCCGGGAAACTCTCAGTGCTCAGGCTGAACAATAATGCGCTGACAGGCCCGCCGGCTTCATCGCTCGCGTGCCTGACAGTGCTCACAGAGCTCGATGTGAGCAACAATCAGCTTGTGGGTCAGTTGCCTGACACATGGGCGAGCCTAGTGCAGCTACAGACACTTCGGCTGTTCACAAACTATAACCTCGGGGGCACGATACCGGCGGCGTGGTTCGTCAGCAGTGGCGGTATGGGATCACTGTTGCACCTTGAGGCAGAATACTGCAGCCTGTCGGGTACCATTCCCACAGATATCGGCGCAGCGGACTCACTTGAGACGATGAAGCTGGGCAACAACCTCCTGACTGGCCCGCTGCCGGCATCTATCACCAGTCTGACGGATCTCAAGACTCTGGACGTGGAACATAATCAGTTGTCCGGAGCACTCCCGGCTATCCTGTTCGCCAACGTGTATTTTAAGCTCACAGACGTGGACATGTCTAACAACCAGCTCAACGGCTCGATCCCTTCAATGTCAACCAATGGGCCGGCCCTAGTGAGACTGGACCTCTCGAGCAACCAACTCTCGGGCTCTGTCCCGGCGCTCGCGTCTCTGTCAAACTTGGTACAGCTTTCACTGGCCGATAACCTTCTCGACGGGGTCATTACAGATTTGTGTGGAACATCATCATCCATGGAAGATCTTCAACTTCAGGGCAACGCGTTGGACGGAGCCATACCCGACTTGTCATGCCTAGGTCAAATGGAGACTCTTGACGCTTCCAACAACAAGCTGTCGTCAGGGTTGGGATCGTGGCTCAGCAATGCAAACCTCGAAAGTGTGAACCTGGCAGGCAATGATCTGACCGGTGATCTGCCCGCAACGATATGCGGTGTCAGGACTAAGACTCTCGACCTCCGCGGCAACCTCCTGACAGGAGCTGTCCCAGAGTCCATCGGCGACTGCACGCAGCTCAAATCTTTGTACCTTGGAGCAGCCGCTCAACACCTGGGACGGACCAGTGGCGTGGCATCGGGGACAACGCCCACACTGCCTTCAGCGACGGCAATGGCAAAGCTTACAGACCTCACCACCCTGTCCCTCGCCGGTTTGGGGCTGACAGGCACGGTGCCCACCACGATCTTCTCGCTGCCGATCCTCTCCGTTCTTGATCTATCACACAACAGCTTGACAGGTTCGATTCCAGAGGTAACAGCAGAAAAAATGATCTCATTGACACTCGAGGGCAACGCGCTGACCGGTTCGGTCCCAGCATCCCTGCTGACCCTTCCGATGATATTCGTGTTGTTGCTGGCCGACAATCAGCTGACGGGTATCGAGAGCCCAACGGCGTCCTCCACCATCGCGCTGACCGGGATTTACCTCGCTGGAAACCGCCTGACCGCGATTCCAACCGTGGTCCAAGACATGGCGGCGCTGACGGTATTGGACCTGTCCCGCAACCTGCTGGCGGCAGGGCCTTCAAACGTCCAACCTCATTTCAGCTCAATGAATGGCACCACAACTATGGTGTTGTCCTTGAGTCCACTCAGTTATCCCAGCTCTACGATACTTACGGTGAAAGGGAACGAGTGCCAGACCCTGGCTGGCGGGATCCGTTCCCCCCTGGCTCGGTCAGCTACCAACACTCGAGACTCTGCGGCTGAGCGAGAACGGCCTGAGCGGGCCGCTGAGCACGTGGCTGGGCGATGATCATCAGCTGATCGACCTGGAGCTGTTGACGCTGGGCGGCAACGCTGTTGGGCCTGACAGATGGTGCCTGCCACGTCACGGGCACGGATTTGAACCATCACGCCTTAAATGAATCGGCATCCTATGACGTGGCGAGCAATATCTGCCGGGCCATACAACGCGGGTATCACCGGGCCGCTGACCGCCGCTGCCATCGGGAACTTGACCAAGATCCGTGTGCTGAACATCACCGGCATCGGGAGTTTTGGGGCGTTTCCGGAGGCGCTGGGAACCCCCGAGGCGAGCTTGGGGGCTCTCCAGGTAGAGGCCGAGTGAATGCTGCACGCTACGTCTTCAAACATGCTTAACCTGCGTATGCGTGGAGTAAGGTGTAGCTTCCGCACGGCGCTAGCGGTGCAGATAAGTTGCATCCCGTCACCCGCGACGGCGAAACTGGTCGATACGTGGGCACACCTCAGAGAGTTTCAGCCGCACAAGAGCGCCCGGATGCTAGCCAGTTATTGACTTACATGACATCACGTGACGTGCCTAGCGCTGTTTACATGGCCCTGACTGAAGGAGCTGTCGGCCGCAAACGCGGGTCTCACGGGTCAGCTTCCCCCGCGTCTGTTCGAGGTGGGGTGGTGCAAGTTGAAACCAGTGTTGAATGCGCCTGGTTTCAGCTTTTTGTAACCGAAACAGATGAATCGATTTCAAGTCTTGCTTTCGAGTTTCATCTTGTGCCTCTCCATCGAGGCCTTGTCGAGCCTCCAGCGGCTGGACTTAAGCAACAACAGCCTGACAGGCAGGGGCTGACACTCGTCCACTTCTCAGCTCAACCTGAGCCGTTTCTGACACTCAAAATATCCCCTAAAGCCCTAAACACCCCCTCCACCCCCGCCATCAATACCCCATACACAGCCCCTAATCACCCCTTGTCTCACAAAAAGCGCTTACGTTGAGCTGGAAGGTGAACGGATGTAAGCCCCTGCTGACAGGCAGCATCCCGGCGGACCCAGTGACCGCGGTCAGCCGGCGAATGCTGCTGGCCACGGACACCACCGCGTCGCCTGTGCTGACCCACTCCTCGCTCGCCGCTCTGCAGCTGGCGTATAACGGCTTCTCGGGCAGGGTCTTACTCGGATCCCACTTTCCCTCCACCTGTGCCTACTGCCTAGCATTGTGGTAGGGGCTCAGGGCGGAAGCCCGGTGCCTCGTCATGCACGCGAAAACCTCACAGGGGCCAGGGCGAAAGCCTGGTGCCTCCTTGTACACGCGGAAGCGTCTCTATATCCTCTCTCGATCACACGGAAGCCTCAGCTGAACAGGAAAAGTGTGGCCATGCCCTGCAATTCGGTCGCATCCCGGTGCTCCCCTCAGTGCTCGTCGCCGCCGCCGCTGGCATCCTGGCCAGCGACGGAGCCGAGGCGGCCAAGGCGGTGGTGGACCTAACGGCGGCGGCGGGAACTTCCGGATTCGATTGCCCGATGCCGGGTACGGAAGATGTCTACGCGACCGCCACCTGTACGTGCGAGGCGGGTAGCTCGGTAGGGCGGTGCAGGTTGACCCTATCAAACCCATGTTGAAACAGCCTGGACACGAGCGCCTGAAACCGAAATGTGATAAACTGCTTTCAAACTTTGCTTTCAAATTCAACCTGCCCCGCTACAGCTCGGGCGGACGCTTCGAGTGCGAGGCGTGCACCGCCGGGTCCGTGGCGGCTTCCGAGGGGGCGGCGGTCTGCTCCGCCTGTGAGGTGGGCTACTTCGCTCCGACCGACGGCGGCACGGCGTGTGCGGAGTGCGCGCCCGGCACGACGGCCAACACGAGCGGCACCGTGACGTGTGCGCAGTGCCTCCCGGGTACCGTGGCGCCCGGTAACGCCTCGCTGACGTGCGTCGACTGTGAGGCCGGCTTCCACCAACCGAACCACGGCGGGAGCTCATGCCCGGAGTGCGCGCCAGGCAGCGCCGCTCCCGCGGGGTCGGCGACGTGCGAGGCCTGCAGCCTGGGCACCTTCGCCGAATTCGCCCAAACGACGGCAGGGTTTAGCAAACATGCTCCCTGCACCATTGACCACGTTATATACCCTATATTTTGAAGCAGAGGTATAGAGAGATGGAGTTGCTTCGGTATGTAAACGGAGGCACCAGGCTACTGCGTGTATACAGAGGCACCAGGCTTTTACCCTGGCATCCGTCTTTGTCTATTGAGGTAAAATGTCATCCTATGACTTGGCGATAGCAATTAGCACATGCCTCTACGCGACGGCATGCGGTGCATGCGCTGCTGGCAAGTACCAGAACGCCACGGGTCAATCGGGTTGCCGCGACTGTCCGTCGGGGACGGCCAGCGCTGAGTCCGGCGCTACCGACTCCAGCGTGTGTGAGGCGTGCCCGCCCGGGACGTCCACTCGCGGCGACCGCGCTCAGGCGACGTGCACCCCGTGTGCTGCGGGGTCGTTCGCGGGTCCTGGAAGCGGCGCCGTACGCTGCGAGTCCACGCCCGTGGGTCACTACGCCGCGGCGGAGGGCGCGACGGAGGCGGCACAATGCGCGCCGGGTACCCATGCCCCCACAAAGGGTTTGTTGCAGTGCCTCCCATGTCCAGACAACACGTACCAGCCCTACAATGGCAAGTCCAGTTGTTCGGCGTGCCCCGACGGTGCGGAGAGCCAAGCCGGCAGCGTGACGTGTCGGTGCAGCGCGGGGCACGCCGCCTCCGCTGTCAGCGGCGGCGGCCTGTTGTGCGTGCCCTGTCCCCCGGGCTGGAGCACCCGAGGCGAGGTAAGGCTTTTCCTTTCAAATACTTTTTTGTTTTTTCAAATCAACAATCACGGCTTGCATTGATGCGGTCACCCCGCTGATCTCCTGGTTTTGTTAACTGCGCGCCTCCCTGTACCGAGGTGAGCTCGGAGGGCTGCCGGCAGTGCGTTGGAGACACGTACTCCCCCGTCAATGGCACCGCAACGTGCTCTGCTCTATCGCTCGGTCATGTGGGATCCGATTTTGTTGATGCCGGAAAGATGACAGGGGCGAGGGCCCAAGTGCCGTGCCCGCCGGGAGAGAGAACACGATCCTCCCTCTTCGGCCTCGCCATGATGACAATGTGTGAAGCCTGCGAAAACGGCACCGTGTCATCGAACCAAGGCAGGGGGTTTATTGAGAATAAGCATTCGACCGACGTTTAATCTCCTCCTCCTCCTCCTGCTCCTCCTCCTCCTCCTCCTCCTCCGCGCGTCTGTATGATCATTCGTCCTGAAGCTATGTCTTGGTGTCGTGCTCTGATCGCGGTTCGAGCGCTTGTTCAATGACTCTGCTGCAAGCTTCCGAGAGCTGCACGTCGTGTAAGTTCGGCTCCATCTCGAATCCAGACCGCACCCTGTGTCTCGAGATTGTGGAGATTGTAATGCCACGTACGGGTAACAGCACCGCTGATGACGACTCGCTGGTGGGGCGCGCGGTGACCGCCGCCGCGGAGGGCAAGTTTGGCGGCAAGACGGCAGGGGCTTACACTCGTCCACTTCTCAGCTCGACCTGAGCCGTTTCTGACACGAACTCCACCCTAAACACCTCCTGATACCCCCTGTAAGCTCCTGAACACCCCCAAAACAACCCCTAAACAACCCCTAAACAACTCCCTATGGCACAGAAAGCGCTTACGATGAGCCGAAAAGTGGACGAGTGTAAGCCCCTGGAAGACGGCGTCGCTGGCATTCTTCATGCTGCTCGGGTGCTGCGCAATGTTCTTCGGCTTCGCAGCAGGTGGGGCGGTATACATGCTGCTCGACACGTCATCACAGATCACAGATGAAACACGTTGTCAAGCCTCGTCTGTTGCACGTAATGCCACTCTGTGATGTGGCAAGCATCATGCGTCTGATATTATACTCGATACGTCTTCAACCGTGTTTCACACCCTCGTCTATTGGTAGCACCCTCGTCCATTCATTTAGCGCCACCCTGTGACGTGGCGAGGGGTGTTTAGCTGGTCCTGGGTGCAGGGATGTACCGGCGGCGGCAGCGGCGCCTCCTGGCGCTGGCGCTCGAGCGGGAGTACCTGCTGGAGTCGGCGGAGGCCGAGCTGGCCACCGGCCGGCCCATGCGCCGCGAGACCCTGTACCGCCTGGCGGGTGTGGACGCCGAGGCGGCATCGCTCGGCGGCGGCGGCGGGCTGGAGGATGCGGTGCGGCGCAAGTCGGCGCCCGATAACAATCGGGGCAGCCGGATGAGGGCCAACTCAAGCGGCCGCAGCTACAGCAAATCAGATGATGATTTCAATGACATGGGATACGGCGACAGCGGGTACGGTGACAGATACGGCGGCGGCGGCGGCGGCGGCGGCGGGTACCCCGAGGGGTTCGACATGGACGCGCGGCGCGGGTCCGCCCCCGTCAGCCCGCAGTATGCGCAGCCCCGCGGCCGCCAGGCAGGGCGCTCCCATCTTCAGTTGTTACACAATGGATTATTATACGCTCATTTGAAGGTCTGTGCACTTTGTGAACCCCAAATTCTATTTTCTTTCTTGAATGCTGCTGCAAATTGCTCGCTGCCTGTCAAACACAAATTGGGGTCCACGAAGTGGAACTGAGCGCACTGCACGTGGAACGCATTTTTATCAGCTCATTTCTGACGTACAAGTGACGGAGCGTGAGGCCCTGGCGGCCGGGCACGGGGTACAGCACCGGCCCCGACGCCGCGGCCATGTACAACACGTCCGGCCGACCCAGCTCCAACCCCAACAACCCCAGCACCTGGGTAAGGCGGTGCAGGTTGACCCTTTCAAACCTACGTTGAAAGCGCCTGGAACTAAGCGCTTGAAACTGTAATATGATGAACCGCCTTCAAACTTTGCTTTCAAATTCAACTTGCGCCGCTACACCTGGGAGCGGAACCCCATGGCGGAGCAGCAGGACGCGGGCAGGGGCTTACACTCGTCCACTCCTCAGCTTAACTTGAGCCGTGTCTGTCACAAGAAAACACCCTGCACACCCTAAACACCCCCTACTAATACCCCCTTAATACGGGCTACACAACCCCTGCACGCAACCCCTATCCTATATACAGCGCTCAAGTTGAGCTGAAAAGGGGACGAGTGTGAGCCCCTGGACGCGGGCAGCCGCCAGGCCGCCGCCAACGCCGCCGCTAACGCCGCGGCCAACGCGGGGTACTACAGCGGCCAGGCGCCGGCCATGTCACCGCCGCAGCCGCCGCCGCATCTGCCGCCGATGCCGCGCCACCCGCCCGGCACCGAGGACATATTCATGGGCACGGCCAACGACCCGTTCGACCCCCCCGTTTACGGCAGGGGCCTCACGCTCCTCCCCGGTTCAGCTCAACCTGGCTGTTCGCTCGTAATACACCAGTATACCCGTACACACTCGCCGCATCCTCATCCCTGACCTGGCAACTCGTTCCCGTTTCAGCTCAATTACCAGCCACTACAGCCAATAGAAGTGCACAACCATACGACCATACGACCACACCAACCACTGCAAACCCTCAACATTACACCTCGATCATGCTTTGATTAAGCTGAGAAGGGAATTGGCAAAATGAGCTGAGAATGAGCTGAAAATGGTTCCATTAGAGGCCCTGGTGCACGGCCAACCCGCCAACAACTCGTTCAGCTCCCCCGCCGCGGCGGCGGGCCCCAGGCTCACGAACTCCAACAGCCGCAACGGTCGCAACGACTCCTACTCCCAGCAGGACCAGTCCCCCCCGCCCCCGCTGCGGCAGCAGCACCAGCCTGTGGACGACCGCTTCCCGTGGTCGCAGTGAGCGCTGATCAAGAACAAAAAGCAAAAAAAAAACGAAAGATGCCCTGCGTGCACGCAACTGTGTATGCAGGAGACATGGTGCCGCTTCCCGTGGTCGCAGTGAGCGGTGATTGATGACGGCGACAGGCGGGACGAGCGATGCATATACAATCTGCCTGTATAACTATATGTGTACAGAGCCGCCTTAGCTAGAGCTAACTCCTCATCTATTTATTGTAATTTATAATTTCACAAGTGTCAAACCGAGCCCCGAGGCGCTATGACATGATGGAAGACAGCCGTCGTTTCAGCTGAGAAAAACCGCTCGGTTTCTTGTATCCGGTGGTCAGGTAATGGCACATTTTATTACAAGTTGGATTGAGTCTGTTGATCAGTTTAGTTGCGGAGCGCATCCTCACAGAAGGGTCATTGACAACAAGCTCTCGAACCAATATCGGAGCATGACTTTTTACCGTGGGGGATAATGTCATATAAACGGGCAGGCTCGGTTCGTCGATTCAACGTCGGTCGAGTGTTTGTTCTCAATTACACCCAGCCTCAGTGCCGTAGTGACGGCTTCCATGGCGCCGCCGTTCCCTGCGCAGGTATGGTTCTCCGCGTTGCCGCGAGTCCACTTTGGCGATTTGGATGAGGAGGTATATGAGGGGTCTAAGAAGCAGAGCCCTTTCTTCGATGCCCGTCCCGATGGAATGCAGAGTCCAATGAGTCGGAGTGGAGCAGGTGCGACGGCGCGCAGGGGCTTACACTCGTCCACTTTTCAGCTCGACAATGCCGTTTCTGACACAAATACACCCCCTACACCCCCTACACCCCCTAATACCCCCTGAACACCCCCTCAATACCCCCTCAACACCCCCTCAACACCCAATAAACAACATCTATATGTCACCCATGTCCCATAGAAAGCGCTTACGTTGAGCCGGAAGGTGGACGAGTGTAAGCCCCTGCCGGCGCGCGCCCCCCCCCGCCCGTGCCCTCGCTCAACAGGTGCAACAAGGGCGCCGCGCTGCCGGTCAAACAGTGTATGAGGTTGTCTGCGGAATGCGTTCTCAATGCCGTGTTGTAGTGGCGTAAGTTGAAATTGATAGCAAAACTTGAAAGCGGTTCAATAATCGTATTTTAAGATCGGAGCGGTGAGCCTGGGTTCAACTTGGGGTTCAACATGGGGTCTACGTACACCTGGGTTGATGACTTCCAAATTTGGGGTCCAGAAATCCGTCCGAATCCGTCCGAAGCCGACCCTCGACCGAATCCGTCCGAATCCGGAATCCATTTCTGTGGGGTCGAAATGCCCATACACACCATACAATATCGCACAAGAATCCCCTGCGGGGCTGCTCGGAATCCGCCCTAATTCGCCCTAATTCGACCCCCTACCGAATCCGTCCGTATCCGGAAAGGCCATCCCCACGTTCACCGCCCTACTGCGTTGACGGCCTCCACGGCGCCGCCGTTCCCCGCGCGGGTCTGGTTCTCCGCGTTGCCGGTGAGCAGGGGCTACGCAGTTCTGGTGAGGGGGGCAAATGGGGATGTGTGTTTGCTTCAGTTAATAGACGGTCGCTCAAATAAATTACAGTGTAGTCAGCCTGACGTACACGGCAGGCTGTAAAATGTATGGGCGAGGGTCTATTGACTCAACGATGGTGACCAGACCGCGCCACGCGCCATCCCCAATTGCCCCCTCCTGCAGAACTGCGTAGGGCTTACACCCCTCCACTTCTCGGCTTGACATCGGCACTTTTGGTGGGATACGTTGGCTGTTTCGAGTGACAAAAACGGCGCAGGTTGAGCTGAGAACTGGACGAGTGGGAGCCCCTGCCGCGGGTCATGTTACTCAGCGATGCACTCGCGGAGAGCTGCACCTGCATCAGGGGCATACACTCGTCCAGCTTCCGGCTTGACGTGAGCACTTTTTGTAGGGTACCGTCGGTGGTTTCATGGAGTGTCAGTGACAAAAGGGCTCTGGTTAAACTCAGTGTTTCATCTGGTATCGAAAACTGGTATTAAATCCCGCTCGACCAATCAGAACACTCCGTTACATAAGTCCCACCAACCCAACCGCCGACACAGTCCGACCTGGTCGCGATCCTTGAGTAAATAGACCCTCGATTTCGAGGAGATAAACCTGACCGGTCAGGCCGACACTGAGTTTAAAGCTGAGAAGTGAACGAGTGAAGACCCCGACCTGCACGCTCTGCGGGTGCGCGCGCATGGCAGCCACCACGGCCTCCACCGCGCCTCCATTTCCCGCGCGGGTCCGGTTCTCCACGTTATAGGGGCGCTAGTTGAACTCGAAAGCAAAACCTAAATGCAGTAATTCATTTTTTCGTTTATAGCTGGAACAGCTGGAACCAGGCACGCCGTCCAACACGGGTTTCAACTGGTCTCGACTTGCACCTGGGATGGCGCATCCGGATTCGGACGGAGTCAGTAGAGGGTCGGATTCGGGCGAATTTGGGCGGATCCCAAGCAGCCCCGGAGGGATTCTTTTGCGGAATTTTACAGTCTGTATGGGCATTTCGACCCTACAGAATTGGATTCCGGATTCGGACGGATTCGGTCGAGGGTCGGATTCGGACGGATTCGGACGGATTCCTGGACCCAAAATATGGAAGTCACCAACCTGAACTTGCAGCACCCCACCGCGTTGCCGCCGGTCATGTTCCCCAGCGCTGCGCACGCATGATTCTGCACCTCCTCGCTCCGCGGGTGGGCTCGCATGGCCGCCTGCCAGGGCCTTACACTCAGAGTGAAAACATATGATCCGATATCGATATGGGAGATCGATATGGGAGATCGATACTCGAGATCGAACATTAATGAGATGTCGATACGAATATCGATATGGGATATGGGACATCGATTTGGGACACGGTGTATCGATACTGGTATCTACCATATCGATATGGTCATTCTGTATATCGATATGGGATATGGGCTAATGGTATGGGAGATGACAGTATCGATATGGTCATCTCCCATATCGATACGGGATATCTTGTCACTCTGCCTTATACTCCCCCACTTTCCGGCTTGGCTTGGCTTCAGTACTTCTTGGGGGAGACGTTGGGTGGCTTCAGTAACAAAAACGGCTGCCAGGTAGAGCTGAGAAGTGGATGAGTGCGAGCCCCTGCCGCCTGCACGGCCTCCACGGCGCCCGCGGCTCCCGCGCGGGTCTGCATCAACGGGTTGAACCCGGTCACCAGGGGCTTACACTCGTCCACTTCTCAGCTCAACCTCAGCCGTTTCTGACATAAAATCCACCCTAAACACCTCCTTATTGCCCCAGCACCCCATATACCCTACTTGGACAACCCCTGGACGCACTCCTCATCCCACAGAAAGCGCTTAAGTTGAGCTGAAAAGTGGACGAGTGTAAGCCCCTGCCGGTCATGTCCGTCAGCGCTTCACACGCCCGCGCTTGCGTCGCCGCGTCTGCTAAGTGCGCGCTCATGCGTGCCACACACCAGGGGCTTACACTCGTCCACTTTTCAGCTCAACTCGAGCGCTTTGTATGGGATCGGGGGAGCACGTAGGGTTTGTGTAGCCTGTGTTCAGGGGGTGTCAGGGGGTGTTTAGGGTGTGTAGAGTGGTTTCCTGTGACAGACACGGCTCGAGTTGAGCTGAGAAGTGGACGAGTATAAGCCCCTGCCACGCACACCACGACGTCATCGAGCCCTTCCGCCCTTGCCGCCATCGCCGCCACCGCCTGCGCCTCTGAAACATACTGGTAATCCGCCGCTAAGTCTGCAGCCTGTTCCAAGCCCTCCGCCGCATCTTCACCCGCGTCACAATTCCACGTACTCCGCCGCATCATCGCCACCGTCTCCGCCCAGGGGCCTACACTTGTCCACTTCTCAGCTTAATTTGAGCCGTTTCTGACACATAATGCACCCTAACCACCCTCTAATACCCCCTAAGCTACCCCTAGATGCACCCCCTATCCAACAGAAAGCGCTTACGTTGAGCCGTGTAAGCCCCTGCCTCCGCCGCATCATCGCCCGCGTCACCAGCCCACGTCACCCTCCTCAACCGAGCCCTCCGCCACATCCGTCCGTTCCACCTGGGTGTAGCGGTGCCAGTTCAATTTGAAAGCAAAGCTTGAAAGTGGTCCATCACATTTAAGTTTCAACACGCTTAGTTCAAGGCGCTTTCAAAATGGATTTGATAGGATCAAGCTGCACCGCCCTACCTCGGCCAATCGTTGATATCGCGCGAGAACCAGCCACATCGTGGGCAGGCGTCATTGATGTTGGCCACCCCGCGACGCACAGCCTGGGGCGTATGGAGGTTATTACACGCTGCGTGATCCACCGGCCCGGCCCCGCAACCAGGGGCTTACACTCGTGCACTTTTCGGCTGAACTTAAGCGCAATCTGTCGGATAGGGGTGCATTCAGGGATTGTGTAGGGGGTGTTTATGAGGTGTCAGGGGGTGTAAAGGAGTATCAGGGGGTGTATAGGGTGTGTTTTGTGTCATAATAAACGGCTCAGGTTGAGCTGAAAAGTGAACGAGTGTAAGCCCCTGCCCGCAACTCCCGCACTGCCGCGCGTTGGGAAACTGCGGACCCAGCCGCTGCTCGAGTAAGCCCTGTGACCAGAGGCCTACACTCGTCCACTTTTCAGCTCAACTTGAGCCGTTTTTGACATCAGATACACCCTGAACGTCCCCCAACATCCCCTGACACCTCACAAATACCTCCTAAACCACCCCTATATGCACCCCCTATCCAACAGAGCGCTTACGTTGACCTGAAGAGTGAACGAGTGTAATCCCCTGCCTGTGCCGCCTCGCGCGTCTCCCCCCCGTGCACGCGGCTCTCCAGCTCTGCCTGCGTAGCGCGCACTGCCGTCTGCGCGCAGAATCTGGCAGACATTGCTCGCCACGTGATCATAGTCCATCTCACGCAACAAACGAGGGTTCAAGATGCGATGGACGATGTATGGGGGGTGTATAGGGGGTGTATAGGGGGTGTATAGGGGGTGTATAGGGGGTGTATACGAGTAGGGAATGTATAGGGGGTGTATAGGGGGTGTATATGGGATGTATAGGGGGAACAACAACTGCCAGGCCCTATCTGCGCCTTCTCAAAGACGCGCGCCGCCTCGAGAGCGATGAGCAGCCACGTCTTGGCACCCAGGTATTCCGCCACGACCGCCTCCGCCCAGGGGCTTACACTCGTCCTAGTTTCCGCTCAACTTGAGCTTACTTTGTCCCTTCTCACTCAACTCAAGCTTACAGTGTCCACCATATGGCCCGAATTAATCCGTGGATATGTCCCGAAGGTGCTCAAGTTGAGCTCTAACGTGATCGACATGTTCCCGAAGGTCCTCAAGTTGAGCGCTGAAGTGGACGAGTGTAAGCACCTGCCTCCGCCGCGTGCCGCGCGATGCCCACGTCGGTCAACGCCGCCGCCTAGGGACAGAAACTATTGCCTTCCGCGTCATTCAACGCGTTTCTAACCCTCGTTCATAGTTAAGAGTCACACGGCATTCGATGACGGACGAGCAACAACTGCCACACACTTGCCCGCCTGTGGCGTCATGAAACGCGTTTGGACATTCGTTACGTCAGTGAATGGCATCATCTGACGTGTCGAGCAATATCTGCCAGCCAACCGCCAGAGTGACAAGATATCCCATATCGATATGGGAGATGATACCGTATCGATACTGTCATCTCCAATATCATTAGCCCCTACCGGTGCCCTGCACCCGCCCATGGGGCAATATACCGCGCCGCCGAGCTCGGCCACCCGGCGGGTGTCCGCTGCCGCCGCCGCCGCCTCCGCCTGCGCTGCCAGATGGCCACAGATGTCGGTGAGGCGCAGCGCCTCCACGCGCGCGCGCACGTGCCGCCCAAGGTGTAGCGGCGCAAGTTGAATTTGAAAGCAGAAGTTGAAAGCAGTATATCACACTTTAGTTTCAAGCGCTTAGTTCCAGGCGGTTTCAACTCGGGTTTCATGGGGTCAACCTGCACCGTCGTACCAAGGCAGTCGCTACCCTTCTGGTTGCCGCACAGGAAGTGCTGCGGCCGACCGCCGCAAGCCACGCCGTGTGCCGGGTTGAAAGCGGCGAGGCACAGCACGCACGTCATGCGGGTAGGAGCCTCCATCGGACCGGAGCTCTCGGGTAGGAGCCTCCACCAGGTAGGATGTGCTCCCGCGACCGCCTCCACCGCCACCGTGGTCCGAGTCACGCGGGCGGGAGCCGCCGCCTCCACCGCCACCGCAGTTGCCGTCGCCGCCGCTTGGGCGGCACGCCCGGACCCGGTCACATGCACCGCCAGCTGCTGCCGCTCCGCGTGCTCTTGCAGCACCTCCTCCTCGGGCCCGAAAGATACTGCTCGCCACGCCTCCGCCGCCGCCGCCGCGATCGCTTCCTCCGCCTCGGTGGCCGCTGCAGTTGCCGCCGCTCGGGCGGCGTGCCCCGCCTCGCTGACGTGCACCGCCAGCCGCAGCCGTTCCACCTCCTCTCGCAGCGCGCCCAGCAGCGCCTCCCCCTCCTAGGGCCCGGCAGATGAATAAATAAATACATAAACGCGTCGACTAAACGTCCCGCGTGGCGTGCGCTAGTTGCTACATGATTGGTATAGGCTACACTAAGTGTGTGCATCTACGACCGTTCGCACGGTCGTAGCACCCTGTGGTTACTCGTCGCCACAACCCTTTGGTCGCGCGGTTGGCCTAGGTGATACCTCCGTCTCTACCACCACACCCGTTCATCCCTCACTCCAACGCCCCACTGGGACCCGGCAGACACTGCTCATCACATCATAGGATGCCATTGAACACAAGAGACGAGAGTTCACCATGCATGAAGCACATCGCACATGACACGGCGAGCAACGCAACGTAAGTTGGCCCCACCTCTTCGGTCTTATTCTTCATTATGTTTTATTGCTTCTCTCTTCTCCACGAGCGGAGTGTGAGGAATCGCAGGTGGAAGCACAGGGGGACCCTGCTGAAGTAGGAGTAACGGAACAGGAACGGTCAGACCCACCTCCACGAGTGAAGACGGCGCACGCCGTCGGGTTGTTTGCGCACATCGCCGACTGCTCGCGATCGAGTTTTCCCAGAAGAGGATAATGTGACATAGCGGTGCACTATTCTTGAAGGCACCCGCTCGGGCGATTGACGATGGCTCGTGGGGCGCGCCAGGGAGCCGCCGCACAAAAAGGTCGATTGCAGTCATCGACAGGCGCTCGCGTGCGGGCGGCGCGCTCCAGGCCACCCGGGTTTCGGTCAGCGCCGCCCAACATGATGTTCGAAATGGCACAGGTGAGAAACGGACAAAAATATCTGAGATCAGTGCAAGAAAAGCAATTAGCAGTTGCTTTGCAGAAGAGAATGAACGACCCCTTGCGGGGGGCGAGGGGCTGGGGTCGAGTGGAGCGTGCCTTGGACGAGCGATCCTGGCGGCCGTAGGTCGCCGCTCGGTCGTCACTGGTCTATCGGGGACCGGGCTTCGGCCAAAGCGTTTGCCCACGAGTGTCGCTCGACGATCGTGCCGTTCTCGGACTCTCGTTTATTATGTAATACACGCACGCGCACGGCACAGTCGCCCCCCATGTATACTGCCCGTGCGCCACAACTCCGCGCCCTCTCCGACGCGTCGCACTCGACACGATCATGTCACGATGGCACAGCGGCGCGGCATCCCTCGCGTTGCACGACGAGCGGCGGCTTTAGCGTTGGCCGTCGCGGAGTACTCGCTAACTTTTCTATACAAGACGTGACATTTGCGGGATTGATCAATGGAGGGCTCGCGAGCGCTCGCCTTAACACCGTGCGCCGGGCTCGCGACACATCGGACCGCTGATGCCGTGTGGGTGATTCGTGGTTGGGTTGGGTCGGGAAGCGCACCGTGCCGGCGACAGCGCCGAACAAGAATGCGTGTGATAGCCGAACACAAGTGCGTGATAGCGGGTCGGCCGAAAATGTCCGACATTTCAACAGTCGGGCTCAAGAAACGGGCACACCGAACTTTCAGCAAGTCAACACGTGGCAGTTTCCGTGGGTACGACCGTTTTTTCAACCTCACTTCTGAACAAGATGGAGCTGAGGGTGGAGGGCCAGGGCGGCGGCGGGCGCGCGGGCTAATGCAGGGGTGGACAGAAGGGGCAACGTGACCTCCGACCTCAACGTGCGCTCCCCGACCTCTCGGGAACCCAGCGCCAGAGCTCCAAAGCAGCATCAGTATCAGTATCAGTATCTCGCAGTGTCACTACCAGTTCTCGAGCGTATCAGATTTTCGAGGTTGACCGTTACGTACGTTAGTTATGTCGTATCTTTCGTCCTCCATTCGCACAGCTTCACTTATTAGGCGCACGCCCCCGCCCCTGCCACCCCCCACCCCCAACCGCAACGTCACCACCCGCGCACGCAGGTGCGCGCGTCTCACCCACCCCACCACCACCACTATCGATATCCGTTCGGCCGTTGTTCTTTGCTGTCCCATCACATCGCTGCTTTGGTCCCCGAAAAATATTCACGGCTTCTCGCACTTTTGGCACTCGCTTCACCCCCCGCGCGACCCCCCACTGCCCCTGCCTCGAGCGGCGCCCTTCGCCGCCGCATACGAATGCACAAAAGAGCGCTTTTCATCACCGCGGGTGTACTGTGTAGGCGCGAGCTGGTGCTCACGATTCAGCGAATTGTTGTTCCTCGCCTCGCAGGAGATTGAGGCGTCGCTCTTTTTGGGTCCCCGAAAAATGACAACAACAATGGACGTCGCGGCTCACCTGGTGAACGAGGCAAGGGGAGTTACTGAGAACAACGACTCGAATTCATCCCGACCTACCTTCAGGGTTGATGCTCATACCGACGTGCGTGACTCGCCTCGTGGTGGAGTACTCCAGACCGTCGTATGAGCTTGTACCTCGGGCGGCGACCCGAACGTGTTTTTCCGTCCTTTTTCGGACGTCGGTCGAGTCGTTGTTCTCGGTGGCCCTCCTGCGAGGGAAAGGTCGGCGTGCTGACGCGCGGGCAGGATATGGTGGTCGCGGCAGACGCGGAGCGACAGACCATCGCGCACCGCATGGTAGGGCGGTGCAGGTTGCCCCTATCAAACCCATGTTGAAAGAGCCTGGAACTAAGCGCTTGACACTAAAATGTGATGATGAGCCGCTTTCGAGTTTTGCTTTCAAATCCAGGTTGCGCCGCTACAGCACGGTCCGGCGCACCAACTCCACCGTCCGCCTGTTCGGGCTCGTCCACGAGAAGATCAAGCGCGTGCCCGCAGGCAGGTGCTTACTCTCGTTCCCAATTCCGCTCAACTTCAGCTTACTTTGCACATTTCCGCTCAACGTAAGCTGACTGGTACTTTGTCCCCCTTATTACCCAAATTAACCCGTGGATGTGTCCTAGGGGTGCTCAAGTTGAGCTCTAACGTGAGCGAAGTGTCCCGAAGCTTCTCAACTGAGCTCAGAAGTGAGCGAGTGTAAGCCCCTGCCCGCAGGACGCGGCGAAAGTAGCTTTGCGCTGGTCTTGCCTGTCAGGGGCAGGGGCTTACACTCGTTCCCATTTCAGCTCAACTTGAGCTGACTCTGCCTTTTCCGCTTAACTGAAGCTTACTTTGTCCCCAATATGACCCAAATCAACCCGTGGATGCGTCCCGATGGTGCTCAAGATGAGCTCTAACGTGAGCGATGCGTTCCCGAGGGTCCTCAAGTTGAGCTGAGAAGTGAGCGAGTGTAAGCCCCTGGTCAGGGGCTGCCCCATGTCCGCTAGAGCGCTCTCTGCAAATCCGGATCGTTCATGGATCATCAATGAATATCCGCAGTGCCACTTATACCCCCCGGGATACCATGGTAGGGCGGTGCAGGTTGGCAGTTACAATACCCGTGTTGAAAGCGCTCATGGTTTCAATACCATTCAACGCTTCAAACCATAATGTGATGAGCTGCTTTCAAGCTTTGCTTTCAATTTCGACTTGCGCCGCTACACCATGGTCGTGATGTGCGCACGAAGACGACCGACGACAAAGTGAACGACGAGGTGGCAGCCGTGGAGCTCGTCAAGGCAGGGTATCCTTTTCAGGGGGTTCAGATGCCCATTTTAGAGCGGTCGGGTGCCCATTTTGGGGGGGTCAGGTGCCCATCACAGGGGGGTCATATGCCCATCGTAGGGGGGCCAGGAGCCCAGTATAGGGGGTTCGGGTGCCCATTATAAGGGGTTCAGGTGCATCACAGCGGGGTCGGGTGCCCATTATGCCAAGTGAATGGGAGGGCCCGGCAGATAATGCTGGCCACGTCATCGACACGCAGAGCGAGACTCTTCCGTGGGTTTAAGGAGGCACCAGGGGTTCGCGCTAGCCACCATGCCATCGACATGCACTTGAACCCTCGTTTCTTGAGTTACTTGGTATCATATGACGTGGCGAGCAAAATCTGCCCGGCCTTGCGTCACGGAACTCCTCGAGGATGACGGATACGTGGCAGGGGCTTACATTCGTTCCCATTTCCGCTCAACTTGAGCTTACTTTGCCCCTCTCCGCTCATCTCAAGCTTACTTTGTCCCCATATGACGCAAATTAAGCCGTGGATGTGTCCTGAAGGTGCTCAAGTTGAACTCTCACGTGAGCGATGTGTCCTAAAGGTCCTCAGGTTGAGCTCTGAAGTGAGCGAATGTAAGCCCCTGGGTCGTGGTCACCGTGCGCGAGCCGCCGAAGGGCGCCGAGGACCAAACGTATATCCACGTGACCGTCTCGTGGTACGGCGGTGCAGGTTGAACCTATCAAACCCACGTTGAATGCCTCTTGAACTAAGCGCTTGAAACTAAAGATGAAGAACCGCTTTCAAACTTCGCTCTTAAATTCAACTTGCGCCGCTACATCGTGGCTCAAGGAGACCAACTTGTCCACCGCCTGGGCCGAGATAGGGCCAGGCAGATGTTGCTCGACACGCATTTGGTACCCTCGTTTCTGGAGTAACATGACCTATCCTATGACGTGGCGATCGATATCTAAGAGGCCCATAGCCCGCCACGTCATCCAATGTATTTCTTGGGTTTAATGGCAGCCTATGACGTGGCGAGTAATATCGGAGACCCATTGCCCGCCACGTCATCCAACGTGTCTATTGAGTTCTATGGCAGCCTATGAGGTGGCAAGTAATATCGACTAGACCCTAATTCGAGACAAAGGAGTTAATCAAGGCCCAGGTAGGGCAAGTGCAGGTTGACCCAATCAAGCCCACGTTGAAAGCGCTTGGAGCTAAGCGCCTGAAGCTGGGATGTTATGAACTGCTTTCAAGTTTTGCTTTCAAATTAAACCTGCGCCGCTACACCCAGGCGGCGCTCCCGGCCCCGCCCCCGCCGCAGCCTGAGCAGCTGGCCGCGCCCGCTGCCGTCGGTGCCGGCACGCGGGCCCAGCTCGCAGATGCCGTCTCCGATGACGTGTCCCACCTGCCCGCAATGCTCGTCGCCGCCCTCGCCGGCACGCAGGCCAGTCTTGCAGATGACATGGTAGGGCGGTGCAGCTTGACCCTATGGAACCCCCGTTGAAAGGGCCTGGAGCTAGGCGCTTCAAACCGAAGTACGATGGACCGCTTTCAAATGTTGCTTTCAAATTCAACTTGCGACACTACAACATGGCCCTCGTGCTTCAAGCTCAGAAACTCGCCGCGCCCGCCGCCGCCGCCGCCGCCGCTGCCTGCGACGACATGCCGGCCCTGATCGATGATACCTTTGCCATCACCGATGATGATTACGTCTTCACTTACAACGTCGACTGATACTTTGCGTGGTCAACGATGAAGGCCGCGGCGCCATTCACCTGATCTCGACATCAATTTCAAATTCACCGCCACGTTGTGTTGTCAGCGTGTAATATCCCACCTAATGCACTGGCACTGTAGTTACCTGTCACTCTGTCACCACCATCTGTAACCTCCCACATGTCACCTAAATCGCTGTTTTAAATTACCGGGGACTTAGTCTTCCACAGTCTGTCGTCTGCACAAGGCGAATACTGCCACGCTCGTCCTCGCCACCGCTGCAATGCCCCCGGCGGCGATAGGCGATTGCCAAGATAGCTTGTAATACTAATCTATGATATACTATGATCCAATCGTGAGCTGAATGCACACTATTATCTACCGCGGCAGCGCCCCTCGACCCCTCTCCGGGCGGCTCAGACTCGTTCTTTGTACGTCGTGCGGCGGCGCTTTGATCCCCCCGCCTCGCCGCCGCTGCCGCCGCCGCCGTCGCCGCCACCGCCGCCGCCGCCCGCCGGCGACTTCCCAGGCACATCGTTGGGCAGGCCAGCGGCGGCACGCATGATCTGGGTGGCGAACATAGGCGCCGCCCGCATGAGGTGCGCCCAACCCTCGCTCTCCGTCACCGCCCCCACATGCTGCGACGCGAACTTCACGCACGCCTCCTTGAGGTTGCCAATGCCGTGCTACAGGGGCTGGCACTCGTTCACAGTGCTCAACTTGAGCACATTCAATACACATTCATGGGTCAGGTTGGGTTGTAAGGGGCACAATGACAGCTCAAGTTGAGCTAACATGTGAACGAGTGTAAGCACCTGCCGTGCTGGTGCGCCAGCGTGAGCGTGCATGCCACAGTGTGCGGCGTTATGAGGTCGTGGCGCATGAGCAGCCGCCCGCACTCAGGGGCTTACACTCGTTCACTGTCAGCTCAACTTGAGCCGTTTCTGACACAAAATACACCATAGACACTCCCTAATACCCCCTAACACCCCCCCAACAACTCCTAGATGCACCCCCTATCTCACACGAAGCGCTTACGTAGAGCCGAAGAGTGAACGAGTGTAGGCCCCTGCCCGCACTCCTCGCGCAGCGACGGAATGTCGTACCGGTCCGCGGCCGCCAGCAGGTGCTGCACAAACTCCGCCTCAGCCGACGGCCGCGTACACGTGCTCGCCTCGTCAGTTTGTACATGACATTTGAAGACAAGCCCACGTTCGAAAATATGTGTTTATTCAAGACGTCCTGAGCAAAGATGTCCAAGAATTACACTTTGGAACGAAGGCTTGGCTTTCAATGTCATGTATGGAGGACTCTGCTGAACAGGATGCCCCGGGGATCCGCTCATCACATCCCTTTAGCTAGTACTGAAGTCAGTACTGTACCCACAAATAGAGCTACATGGTACTCGCCATGCTAGCAATGTATATAGGACGGGTTCTGGTGGATGGGGTTGGCTGAAACTCAGTGTCGGGTCTGGCATCGAAGGTATGGTATCAAATCCCGTTCGACCAATCAGAACTGTACATTTCTGAAACCCCACCGACCGACTAGCCGAAAGTCCGACCGGGTCGCCATCTTTGAGTAAACATACCTTCGGTTTCGAGGAGATAAGGGTGACATATCCCCCCAACACTGAGTTTACTGCCCACCATGTGAGCACCTCAGGGCTCGATGAAAGTCGGAAAAGAGTATATATGAGGATGGCATATAACACAAGATAAGAGGAAGCCCCACCGTGAGCTCCTCCTCCTCGGCGCTGGCGTCTGAGCTGCCGGTGTAGATGTACCGTAAGATGGCCGCGAGCGAATACCTCGGAATAGTGCCGAGTGCATACTGCTCGCCACGTCATCAACCACGTATTAGACGGTGCTTTTGTGAGTACAGTGACACCCTGCGACATATGGCGAGCATGAGGTTCTTCACCGTACCTTGGGGTTCATAGGTTTAGGGTTTAGGGTATAGGATTAAGGGTTTAGGGTTCAGGGTTCACCGTACCTTCGGGTTCATATCTTGCACCTCGATTGGCCCGGAGGCTTGCGCGCCGCCTCTGGGTATGGCCAAAAGATATACGCTCGCCACCTCATATGATGTCATGTAATTCAAGAAGCGAGGGGTTCAAACGTGGTGGATGACGCGGCGAGCGGTATTTATCTTTCGCCACCTTCAGCGAATTGCCCTTCAAATAGAGCGTGGCAGATATCGCTCGCCACGTCATAGGATGTCAGTTAGCTCAAGAGGCGAGGGTTCACACTGCGTGTCGATGACGTGGCGGGAAATGTCTGCGATGCCTACGCAATTCTCCAGGGTACCTCAAATGGTGGTCAACGGAACGCAAATTTGCGACCTTGAGTAAATAGAGGGTCAGATTTGCCGTACAATAGTCCAATATGGCGATTCGACCGTCTATTTCTCAAGAATTGACGACCGCCATTTGAGGTACCCTGGAAGGCCCTACCATCAAGTTGCGCGGCGAACACGGGGGAGCGCGCGGCGAGGATGAAGCGGTGCGCGCGCAGCGTCTCGCCGCCCACCGCGAAAGACACGTCAGCACCCCGCCCCTCCGCCAGGGGCTTACACTCGTCCACTTTTCAGCTCAACGTGAGCACATTGTGTCCCATGTGTTGGGGTGCTTGGCTGGTTGCAGTGACAAATACGGCTCAGATTGAGCACAGATGTGGACGAGTGTAAGCCCCTGCCCTCCGCCAGCATCCGGCGCAGGTCCTCCAGCAGCGTCGGCACCGCCGACGGCGCCGTGGCATACCGGCGCAAGTTGAATTTGAAAGCAAAATTGAAGCAAAATTGAAAGCGATTTATCAGATTTTAGTTTCAAGCGCTTAGTTGCACGCGGTTTCAACTTGGATTTCATGGGGTCAACCTGCACGGCCCTGCCGTGGGCACTGCCGGGGACGGAGGTGCCTCGATAGAGACATTGTCTCTCGCGGTGACCTCGCAAAACACCTCTATTTTACCATCGACGAGAGCACCTAAGGAGCCGCACAATAATCTGTGATCGATCATTGTGTACGGGTCGGAACACCGGTCGTCTCCGTCGTAGTCTCCAAAGTCGTCTCCAAATCTTTGGGAATGGTATGAGCGGACAGTGTGGTCGTAGTCTGGCTGCAGGAGACGTATTGTGTTGGAGTGTATATTCTCTTCACCGTTCGAGTGAGTGCCCACAATTCCAAGCTGCACAGTTTCGGGCATCGTCTCGGCAAGGGCCGCATTTCCTCCTTGAATGACACAAGCCAACCTAAAATAGCGAACATATTCTTCGTCGCGTGGATTGTAGCCTGCTCGTAGCTCTTCTCTCTCGTCTCTACCGGGAAGCAGGGTCCTCGAAGCGAGACTGGAGCCTGACTTATATTGGTAACTTCAGGGTGAATGCTCATAAAGAAACGCGGAGGAGGAGGGCGAGATTCAATGTTGGTCGAGTGCGTGTTCTCATGAAACCCCATACCTGGCGGCTCGTTAGGTGTGGCCACGAGATAAGCCTGGCCGCATCCGCCCAAAGAGAAACCCGAGCTGCTGATCGTCTTCTGCTGAAAACAGGGACGAGCAAAATTGCCCACCGCGTCATCAACGTCATCTACGTCATCTACGTGCAATTTGAACCCTCGTTTCCTGAATTAAACGGCATCCTCTGACGCGGCGAAACTGTGTCCCGAATCCCGGGGAACCGCCACGTCATCAACATGCATTTTGACCCTCGTCTCTTGAGTTACATGGCATCCTATGATGTGGCGAGCAATATCTTCCAGGCCCTACATAAGGGTAGGCATCGAGATGCGTGCCCAAGTCCAGGGGCGTACACTCGTTCAGTTTTCAGCTCAACTTGAGCCGTGTCTGACACACAAGACTAACCTACACACCCAAAACACCACCTAATACTCCCCTAACACGGGCTACACAGCCCTTACGCGCACCCCCTATCCCATACAAATTGCTCAAGTTGAGCTGAAAAGTGGTCGAGTGTAAACCCCTGCCCAAGTCCTCGATGGTCCAGTGGTGCTGCACGACGACGGAGGCCGCCGACCAGGGGCGTACACTCGTTCCCATTTCAGCTCAACTTGAGCTCTTTAGTCGACCTTATGACATATCTTAACTCATGAATGTGTACTGGAGTTGCTCAAGTTGAGCACTCACGTGGACGAGTGTGAGCTCCTGCCGCCGACCGCTCGCTGGACTGGAGCACAGCCGGGCCCGGGGCCAGGGCCGCCGCCGCCGCCGCCGCCGCCAGGCAGGGGCTTACACTCGTCCACTTTTCGGCTCAACGTAAGCGCTTTCTGTTGGGTCGGGGGTGCATTTAGGGGTTGTTTAGTACATTTAGGGAGTGTTGAGGAATGTCAGAGGGTGTTTCGGTTGTGCTTCGCGTCAGGAACGGCTCAAGTTGAGCTGAAAAGTGGACGAGTGTAAGCCCCTGCCGCCTTGGGGGCAAGGAGTGAGCCGAGTGACGCCATGCTGCACCGGTGTACGGTCTGACTCAGGATAAGCCGAGCAGGCTTTTGTTTGCCGTGGTGGATGGTGCGCAGTCCTCTGCCCGCGGGTGCAAAGGCGTCCGGGTTGCAAGCCACGGATTACCGGAGGGGTCGGCGGACTGATGAGGAGGAGGAGCGGGGGGTTCTGTCCGGTGGGGCCCCGAGGTGGCTGTGCTTCGCGTGTGCAAGTGGTGGGCCCAAAAACCCCAACGCGCAACGCGCCAACGCCCAAGAAATGCCGTGCTCAACTTTTCGCGGGAGAACATTTGATTGGCTGAAGCCACCGTGTTCGTGTCCGAAAGCCGATTCGCCGGCCGCGACCGACCGACCCAGTGACGGCGCAACGCCATCGGAAGGAAGCGCCACGCGCCACGTAGTTGTAGTCCATGACGACGTCATCGGACTGCACGTAGCCCGTTCAGCGGAGGATCGCTGCGCCCCGCGTCTACTGTCCGACGCACACACCCACTGCGGCCGCCACAGCCCTGTACACGTTTACTGCACGGCCACCAACCCAGTTTCTCACCAGTCTCTCAGGCTGCGGTCCCGCTCGGCCCTTGCAAAACAAAAGTTGAATTTCTCCGAGACCTTCGGAACAAAACAAATCACAAATCAAGATGGCTCAGGACGGATGCCAACCGCTGGACAGGTTCTCATTTGCGGCAGGGCCTTGCACTCGTTCCTTCGTTCAGCTCAACCTTGCGCCGCTGTGTCCCCCAACCCGCTAAACTCATCCTCCAAAGGCACTGTCAGTTGAGCTGAAAAGGCAGCGATTGTAGAGCCCAACTCGACAAACTTTTTAGATGCAAATGATGGATGGTGTCAGGCCCTGGTCGGAGGATAACGGCAGCGCACAGGCGAGCTGGAAGTTCTGCCCGTCGAGCACGAGCGGCGCCTACCCCACCAAGGGTGGCGGCGGCGGCGGCGGCGCGTACCCCACCGGCGAAGGCGGCGGCTACGCGGCTCAGAAGTACAGCGTGTCCGGCTACGTCAATGGCTACAACCCTTCGCTTCCTGTAGGGCCTGACACGTGCATCGGGGGCTTCCACTCGTCCACTTTTCAGCTCAACTTGAGCGCTTTGCATGGGATAGTTGGTGCGCGTAGGGGTTGTGTAGCCCGTGTGAAGGCTTGGCAAGGGAGTGTCTAGGGTAATTAGGGTGTTTTCTTGTGACAGACACGGCTCAAGTTGAGCTGAGAAGTGCACGAGTGTAAGCCCCTGATGTGCACCCCGTCCCGTAGCTGGTCCCCTTTCCAATACTCCAGCCCATCGTGTCCCTGCACCTGAAACTACTGCCGATCGCGTCGAGCACCAGTGGCGTCGCTGTTGGCGCTGCTGGAGGGTTGCACCACCGTTGAATAGCGCGCTGTGAAGGGTGGTAGCTGATGAGAAGGGGACCCGTGTGTGTGCAGGCCCTGGCCCGCGGCGTACCCGCCTACCCGCGCGCAGATGGCGATGGCGGCGGCGAAGGGCGGCGGCGGCGGCGGCGGCAGGGGCTTACACTCGTCGACTTTTCGGCTCAACGTAAGCGCTTTCTATGGCATAGCGGGTGCGTTTAGGTGCTATGTACGGGATATGTAGGAGGTGTCAGGGGGCATTAGTGGGTGTCTAGGGTGTATTTTGTGTCAGAAATGGCTCAGGTTGAGCTGAGAAGTGGACGAGTGTAAGCCCCTGGGCGGCGGCGGCGGCAGCGGCGGTATCGCGGCGCAGATGACCGCGCAGATCAACGGGCAGGCCGGTCGGGCGCCGCCCGGGCAGGACTTCAGCAAGATGGACAGCGGCAGGGGCGGCATGGACGCTGGCAAGTACTATGGGTGGGGTCCCTCCATACCCCCTCCAGACCCCCTCCATACCCCCTCCTTACCCCTCCATACCCCCTCCATACCCCGTCCATACCCCCTCCATACCCCCTCCACA
>Ga0307489_10000061_pt1 | contig 53014 bp, 45 predicted proteins | sample SB12metaG_FD_202247 | JGI IMG/M metagenome (GOLD analysis project Ga0307489, IMG submission 202247) | Sea-ice brine microbial communities from Beaufort Sea near Barrow, Alaska, United States - SB 1.2 | ecosystem: Environmental > Aquatic > Marine > Coastal | place: USA: Alaska | collected... | reverse complement strand
ATCGACTGCCCATCGCTTATCGCCAAAGAAAAAAATGGCCGTATGCGTATCAGACTCATGGCACTATCCCATATTCATAATGGCGCCAATCGTACACAAACCGCTAAATATTTACACGTCAGTCGCCCGATGGTGAACGAGTGGGTAAAGCGTTTTAACCATGAAGGCCTCGAGGGGTTAAAGGAAAAGCCTCGTTCTGGTCGTCCTCGTGCATTATCTACCGAGCAGATGAAAAAAATTAAAGCGTATGTCGTTTCCCACGCTATCAAACCTGATGGGGGCAGACTCAAGGCACCATCAGGTTTGCTTATGTGGGGCAAGAGTTTGGGGTGAGCTACAGCTTGACGAACATATACCGTGTCTTACACCAGCTAGATTTTTCATGGGTCACCAATCGCTCCAAGCATCCCAAACAGTCACAAGACACTCAGGATGAGTTTAAAAAAAATTTAAAATTGAAGTGTTTGTCCAGATCCCGGGTCATGTTGCACTTGAAAAAGTCGATATTTGGTTTCAGGATGAAGCAAGGTTTGGTCAGCAAAATACCACCACACGGCTCTGGGCAACCAAAGGCACTCGCCCTCGGGTAGTGAAGCAGCAACAATTTACCTACGCTTATTTGTTTGGTGCAGTCTGCCCCTCGACCGGCGCAACGGAAGCTATCATTGCCCCACACGTTAATATGAATATCATGCTTGAACACCTTTCGCTGATATCCAAGCGAACCCCGGCTGGTCGCCATGCTGTTATCATTGTATAAGGGGCGGCATGGCATCAACACTACCTGGCTAACGATTTTGCTAACCTCTCTATCATTAAGTTGCCACCCTACTCACCGGAGTTGAATCCAATAGAGTAGGTATGGCAGTGGCTTAGGCAAAATGAATTAGCTAATCGTTTTTTCGAAGGCTATGAAGATACTGTGGAGCAATGTTCTAGAGCATGGAATAGCTTCATTAGTGATACCAAAAGGGTCGTCAGTCTATGCTCTAGAGATTGGATCGAGGTGGGAAATTAATTAAGGTGATTGGTATGATACCTTAACAGCGCGTAATACTTATATAGGCCTGAAGGGAAATTTTGGTGAGGTGCTTTTCGGTCGAAACGATACTCGCTTTAAAGCGTCGGAAGGTAAATTTGATTTATTTAACAAAACGGTTGGCGATATTGGGCAAATTTTAGCAGGACAAAGTCGTTTAGGTGATACGGTAACGTATACTTCCCCCCCGCTTTTTTAACATGCAAGTTGCCTTTACCGCCGCGCCAAAAGACGATTCTGGCGCCAGTGATAATGGTTACGCCTGGTCGGTTACTGCGGGTGATAAGAGGATGAAAAAGTCACTTTATTACGCGGCATATGCCGGTACGCAAGACATGGGTGGCTTAACCATGCAGCGCATTTTGTCAATTATCGCATTGAGGCCTTAACACTTGTCGCTCTTTTGCAACAAAGCGAAACCTCAGATGGTAGTAAAGACAGCAATGGCTACATGTTAAATTCCGCTTATAAAACCAGCAATATTGTGATTAAGATTCAATATGCTTTTGATGTCAGTAAAATTCGCCATAGTGAGGAAAGTGAACAATTGACTATTGGTGCTGATTATCTGTTTGACAAACAAACTAAAATTTATGTGTTTTACACACATCTTGATCTTGAAACAAGCAATGACAATAACCTGGGCTTTGGTTTGAAATATAATTTTTAAGGGGAAAGCTATGAATAATTCAACAACTAAATCAACGCCAATAGTTATGTTGCTGCTTGGCCCTTTGTTAATGGCCATTACACTACTCATCGCCCCGCCCTTTGAGGGAATGAACCCAACGGCATGGCATACACTGGGTTTAGCGCTATGGATGGCAACCTGGTGGATTTCAGAGTCAGCGCCGGTGGCTGTCACCGCCTTTTTACCTTTAGTCGTCGTACCTGTGGTCGGCATTGCATCCATTAAAGTCGCTTCCGCGCCATATGCGCATCCGCTAATATTTCTCTTTTTAGGCGGGTTTTTAATTTCAATTGCCATGGAGCGCTGGAATTTACATAAACGTATTGCGCTTAAAACCATGAGTTTAGTCAGTTCTAAGCCTAGTCATCAAATTGCCGGAATGATGGCAGTTACCGCTTTTTTGTCAATGTGGATGTCAAATACTGCCACTGCGGTGATGATGCTGCCCATTGGTTTATCCATTATTGAAATGGTCAATTACCATCGTAAATCCCCCAATGAAAACTTCTCAAAAGCCATGCTGTTAGCCATTGCCTTTTCAGCCAGTATTGGTGGTTTAGCGACGTTAATTGGTACGCCGCCCAATGCATTAATGGCTGCGTATTTGTCCGAAAACTATCAGATAGAAATTGGTTTTGCCCAATGGATGATGATTGGCGTGCCTTTAACCTTGGTTATGCTGGTGTGCTGTTGGTTAGTCTTGACTCAGTTCTCTTTTAATTTCACCGAAGAAGTGATGGTTGACACCCGCACGTTATTTAAAGATAAATTGGCAAAATTAGGAGCGATGAGTAAAGGTGAAAAATACGTATTAGGCTTTTTTATATTAGCAGCGTTAGGGTGGATATTTAGACCGTTGTTAAGCAAAGTTACCGGGCTTAATATAAGTGACACCGGTATTGCGATGTTTGTGGGCTTACTGCTATTTATTGTGCCCGTAGACCGCAAAAAAGATATTCGTATTTTAGCCTGGGATGACACTAATAAATTACCATGGGGGGTTTTAGTACTCTTTGGTGGTGGCTTATCCTTAGCGGCCTTAATTCAATCATCAGGTTTAGCCGCGTTCATTGGTGATCAATTAGGGAATGCTGCAAACTTCCCTATCATTGTGGCTATTTTATTGGTGACAGTCAGCATAATGTTCTTGACAGAAGTCACGAGTAATACCGCAACTGCAGCCAGTTTTTTACCCTTGCTGGGACCGATTGCCGTGACGTTAACAGACGGACCGATGACATTAGTGATACCCGCAGCATTAGCGGCCAGTTGTGCCTTTATGATGCCGGTGGCTACACCGCCTAATGCTATTGTTTTTAGCTCCGGGCAATTGCGTATTGCCGATATGGCAAAATCGGGTTTTTGGTTAAATATTATTGCCATAGCCTTAATTACGGCCATGATGATGACGATTGTTCCTATGGTTATTACCTTGTAATAACCATTATTGGCAATGACGTTAAGACAAAAGCCTGGTTGTGTATAACAACCGGGCTTTTTGTTGGGCTTGATTTATCTCCACATAAAAGTAGATACTTTTTTTGCCAGTTTATTTAGCGCAGTAAAGTATAAAAATGGCACATGGGCTCAATTTAAACAATATAGGTCTAATCGGTTATGAATAACTGACGGACCACTGATAAAATGTAAGACCACTGGTTATAAAAAGTCTCATTTTTTGGGGCTAGGTAAAACGAGCGTTAAATAATTATCACGGATGGCTTTGTAAATTGTGGTAAATAAGGTCAAAGTAGGTTTTTTATGATGGAAATGATTGCCGATGAAATTAAATAGTGACAAATCCCTGTTGTCTACAAAGATCAGAATACTGATCGGTGTGTTAGCCATTCCGTCCTTGTTTTTGGCCTTAATGATAGCTGCCACCATTGTGCGAGGCGATTACCAAGAAATTAGTTATTTTGAAGTAATTTATTCTCTGGTTGGGATCTTTGCGATTCACGTCGCGCTTACCGGCAAAAAATATTTTTTGAAATAACAGCCGTAATAAATGGGTGCAGGCTTAACTAAAAAGCGTCAGCAGATTTTTTAGGGAGTCTTCCAACAATGAACCGGCCCATTTATCTGACCGTTGTACTCTTTCCCGCTAGCGTTGCTATCCCTTACATAAAATGTGGCATCACACATCACACCTAAAAGGTTACCGAGTGGCGGCCACATATATGATGCAAGGTTGTCGGGGTGCGGGTATTTACTACTAGGAGTGACAGGTATATTGTCGCGCTTTAGCCAGTCCTGCTCATTTATGCGGTGTATCCAGATACCGTTGACCTATTTAAGAGACATATTCTAATCATGAAAAAAGACCCGCAAAGTATAGTAATTGGCGCCGGGATAGTGGGTATTTGTACTGCTCTGTATCTGCAGGAGCAAGGACGGCAGGTCACGCTTATTGATCGCCTTGCGCCAGGGGAGGGGACCAGTTCAGGTAATGCAGGCATTATTTCGGTTGGCTCTGTGCATCCCGAAGCCATGCCCGGTATTTACAAAGATATTCCTCATATGCTGTTACAGCGCAGCGCACCTATTACCGTGCGACCAGCTTATCTGCCACATATGCTTCCCTGGTTCTGCAGCTTTCTTTCCAACAGTTCGTCGGCCAAGGCGGATCAGTCATCGATTGGCATTAATGCGCTCAGTAGCAGAGCCCTTGACTACCTGGCTCCGCTGGTAAAAAAAGCCGGTGGGCAAGCTTTGCTCCGCCAGGAGGGTGCGCTGAACATCTATGAGACACAGGCGCAATTTGCCAAAGCAAAGCTTAACTGCGCTTATTATGAGCGCCGTGGTGTGGATTATCAGATAGTTGAAGGGCCCCAACTGACCGACATTGAACCCAGTCTGCGACCTGGACTTGCCGGTGGGGTGTTAGTCGGCGCTGCAGCCCATACTGTGTCGCCACTGGCCTTGTCTCGTAGCCTGTTTACCTTATTTGAAAAGCAGGGAGGGTATTTTATTCAGGCTGAGGTAAGGGGATTTACCACCCAGGGTAAACAAGTGACGACCGTAAAGACTGATGGTGAACTTGCTTGCCAGCAGGTGTTTATTACCGCGGGTGCCTATTCAAAAACGTTGGCTAGGCAATTGGGCAGTTCGGTGCTACTTGATACTGAGCGGGGCTATCATCTGCAATTACCCAGCCCCGGGCTCGAGTTAAAACGGCCCCTTTTGTTTGCAGGTCGTGCCTTTGCCGTGACCAGTATGCTCGATGGATTGCGCTTGGCGGGTACGGTGGAATTTGCGGGTCTCAAGGCGCCAGCCAATTACGCCCGGGCACATAAGTTGGCAGCTCAGGCTGCTTATCTGTTTCCCCAGCTCAATGTCCAAGAAGGAAAGCCCTGGATGGGTTATCGGCCAAGTATGCCTGATACGGTGCCTGTTATTTCAGCCTCGCCAAATTTTGACAATGTATTCTACGGCTTTGGTCATGGGCATTTAGGCTTGACTCAAGCCGCAGTTACTGGTGCTATGCTGTCGGCTTTGGCGATAGGTGATAACTTTCCGATTGGTACGGAGCCATTTCGTATCGACCGTCCCTTGTAACCGACCCAAAGCCATTGGTGTTGCGGCTAGGCGGAAAAGGCACTCAGCCCCATTAGCTTAGATGGTCTAAGTGCAACTCGGTTGGCGCAACGCGGTTGCCGATAGGGGAGAGTGAGAGCAGTCAACAACGCTGCAGCTCCAAGGGAGACGGGTATATATCTGCCGATAGCAAATAAATCAATATAAAAAGAATAATAAAAAGAATAGTAAAATGACAAAAAGTTTTCCGAATTATCAGTTAAAAAGTGGATGGAATGCGCTACTGCCTGCACGTGAAGTGCAGCCTGCGTTGCGTGAAAAAATTGTGGCAGACGTAGTCATAATAGGCGCCGGGTTTACCGGCCTGGCCTGTGCAAAGCGTTGGCAGCAACTGTCTCCTAATGCTCGGGTTGTGGTTATTGACGCCAGTGAGGTTGGGGAAGGTAACCCGGGACGAAATTCTGGTTTTTTGCTGGATGTTTCCTTAGCCGAAGATGCTAAGCCAGGTAATATGCAGCGGATGCTGGAGTGTAATCGACTGACCCAACAGGCCATGCAATCTATTGTGCGTGATGTTGAGGCGTCTGGGCAGGCGGTTGACTTACATCGAGCGGGTACCTATCGCGCAGCGGCGAGTAAGGCGGGTATTAAATCTCTGGAAAACTACAAATTATTCCTCGAAGGGTCTGGACTACCTTATCGGCAGCTGGATCAGGCGAGCCTGGAAAAAGAGCTCGGTACCCGCTTTTTTAAGTCCGGCTTGTATTCACCGGATTGTTATCTTGCCCAACCAGCGTCTGTTATTCGCGCTATTCACCAACAATTACCAGACTGCGTGACGGTGTATGAGAATACCCCGGCATTGACAATCAACAAAACAGGTAGCAACTGGGTGGTCAATACGCCTGAAGGTGAATTGACCTGTTCGCAATTAGTGCTAGCCAATAATTCTTTCGCCAAAAATCTGGGCATTAACCGTTCGCGCCTGGTGGGTGTTTATACTTATGCGGGATTAACGCCCAGATTGCCTGACGCTTTACTGGATACGCTCGGCAGCAACCCTAACTGGGGTTTGCTTCCTGCACACCGCCTTGGCAGTACCTTACGGCGCACGGCAGATGGCAGGCTGTTAGTACGCTCACTGCACAGCTATGAACAAGAAAGTGCCGGAGTGAAAGTTCGCCAGCAGTTACAGGACAGGATGTGGCGCCGTTTTCCCCAGCTCACAGGTCAAGATTTTGAGCACGTCTGGGGTGGTGCTGTTGGGGTTACCTACAACGGTGCGCCAGTCTGGGGTAAACAAGCGCCTAGTCTTTATGCTTCCACGGGTTGTAATGGCGGTGGCACAGTTAAAGGCACCATGTTAGGTGCAACCCTGGCGGATCTTGCCCATGGAAATAAGGTGCCTGACATTGCCTCTCTATTTGGTTCAGCATCCTGGATGCCACCGGATCCCTTGCGCAGTATTGGCTTTCATTTGACTGCCGCTTTAGAAAGTTGGCAGGGCAGACAGGAGCGGTAATTACCGTTATAGACCTCAGTGGACTCCTTCTGCTGTTTCACTCCCTTGAGTTTTAATTGGAAATTATTATGGAAGTTACAGATTATATTGGCCCCTTGTCATTAGTGCCTGCCGGGGTCGCGGTTATATTGGCTTTTACCACGCGTAATACCGTGTTCTCGTTGGCAGTAGCCTGTCTTGTGGGGGTGCTGGTAGCAGGCGAGGGAATACTGGGATTTCCCAAGTTGTTGGTGGGAGCATTAGGGACCGAGAGCTTTTCATGGATTTTGTTGTTGGAGTTTTTCATCGGCATACTGCTGGCCTTTTTTCAGCGTACTGGTGCGATAGCTAATTTTTCCCTTTTCATTGAGAAAAGGAAGATGAATCGCAAGCGTGTTCAGTTAATCTCATGGTTTATGGGCATGTTTGTATATTTTAGTGATTATTTTAGCCCGTTGTTTGTGGGCTCTACTATGCGTGGCCTGTCGGATCGCTACAAAATATCCAGAGAAAAACTGGCCTATATTTGCGACTCTACGTCTGCCCCTATCAGTATTCTGGTGCCTTTTACCGGTTGGGCGGTGTTTGTTGCCGGGCTGACAATAGGCATGGGGCCGGTTGCTGATGCCGGTGACGGTATGCTCTTTTTCATGGCTGCTATCCCTTACAATATTTACCCGATACTCACGGTTATTATGGTGGGCTTGATCGCCTCAGGTACCATTCCTGATTTTGGCCCGATGAAAACCGCTGAGCGTCGTGCCATGGAAGAGGGCAAGCCTGTGCGCGATGGCGGACAGCCCCTTATGGCTGATGAGCTGACAGGCATAAAGCCAATTAAAGGGATCCGCACCAGTCTTTTTTGGAATTTTGTGTTCCCTGTATTTTTAGTTATCAGCTTTGCCTTGATTTCGGTCATCTTGACCTCCAGCGCCAAACCCCTTGAGGCCTTTATGTTGGCGGTCTTTGCCTTGGGGATCATTATGCGTATCCAGGGGGTGCCTCTGGAAGAGATCACATCAACTGCGATGTCGGGTATTAAGGGCATTATGCCGGCGGTGGTGATCTTAGCTTTTGCCTATGCCCTTAATGATCTCTCTGCTGCGCTTAATACGGCCGATTATATCGTTTCGGTGACACAAGCCTGGCTCACACCCTCTGTTTTACCGGTACTGGTGTTTATTATTTCTGGTCTTGTTGCCTTTTCTACCGGCAGCTCATGGGGTACCTACGCCATTATGATCCCCATATCTGTGCCGCTGGCGTTTAGTTTTTCCGGCGATGAGCTTTCGACCTTGGTCTACGCAACACTGGCGGCTACCGCTGGTGGTGGTGTATTTGGGGACCACTGCTCCCCCTTGTCTGATACATCAATTTTAGCTTCCACTGGCGCCGCATCGGATCATATAGACCATGTGAAAACGCAGCTCCCTTACTCGCTATTGACTGGTGTGATAAGTGTGTTGGCTTATCTGTGGATGGGCATGTCGTTATAAATCAGGTTGTGGCACGTGCTTTAATTTATCCCTGGTGCTAAGGAAAGCAGACACAAGGATGTGTCTGCCCAATACCCTGTTATGAGAGCAACAATACTCAATCAGCAGTATACAAAATAACAACGTTTTACCGGCCAAAAATCAAGCATCTTAGCTAAATTTTCCCCGTAGTATGGCAAAGTTAAAGGGGGTGAGGAGGCACCCTCCGAATTGCATTTCTGTTATGCTGGTGTTATCAACATTCGCTCACAGCTGTAGATTATGCCGTTTCGTATCAAATCAATGATCCCCTTTTGTTTTGCCTTGCTGATGATGGGCTGCAATGACACGCCGCCGGTATTTTTGGCCCACTACCCGCAAATCGATATATTGATTGAAGGCGGACGGGTACTGGATGGTCTGGGTAATGAGGCTACCGCAGCGGATGTGGTGATCGTCGGCGATACGATAGTGTACGTTGGCGAGACTCACTTCAGCGCCAGCGATCGCGATACCCGAGTCAAGCAATATATCGATGCTACTGGCAGAATAGTCAGTCCGGGGTTTATCGACCTGCATTCCCACGGTGATCCCATTGAAACACCAGCATTTGAAAACTTTCTGGCGATGGGGGTAACCACAATCACCCTGGGTCAGGATGGTGAAAGCCCGGAAACAGCAGATCTGGCGGCCTGGCTCGACAACGTGGCTACACAACGTATAGGCACGAACCTAGCTATGTTTGTCGGTCACGGTACTTTACGTACCGTTAGTGGCATCGATCGTATGGCCATTCCATCGACCCAAGATATGGCGAATATGCTGACATTGTTGAATGATACCCTGGCTTATACCTTTGGCATGAGTACGGGCCTTGAATACAATCCGGGCCTTAATGCCCAGGCTAGCGAGATGCAGGCCCTGGCAAAAGTAGTAGGTGAGCGTGATCGCATGATCATGAGCCATATGCGCAACGAAGATGATGACAAGCTCAAGGCCTCAATCGATGAGCTGTTGGCCCAAGGTAAATTTGCCAGAGTGCATATCGCCCATCTTAAATCTGTTTATGGCAAGGGCAGTGAGAGGGCCGACGAAATCCTGACATGGTTGGCAGAGGCACGGGAGTCGGGGATTGAAGTCACCGCTGATATTTATCCTTATAATGCCAGTTATGCAGGCGTCGCTCTGCTTTTTCCCGTTTGGGCCAAATCAGCGGAACAATTTCAGCTGGCTAAATCTGAGCGCCGAGCGGAGCTAGAAGAATATTTGCGAAATAGAATTACTCGCAGAAATGGGCCCGAGGCTACTCTGATGGGTACAGATCCTTATACGGGCAAGACCCTGGCAGATTTATCCCGGGAAATGGAGATGCCATTTGAGCAGGTACTGATCGATGTTATCGGGCCTCAGGGGGCGGCGGGGGCCTATTTTGTGATGAATGATGCATTACAAAGCACACTGCTGGCTGATCCCAATGTATCCATATGCTCCGATGGTCGCCCGACAGGATTTCACCCCCGTGGCCATGGCACCTTTGCCAAAATTATTGAAGAGTACGTGAACAAGCGTCATCTGTTATCACTGACGCAAGCCGTGCGTAAAATGACGTCTCAGCCCGCCGCTATTCTTGGACTGGAGGATCGTGGTGTGGTCGCGGTTGATAAAAAGGCCGATCTGTTGATCTTTAACCCCAAGCATATCAAAGCCACCGCAACCTATCCTCAGCCACTGCAACTGGCAAAAGGCTTTGATGTGGTGATCGTTAATGGTCATGTGGCGCGTCAGGATGACAAGCTTGCACCAACCCTGTCCGGACGGGTGCTTAAGCCCTAAGAGACCGGTATCCGTGGTTGGCTTCAGGGACAAAGCACCGGGCGCGTTTAGATGGCAGTTGATCGATAACGTTTTAATTTGTCAATAGTGTAACAATCTGTTGAAGTACGAGCATATTAAAGTTTGACATTTGAAACTCGCGCAATTATATCAAAGCCGCTTTTGGACGGGTATATAGTCGTTGATTTTTTGATAAGTCAGCGTCTCTGACTTATCGGTGTCCCGCAGATTGATTCAGGTCGACGGTGATCGTCCTGCTAGTCCGTAGCATGGGCTTGTTATGCTGCTGGAAAATTGCTCAGTTGGAACCAAAAAACGCTGCATGAGGAATTGCTGTGCCTGTCTCTCCGTGCGGCCATGACTCACGGTAAAACGAAAGGCCGGCTCTGGGAAATTCTTTTGAACCGAATCTTTCGTCCAATGACAATTCTCCAGTTTCCACATTAAAATCAAGCATTAGCACCGTATTGGTGAGCGATGGCCCGGAAGATGTGACGACGACTCGCGATTTTTTGGGATCGGCAGCTGCCCAATGAGGCTGATACCCTGGAGTTGCGAATCGGCTGACTTCTTTGATATCTGCCGGATTACTCATGTCCAGAACAATGACTGTTTCTCCGACGGTCACCGGAAGAATGTAGTAATGCCCTATCACCGCAGGCACTGCGCACCCAGCGAGCTCGGGATAGTTCAGCACGAGTTCAATGTTGGGTTCTTCAGTATCAATATCACTGATCCGGTATAAACCGCACATTAGGGTATTCATCAGCACCGAACCGTCTGACATCACACGACTTTCGAACGGTTGTGCCTCTGCCGGATATTGTTCAGCATCACAAATGACACCGATACCTAAAACACATTCAGGACTGGCAACAGCAGCCACTCTGGGGACCCGCAGTGTTTTGAGAAGATTTAAGTCTGACAAACTCCAAATCTGAACAATATCTGCTGCCTGTTCTGTGAATATATTCATGGTCCGACCGGTAGTCACAACTCGGTCCAACTCGGGAATAGCCTCGACCGCGTATGGGCGGATGACCTCTCCCTCAAAGGCAGGGTCCTTGGCACTTGCGATATCAATCAAAGTCGCTGAGGAATCAAATCTAGCAAGTCCACCTGGATTACCTACTTCGCTCCCGTTTCCATATTGAAGGGTTGCCAGTAACGTTCCATCATCTAACCTGAGGAAACTATGTGGATATTTGAAGTTATCTAGTTGGCCCAATTCGCCTTTGAGTTCGGGAGATCGAGGATCGGAAAGATCAAACAGGAACGTCCGACCTGAATCGTAGCCATTAGCAAAGAGCAGGGCTCCTCTGGGGGCTACAGGTTCGGCATGATGAGGATTCGTGCCAGCGACACCTATAGGTGTGGTCGTAATCACGTTTCCATACGTCGTGCTTTTCGGATCGGAATCGATGACAGCTAAAAAATCAGTGTCACCTTCATTCAAATCTTCGTCTCCGGCCCACACATATAGAAGAGGTGACTCAATATCACCATGCGCGACCTCTAAATCCGGATTGGTTTGTCGTGGCTCGCAGCCTCCCAAAAGACTTGCAGCTATGAGCAAGAATGATAAATTTGCTAACTTCATAAAAGTAATTCCCAGTTGAGTAGTTTTGTAAAATTGAGTCACCGTAGCAGGTAGTGAGTGTAAGTAAAAATTAAAGGTCATTTTTCATCCCCATGCAGGCATGGTACCGCTGCCAAAATTATTCAAGAGTACGTGAACAAGGGGCATTTTTTTTCACTGCCCGAAGCGGTGCGTAAAATAACGTCCCAGCCTGCGGGTATTCTTGGGCTGAAAGATCGTGGTGTTGTTGCGGCGAGCAAAAAGGCCGATCTCTTGATCTTCAACCCCGAGAATATCAAGGCCACCGCAAAGTATCCTCAGCCACTGCAACGGGCAAAAGGCAAAAGGCTTTGATGTGGTGATAGTCAATGGTCAGATAGCGCGTCAGGATGACAAGCTTGCACCAACCCTGTCCGGATCGGTGCTTAAGCCCTGAAGTAATACTGCCCGTATGTGCTAGGAAGGTTTATGGTGACGACGAATAGGCCGCAAAGGGCAAATAGCCCTGGCTGAATATAGTCTCGTGAAGGGGCAAGATGCCTTTCCAACATAAGAAGGCTGTGTCAGTCAGTATACTGTTAACAGAGCGTGACATAGCAATTGAGGATCTTATCGACGAGGATTAAACCGTCGATAGTGGGGGGAAAACACTATTTATAGCGCAATGTACCCTCATGAGGCTCAATATCTACCGAGCGCACAGTGTTAACTTCATAGCTTGGTGACTCAACGGATGATACCGTTACAAAATCAGCATGAGCGCCATCATGATTAATTTCCAGGCGTATAAATCCGCGATAGCGACCGTCGGTCCATACTACCTCAGGGTTTTGCAGGGCATTTTGTTCATCGTAATGTTTGAGCCCTTCGTTACCCAGTTGCAACAGTGAACGGGGTGAGGTCACGCCAGTGGCGCCAAGTTCAACACCCATTGCGTGTCCTGTGGCATCATAGAGTTCGTTTTGCCAGTAGCTGTGACTATCGCCGGAGATGACCAGCAGATCTTGTGCGCCTGCCTCTTTGCTGATCTGGTAGAAGTCTTCTCTGGCAGCGGGGTAACCATTCCAAGAGTCTAGATCCACGGGTAAGCCCAGGCTGCCAAGATGGGTTAGACTATCCAACCTTTTTAGGGCATCGCCCGTTAGCGTTTCTCTGAAACTGGCAGAGACCGGATCACTCAGATCAGGTGCCCTGCGTTTACCAATAACAGAGGAACTGCCGATCACCCGCCAACGGCGATGGGCGCTGACAGACTCAGTCATTTGTTCTGTCAGGAACTGTTCCATCTCACCAGATAATAGCTTGCGATCGGGCGCGCCAACAACGTCATTAATAAATGTCTGGGCGTCATCTTTGTTTTTGATCTCTCCCAGATAATCATCAGTGTCAATCTGCTGACTTCTGCCGGTGTGACGGGTTTCCAGCGTGATCAGGCTCAGCAGATCACCAAACTTGTAGTGGCGCCAGTAATCTTGCTGGCTACCGCCACTGACCGGGTCGCGTATGGGCAACCACTCATAGTAGGCTTGCAACGAATCAGCCCGGCGCTTGTCCCAATTTCCTTCACCTTGCTGGTGATTCTCGGCACCACCCATCCAGGGATTGTTAGCCGATTCATGATCATCCCAGATTACAATCATGGGATGGCGGGCATGCATCGCTTGTGCGCTCACATCTGTTTTATATTGCCCATGGCGCTGTCGATAATCGGCCAGTGTCACGATTTCATGTGTAGGCTGGTGGTTACGACCGATGCGCTTACCGGTTTCGCCGCCGTAGCCATCCTGGCCGTACTCATAGATATAATCACCTAAGTGCACAACCACATCCACAGCCGAATCGTTAGCAATCACGTCATAGGCATTAAAATAGCCAAAGGGATAGTTTGAACAGGTGGCAACGGCCAGCACCAGAGAGTCTACATGACCCACAGGCAGAGTTTTGGTCTGTCCTACGACAGATAGTTCGCCATCAAGGTCAAACTGGTAAAAGTAAGACTCACCGGGCTGCAGATTTTCAACGACCACTTTGACCGTATAATCACGACTGGCGCCCGTTATAAATTGGCCCTGGGCTTTGATGGTTTGCATATGACGGTCGGTGGCCACTCGCCAGGTAATCGCAGTCTTTTTGTTAGCGTTGCTGACCCGGGTCCAGATAACCACACTGGTGGTATCCGGGTCGCCGCTGGCAATGCCGTGTTGGTAGGTGGCAGTCATGTCAGGGGAAGGGTGCATCTTACCAAAAGCGGATGCCTTACCGAAGGTTGCTCCAAGCAACACTACGGATGAGGCACCGATAAGCGCTTCTCTGCGGGTGAATTTTTTATTCATTATTGTACCATCGCTAACATACAGCTTCTCGCTTCAGAAGGAGAATTTTTAATCGGCGTAAACAGTAGCATAAGCAAAGGCTAATGGCGTTACTCACACCTTTAAAAAAACTGAGTATTACCTTACTCTAAGCTTGTGTGCTGGGCTGTTTGGTCTCATTTTTTGCTAAAGGACCTTATAAATTCAGCTTAATCCCTTCTGATGCAATATTGAACCCTTGCGCTTTAACATATTGGCTTTCATCACTGGTGAGATCGAGCAGCGGGTTGGTATGATTCATGTGAATAAACCACACCTTATTTTTTTCGGTTTGACTGATTTTTGCTAACGTTGCCATTGTCTCGCTAACAAAAGGGTGAGGGATTTTTGACATATCCCGGCCAGGTAATTCGCCGTCAGCATAAAAAGTAGCATCAATTAAGGCGTAATCCACTGCGGCAATTTCCTCCGCTAAACTGACTTTCCATTGAGACCATTTATTGATATCAGGAATGAATATGGCTGATTTATCAGGGCCGATTATTTTAAAGCCAACGGTTTCGGAATACTCATCTCTATGAGGAACCAAAAAAGGGATCACCTTGAGTGATGCAAGCACGACAGCAGATTGATTTTGTAAAGGCTTTAACAGGATATTTTTATACTTAACCAATTGCTGCCACGGGCCATTTTGTTGTAAAAATGCCGTCATTCTGGGCATGGCATATACGGGAATATTTTTGGCGCCTGCCGCTTCATGGCCTAAAAACATCAGGCCAGTATAATGACCAATATGGGCATGGGTAAGAAAAATACCATCTAGTGTGTATTGTTCAGATGGTGCCTGTTTTTCCAGCTGGTAAAGTTGGTGTGGTAAGTTGGGGGTGGCTTCAAAAAGATACTTTTTTTTATCTTCTGGACTCACTAAGCCCAGTGACACCGCGCCTCTTTTTAATAGGGGGTTTTCCCAGCCTGGCATGCAATGTGTTTGATAACAGGCCGTTTGCGGATAGCCAGCATCCTGAGCAACGCCCAGTATTAACAGGTAGGGGGATTGTTCATCAGCAAATAAATTGATACTGGTAAATAGTAAAATAATAAAGCATATTTTTTTCATAATCTTCATCGGTGGTGCTTACCACCCACTCCTTTACGTAAAGTAATATTCATTATGCGATTATGCATCAATAGCCGGTAAATTATCAGTAGAAATCAGGTATGAAAAGGTCATTCAGTCAGGCGCTACAGGCAAAAAAAAACCAACACCTGAGTGTTGGTTTTTTTATAGAACGTATTTAATGTTCTTATCCAAGTTTTACTCTTTACGCGTAAAACCCTAATTTATTCACACAGAATAAATTAATAGTGATAAGAAACTTTTGCGTAGTAGAAGCGACCATTAAATCCATAAGGGGTAGTAGATGAATAAGTACGACCACTTGCAGATCCGGGAACGCCAGGTACACGAGGGCCATTTTCATCAGTCAGGTTATTGATACCTACAGCAAAACCAACTGAATCATTCATGTCATAAGCCACCTCTGTATCTAGCAGCCATGCGGTAGGTCCATCAACATCTGGGCCATACTGCTGCCATGTACCGTAATGGTTAATTCTACCCATCAGTCTCAATTTATCGGCCTGATAAGTGGTGGTAAATGATCCTCTGGACTTAGGCAGACCATTCTCTAAACGACCTATCTTAGTCTCGTTGACGTTATTACCGGCAAAATCAACCGTTGTTTTAGTGTAGTTATAAGCTAGGGCATAGCTCATATCACCATTAAACATGTCGTTTGAGTAGCTGGCGACCAGATCAACACCTTCTGTTGTGGTATCAAAATCGTTGGTAAAGAACTTCACTGACGTTAGACCAATGGCATCGGTAATGCCTAAGGAAGTCAATTCAGCACGATCGGCATCGGTTAACGTAATGGGAGACGTTTGGCTGATCCGGTCAGTCACTTCGATATTAAAATAATCAACTGTTAGGAAAAAATCCCCTGTTTCATAAATCGCACCGAGGGTATAACTGGTGGATTCTTCAGGTGTTAACGACACGCCACCAAATTTTTGCGATACAGCATTGGTAGGAGGTAAAGTCGCAATATCAATCAATTCTCCATTTACAGACTGGGTCTGTACACTTCGAACACTACTTTGGCCTATGGTAGGCGCCCGAAAACCGGTACTGACAGAGCCACGAAATTTAAATTCATCAGATACTTCGTACATACCTGTCAATTTCCAATCGAAGGTTGAACCAAAGTCACTAAAATCTTCATATCGCATGGCCAGTCCAACTAAAAGGTCGTCTGTGACATCTTTTTCGATATCGACGTATATACCTTTACTGGTTCTTGAAGCCGTACCGGCATCTGCAGGTTTAAACCCCGGGAAACCATTTGAACCAATACTAAAGCCCTGGTCAACAAGAGGACCTAATTTCCAGGACGCTTCATCACCCGCGGTAATGGTGAAGGATTCTTGTCTCAGTTCAGCACCATAAGAGACAATGAATGAGTCAAAGTCTGTTGAGAAATCAGCATTTAATGATTTTTCTAACTGAGAATAAGCGCCAGGCGTAAACTCTGTAGGGGTAGCTGGCCCTAAAGACGAGTTAACAGTATTTGAAATGCGGAATTCTGTTGAGTGTTCACCCACCGTACCGCTAAAGTCATAGGACGTTCCGCCAGAAAATACTCCACGCGTACCCATGGTGAGTGAAAGGTCAACTACATCACCACCAAAGAAAGGGGTGAAACCACCAGGGAAGCGCAGGTTATGTGCATAACAGTTTGCCGCTTCTAAAGAACCAAGGGCTGAGGCATCAGGAATGCCATTGTTTAAATTTACCACTGGGCAATTAGAATTGTCCACTGCTCCAGGGGTTAAATCACCAACAAGCAACGTATCGCCTGGTCCGTCAAATACGCCACCACGGTTTGTGGGGTTACGGAAGAAGAAACCTCCTTCTACGGTTTTTTCAGACCAGTTACCAAACAGATACGCTTCACTGTCTGCGTCTATATCAATACCAGTATTTAAGAATAATTTAAAATCATCTGAAATTTCAGGAGAACCCCAAACTTGAGCTGCGGGCGTTCTTACCGCTGTATTGCCTGCAGCAATAAGCGCTGCAGCATCAGGTCGCTGGGTACTTCTGCTAGTAGGGTCTTGTTGGTTCATTTCAAAGGTGAAGTTTGCGAAACCATCATCGGTTAACGCAACACCAACGTTACCTGCAACAGTAACTTGATCGCCGTCACCTTCAGAAAATTGGCCCATTTTAACTTCAAAATCACCGCCATCAGCGTTATCTTTTAACACAAAGTTAATGACGCCTGCGATAGCATCTGAACCGTACTGAGCTGACGCACCATCACGTAGAATTTCAACTTGTTTAAGAGCCATAGCGGGAATGGTTGAAACGTCAGGAGCCTGAGCACCATCGGCAATACCACCACCTGAGAAGGCAATAATTGAACCTTTATGACGACGTTTGCCGTTTAACAGGATCAAGGTTGAATCAGGTGACAAACCTCGAAGGTTTGCAGGACGTACAATAGTAGCACCATCAGAAATTGCCTGAGCACTAACGTTATAGGAAGGTGAAACGGTTCTTAATAGTGAAGCCATGTCTGATGTGCCGTTGGCCATAAGTTCTTCACCACCAATGACGTCAACAGGAACAGGTGAGTCACCGATTGAACGAGGTGCTGCACGCGAACCTACAACTACAATGACTTCCGCATCATCTTTATTGGTACCTTTTTCTGCTGCAAGTACAGGCGTTGACGCAAAGGCCAATCCCATGGCGACAGCTATGCAGTTTAGTTTAATATTATTTGGCATGTTTGTTACTCTAGTTTATTAGTTTTAATTTTATTGTAATATGATTTATTTTAAGAGTTACATGTCCGTATTATAATTATGCTAATTCCCTGTCTAAGTATAACAATTAAACAAAACAGTTTAGATGTTATACGCACATTGGCGAAGTTAACAAGACATAAGATCACCTTAAAAACGTTAAGAGTCGTTAAGTTATGTTAAGAAGAGTCGAAAGTTGTCAAAAAAGCCTTGGTTCATGTTAAAAATGATTGATCTAAAAATGCCTGATCTTCCTTCAGCGCGGTGAAAATTGCCGAAAAAAAAGTACACCTCTCTGGACGAAATTTCGCACCATGGATAGCAAAATAAAATACCATTATTACAGTGATAATTTATCTTTTTACGTACTACTGCTATTTCTTGTATCCCTTTGTAGTGTGTTAATTAATTGTATTTTAATGGATAAAACTGATTTTTTATTGGCTGATACTGGCTTTTTAGAAGAAAAAGCAAAATGTCTCTGAAAGTCTTTAAATTCGACCTGAAATTGGCTGTGAGAGCTGTTTTTTTTATGAGAATATCCCTAGACTTAGCAGAAAAAAAGACCGTTTTAATGATTTTAAAGTTTCACATGATTTTCACCTACCTGTAATAGATTTTTTACCCTATTAATATGTTTTTATAAACGTTATTCCCTAGTCATGTTTGCCATGAAGTGGCGAAGTAACATAAAAATTTGAGTGCAATTATTTACTCATATATTATTTGCATCAATATCGTGCAGCACAAACATAATTATCGTATCTGCTTGGTTATTTTATTTTTATTTTTTATGGCTCTATTTTATGCTCGTTTTTAGTATAGGTCCTGAGTGGAATTTGATTCGGCAGTCGATGATCTCTTAAACGTTATTTATGACAGCGAAAAGGAAAGAGATCTTGGCGGTATTCATATCCGCTTCCCTCGAAATCGCAGCGTTGTTGGCTACACTTACCACGATTGCCAACCCAAATCACTTAGACCATCTAAGCTCATGGGGCTAAGTTCCTTTGCCGCCTAGTTGCAACTTCAATGGCTTTGCATATATACCTGGCCCTGAGAGTGCAAAAGACTCCTTGAGTAACAAACCGCACAAAATTATGTGCTGGTACAAACATAACAGCAGAAAAAACATGATACATTTTTTACACTTATCCCCATAAACCTGATATTTCATGGCAACCTTGCATGTTCAGCAGAGTAAATTAAAGTGCTGCAACATGGCATATCCCTGACATTGCGTACCTAAAGTCGATATTTTAAATTCTGAGTCTATTTTTCGTTCAAAATACAGTCAGATTTTAATGAGCGTTGCCAAAAAATATCAATAGAGTGTTTTTAGAACTAAGTTTGTACAAAAAACGAATTGTTTTTTCAAGGGCTGAATGTCAGATATACCCAAGCAACCTCAAAATTAAAAGATCAGCGGGAATTCAAATCGTCAAATAACAGGCATTTGCTTTGTGCTATAGATTTCCTATGTCCAATACCAATATCGCAGTAGTGGGGTTGGAAACCCGCCCGCAGATAACTTAGGCAGAAAACCAGTACTGCGTTACAACATTTAAAAAGGAAGGGTTTTCCTGCGTGTTGTGCTTTGTCCTGACTTGCTGCCTAAATTCTGAACCTGCATTTTGAAATTACTTGGATGTAAATGTATCCGCCAACCATATGTTTGAATAAATCTGCATGGAGGGTGACGAAGGAACAGCTGGATAATTCAGTCGTATCCCCAGGACAGTCGTTTTTCAACTGGGTCATTAGGTGTGCAAAGCACAGGGTATTTTATAGCCGTGCAGTAAGTTGACCTATCCTCGGGCTCTGGGAGTAATCAGGTGTGGGTTGCTGGTTTGTTAGATTTGATGTTTTTTTTTGTAAATAAATTCTTTTTTGATCATTCACTTACGTGTATTTTGTAGGGATAAGTTTGACTTGTCGGCAAAACGTCATATTTTTGTGGGCATGATTGTCTTTTTAATCAAGGGTAAATGATGAGATTAGCGTTGCTAAAAAGTATGTTTATGGTGTTGTGCTTGGGTGTTGCTGGTGCCTCTGTGGCAGAAAATAGAATTGATACACAGCGAGCGGATGCCCCTGAACTGGCTGCTTATGGTGAGCACAGTATAGGTGTGCGAACCCTTGAAGTAGTTAACCCCAAACAAATTAATATGCTAAAACTGGACCCTGCTCAAGTTAAACCTGATGAGCTGCCCCGTTATGCCCGCCCTTTGACCTTAGAGGTGTGGTATCCAGCCGTTAAAAGCCGTCGGGGTAGCACCACCTTGAAGGCGTATATGCGAGATGGTAAAACCCAAGTTGAGCTGCACGGGAAAAGCGTGCGTGATGCTAAACCACAGGCGAGTAAGCAGGCATTCCCTTTGGTGTTGATTTCCCATGGTTACCCAGGCAACCGTTTTTTACTGGCACATTTAGCGGAAAATATCGCCTCAAAAGGGTATGTGGTTGTGTCTATCGATCACACTGATTCTACTTACCGTACTAAAGCGGCTTTTTCGTCGACCCTGGTTAATCGACCGGTAGATCAGCTGTTTGTATTGTCTCAGATTGATAAGATGTCAAAAGACAATAACTCCTTTTTATATAATCTGGTCGATGCAAAAAATACCGCGCTTATTGGTTATTCTATGGGAGGGTATGGCGCGGTAATTAATGCCGGAGCTGGCCTAACTGAACAAGCGGCAAGCAGCAAGATGGCGCCTTTTGCTACTTTGGTTCGCCATCAAAGTGGTATCAAGCCCAATGTTGATAAGCGTTTTAAAACAGTGGTGGCCTTTGCGCCCTGGGGCATGAATTACCATGTGTGGAATAACGATACGCTCAACGAGGTGAGTGTGCCTATGCTGCTTATTGCCGGCTCACAGGATGATGTATCGGGTTACGAAAATGGCACACGCGCCATTTGGCAGGGGATAACTGGTGTCGATCGCTCGTTACTCACCTATGATAACGCCAATCACAATGCAGGCGCGGTGATGCCAGCCCCTGAAGAGTCCTACGTATTTGATCAAGAACTGGGGTTTAATATTAGTGAGCATTATATCGATGCGGTATGGGACAACACCCGCATGAACAATATTGCCCAGCACTTTGTCACCGCCTGGTTAGACAAGTATTTGCAAAAAAATAGTGCCATGGACGCGTATTTGGACCTAATACCGAATTCTAACGCCGGCGTATTCGCCCTGGATGAGAACGGTGATCCCAAAGCTGAACATACTTACTGGAAAGGCTTTACTGAGCGCACAGCGAAAGGTTTGCACTTTGAGCGTTTAAGCCCGTCTAAATAGGATTCTTTATATTGATTTTTAGTTGAACCGCCTTCGAGGCAGGTTCAACTAAAAAGTACGCCAACGCTGCAAATTAAATTATCAACAGAGCAGTGATATTGCTGTCTTTTTTGAGCGTTATCGTATTGTTGTGGTATTTTGGCACTTACTATTTATAGGTTATAATTCGTAAAATGCATCTACCAAATTGCCTACTTTCACGTCATTGACGATAGCATGACTGTTCAGCAGAGCTTCGATTGCCGCCCTGTCATCTTCTGTCGCATTGCCATAACGGTCTGCTGATGTGACAAAACCTTCGAATGACTCGCTGTCATTATCGAGGGTAATATAGAGATGTTGAGTATTGACTAACTCAGCAAAGCTATTAAAAAAGAGATCGTAATCCGCTTCAGATGCAACGCTTAGCTTACAGCTAAACTCAAAGCCTAAGATGGCCCATTCATCCAAATGCAATTTTTTTCGTATGCGTCTGTTTCTGCTTGTTTTTTCTGTCATTGTATTACCTGTTAAAGCTATTAAGGGTTAAAACCATCACCCATATCGAGTTTTTAACGTCGATGCTAAGCGGTTATCCTGCGCATACTAACAGTTTTTGTAAATGGGTACTGAAAGAAAAATAACAGCTGGCAGGGGATGCGCTATAATGGCGAAAATGACGAGATTGCCACAATATATCTCCTTTCAACTAAAGATATCGCCATGAATAAAAAAAAGAAATTAACGCAAATACACCAGAAACGACTTAAAGCAGCTAAAGCAAAATTGGGCCCTAAAAAAAAGGGATCCTACATTTCTAAAGCTGAACGGGCAAAGCTAGAAAACTCTGAGACGTTAGACATGGCAGATAATTTATAGAGTCAAAAACGATCATCTAATCAATAGGGGCTAATTGATAGCTCCTATTGCTGGAATCTAAGCTGAACTTATTTCCCTCTCAATATTTTTCTCACCACTTGGTTTTTCTTTTTAGCCAAACCAAAATACATTATAACCAGATTACTTACTCTGAAAATAATATGAATCAGCCTGTTAGGGCTTTATTACGAAGACAATTCATTCAGCATCTGGGTAGTTCTGCTGCGTTATTGAGACTAGCATCTCATTCGTGCTCGGTGCTAGCGCTGAGTAATGACCAACTGACCATGCGTCAAGGCGCTGTTCCTCTTAAACTGAATTTTAACGAGAATTCTCTGGGATGTCAGGTAAAGCAATCAATGTGGTGCAAATAGCCGTAAAGACGGCGGGAAACCTTTACCCGGGTAAAGCGGTAAGTCAACTGCGTGAACAACTGGCCACGCTGCATCAAGTCAGTCCGGAGATGATCATATTTGGTAATGGTTCAACCGAAGTGATTGGCGGTATCGTGGTACTTGCTGCAAAATTAGGCGCAAAAGTGCTTGAACCTAATCTGACTTTTGGTGATGTACGACGCTATAGTCAAGCCGAATGAATTGAAGTGATCACCGTACCTGTGGGCAGTGGATTTATCACTGACATAGATGCGTTGAAAAAACGCAGTAAAAGTATAAAGGGGCCCTTATTGATCAATCTGTGTAACCCCAATAATCCTACTGGCAGCAGTATTATTGGATACAATTAGAGACATGGCTAAAAGCCGAGCCGGGTAATCATATGTTTTTAGTTGATGAAGCCTTCTATGAATATGCTCAAGTCAACTCGAAGTATCAAAGCGCACTGAAATTAATTAAGCAGGGCCAGCACAATGTTGTTATTACACGAATCTTTTTGAAGGTTTATGGTACGGCAGGAATGCGAATTGGCTACGGGATTTCCACCCCCTCAACGGCACAGAAAATCCGCCCCTTTGCTGCAGGGAATAACCTTTCCATAGCCGGACTTGCTGGCGCAAGCGCCTCACTCAAAGATGAGGAATTCTATACCTACAGCCTGAATTCTAATCAACAGGAAAAATCAATACTGCTGTCCACGCTGGATGAATTGCAACGGGACTACATTCCCAGTGATACCTACTTTGTGTTACATGAAATTGCCACTGATTTAAGTGTTTACGCTGATCGAATGAAACAACAGTGGGTCGCAAAATGCTTCTACAGGACAATTAGAATCGCCTATCTATAGGCACACCACAAGAAATGAACCAGTTTGCAACCACTCTTCGTGTCTTTAGAGCAAAAGGTTGGGTTTAAAATTAGTGGCTAGGTACCTGGCAGCTTCACAACTGGGCTTATTATTTAAAGCGCAAAGTATGCGCTGTGCATCGTATTTTTTAGCAAGAATATGGCTTGCGGCGAATTTGTTCGCACACTGATAATGTTAGCAAAAGAAAAAATACACAGGGTGAATTTTATTCATTTTATCCTTGTGGGCTGCCTGTTCAGCAGGTCAATTGTTGTGATCTTTTGCGACACCTATTATTGGATATCCGCAGTGTACGTCTGCATTATAAAGTACAGGACGTACTATATAATGTGACGCCCCTGTGGGTGACTCCTATTTAATGTGCAAAAATCCAGTTACCACTGAGTTAGTACAATCCTATAGCAATCAATGGGTTGTTGCCGTCTGTTTTTTCCCAACAGTATGGAGTTCGAATTTCATCCATGGAGCTGGACTGAATTTTTTAGACTTATTTGTGCCCTAAATAGGGCTCTGCAAAAAGGTAAATAAAAGTGGTGGACTAAGCGATCGAAGAAAAAATGTATGACAGGACTTTTTTACATTAAAACGTAATGATTTAAGTTTTAATGGTATGTTATTAGCCATGACAGTATAAAAAGGTATCCTAATGAGGCGCGAAATTAAATGCCATTTTATATGACATAGTTAAAAGCCTTTCTATATATGAGTCCTGTTACTTTTTTAAATTGATAAATCGCCCTTTATGAACTCCAGTAAAAAGCCTGTAAGCCCACTAAAACAACAGATCATGTTAGTTAATTCATTTAGAACAGTATGGTGTGCCTGTTTTATTTAATACATATAATTCACAATTTTTCAGGTGAAAATCAAACATCATGGTTATTGATAAACCCACCAGTTGTTAGTGGGAATATCAATTCCGTGTTGATTTTTGAGTAATTTACAACTCCTTAAGGCCGTTTTTAAGAGAGTAATATATTGTAATGGATAAAAATGTAAGTTATTATGAAAAGGAAATTGGTCATGTCATATAAATTATATATATGGTTAGTATCAATGTAGGAAACTATTTTTTACCCTTGTAATGAATGAATGAATATTTATTCGATATAAACCGTTATTAGAGTGAAATTTGGTACCGCGGAAGACATATATTCTGTCGACGCTACTAAGGATAGTAAATTTATTAATAAATTTTATATCTAAAGTAGGGGAATTCTCATGAAGAATAAATGGCTAAAAATTTTTCTTACTAGCGCATTATTAAACTCAACAGGTGCGTTAGCTACCTTGTTTATCAGCTCTGATTTGTTAAATTATTCCGTAATTAGCGGTGCTGCCCTAACGATAGAAGCTGGCGCCACCGTAAGTGGTGAGCTCGCTGGAGAGGGTGCTGTTGGTATAGGTGCAAACGCTACCACTGGAAACGTTTATTCTGGTGCCGCCGCCGGAACAGGTGCGGGTTCTGTCGTTGGTAATGTATATTCTAGCGCAGCCACTAATATAGGAGCGAATGCTACCGCTGGAGATATATATTCTGGCGACGCCACTGGAACAGGCGATTCTTCTATCATAGGACAAATATATTCTGGTGCCGCCGCTAATGTAGCCGCTAATGGTATCACTGGAGACATATATTCTGTTGACGCCACCGTAACAGGTGCAATGTCTAACGTTCAAAACATATATTCCGGTGCGGCAATTACCTTGGGCGGTGGTTCATCTGCAGGTGATGTGTCTGCAGTGGGGGCCATCACAAACCCAGGAGCCGCACGATCTACTGATACGGTTTATGATGCAGAACTTCATAATCCCGTCCCTTTTATCGAGGAATACGGGACAACGTTTGACACTGAAACCGCAATGGCTCAAATATCGAGTGCGCAGGCATCTTATAATGGCCTTACTGATGAGTCTAATCCGGGTATTAATCCGGGTACAAGTTTGGCAGGAGACACTACCTTTACTTCCGGAATATATACAGGAACGTCTTTGACTACTGCCGCTGGCTCAACGATTACGCTAGATGGCGAGAATAAGGAAAACCCATTTTGGCTTTTTAATCTTAGTTCGGCTCTTAGTGTTGGGGCGACTAACGAATTTATAATCATTAACGCAGACGAGAATGCTTCTGTTGTATGGAATTTAGGCGGTGCCCTAACACTAGGTGCCAGCACATCTTTTATTGGCACTGTTTTAGCCACGGGTGCCATAAGTGGTGGGGCGGGTTCATATCTTAGTTGCGGTAACTTATTTTCTAAGGCTGCTGTTGCAATAGGTTCAGTGACATCTTCGGATTGTCCAGGCTTAGCTTCAAACATGGCTCAACCAAGTTCGGCTCCAGATGATGAGCCAGAGGCTGCACCAGCGATCTACAGCCCCCCCGGAGGGGCGACAACGTCAGTGCCAGAGCCTTCGACACTGGCTATTTTTGTATTAGGGTTGATTGTACTGGTATGGAGACACCGCCGTCTGGGCTAAAGCCCTATATACCCAAAGTTATGGTATTTGCTGCAGCCAGGCTGTCAAAAAACTTAGCCCCATGACCTTAGATTGACTAAGTACCAGTTCGGTTACCGTTTAGGTTGGGAGCAGCCAACAGCGGTCTAGCTTCAAGAGATATGGGTACAACATCTGGCAGATTTTTAATATCGAATGTGGTAGAAGTCAGACTCGATAATTCCCCTAAAGACAAGCCCGCCGTTGTTTTGAACACGCCTGTCGTTTTTTTGCTTATAAAATCTAATATAATGACGAATATGGTTTTGTTTTAGTCTTTCATATCGGGAAAAAATAAAAAGTGTAATCCAAAGCCTTAACTACTGTTAGTGTACGCCGGTAGAATCAGCCAATTTGAGATGATTGACGGTCAATATAGTTAGATTTTTTGATGGAGTATTTCCAACAAAAAAATACGTTTGTCATCAAAAATTAAAGCGTCACAGGCAGACAGTATTGTTTATTATGGGCGTAAAAACCGTGCCAACGTGGGTGTGAGCACGACATTTTTATGGGGTGATTAGCTGCTTTCATAAGCCAGGGGATCGGTACAGTTGTTTTTGGCAAAGGCCTCCAGTCGTTCCTGGCAGGCGCCACATTTGCCACAAGCTTTTTCTCGGCCGTTATAACAGGTCCAGGTGAGGTTGTAGTCCAGCTCCTGTTTTAATCCGGCGGCTAAAATATCGATTTTGCTTTGATATAAAAAGGGCGAGACTATTTCAACCTTGTCATAATTGGCAATGGCACATACGTCATTCATGCGTTCAACAAACTCTGGGCGGCAATCTGGATAAATGGCATGATCGCCAGAATGGGCGCCATAATAAACCTTGCTCGCCTCCAGTGACACGGCATAACCTACGGCCATGGATAACAAGATCATATTGCGATTCGGTACCACAGTTTGTTTCATACTCGCGTGGGCATAATGTCCCTCTGGCACCGCTATATCAGAGGTCAGGGAGGAGCCACCAATTAATTCATTGATGGCTGAGATGTCGATTATTTTGTGGTTAACACCAAGTCCAGCACAGGCTCGGCTGGCATATTCGAGTTCTTTTTTATGACGCTGACCGTAGTCAAAGGATAAAGCATGAACCTCGTACCCTTCCTGGTGGGCCATGTTTAGAACGGTAAATGAGTCCATACCGCCAGAAAAAATTACAACCACCTTTTGTACCATTTGTTTAGCTTCTCTATAATCGTTTGTTTCTAGGTGGTAATGTTAAGTTATCTCGATAGAAATTCCCACATAACCCACACCCAAAGTACAGGAAAGCCGTGAACAGTTACAAAATAAACGAAGTTTTTGAATCCATACAAGGGGAGGGGGCACACACGGGGGTGCCATCAATCTTTATCCGCTTGCAAGGCTGCCCGGTGGGGTGCCCCTGGTGTGACACCAAACATACCTGGGCGATAGATGAAAACCTGAAAGTCGACGCCACGCAAGTGATGGGCGAAGAGGGCGAATCTAGCTACTGGTTTGAACATACACCGGCGCAGCTGCTTGCCTTGTTTACCAGGCATAACTACCAGGCCACCAATATTATTCTCACTGGCGGTGAGCCCTGTATGTATGATTTACGGCCATTATCTGAAACCTTGATTGCCATGGGATATACGGTGCAGATTGAAACCAGTGGCACCTATGAGATATTGACTCATGTGGACACCTGGGTAACCGTTTCGCCCAAGGTCAATATGCCCGGGGGTCGAAAAGTATTAAAAAGTGCGGTACTGCGTGCTAACGAAATCAAGCATCCTGTAGCGATGCACAAGCATATAGAAGAACTTGAGCAGGTATTGACCTTATTGGATGGCGGCATTCGTCCCTTAATCTATCTGCAACCTATCAGCCAGCAGAAGCGTGCCACAGACTTGTGTATTAAAACCTGTATCGCCAAAAACTGGCGTTTATCACTGCAAACCCACAAATTTATTGGCATTGAATAAATAAAATCAAGGCCGTCACATGTTATGCACCATGATGCGCAATTATTTCTAATGAATAATGCCAGGGCGTTAGATAGAGGAGATATACAGTAACTGACGGATCCATGTGTGTTACTCACAGTAGTGTATCTCAATCAGCAAAAAATCTTGTTTACGAACCAGGAACAGTTGGCAACGTCTTGAGGAACCCTGACTGAGCACATGGTGTAAGCCAAAGTGGCAAAAAACATCATTCCTATAAACTTAGGTGCATTAAGTGAATGGGGTTTGGGGGGAATGAAGGCAGCCAGGAGACAAAGGAACTCACCCCATAAGCTTAAATACACTAAGTGATTGGGTGAGTGAGAAAAGCTTTAATATGATCGTTGCTGTAGCTGAGCCAGACAAAAATGTTATGCTTAACCTGTTTTCACCACCAAGGGGCTAAGACAGAGAATGGGCAGATTACTCGGCATTATACTATTATTGGTCAGCATCAATTGTCAGGGAGCAACCTGGCGAATTACCTATCCCCGGCCCATATCTGATTCGGATATGCGCTCTACTTACCCGTTGCAACTATTGTCGTTGGCTTTGGATCAAACGGGTGTAAATTACACCCTTATGCCCTCTGACCTGATCATGTTACAAAATAAAGCGCTCAAACGTTTGACGGATAACCGAGACGTTAATGTAGTGTGGAGCATGACCGACACCGTGCGTGAAGATCAATTATTACCAATCCGTATACCCATTTACAAGGGATTGATAGGGTGGCGTTTATTGCTTATTCGTGATGATATGACTGAGCGTTTTAAATACATTCAAAAGTTCGAACACCTGATCAAGCTTAACCCGCTACAAGGACGGGGCTGGCCAGATACTAAAATTCTGCAGGCTAATGGCTTTGATGTCGTTATAGAGGATAATTATAGCAATCTATTTAATCTGTTACGTAAAGCTCAGGGTGACTTTTTTCCCCGTTCTGTGGTTGAGGTCTGGGGGGAAGTTGACAATACAGCCTTTAATGAGAATCTGATGATCGAACAATATCTGGCCATTAAATACCCCGCAGCCATGTACTTCTTTGTTAATAAAAAAAGCGTGCCTTTAGCTAATTTGATAAAAAGTGGTCTGGAAAAAGCCATTAAAAACGGTAAGTTTGATGAACTTTTTTTACAAGCCCATCAAAAAAATCTGGACCAGGCTAATATTTCTGATAGACGGGTATTTGAACTAAAAAACAGTTTTTTGCCCCCAGCAACACCGCTAGCACGCAAGGAGTTATGGTATCAGGAACCCCAATATCCGCAATAACCTGCTATTGGGTTGCCTGTTGCCACGGCTAGTGGTTCGCTTGTTATCTACCAAGTAACGCCCTATCACCTGGTTCTGTAAAAATTATTAAGGTATTGAGGTGAGTGCCAGGGTGATTTGTTTACAGAAACTTCCATTTTTGGCAACTTTATGTCAGTTACGACCCGCTGCCTAAACGGCCTAGGGCGGGTTTTAAATCCTCCACTGCAGCGTTTTTGTATTGGACACAGCTAAGCGGTACCACAACACAAATGCCTGGTATTTGACGATTTTATTTCCCACAGTTCTGTGCATTTTACGGTCACTCAGGTATATATCTTAGTCTTGGATCATCTGGTTTGGCTGACCGTTATTTGACTATTATAAAGGGTATGTTGGCGTTGGCGACATGTTTATGGCCATCGAACGTGTATGCAAACAAGCGGTATTCGCCTAAGGCTTTAGGGGCTAAAAATTCAATTTCAACCTGAGTATTTTGTTGCTTACTACTTTTAATCGTGACGTGTGAAGCTGGTGGCACGGCTTCAAAATGGCCTCCCTGGCTGCGTTGCCCCACTTCTTGCATAAATTCCCAGTGGGTGGTGAGGGAATCCTGTTCCGGATCACTGACCATGACTTTAGCCGTTGCCAATTGGCCTGCTTTAAGCCTGACACTGTCTGCGGGTGTTTTGCCATTAATAAAAATAGCACTTGCTAAAGGGGCGCGATTTTTCGGGTATTTTCCGGTCCAAATTTTGGTTAACTCATCAACCCGGGCATCGTGTTCACCGGTGGTATTGAACATGCCATACCAGGTTGGGGTGCGCTCCTGCTTTTGCCCCCATAAAAATGCAAAACCGCCAATAACCTGGCCAGTTGGATCGTTAATAATACTGCTGCGCATACGCTGGGCCATACCCGTTGCTTTGAGGGCACTGGGCTCTTCTATTTCCCGGCCCCAGCTGGTGGTGGCCACTTCCCAGTGGCCCCTGGGACCAAATTCGGTGACCATAAAAGGTTTGTTGACGTTGGCCTTGTGGATGGCCTGAGGAAGGCTGGATAAATCCCTATATAGCTGAACTGAAATGATATCAATCTGAGGCGCATGTTTTAGTAAGGTATGGATAGTATTTTTATCAGCACCGGCCAGGGCTACTGTGACGGGATGATTGCCATCGTTTTGCTGAATGTAATCGCTTATTTTTGCTAATGCATCATATACCTTAGGATTGACTGGTATGGATTGACCCTTATCGTCAAATAATAGGTTTGGCTCATTGGCGATGATCCACAGCAGCACATTTGCATGATCTTTGTATTTATCGATAATGCCAGTCATTTTTTGATACTGAGCTTGCACTGCGTCTGAGTCATCGTAATTAAAACCTTGCAACTCTTTACCGGTTTCCAGGCCAACTGCTACCATGATGTCTAGCTCGGCGGCCAGGGCTAAGGCTTCGTCTAGATGCTGCACGTCCCAGGTTCGAAAGGTATTTCCCCCGGCGGCCTTGAGTGCCTTGATAAGCTTGCCATCTTGGTATCCCAGACCGACCCCATTAATTTGATAAGGTGCGCCGTTGACAGTGAGATGCAATTTACCGTTTTGGGCTGCTACTTTCACTGTTTTGGCCCCCGGAGTATCGTTACCTATTGCGATATGGCAAACCAAGATCAAAGCTAAAGCGCATAACGATTGACGGAGGATTCGACTGTTAGTAAGCATAGTGATCATAACCTTATTGAAAAAAAAGACGTGAAGTGTGCGATTTAGGCTCACTTTATCTGTGCCAGGTATCTTTGACAACTTAGGGTGATCACATCGGGATTCAATCGCGTGGAGCCTTAAATATATTCATGTCATTAAGTGTGGTTAATCAGCTAAATAAAGTATGTGAGCGCCTCAGCTGACTTTATCCTTGTTCGTTCTTCCAGTGCCAGACTAGTGAGTCACTGCAAGGGGGAATATCCCGGTACGGGATTGTGAATTGGACGTGACTGACTATGACCAGGTTGGCTACCATAGCAGCGACATAGGAGCGCTTTGGTGAGATCCATATGTTGATCAATAACGCAGGCGCTTACTGCGTCTCTAAAGCTGCGGTAGTGTCTATGACAGAAGGCTGGGCTAAAGAACTTGAGCCTTATAATATTCAGGTATCAGCGCTGTGACCTGCGTTTGTTAAAATTCGTATTCATCAATCTGGGCGTAATCGTCAAGAGCAATACCAGGTGAGCGGGGCACAAAGTACTAATATAGCCAACGCTTCGACGGGAGCCAGTAAAGCAGCCGCTTTAGTTGGATTGGGTATTGAGGTAGAGTTACTCGCCAGTCGCGTGTATGAGGCTCTGGAAACACAACAGACCTATATTTTTACTCACCACAATGACCGTTCAGTGACTGACACCCGTGCAGCAGCCATAGATAGCGCGTTTGTGGATACTCAAAACAGCGCGTTGGTCAGACACTTGCAAGACCAAGATATCGCCAAGTTGTAGATGTTTTACTATAAACGGGTCTGTGCCATTTACCCCTTATTTTTTGCCAAGCAAAAAAAAACCGTCTTGTAAGACGGTATTTCTTGTCAGTTAAAACAACTTGTCAGGCTTTGCCGTGAATATCACGCATGGCACGACCGGATGGGTCGGCGTTACCTTTGAAGCTGGCATCCCATTCCAGGGCTTCAACGGTACTGCAGGCGATAGATTTACCGCCGGGCACACATTTTGCCGCACTTTCCTGGGGGTAGAAGCTTTCGAATACTGTCCGAAAGTAATAGCCTTCTTTGGTATCAGGGGTGTTGATGGGGAAGCGAAATGCTGCGCTGGCCAGTTGTTGATCGCTGATATCCTGGGCTACTTTCTCTTTTATAGAGTCTATCCAGGAATAACCCACACCGTCGCTAAACTGTTCTTTTTGACGCCATAATACTTCTGCAGGTAAGTACTGACCGTTGTCAAAGGCCTTGCGTAAAATCCATTTTTCCATCTTGCCATCAATACACATTTTGTCTTGAGGGTTAAGACGCATGGCTACATCCAGAAACTCTTTATCTAGAAATGGTACCCGGGCTTCCACCCCCCAAGCCGCAGTTGACTTGTTAGCACGAGCACAATCAAACATGTGTAAACGGTCCAGTTTGCGCACGGTTTCCTCATGGAATTCCTTGGCATTGGGCGCTTTATGGAAGTACAGGTAACCACCGAATATCTCGTCTGCACCTTCACCGGATAACACCATTTTAATGCCCATGGCCTTTATCTTACGGCTCATCAGGTACATAGGTGTCGCGGCGCGAATAGTGGTGACATCATAGGTTTCAAGGTGATATATCACATCGCGTATGGCATCCAGACCTTCTTGCACCGTAAAGTGTACTTCGTGGTGCACAGTGCCTATCATATCCGCAACTTTTTTAGCCGCGATCAAGTCCGGCGCGCCTTCAAGGCCTACTGCGAATGAATGCAAACGAGGCCACCAGGCTTCGCTCTGATCATTGTCTTCAACTCGTTTGGCAACATACTGAGCGGCAATAGCGGACACCAGTGATGAATCCAAACCACCGGAGAGCAATACACCGTAAGGCACATCAGACATCAAATGTGATTTGACCGATTTCTCAAAGGCTAATTTTAGGTCATTTAGATCAGTTTGATTGTCTTTGACGTTCTCGTAATCCATCCAGTCCCGTTGATAATACTTTTTCAACTCACCGGTCTTACTCCATAAATAATGCCCTGGAGGAAATTCCTGGACGGTTTTACATACGGGCACCAGAGACTTCATCTCTGAAGCAACATAAAAATTACCGTGCTCATCGTAACCGGTGTACAAAGGAATAATACCCATGTGGTCACGGGCTATCAGGTAGGCGTCTTGCGCTTTATCATAGAGTATAAAAGAAAACATGCCCTGCAATTGATCGATGAAATCAGGTCCATACTGCTCATAGAGCGGCAAAATCACTTCACAGTCAGATTTGGTACGAAAATCGTAAGGCTGGGCCAAGTTTTTTTCCAGGTCCTTGTGATTGTAAATCTCGCCATTGACAGCCAGTACGTTGTTATTATTTCGGCTTACGAGAGGTTGCGCACCTGTATCCACATCGACTATAGCGAGGCGCTCGTGACATAAAATAGCATTATCATTATTCCAGATACCTGACCAGTCTGGGCCGCGGTGACGTAACATTTTGGATAGTTCTAACGCTTGCGTTCTAAGTTCTGATGCATCAGTTTTGATGTCCAGAATGCCGAAAATACCACACATAAAAAGGCTTCTCTCTTAAGTTTACTTGTCACTAATTATATTAGTCAGTAGGTTTGGTTTGTCTGCAACCAAACATGAGTGCTGGGGAAAGTGGTAGTTGTTGTCTTTATCATTACTTTCTTGCAGGCTTGAATTTGCCAGTCTGAGAAAAAAATGCAAGGGGAAACTGTCATTTTTTTACATTTGTTAGCTATTAGATAGATTGAGCGGCGTTTTACTTCATTATTTGTTCCTTGGGCAGAAGGGGAAAGGGCAATAGCCGTTTACTTTGGGTTTTTCAACAAAACGGCTATAGGGAGGGACTTTAGTCAGTTTTACCTGGACGCTGGAATTCACTTTGTGCATTCCATTTGGGCCAAGCCCGAGATTGGGTTAGATCGTAGCCTATTTCGAACAACATTTGGGTATCTTCACGTACACCGGAGAAATCCCAGTTTTTACGGAACTGATCACAGACTTGATGATAACAGCCCGTAACCAGGATTTTAGCCCGTTTGCGGTAGGTTGCCGTTTGCTCGTCTAATGGCTCACTGCCCCCTTTGGCATATAAAGCAGGCACGCCCTTTTTGGCAAAATTAAAGTGATCTGAGCGGTAGTAGTAGCCCGCTTCTGGGTGCTCTTCCATTTTTAACACGCGGTTTTGACGTTGGGCGGCTGTGGCTAAATAGACTTCCAGTTCTGATTTTCCCATGCCAATGACCGATACATCTTTGGTGCGACCCAAGACATTCATAGCATCCATATTGATATTGGCCACCGTTTTGCCTAAGGGGATAACGGGATGATTGGCGTAGAATTCAGAGCCCAGCAGCCCTTGTTCTTCTGCAGTGACGATTAAGAACGTGACCGAACGTTGTGGCGCGACTTTAAGTTCACTAAACGCTTTGGCGATGGCCAGGGCAGACGCTACGCCGGTGGCATTGTCATAGGCCCCATTATATATTTGGTCCCCCGCTTTGCTATCATCTTTACCCAAATGATCCCAATGGGCGCTATATATTAGGTGCTCATCAGAGGCCCGTGAACCTGGCAAAGTAGCGATTACGTTGTGACTGATAGATTTTTGCATCTTGCTGTTGATCGTCACCGAAGCTTTGACATTCAGGCTCTGGTGATAAGGTCCTGCCAAGGCCTTGGCTTTTTGCTCGGCAAAATTTAAACCAGCAGAACGAAAGACTTGTTTGGCAGCATCAGCAGATAACCAGCCTTCAACGGCCACTCGATTAGCATTACCATTGGCACTGAGCAAACTGTATTGTGGGCCACTCCAGCTATTGGCTACCACTGACCAGCTATAAGATGCTGGTCTGGTTTCATGAATTATGATGGCCGCAGCTGCGCCCTGGCGACTGGCTTCTTCGTACTTATAAGTCCAGCGTCCGTAATAGGTCATGGTTTTACCTTCAAACTTACCGCTGTTAGGGTTTTCAAATCCAGGATCATTGACCAGAATAACCACTGTTTTACCTGTAACGTCCAGATCCTGATAATCATTCCAGTTATACTCAGGGGCATTGACCCCAAAGCCAACAAACACCACATCTGAATCACTCAACTTAACCTGGGTTTGTTCACGTTTGGTTGAAGCGATCATGCCTGCTTTGTAGGTAAAAGTGTCTTGGCCTATTGACATAGTCATATCGGGTGACGCGGTCATTTCCAGCAATTCCACCGGTTGCAGATAGCTGCCATTGTTACCTGGTTTATAACCCAGTTTATTAAATTCACCGGTCAGGTAATCCAGGGTTTTTTGCTCACCTACAGTGGTTGGCAAACGCCCTTCAAATTCGTCAGAGGCCAGAATTTTGGTGTGCTGCTTCAACGTGGCATCATCAATATTCTGATACACGTTGAGAAAGTCGGCCTGGGATGAAATATCATTGCCGTTGTTACCACAAGCCTGTAATAGTGTGCTCAGCAGAGCCAGTATCGCCAGTTGATTTTTTTGCATTTAGATCGTTACCTAATTTGGGTTTCTCCCAGTATACTGCCAATTTTATGCTTATACCCAAGTACACTTGGGTATATTACCACCGGATCTTGTGTACCTATTTATGTCTTTAGTTTGGAATAAACCGTTTGTTGAACAACAAAGTAGCTTGCCATTAGCTCATCTGGAGCAACAATTTCATCTGACAGCGTTTGACCAGTGGCCAAATGCCCAGGGACTCAATCAGCTTAAATCAGAACTCGACTGCCAGGGGCCGCCGTTTATCTGTCAGCAAGCGCTGGCCCCCAGTGATGCCTATTATGAAAAAATAATTTTTCAACAGGGGCATATACCCACTCGCCCCGATAGCTGGCATGATCTGTTCAATGCGCTGGTATGGTTGCAGTTTCCACAAACCAAAAGTTTGCTTAATCGCCTGCATGTGGCTGATATAACAGAATTTGGCTTGTCACCAAGAACCAAAAGGCGTAACCACCTGACCCATTTCGATGAATGTGGGGTGGTATTGGCCTATACCGCTAACCAGGATAATAATTTTGGCGGGCATGACATTATTGAGGCACTGACCCAACACCAATGGCAACGTGCTTTTGTGGAACATAAAGCCTGCTGGGGCACAGATATACACGCAATGATGTTTGGTCATGCCAATTATGAAATGATGCTGCAGCCTTTTATTGGTTTAACCGGTAAATGGTTGGCTGTAGAAGTGGGAGCCGATTTTGCGGATAAGTCTCTGGTGCAACGCCAGCAAGAGGTGGATAGCAAGCTGGTGGCGAAAATAAGCGATAAAGCATTCTTTTCTCAGTCTAAGCCCCTTTTGCCTTTGCCACTTCTGGGGGTGCCGGGCTGGTGTGAGGCTAATGTGAACCCGAGTTTTTATGACAACCACCATTACTTTCGGCCAAAACGTGGCGCCAGCTAGAACAATAGCAACAAAACCCAGATCAGCCCTATCAGGCACGCAGGAATAAAGGCAATACAATAGGCTGTTACGTTCGATAAATGAGTCCATTGTTTAATGCCTATGGCGAGCAAGATAAGTGTCCATAACCCTTCCAGTTTGATGGCACTGCACAGGCCAAACCATGTAGAGCCGATGTCGATAGCCAATAGATAAGAGAGCGCCGTAGGGGAAACGTCGCTCAGCAGCAACCGCGGGCTGTCGGCTAATGACAACAGCAGTAAACTTAACACCGATGCCAGCGCGGATGGCAAAAGAGTCCACCATACCAAACCGAACCAGTCGCTAAAGCCAAACACATTTAATTCGTCTATTTTACCGGTAATATTGACATAAGCGGCCACCAGAGTGACCTCAATAATGATCAATATAGTGGGCCCGAAAATCGTGCCCATCCAGCCTCTTGTTGCTTCCAGTGAGGCATTGATGACGCGCTGTTCAGCCGGACTGACTTTGGCAAACTGCAGGCTTATAATAGTGTCTTTGTACCACTGGAAATCCACCAGTTCAAAGTAGTAATAAATCGGTGCTACAGTGCCTGCCACCACTAACAAAAAAGGTAACCAGGACCAATTGTCGGTAGTCGCTAATCGTTGAAAAACCCGATTAGGGCGATAAAATAGGTTTATACAGGCCTGCAAAGGATGGGTGATCTGCTGCATGGGTTTTTATCCGAGTTTGAAGTTAAAACTAGCAATTTATTGATTTTAAAGTGTATTGTTACATATTTTTGTGCCTGATTTGCGGTAATATATTTTCCATCAGCATAATTGATATCCGCTGGGCTGAATAATGACAGGAAAGGGAATGATAACGATAAAACAGTTAAGCAAAAAATTTGCCGTGCAAAATCCAAAAAAACTCAGTGAACTGGAGAAACAGGATCCCCGTTTAAAAGGACGCTTTTTTCATTCGGTACTGGATGTGTCGTTTAGCTGCTCTTCAGGACAAGTACTGGCGTTACTAGGCCCCAACGGCGCAGGTAAAACGACTATCTTGCGTATGCTGTCTACGGCTCTACGACCCGATGGGGGCAGTGTTGAAATCAATGGTATTGATGTACTGCAAAATCCCCTGGAGGCCCGTAAACTAATTGGTTTTTTATCCGGCTCTACCGGTCTATACGGGCGCCTGAGCGGACGGGAAAATATTGCTTATTTTGGCCAGTTACACGCCATGCCAAAAAAGCAGATAGAGCAGCGAATAACCGAACTGGCAGAATTATTAGACATGCACAGTTTTTTGGACCGGCGCTGTGAAACTTATTCCACGGGTATGAAACAAAAAGTCTCTATTGCCAGAGCGGTAGTGCATCAGCCCAAAGTGGTGATCCTTGACGAACCCACCACTGGCCTGGATATTATGGCTACCCAAACGGTCCTGACCTTTATTCGTGGCTTGCAGCGACAGGGCATACCGGTGATTTTTTCGACTCATCATCTTGATGAAGTGGACGAGTTGTGTGATGCGGTTGTGGTTATCGATCAGGGGGGCAGCAAGTTTGCCGATACCTTGGATGCGTTTAAAGCCCTGGCAGATGGCTCTTTACACCAGGCATTTTTAACCAGCATTGAATAAGGACAGCTGTATGTGGCTCGTATTTTTAAAAGAATTAACCGAATTGCTCAGAGACAGAAAAACCCTGTTTTTCATGATCGCCTTGCCCATACTGATCTTCCCTCTTATTTTTGGGGGCGTGGCTTATTTTAATATTCAGGCCATTGAAAAAGCCGAAAGTAAAGTCCTGAAGTATGCCGTGTTTGGCGGGGAGTATGCACCTCAGTTGACGGAAAAACTTGCTCAGTTGGAGCAATTTAGCCTGGTGGCGTTAGCACAAAACAAGGATTACGCTGCGCAAATCAGCGCCGAAGTCGTAGACTTTGTATTGGTTATTCCCCCTACTTACTCAGCGGATGTGCTTAATAACGGGCAAATCAGTATTCAGTTGTATTTAAATGATGCCGGTTTGAATCTGGTTTATAACCGAGTCAATACCTTAGTCAAGCAACAATCACAGCTATACCAGCTGGCCGCTTTTTCTGCATTGGGACTCAATGAAAAGCAGCATGAGGGGTTGTTGCAACCCATAGTGCTGGAAAAAGTCGATACCGCTGACAAACGGGAAAACTGGGGCGAGAAAATCGGTGGCTTGTTGCCCTATCTGTTGTTTATGTTGTGTTTTCAGGGGGCGATGTTCCCGGCAACCGACATAGGCGCAGGAGAAAAAGAGCGTGGCACCCTGGAAACCCTGTTAATTTCCCCTATCGAGCGCAACAAGATAGTACTGGGGAAATTTTTCACTATCGCTTTTGCCGGGGTCATGACTGCCCTTATTACGGTGGCAAGCATGGCGTTATGGGGGATAATATTAAGTCAAGGATTTGCCCTGCAGTTTGTCGCTGATTTTATGGGCCAAATCGCCTTGCTGGATTTTGTATTGATGTTTTTGCTGCTGGTACCCGTTGTCGCGATTTTTGCTGCCGTGTTACTGAGTATCTCAATATATGCACGCAGCTTTAAAGAAGCGCAGAGTTACATGGGGCCACTGGTGCTTGTAGCCATCATTCCGGTGATGATTGCCCTTATGCCAGGAGTTGAACTCAAAGGTGGTTGGGCCTGGGTACCCCTAACGAATGTGGCGCTGGCGATGAAGGAATTGGTGAAAGGCACCATGGATTACTTCCAGCTGATTGGGATATTTTCATCAACGGCGCTTATTGCCGGTTTGTTGTTGGGATTTTGTGTGTACTGGTTTAATCAGGAAAAAGTGCTGTTCAGGTAACTCACTTCTTCAGCTTAAAAGCGGGCTATAAAAAATGGGCTATCCCTATAGCCCATAAATATCTAGGGTCAGAGTAAAATATCTGGGGTCAGAGTAAACTTTTAAGAAATATCTGGGGTCAGAGTAAACTTTTAAGTACGAGGAATATGCGTCTACACTTAAATCTTCCATGATTGAAAGACTGTTCTGATGGCTAGATTACCAAGGGTTAGTCCAATCGGTGTTGCACAACATATTATACAGCGAGGTAATAACCGCCAAGTTTGTTTTGCTAGAGAGCAAGATTTTGGTGCTTATATTGGCTGGCTAAAGGAGTACTCTAAAAAATACCAAGTTGATATTCATGCATGGGTATTGATGACAAATCATGTTCACATACTTTGTACACCCCACAACGAACAGGGGATTAGCCAAGTCATGCAATCACTTGGAAGGCAGTATGTACGTTATTTTAACTACACGCACAAACGAACAGGCACATTATGGGAAGGGCGTTATAAATCCTGTTTGGTTGAAGCAGAGGATTATTTGCTTGAGTTATATCGTTATATTGAGCTTAATCCGGTTAGGGCGAATATGGTAGCTGAGCCTTCAGAGTACAAATGGTCAAGCTACCAAATAAATGGATTAGGAAAGCAATCAGAACTTTGTACTGCGCATCCGTTATATTTGGCGATTGATAGGCAAACTAGTCGACGGTTAGAAAGTTACCGAGCGTTTATTGCTGAGCATGTGGATAAAGCATTAATAACGGATATCAGACAAGGCACGAATAGAGGGATGGCTATTGGTAGTGAAGAGTTTAAACAACAAATAGAAGCTGTAACAGACAGAAGAATGCGTCCAGCCAAAATGGGAAGACCTAAAGTTAAGGGCGAATAATAGAGATTAGAAAAGTTTACTCTGACCCCAGATACTTCTAAAAAAGGGAATGAAAATATGAAACTTATCAAATATATAACATCGATTGGCCTGTTTATGCTGTTTTCCACAGCTGTGCTGGCTAATGAGCAAACGATTAAAGAGCTAGATGCTACTTGGAGCCATTTGGCGAATACCGTTGCCAATGGCGATTTTGAAGGTTACAGCGCAAGTTATCATGGCGGTGCCATTTTAGTCAGTGGCTTTTCAAATGAAAGTTATCCGATAGCAACAGCGTTAGCACAATGGAAACAAGGTTTTGTGGATACTAAGGCTGGAAAGCTTAGGGCTCATGTTGACTTTCGGTTTTCTAAACGACTGAATGACGAAACGACGGCCCATGAAACTGGCATGTTTTATTATTATACTATTGATGCGAAAGGCAAACGTAGTGATTTCTTCGTGCATATGAATGCTCTGCTGGTAAAGCAATCAGGACAGTGGTTGATCATGATGGAATTCCAAAAATCTCAAGCTACGCAAGATGAATGGGATATGTTGAAAAAAGGATAATAAATTTAAAGGGGTCGTAGTTAATTTAAATAATAGTTTCTCCCCAATTTAAGGGGATTCTCAGCGATGTCAAAAAATTGTTATGCTTATACCATTTAGAGGGCAGTTTTTGTCGTTAATCAATACTATTCAAGGGTTGTGATGAACCTTCACTTGCCAGTCGCGATTCATTCCAAAAAATCATCAACAAATTATCGCTACACCCCAATAAATTATCCAGACTTATATGGACGCTCCCGTTGTGTCAACCTACTACTTGCCCTTCAGCATGAATAACGTTCGCTTTCCGTTGTGTTGAAGGCAGTCTTAAAATGGCCCTCTTTTCAGACTGGGGCTGACATATATTCAGGTTCTTTATTAGCGTTGGTTAATCAAAACATACTTCTGATGAATTGGGTGCTGGGTAACGGGTGCCGCTTACCTTATCGCCTTAAAATACACCCACTCGGATTTTATTCTTGTTTTGTCCGGTGACCGCGTCATGGCTTTGATGAGGTAGGCGTGATCCATTTTCTTCATATTATTTTCACTGGTCTTGGCTCAACAACGTTTATATTTCCCTGCTGGTAAACCGTTAAAAAATGTCTGAGGCGGACCAATTTTACGTTGTTCCCTTTCTAAAGACAGATACATTACTTTAAATGTGCGTCTTGAAATGAAACACGCCAGTGGTTGCCAAATGTGTATTTTGCAGTTACTTGGGTATATACTACGCGGCCATAAATTTTCATCCATTATCAGCTCGGCTCAGAGGCTCTTTTTATCATGCGCACAGACTATTGCGGCAACATCAATGCATCATTCATCGGACAAACCGTCACACTTTGCGGTTGGGTCAATCGCAGTCGAGATTTGGGTGGGGTTATTTTTATCGATCTTCGGGATCGCGAAGGCATAGTGCAGGTTGTGTGTGATCCAGACCTAGTCGACATTTTTGAAACGGCCAATAGCTTACGCAACGAATTTTGTATTCAGCTCACCGGCCTGGTGCGCCCTCGGCCTGCGGGCCAAATTAACAAGGATATGGGTACCGGGGAAATTGAAATTCTCGGTAAAGGGTTAACCATCCTTAATAAATCGGCACCTTTACCGCTGGACAGTAACCAGGATAATTCCGAAGAACAGCGTTTAAAATATCGCTATCTGGATTTACGCCGTCCGTTGATGAGCGATCGCCTTAAGTTTCGTGCCAAGGTCACCAGCGCCGTGCGCGGTTATTTGGAAAATGACGGCTTTTTGGATATCGAAACGCCAATCCTGACCAAAGCGACCCCTGAAGGTGCCCGTGATTATTTGGTACCCAGTCGCACGCACAAGGGCCAGTTTTTCGCCTTGCCCCAGTCTCCACAATTGTTTAAACAATTGCTGATGATGTCAGGCATGGATCGCTACTATCAAATCGTTAAATGTTTTCGGGATGAGGATTTGCGCGCCGACCGTCAACCTGAGTTCACGCAAATAGATATTGAAACCACGTTTTTGGACGCTGACGGAGTGATGGCTATCACTGAAGGTATGATCCGTGATCTGTTCCGTAAAATGCTGGATGTGGATTTAGGCGATTTCCCGCAAATGACTTACGCAGAAGCGATGCGTCGCTTTGGCAGTGACAAACCAGATTTGCGTAACCCGTTGGAGCTGGTGGACGTGGCTGACCTGCTTAAAGATGTGGAGTTTAAGGTTTTCTCTGGGCCGGCAAATGACGCCAAAGGCCGGGTCGCGGTTTTACGTGTACCTGGCGGTTCGACTATGACCCGTAAGCAGATTGACGGCTATACCAAGTTTGTTGGCATTTATGGCGCCAAGGGATTGGCATGGATGAAAGTTAACGACATTGATGCGGGCATGGACGGTTTACAATCTCCGATTTTGAAATTTCTAAGTGAAGACGTTGCGCAGCAAATATTGACACGCTCTGCAGCACAAAGCGGCGACATTTTGTTGTTTGGCGCCGATACCAATACCGTGGTGACTGAAGCTTTGGGGGCGTTGCGCCTCAAAGTAGGGGAAGACCTAGACTTGCTGCAAGGCAAGTGGAAACCCCTTTGGGTTGTTGATTTCCCCATGTTTGAAGAAGTGGACGGGCAATTTTACGCCTTGCATCACCCTTTTACCGCGCCCAGAGACATGACAGCTGAGCAGTTGGCCGCAGATCCTGGCAATGCGTTGTCTAATGCTTATGACATGGTGCTAAATGGCTGCGAATTAGGGGGTGGTTCAGTGCGTATCCACACCCAGGACATGCAAGCTAAAGTCTTTAGCCTGTTGGGGATAAGTGATGAGGAAGCACAAACCAAGTTTGGTTTCTTACTGGAAGCATTAAAATATGGCGCGCCGCCCCACGCCGGTTTGGCCTTTGGTCTGGATCGTCTGGTGATGTTGATGACAGGTGCCACGTCCATTCGCGAGGTGATGGCCTTTCCTAAAACCACTACCGCAGCTTGTCCATTAACCAACGCTCCCGGTGAAGCCAACCCACAGCAGCTTAAAGAATTATCTATTATGACTGTGGTGGAAAAAAAGCCTGCACCGAGCGCTGAATAATCAGTCATCCTGTTATGGCATACCGCCGTCCCCAATCCGCTCTTGTGATTATTTATGATCACAAGTCGCGGGTACTGGTATTGCAACGCAAGGATGATCCCCAGTTTTGGCAATCCGTTACCGGCACGCTGGAAATAGGCGAACTGGCGGGGCAAACCGCCTTGCGCGAAGTGCACGAAGAAACCGGTATAGATGTGTTAACTGCCGGCTATCAGCTGCAAGACTGTCAGCAAACTAACCGCTATGTCATTCGGCCGATTTGGCAGTATCGTTATCCTCCCAATACCCCGTATAATACAGAGCATGTATTTGCTCTTAAAGTGTCAGGGCAGGACGCCATAACGTTAACTGAGCATCTTGCCTATCAGTGGTTATCAAAAGTGGCAGCCATGGACAAGGTCTGGTCAGACACCAACCGAGAGGCTATCAGGCAATATGTGCCCGATCAAGCGCCACAATCGGTCGCTTTACCATTAGGTAACACCAAGTGACAATCATTTTAGGCATAGATCCCGGCTCCCGCATCACAGGTTATGGGGTGATCAAGCAACTGGGCAGTAAATATCAATATTTAGGCAGTGGCTGTATTCGTATGCAAGGGGATGAGCTGGCGCCCAGGTTGCAACAGATATTTGAAGGCGTCACTGAGCTGATCATGCAATTTCAACCCACTACTTTTGCCATTGAACAAGTGTTTATGGCGAAAAATGCGGATTCGGCTTTGAAACTGGGACAGGCAAGGGGGGCTGCTATGGTGGCGGCAACTAACCAAAAACTGCCGGTGTCTGAGTATTCTGCCCGGCAAATTAAACAGTCAGTGGTGGGTAAAGGTAGCGCAGAAAAAAGCCAGGTTCAGCATATGGTGACTTACCTGCTCAAGTTATCGGCCACTCCACAAGCTGATGCAGCTGATGCGCTGGCGGTCGCACTATGCCATAGTCACACCCAGCAAAGCTTGATCCGCATGGCTGGCCAGGCGACCAAAACCGTACGCGGCAGACTACGATAAGTTTTATCTAATTAACGAGTTAAAGGCAATTCATGATAGGCAGAATACGCGGCACAGTAGTTGAAAAACAGCCCCCCGAGATCTTGATAGAGGTAGCGGGTGTGGGATATGAGATCCAGATCCCCATGACCAGTTTTTACCAGCTGCCGGATATAGGCGAGGAAGCCTGTGTTTACACCCATTTTGTGGTGCGCGAAGATGCCCAGTTATTGTTTGGTTTTGCCGATAAAAACGAGCGTGCGGTATTCAGGGAGCTAATTAAGGCTAATGGCGTGGGACCGAAACTGGCCCTCACTATATTATCGGGTATGTCAGGCCAGCAATTTATGCATTGTGTCGGTAACGAAGATATCACCGCCCTGGTAAAATTACCGGGTGTGGGGAAAAAAACCGCCGAACGCTTAGTTATAGAAATGCGAGATCGCTTTAAGAAATTAAGTTTAGAGCAAAACTCAACGAGTCAAGCAGGCATAGACGGCGGGCAGGTGATACAAAACACCTTTATCACCAGCAACGATGCCAAAGACGAAGCCCTAAGCGCGTTAATCGCTTTAGGTTATAAAGCGGCCCAGGCCAGCAAGATCATCAATTCAGTGTATGTTAAAGAGATCACCAGTGAAGAGCTTATCCGTGAAGCATTGCGGGCCATGATCTAATTGCCCAGCCTGTGCTTGAGATTAAGCCTTTGTTACCATAGACTGATACTGTATAAATAACCACTATTAATTCCAGACGGACACCATGATAGAAGCAGACCGCCTAATTCAACCCACCGCCAGCCGTGAAGATGAAGTGATAGACCGGGCGATCCGTCCGAAAATGTTAGCGGATTACACCGGGCAAGATCACGTTTGCACGCAAATGGATATCTTTATTCAGGCAGCGCGTAAGCGTAATGACGCACTGGATCACCTCCTTATCTTTGGTCCACCGGGATTAGGTAAAACGACCTTAGCCTACATAGTGGCTAACGAAATGGGGGTAAACATCAAAACTACCTCGGGTCCGGTGCTGGAAAAAGCCGGGGATTTGGCGGCTCTGTTAACCAACCTGGAAGAAAACGATGTGTTGTTTATCGATGAAATCCATCGCTTGAGTCCTGTGGTAGAGGAGATCCTTTATCCGGCCATGGAAGATTATCAGCTGGATATTATGATAGGAGAGGGGCCGGCTGCCCGTTCGATTAAGTTAGAATTAGCGCCTTTCACGCTGGTGGGTGCTACTACCCGAGCTGGGTCGTTAACGTCGCCGTTACGGGACAGATTTGGCATAGTGCAGCGCCTGGAATTTTATAATATTAAAGATTTGACCCAGATTGTGAAACGTTCTGCCAGTTATTTAAACCTGGAATTAGACCAAGAAGGAGCGATTGAAATTGCCAAACGCTCCAGGGGCACACCCCGTATCAGCAATAGGCTGTTACGTAGAGTCAGAGATTATGCTGAAATTAAAGCAGATGGCAAAATTAGCCTGGAGATCGCTTCGTTGGCGCTGGATATGCTGGATGTGGACAAAGAAGGGCTTGATTATATGGATCGTAAATTGCTGACCACCATCATCGAGATGTTTGGTGGCGGACCTGTGGGATTAGACAATATAGCCGCCGCCATTGGCGAAGAAAAAGATACCATTGAAGATGTCATCGAGCCATTTTTGATCCAGCAAGGATTTCTACAGCGTACTCCCCGTGGCCGGCTGGTATCCCAGCGAGCGTTTCTGCATTTCGGATTCGATTACACGGCACATCTCTAACGCCCCCTTATAGTTGGCCGAACTAGTTTAGCAGACAAAAAAAAGCCCGCAAAGTGTACGGGCAAAGCAACAAATAAAGTTGAAACGGAATAAATTCCAGGGAACATGCCAGTCAACAGGGAGTCGACATCGGTATCTGATTAACAATTGACTCAAAAGTCCTTTGTTCCTCAAGAGAACGACTCTATTGTAGCGGCAGAAATCTTTTACACAATTGATAAAAATTGTGTTTTTGGATTAGAAAAATTAATGAGTTAGTTTTTATATTCATTTGTATCCAGAATGTTAATGGGTAAATTAACAATAATAACCATTCAAAATCAATGCATTGTATTAATTGCTCAATATATAAACTATTATATTTTTTATTGTGAAATTATTCCGGAATGACGGTAATTTCAATGCTTTGCAATTGTGACACCGGGCTGGTAATAAAAACGTGCCAAGTGAAAGTGGTTTGGTTAGTTTATTTATCGCCTAGGCGTAACGTCAACGACTTTGGGTATAGTGGTGTTAAAGTTAACCTTAACGAATTGAAATTTATTTAAATATAATTGAATGGGTAGAGATGAGATTCTGCTACTCAGAGGGGTAAATATAGTTATGGGCTTCTCAAAGCAAGATTTAGTCCTACCTGTTATTAGCCGACCGCTAGCAGTGTGCCTGTAAAAAGAGGGATAATGACCACGTTACATAAACACAATATTCGCGTTTATTATGAAGACACGGATGCCGGAGGCATAGTCTACTACGCGAACTATCTGAAATTTCTGGAACGAGCCCGAACTGAGTGGCTCAGGGATTTAGGGTTTGAACAAGATATATTGTTGGAACGATCTCTGGGATTTGTCGTCAAACGAGTCGAAATGGACAATCATGCTCCTGGGCGCTTTAACGAGCTATTGAGTATTCAAACTGAAATAGTAGAATTACGGCGCGCAAGCTTGATGTTTAAACAAATAATAACAAGTCCAAACGATACACGTTTGGTTAGTGCGTTAATCAGAGTCGCCTGTGTCAATTTTTCAACTATGAAACCACAGGCTATTCCAGCATCTATACTAGGGGAATTCTCGCGTGTCGTCTGAGCTATCTATATTCGGTCTTTTTTGGGAGGCCAGTTTACTTGTGCAGCTGGTTATGTTTTTACTGCTGGCAGCATCAGTTGCATCATGGACCTACATATTTCAACGTTCAATAGCGCTAAATAAAGCCAGGTCTGAAATGAAAAAATTTGAAGACAAATTTTGGTCTGGAGTTGATTTGAACAAGTTTTATCAAGAGCTGGCCGCTAGGCAATCTGTACAGGGTATGGCCAGCTTATTTTGTGCCGGTTTTAAAGAATTTGTGCGCTTGCGCAAGGGCACAGCCACACCAGCTGATGCCATTATGGATGGTTCGTACCGGGCTATGCGTGTTTCTCTGTCCAGAGAAGTAGACGAATTGGAAGCTGGGTTGCCGTTTTTAGCTACAGTCGGTTCAATCAGTCCTTACATAGGTTTGTTTGGCACGGTGTGGGGCATAATGACCGCATTTATTGCCCTGGGACAGGTACAACAAGCCACCTTAGCTATGGTCGCCCCGGGTATAGCCGAAGCACTTATCGCTACGGCCATGGGCTTATTTGCTGCTATTCCGGCCGTTATTGCCTATAACCGCTTTAGCCATCAGGTCGAAAAACTGGAAAATAACTATGGTAATTTCATGGAAGAGTTTTCCAGTATTTTGCATCGTCAGGCGTTAGCCGGTAAAATCGAGCCCGCTGCGCCAGCCGCACCGGTTCAGGGTTAAACGGATACTTATTATGTATGTAAGAAAACGCCGTCGCCCGGTTTCAGAAATAAACGTTGTGCCCTATATAGATGTCATGCTGGTGTTGCTCATTATCTTTATGGTCACCGCACCACTTGTCACCCAGGGCGTAAAAGTTGATTTACCCAAAGCCCAGGCTCAACCCCTTGATGAAGATAGCAAGCCGCCTCTGGTTGCCACTGTCGACGCCCAAGGCAACTATTATATTAGCATTGGTGATGAACAAGATCAGTCCATGTCGGCCGTCGATTTGGCTACCTTAGTGGCAGCCCATTTAAATCTGGAGCCAGATACGCCTGTGGTGGTAAAAGGAGATGGGGCGGTGCCTTATAGCAACGTGGTGGAATTAATGGTGCTGCTGCAGCGTGCAGGTGCTCCCTCGGTCGGGTTGATGACCGATCCTCCTGAAAACTAGGTAGGCAATAAATGAATGAGATGTCAGTAGCCACAGTAAAGTCCATTGCCCTGCACCTGCTGTTTGGGATACTGGTGTTTACCGGTATGGATTTTACGTCGCCCGTTGAAACGCCTCAGATGAATATGGCTGAACCTGTCATAAAAGCTGTTGCGCTGGATTCGGCAGCAGTTGAGGCCCAAGTAAAACGTATTCAGGACAAAAAAGCGGCACAGCAAAAATCTGAAGAAGATCGGATCGCGGATCTGGAACGCAGAGCCCAGGCAGCCCAAGAAAAACGTTTGCAGCAAGAACAACAAGTTGCAAACATTGAAAAACAAACTCAACAGAAGTTAGTCGAGCGTAAACAGGCTGAGCAGTCTGCGCTGGCTGCCAGGAAAAAACAGGAGCAGGAAAAAGCTAAAACCAAGCAATTGGAGGCACAACGAAAACTTAAGGAGCAAGAGCGTAAAAAGGCGGAAGAACAAGCGATAAAAGCCGAAGAAAAACGCCACCAGGAAGAAAAAGCACTCGAAGATGCACAGCGTAAACGCCAGGAAGATCTTGAAAAAGTACGCCAGGAAAAGGCCTTGCAAGAACAACTGGAAGCGGAGCAGGCAGTACGCCAACAAAGGCGTAGCAAACAGGTGCTCAGTGAAGTGCAAAAATATCAGGCATTGATCCAGCAGGCTATCCAGCGAAACTTGATCGTGGACAGTTCAATGCGCGGCAAATCCTGTCAGTTAAATGTACGCCTGGCATCTAGTGGCTTGGTTATCCAGGCTAAAGTCTTAAGAGGCGATCCGATATTGTGCAGGGCGGCCAATGCCGCTGTACTTAAAGCCGGAACCTTACCCGTTTCAAAAGAGGCTGATGTGTATGAGAAACTCAGAAATATTAATTTAACCGTAGAGCCCGAATTATGATGTTGAAATTTAGAATAAGTATGATCGCCGTTTGTGGCTTAGTGATGAGTTTTAATAGCTACAGTGCACTGGAAATAGTGATAACGGAAGGCATAGATACTGCTCGTCCCGTAGCGGTAGTACCCTTCAGCTGGAATGGTCCGGGCAGTATGCCTGAGGAGTTGACCGAGGTCATTGCAGCCGATTTACGGCGCAGTGGTAAATTTAACCCTATCGATGTTGCTAGCATGCCCCAACAACCTCACACAGACAAAGATCTGGATTATGGCGCCTGGACGTCGACGGGTGTAGAAGCGGTAGTTGTAGGATCGGTTGAGCCCGCCGGGCCTGACCGTTATCGCGTGTCTTTTGAATTAATTGATGTGATGCGTGGGCAGATAACCGGTGGACGAGCACAGATGCTCAGTGGTGGTAAATTGGTTGAGCGCCAGGATCATATTTTAGATAGCCGGCAGTCGGTGATCGTCAGCCGTGGATTTCGTCAATATGCCCATAGGATAAGTGACATTGTTTACGAGAAGCTAACAGGCGAGCGGGGCGCATTTTTAACACGCATTGCTTATGTTATCGTCAGAGACCGTAAATTAAATGACTATCCTTATCAGTTAGTTGTGGCGGATTATGATGGTGCCAACGAAACCATGTTGTTGCGCTCCAAAGAACCGCTTATGTCACCGTCTTGGTCGCCTGATGGCACCAAGCTGTCTTATGTTAGTTTTGAAAACAAGCGTTCGCAAATATTCATTCAAGATTTATATACTATGAGTCGCACCGTTATCACTGACTTTCCTGGTATTAATAGTGCGCCGAATTTTTCTCCGGACGGCAAAAAATTAGCTATGGTGTTATCTAAAGACGGTAATCCAGAAATATATGTGATGACGCTGGCTAATAAACAATTAACCAGGATCACCAGAAATAGGGCAATTGATACCGAACCTAGTTGGGCTGATGATGGTAAGAGTCTGATATTTAGCTCGGAACGGGGTGGTAAACCGCAAATATATCGGGTAGATTTAGCTTCGAATAAAGTCAGAAGGCTTACTTTTGATGGTGATATGAACTTGGGTGCAACCATGACACCGGACGGAAAACGTATGGTGATGGTTAATCGCACCAGAGGTGATTACCATATAGCAACACAAGATTTAGATAATGGAAATATACAAGTATTGACTAAAACATATTTGGATGAATCGCCGAGTATTGCACCAAATGGCAGTATGATTATTTACAGTACGTTACATCAAGGTAAACAAGTATTGTCATTGGTTTCCTTGGACGGACGATTTAAGGCACGCTTACCGGCAGCAGACGGGCAGGTTAAGGCACCTAGTTGGTCTCCATTTTTGTTGTAACTTATCCAACTACCGATTTATAACTTCAATAAAAATAAGGATTTAAAAAATGCAACTAAACAAAATATTCAAAGGGCTAACGTTGGCATTCCCCATAGTTACCTTGATGGCCTGTTCTTCGGGCCCCACTGATGAAGAACTTGCCGCTGAACGTAATCGTACTGCTGTTGAGCAAGCTGAGGTTCAACGCAAGGCTGCTGAAGCTGACGTTCAGGCTGGAAATATGATGCCCGTGCTGTCTCCTGAAGAAGTTATGCAGCAAGAGCTTAGTGTATTGATGAACGATCAGGTGGTGTATTTTGACTTTGATAGGGCGAGTGTGAGTTCGCAATTTTATCCGCTTTTGGATCAACACGCTGCGTTTCTTAATAAAAACCCCTCACAGTCGGTGGTAATTGAAGGCCACTGTGACAACCGTGGAACACCAGAGTATAATATTGCCCTGGGTGAGCGCCGCGCTAAGTCAGTAGAAACCTATTTGCAAAATGCCGGTGTTAGCATGTCACAAATGTCAGTTGTGTCTTATGGTGAAGAGAAGCCAGTTAATACCTCAGGTACGGATGCTGCTTTTGCTGAGAATCGCCGCGGTATATTGGTTTATCAATAAAAGTTGGAACTATGAATAAACGCATAATTGCGCTTACTCTGACCACAATACTTGGAGCCGCAGCAAATGCGGCTCCTGCCCCTGTGGCAGACCTAAGTAGTGCCAGTACAGAGAACAGGCTGGCCGTCCTTGAACGCATGTTCAACACCCGCACAGATGCGCAGCATCGTATGCAGTCACAATTAGACTTATTGCAAAACGAAGTCAATGAGCTACGAGGCAGTATAGAGACCCATAATTACCAGTTAGAAAAAATTCTCGAACGGCAACGTGAACTCTATTTGGAAATAGATAAGCGAATTGAGGCGGTAATGATACAAAGTCCTGAGTCAGCAGCCGATACTGACCCCTCAGGTAATGTACAAACCAGTCTAAACGAGGATCAGGCTTATGACAAAGCGGTCAATCTGATCTTGAAAGACAAGCGCTATGATGAAGCAATCCCTGAATTTGAGATGTTTTTACAGAACTACCCCAATTCTAATTATGTGTCTAACGCCCATTATTGGCTTGGGCAATTATTGTTCAATAAGCAGGATTGGGCGGGGGCAACGAATCAGTTTGAAGCGCTGATAAATGGCTTTCCCGATTCCACAAAACGGGCAGATGCCATGTTGAAATTGGGTATTGCCGAGCAACAGCGTGCAAATATTGCCAGGGCAGAACAACTGTGGAAAAATGTCATTGTTGAATATCCTAAGTCGTCAGCTCGAAAATTAGCCGAAATGAAACTGAAAGATCTACGCTAATAAATTTTTCAACATTATTTTTTTATGTGTCAGGTTTACCGGTTGGCTAATTATTAATCCTATCGAGCCTAATTTGTTTGCTTTTCCAGCAAACAGTCTGATTTATAAAAATAAAGCGGACTTTTAGGTTGCAGGATGTTTTCAATTGAGTATTATATGCCGCCTCGTTGCAGTGAGGCAGCAAGCAGAACAAGCAGGACGCTTAGAGAACACCAGTTTACACTGGTAAAGAAGATTTAATGAGATGGGTCGTTAGCTCAGTTGGTAGAGCAGTTGACTTTTAATCAATTGGTCGCTGGTTCGAATCCAGCACGACCCACCACTTAAATCTTTAATATTTACAAGCACAATTAGATGGGTCGTTAGCTCAGTTGGTAGAGCAGTTGACTTTTAATCAATTGGTCGCTGGTTCGAATCCAGCACGACCCACCATCTTGTGTAAATAAATAAGTAAATGATTTACAGTTGCTTTATCTATACGTAATATCCATGGCAACAGATTGCTGTACAGACAATGAAATAGTCTGGTATATCTTTTAAGAGAAAAATTTAAACATGCCCAGCATGACCTTTAAAAGAGGTAAGCGACAGGAAGTCCACAATAATCCAGCACAGTAGCTGGAGTTTGAAAATCAAATTAGATGGGTCGTTAGCTCAGTTGGTAGAGCAGTTGACTTTTAATCAATTGGTCGCTGGTTCGAATCCAGCACGACCCACCATCTTCTTATTTATCCCTATTTTATTACCAACTTATTATTATCCAATAATCGTGTACACATCTCAGTCGTGCAGGATCAGAACCAGGGCGTTCGACAAATTGTCGGGAACAAATTTGAACATGCGCAGCATGGCCTCCTAAGGGGCAGAGGACAAGAAGTCCGATATAATTGAGCACAACAGCTGAATTTTAAACATTCAATTAGATGGGTCGTTAGCTCAGTTGGTAGAGCAGTTGACTTTTAATCAATTGGTCGCTGGTTCGAATCCAGCACGACCCACCATCTTCCGAACACATCCAGATAAATTCAAAGTACTTTTATAAAAAAACATCTTTTGCAGTAAAACGTTGTGCAGGATGAGAACCAGGGCGTTCGACAAATTTGTGGGAAACAAATTTGAACATGCGTAGCATGGCCTCCGCAGGAGGTAGAGGACAGGGAATCCGGAATAATCCAGCACGACCCACCATCTTCCGAACACATCCAGATAAATTCAAAGTACTTTTATAAAAAAACATCTTTTGCAGTAAAACGTTGTGCAGGATGAGAACCACGGCGTTCGACAAATTTGTGGGGAACAAATTTGAACATGCGCAGCATGGCCTCCGCAGGAGGTGGAGGACAGGGAATCCGGAATAATCCAGCACGACCCACCATCTTCAGTAGAACATTTTAGTAATTTCCTAAAGTTTAATATTTAACTATCACCTACACCACTTTTCAGTTGTGCAGGATCAGAACCAG
>Ga0307489_10000060_pt1 | contig 54051 bp, 42 predicted proteins | sample SB12metaG_FD_202247 | JGI IMG/M metagenome (GOLD analysis project Ga0307489, IMG submission 202247) | Sea-ice brine microbial communities from Beaufort Sea near Barrow, Alaska, United States - SB 1.2 | ecosystem: Environmental > Aquatic > Marine > Coastal | place: USA: Alaska | collected... | reverse complement strand
AACTAACAACTAACAACTAACAACTAACAACTAACAACTAACAACTAACAACTAACAACGAAATGAACATCACCATTTACCAACAGAGGCGTTAAAGATATCTTGTGTAAGTCTATCTATAATTTCATCAAATGCAGCGTCTAAAACCCCACCAGTTAATTGCGAAGTTGCTGCGTAATCTGAGTAAAAAGAAAAAGATTGTTCAAAATTTTTCTGATCATCTGTATTGTTGTCGTACCGAACATTTACAGTAATTGTAAGTCTATTTTGTGCAGAGGTTTGATTCGAAGACGCACTCATAGGTGCAATTCTATAACTTGTTATTTCTCCACTAAAACGCAAGTCTCCGTTAGAAGAAACAAGTGTTAAGTTTGTCTGACGGGTAAATAAATCTTGCAATGCAATGGTAAAATCTTGACTTAAAACAGGTTCTATTAATTGTGCTTGATTTGGGAAGAAGTCTACTTGAATGGTTTTTGCGCTGCCAACATCTCCGCCTGTAAAACCGTAAACTCCACACCTTACTAGGATGAAAGCGCTCAATGCAAACAATGTTATGTATACTCGTTTTTTCATAAATTTAAAAATAGTAGTATTGTTATAAATCGTATTGTTTAATCTTTCTGTACAGCGTTCTTTCTGAAATTCCTAGCTCTTTTGCTGCCAGTTTTCTTTTATTGTTGTTTTTTTCAAGTGATTTTTTAATCATTTCAATTTCTTTGTCCTGTAAAGATAAAGATTCGTCCTCTTCAATAGTCTCTATATAATCATACTCTTTTTCTTTAGAGGAATTTTGAGGAATATTCATCACTTCGATATTGTTTTCTTTTCTTTCTTGATCTGCGTAAATTTTTTCTATTAATTGATGGTTTCGTTCTTCGACTTCTTCAATATCGCCAGTTTTCATTAAATCGAGTGTCAACTTTTTTAAATCGTTGATGTCATTACGCATATCAAACAATATTTTATACATAATGTCTCTTTCTGAAGAAAAGTCATTGTCTTTTTTACCACCAATTACAGCTGGTAAATTCCCTTTGTTATTGGGTAAATAATTCTGTAGTTTGATGGCTGTTATCATTCTACTTTCTTCAATTACAGAAATTTGTTCCGCTAAATTTTTTAATTGACGGATGTTTCCTGGAAAGCGATAATTTAATAAAACAGCTACTGCGTTTTCATCCAAACGAATTGAAGGCATTCTGTATTTCTGTGCAAAATCTGCGGCGAATTTACGAAACAACAAGTGGATGTCTTCATTCCGTTCTCTTAACGCGGGTAAATGAATTTCTACCGTACTTAATCGGTAGTATAAATCTTCTCTAAAGCGTTCTTTTTCAATTGCTTCATGCATGTTTACATTGGTTGCAGCTACAATTCTAACAGTTGTTTTTTGTGGTTTTGAGGAACCTACTTTTATAAATTCACCATTTTCTAAAACTCGTAATAAGCGCACTTGCGTTGTTAATGGCAATTCACCTACTTCATCTAAAAAAATTGTTCCTCCATCTGCAACTTCAAAATACCCTTTTCTATCTTGTATTGCACCGGTAAATGAACCTTTTTCATGTCCAAAAAGTTCACTATCTATGGTTCCTTCAGGAATTGCACCACAGTTTACAGCAATATATTTTGCGTGTTTTCTATGGGATAACGAATGTATTATTTTAGGAATACTTTCTTTACCAACTCCACTTTCTCCGGTAACTAAAACAGAAATATCTGTTGGTGCAACTCTTAATGATTTTTCTAAAGCTCGATTTAAATGAGCATCATTACCGATAATACCAAAACGTTGTTTTAATGCTTGTAAGTTTTCCATTTTTTCTTTTTTGAATCAGGATGTTTTTGATTTCAGACAGCAGCTGTCATGTCTCTTGATTCTTATCTCTTTACTTTTTCTTAATTATTCTCAGAATACCCAACAACAGTTCCTTTTAAGGTTGCAGAGGTACAATCTTCTACTTTTACATTCACAAAATCACCCAACTTATAATCGCCTTTTGCAAAAACTGCTATGGTGTTTTGTGTATTTCTACCTTTCCATTCATTTTTATTTTTCTTAGAAGTGCCTTCAATTAAAAACTCTTCCGTTTTACCTAAATGTTGTTGTGTTCTGTAGAGTGCATGTTCTTGTTGCAAGTCGATTATTTCTTGCAGTCTGCGTTTTTTTGTTGCGTGTGGTACATCATCATCCATCTTGTTTCCTGCTAAAGTTCCAGGTCTTTCAGAATAGGTGAACATAAAACCAAAATCATATTTTACATATTTCATTAAAGCTAAAGTATCTTGATGGTCTTCTTCTGTTTCTCCACAAAAACCAACAATCATATCTTGAGATAAAGACATTTCTGGAACTATTTTATAGATATTATCTATCAACGCCATATATTCTTCCCGTGTATGCTGTCTGTTCATGGCTTTTAACATTGCGTTACTTCCACTTTGAACTGGTAAATGAAGGTATTTGCAAATATTTACGTGTTTTGCCATTACATGAATAACGTCTAAGCTCATATCTTGCGGATTGGAAGTTGAAAAACGGAAACGTGTTTTTGGAAACTTTGTAGCACACATATCAAGCAGCTCTGCAAAACCTACTGCAGTTGCTTGTGCCATTTCAGTAGCTTTTTTAAAATCTTTTTTCAAACCTCCACCATACCACAAAAAGCTGTCTACATTTTGTCCAAGAAGTGTAATTTCTTTGAAATTTTGAGCTACCATAGATGCAACTTCCTCTAAAATACTTTTTGGATCTCTACTTCTTTCGCGTCCACGTGTAAAAGGAACTACGCAAAAAGTACACATATTATCGCAACCTCTTGTGATAGAAACAAATGCGGTAACTCCGTTTGAGTTTAGACGAACAGGAGAGATATCTCCATAGGTTTCATCTTTGGATAAGATAACATTTACCGCATTTCTACCTTCGCTAACTTCGCTTAATAAATTTGGTAAATCTTTGTATGCATCAGGTCCAACAACTAGATCAACAATTTTTTCTTCCTCTAAAAACTTCTCTTTTAAACGTTCTGCCATACAACCCAAAACACCAACTTTCATTTTTGGATTTACTTTTTTTACTGCATTGTATTTTTGCAAACGTCTTCTAACAGAAGTTTCGGCTTTTTCTCTAATAGAGCAGGTGTTTACCAAAACTAAATCTGCCTCTTCTAAAATTTGAGTGGTATTATACCCCTCTTTATCTAAGATTGAAGCAACAATTTCACTATCATTCATATTCATTTGACAGCCGTAACTCTCTATGAATAATTTCTTAGTGTTTTCTGTTTTATTTTTAGTTACAAGGGCTTTTCCTTGTATTTTCTCGTCGATAACTTTTTCCATTGGTTCTGTATACAAAAAATGAAATACAAAGGTACAACCAAAAATGAAAACGAGTGACAATTTGGCAGAAAACAAGTCTTTTTAATCTTCTAAAAATATTTTTTAGGAATACTAGCTCATAGTTTATTCAATTATTTATAGATTTGAAAATTATTTAAAGTGTCAATACCCCGGTTTTAAGGCGGTGCACTCAAGTAAAAACATTAAAAATGAATAGGTTGAATAAAATTTACTTGATTTCTTTGATGATCATTTTTGGATCATTTGGTTGCAAACCGCAAATAGAAACGAAAAATACATTACTTCAGAAAGAAATTGCACAAAAAGTAGATTCTGTCTTAGGTTTAATGCACTTAGAGGAGAAAATTGGACAAATGGTGCAGTATTCAGCAGGTTGGGACTTAACTGGACCACCCTCTTCTGAAAGTGCACAAAATAAAATAGATCAAATCAAAAAAGGGTTGGTTGGTTCTGTGCTTAATGTTGTATCAGTGAAGGAAGTTCGGGAAGCTCAGAAATTAGTCATGGAAAATTCTAGACTTAAAATTCCTATGATTTTTGCGTTTGACGTAATTCATGGTTTAAAAACAATGTTTCCGATTCCTTTGGGTGAAAGTGCGAGTTGGGATTTAGAACTGATTGAAAAAACGGCTTCAATTGCTGCAAAAGAGGCCGCTGCTGCTGGTTTAAATTGGACTTTTGCACCGATGATAGATGTCTCTAGAGATGCAAGATGGGGAAGAATTATGGAGGGTGCGGGTGAAGACCCGTATTTAAATTCGGTAATAGGTGTGGCAAGAATACAAGGTTTTCAGGGAGATGATTTATCGCATGAGAATACGATTGCCGCATGTGCAAAACACCTTGCAGGATACGGCTTTGCGGAAGCAGGCAGAGAATATAGTACTGTAAATGTTGGTGAATTTGAATTGCATAACACAATTTTACCTCCATTTAAAGCAGCTGCAAAAGCGGGTGTAGCCACCTTTATGAATTCGTTTAATGATATCGATGGAATTCCTGCAACAGGACATAAAGAATTGCAAAGAACTATTTTAAAAGAAGGTTGGAATTGGAATGGTTTTATCGTCTCAGATTGGGGCTCTATTGGCGAAATGGTAGGACATGGTTTTGCAAAAGACAAAAAGCATGCTGCAGAAATTGCTTTAAACGCGGGAAGTGATATGGATATGCAATCCTATTCATATGAAAGAAATTTGAAAACATTATTGCAAGAAAATAAGGTTTCTTTGGCGCATATAGATGCTGCAGTAAAACGTATTTTAACAGTAAAGTTTCAGTTAGGTTTGTTTGACGATCCTTATAAATATTGTGATGAAGAAAGAGAAAAAAACAATATTTATACAAAAGAACATTTAGCAATTGCTAGAGATGCGGCAAGAAAATCAATCGTATTGTTGAAGAATGAACATGCTATTTTACCAGTTTCTAAAAACGTGAAAAGCATTGCTGTAATTGGACCATTTGCAGATAATAAAGATTCTCCTTTAGCAAATTGGCGTGCCAAAGCAACATACAATTCTGCAGTTTCTTTATTAGAAGGGGTACAGGCAAAAGTGGGTAAAAACACGAAAGTATATTATGAGAAAGGCGTTGAATTAACTATACCGACGGTAAAGCCTGGAGAAAACCAGTTTATGTTTCCTCTGCAAATGAATACAAAAGACCGCTCTGGGATTTCAAAAGCAGTTGCAATAGCCAAAAAAGCTGAAATTGTTTTTTTAGCAATTGGAGAAGATGCCTATCAGACAGGAGAGGGAAGAAGTCAGACAAAAATTGGTTTTGCAGGTCTGCAATCTGAACTATTAGAAGCGGTATATAAAGTAAATAAAAATATTGTTTTGGTGTTGTCTAACGGCAGGCCGATGGATATTTCTAGGGCAAATACTATTTTGCCGGGAATTCTAGTTACTTGGCAACTAGGTTCAGCTTCTGGAAACGGAATTGCAGATGTGTTGTTTGGTGATTATAATCCATCAGGAAAATTGCCTGTTTCTTTTCCAAGAAATGTAGGTCAAGAGCCTTTGTATTACAATCAAAAAAATACAGGAAGGCCTTCTAATGATGTGCATGTAACCTACGCGGGCTATACAGATTCAAAAAAAGCTGCTCTGTACCCTTTTGGTTTTGGTTTGAGTTACACCCATTTTTCCTATAATCATTTAAAGGTGGATAGAGAAACAATGTCATCCGAAGATAAAATCACACTTTCTGTTGTTGTAAAAAATATAGGGAATGTAGCTGGAGAAGAAGTTGTGCAATTATATATAAGAGATTTAGTCGCAAGCGTTATTAGACCTGTAAAAGAATTAAAAGGATTTCAAAAACTATTGATAAAAGCAGGACATAGTAAAACAGTTTCTTTTGTTATTGATAAAGAGCTGCTTCAATTTTATACTATTAATAAAAAATGGGAAGTGGAGACTGGTGAATTTCATCTTTTTGTGGGTGGTAGTTCAGCAACAAAATTAAAACAAAAGATTACTGTAGAATAGTTTTCTCTATTAAGATTAAAGTAAAAAAGCTTTAAAAAATTAATAATAAAAAAAAACTACATACTTTTACAGTTCCTAAACAAGCAGTTTCCTTCCGAAGTGTCGGGAGCCTTAATTACGAAAAAAGAAAGATACATGGCAAAGAATTTAGTAATTGTAGAGTCACCAGCAAAAGCAAAAACCATTGAGAAATTTCTTGGAAAAGATTTTCAAGTAGCATCTAGTTATGGTCATATTGCAGACTTACCTTCCAAAGAATTAGGAATTGATGTAGACGGAGATTTTAGTCCTAAATATATAGTTTCAGAGGATAAAAAGCCAGTTGTTAAGAAATTGAAGGCATTGGCAAAAAAAGCTAAAATGGTATGGTTGGCTAGTGATGAGGACAGAGAGGGAGAAGCAATTGCTTGGCATTTAAAAGAGCAATTAGGATTAAAGGATGAAAACACAAGGCGTATTGTTTTCCATGAAATTACAAAAAATGCCATTTTAAAAGCGGTTGATAATCCTAGAGATATAGACTATAATATGGTAAATGCACAACAAGCGCGTAGAGTTTTAGACCGGCTTGTTGGGTACGAATTGTCACCTGTTTTATGGAGAAAAGTCAAAGGAGGTTTGTCTGCAGGTAGAGTGCAATCGGTTGCGGTTCGTTTAATTGTAGAAAGAGAACGTAACGTTATTAATTTTACGGCAGAAACACATTATAAGGTAGTTGCTCAGTTTTCTAATACTGAAGGAAAAACTTTTAAAGCAACAATTCCAAAAAATTTCGATACGAATAAAGCGGCTGAAACTTTTTTAAATTCTTGTGCGAATGCAGATTTTTCGATTGCAGATTTAACAAAGAAACCAGCAAAAAAATCTCCAGCGGGGCCTTTTACAACATCTACATTGCAGCAAGAGGCATCTAGAAAATTAGGTTTTCCAGTTGGTAAAACGATGCAAGTTGCACAACGTTTATATGAAGCAGGTTTAATTACATATATGAGAACAGATAGTTTGAACCTATCTGTTGATGCAAGAAATGCTGCTGAAGAAGAGATTACCAATTACTATGGTGCAGCATATAGCAAGCAACGTGTTTTTAAAACGAAGTCTAAAGGTGCTCAAGAAGCACATGAGGCAATTCGTCCTACAAATATGAAGATGCATTCGATTGATACAGAATACGACCAAACAAGATTGTATGATTTAATTTGGAAAAGAACTTTGGCTTCTCAAATGAGTGACGCGCAATTGGAGCGCACAAACGTGAAAATTGAAAATTCTGAAAACTCAAAAATTTTCACTGCAAATGGCGAGATGATTAAGTTTGAAGGCTTCTTAAAAGTATATTTAGAAGGAACGGATAACGAGGATGAAGAGCAAGCAGGTATGTTGCCAAATTTAAAAGTAAAGGATCCATTAGAGTATACTTTTATGAATGCAACACAGCGTTTTACGAGTCCGCCGTACCGTTTTACAGAAGCATCTTTGGTGAAGCAATTAGAAGAATTAGGAATTGGTAGACCTTCTACATTTGCACCAACAATTTCTACGGTTCAAAAAAGAGGGTATGTAGAAAAAGGGCAAAACGAAGGCGTAGAAAGAGCATATCAGCAATTAATTTTAGTGAATGGAATTGTAAAAGGAGAAACTTTAAGTGAAAAAACGGGTTCAGATAAAAACAAGTTAGTACCTACAGATATTGGAAATATTGTGAATGATTTTTTGGTGAATAATTTTTCAAATATCCTAGATTTCGGTTTTACAGCAAGAGTAGAAAATTCTTTTGATGATATTTCTGAAGGGGATGCAGATTGGATAGAAATGATCAAAGGTTTTTATACAAAATTTCATGACAATGTAGAAGATGTAAAAGAGAACGCAGAAAGAGAGAGTGGTGAGCGTATATTGGGGAAACATCCCGAATCAGGAAAAACTGTTTTAGTGCGTTTGGGTAAATTTGGACCAATTGCACAAATTGGTGCTCCAGAAGATGAAGAAAAAGTATTTGCAAGCTTAAATAAAGATCAAAACTTAGGAACTATAACCATGGAAGAAGCATTAGAGTTGTTTTTGCTTCCAAAAAATTTAGGAAACTATGAAGGTGAAGAGGTAATTGTTTCTAATGGTCGTTTTGGACCTTACATTCGTTTTGGAACTCTATTTGTTTCTCTTGATAAAGGAGAAAATCCAATGGAGGTAGATTTACCAAGAGCAGAAGAGTTAATTGTTGCAAAACAAGAAGCGGATGCACCCGTCTATCATTATGAAGATTTACCAGTACAAAAAGGAGTTGGACGTTTTGGTCCTTTTCTAAAATGGAACTCTATATTTATCAACGTAAGTAAAAAGTACGATTTTGACAACCTTTCAAATGATGAGATTATTGAACTAATTGAAATCAAAAAACAGAAAGAAATAGATAAGGTTATTCATAATTGGGAAGATGTTGACATTCGTGTAGAAAAAGCACGTTGGGGACGTTTTAATGTTTTAAAAGGTAAAATAAAGATTGAATTGCCTAAAACTACAGAAATAGAAAATCTTTCTAAGGAAGCAGCGGTAAAGATGATTGAAGCAAAAATGCCAAAGAAAAAAGCTACAAAAAAGAAAACAGTCACAAAAAAGAAAACAACTGCAAAAAAAACGGTAAAAAAGAAATAATTAGTTAGTATATTGCATACTTTATATTGCTATAAATTAATGATTCAAGACTTTTTAAATCCTATTAAAGATACTGTAATTGCGCGCTTGATGCTGCAATCTACCTCCTGTTTAGGGCAAAACATGCAAATTCATTCAACAGAAGAAGGTTTTCCTGATTTAGAAAATGTTCAAATTGCTATTTTCGGTGTGCAAGAGGATAGAAATTCGCAAAACAATTTTGGTTGTGGAGAAGATTTGCATTTAATCCGTAAAAAATTATATGAATTATTCCCTGGTAAATGGCATACAAATATTGCAGATTTAGGAAATATTGAAAAAGGAAATCAAGTTTCAGACACCTATTTTGCGGTGAAAGAAACTGTGACTTCTTTGTTGAAAGAAAATATTATTCCAATCATAATTGGAGGAGGTCAGGACATTACTTATGTTAACTATAGAGCATATGACACTTTAGAGCAATCTGTAAATATAACAGCAGTAGATAGTAGATTCGATTTAGGGAACTTAGAGGAAGATTTAACATCGCAATGCTATTTGAGTAAAATAATTATGCAAGAACCAAATAACTTGTTTAATTACTGCAATGTCGGATATCAAACGTATTTTAATTCACAAGAAGAAATACGCTTATTAGATAATTTATTTTTTGATGCTTATCGATTAGGAGAGGCCAAAGAATTAGAAAGTATAGAGCCGGCATTTAGAAATGCAGATATTGTTTCTATTGATATGGGTGCTGTAAGACAAAGTGAAGCTCCGGCAAATAATAATGCTTCGCCTAATGGTTTTTATGGCGAAGAAATATGTGCTATTTCAAGATATGCAGGTATTAGTGACAAAGTTACTTCTTTTGGTATTTATGAATACAATTCTAAACATGATAAAAACCATCAAACGGCACATTTAATTGCACAAATGGTTTGGTATTTTATTGAAGGAGTAAATGTTAGAGTAAAAGATTATCCGTTCTCAGGAAAAGAGAATTATCAGAAATTTACGGTATTGTTGGAAGATGATGAGCCTTTAATATTTTATAAAAGTAATAAGTCTGGCAGATGGTGGATAGAAATAAGCATTTTATCAAATAATAAATACAAAAGACATGCGTTAATACCTTGTACATATAAGGATTATACAGAGGCAACAAAACAAATAATACCAGAAAAATGGTATAAGGCAATGAAAAAAATGGTATAATTCGAATAAAATATAAATGATATAATAAAAAATGCAATTTGAATATAGCCTGTTAACAATAAAATAATACGTTTGCAAACGTTAAGTAAAGAGATAATCAGCATATGAATAAAGCAGTAATATTTACGCTTTTAATAGCAGTATTTTACAGTTGTGGCTCCAATGATAGAGGGGAGTTAGTCGGTGTGAAAGTCAATAAAAAATGGTTTTCAGAAAAACCTTATGGCATGTCTTTAATACCCGGAGGTTCCTTTACTATGGGAAAACAAGATCAAGATGTCATCGGCACTATGAATGCACCAACAAAAACGGTTAGTGTGAGTCCTTACTACATGGACGAAACTGAGATAACTAACAATGAATATAAAGAATTTGTGTATTGGGTTAGAGATTCTATTGTAAGAACAAGATTAGGTTATCAAGCAGAATTTGCAGCTATGGGTGCAACTTTAGGGCCAAATGGTGCACTACCATCTGGTGGTATTCAAAATTATAAATTTAAAGACACAGTGTCCAATGCAACTCCATATCAAAAATACATGTATGATAATTATTATAGTTTAGATACCATACAGTCTTTAGATTGGAGTGAAGAATTAATTTGGAAGCAACAAGAATATCCAGATATAGATTATGTCGAGGTCATGGACTCTTTGCATATTAATAGGGAAGAAGCTGTAGATGGAGTGGTGTCATTTGATACAAAGTTTCTGAAATATAGATATTCTTGGTTTGATAGCAATAACGCTGTGAGAAAAGGTGGGAATAGAAAAGATTTTGTTCAAACAGAAGTGTTAAATATTTATCCAGATACTACAGCATGGGTAAAAGATTTTAATTACTCATACAATGATCCAATGCATCAAGATTATTTTTATCATCAATCTTATGGAGATTATCCAGTAGTTGGTATTACTTGGGAACAGGCAAACGCTTTTTGTAATTGGAGGACAAAAAAGAAAAATGATTACTTATTAGGAAGAAAAAATGGAACACAAGTACCAGACTTTAGATTGCCAACAGAAGCAGAATGGGAATATGCAGCAAGAGGTGGTTTAGAATTTGGAACATACCCTTGGGGAACAGGAAGTACAACAAGTGATAGAGGTTGTTTTTTAGCAAACTTTAAGCCAGTTAGAGGTAACTATTCTGTAGATGGCGCACTGTATACTGTAGAAGCGAAATCTTTTAATGCAAATGATTACGGTTTATACAATATGGCAGGAAATGTCTCTGAATGGACAAATACTGCATATAACGCATCGTCTTATTATATGGCTTCAACCATGAATCCAAATGTAGAGGATAGAAAAAATAAACGAAAAATTGTACGTGGAGGTTCTTGGAAAGATGTTGCCTATTTTTTAGAAGTAAGCTCAAGAGATTATGAATATGCAGACACCGCAAGAAGTTATATTGGCTTTAGAACGGTACAAAACTATATAGGAACAACTAATAAATAAACTAATATTCAAAACATGATACAATCTAAAACTAAAAAGAAAGTATTTAATATAGCCTATAACGTTGGAGCTTCAATTGTTATATTAGGTGCATTATTTAAGTTAAATCATATTAGCTATGGTTGGTTTAACGGATCGAATGTATTAGCCATTGGTTTAATTGCAGAAGCGCTTATTTTCTTTTTCTCTGCTTTTGATTCAGTAGAAGACGATTTAGATTGGTCTAAAGTATACCCAGAACTAGCAGAAGCAGGTTTGTCTTCAAAAAACGACAGCAATAAATTAGGGGCAGACACTATGTTGTCTCAAAAATTAGATGATCTGTTGCAAGAAGCAAAGATAGACGCTAGTTTAATGGAAAGTTTAGGGTCTAGTATGAAAAATTTTCAAAGTGCAGCAGAAGGTTTGTCTGTAGCCTCTAACTCTGTAACTTCAACAAACAAATACAATGAAGAAATATCAAAAGCTGCTCTACAAATGGAATCTTTAAATACTCTTTATAAAGTGCAATTAGAGAGTTCTGGGAAACAAGCAGAACTAAATAATGAAGTTGCAGAAAATACAGAGAAGTTAAAAGAGCAAATGGCTGCATTGGCAACTAATCTATCTTCTTTAAATGGAGTTTATGGTGGAATGCTTTCGGCAATGTCTACTAAATAATAATTAGTTGAACAGATACAAACAGCTTAAAAATTAATTAAGAATGGCAGGAGGAAAAATTTCCGCAAGACAAAAGATGATAAACTTGATGTATCTTGTTTTTATTGCAATGTTAGCAATGCAAATGGATAAAGAAGTTTTATCTGCTTTTGGCTTTATGAACGAAAAATTAGAGGATAATAATAGCGCTATTACCGAAAAAAACAGAAAAGCGTATGCCAATTTAGAAATAAAGGCAAATGAGCAAGCAGCTAAATTTGGTGCGTTAAATAAACAGGCAATTCAAGTAAAAAAATATTCAACTGATTTTTTTAGTTACTTAGGAACTATAAAAACAAAAATGACGGCAGATTTAGAAGACAAAACTGCTTATGAATCGATGGATAAAACAGAATTTTTGAATTCTTATTTTTTTAAAGGCGATGGGTATACTAAAGAAGGGCAAGGTTTTATAGACAAAATTAATGGTTATAAAAATAACATCAACAAAATTTTAGGGAAGGATAACAAATTTTCAGCTTCACTAGAAAAAAAATTCAACACCAATATTAAAATTGATACGGATGGCAAAAAAGTACCTTGGTTAAAGTATAGATATGAAGGTTTTCCCTTAATAGCTTCTTTAACAAATTTAACACAATTGCAAGCAGATATTAAAAATACGGAAAGCGATATTATTTCACAATTATTAGGAGGTCAATTGGAAAGTGATGTTTCAATGTCTAACTATAATGGAATTGTGAACTTAAATAAAAATGCTTTTTATCCAGGAGATAAGGTTACAGGAAGTGTGTTTTTGGGTAGATATGATCCTAATTTAAAACCAAGTAGAGTTATTTTGAATGGTCAAAAGTATGCTAATTTTAAAGACGGTAGTGTCGTTTTAGATTTAAGAGCTGGAAGTGTTGGCGAAAAAGATATAAATGGAACTATTTATTTTATGGAAAATGAAATAGAGGTTCCTGTGCCATTTAAAAGTTCTTATTCTGTAATTTCAAAGCCCAATGCTCCAGTAGTATCAGCAGATAGAATGAATGTTGTTTATAGAGGTTTAGAAAACCCCATTTCTATTTCATTACCAGGAGTTCCTGACAAAGACCTAACTGCAAGTGCGCCAGGCTTAGAAAAAACAGGTTCCGGCACATACGTTATGAAACCAACTGCTGGTACTGAAGTAAATATTAAAGTAAGAGCGAAATTAAGTGACGGTAGTATTGTAAATACCAATACTGTTTTTAGAGTAAAAGACATTCCTGCAGCAATGGGAACAGTCAGAGGACAATATGGTACCGTTCAAATGCCAAAATCTGGATTAGCAAATACTCCTATTGGAGCAGGTTTGCCAGATTTTTTATTCGACCTAGATTTACAAGTAACAAGCTTTAAAGTTAAAGTACCAGGTCAACTGGCTATTATTGTTAGAGGTACAAAATTTACTGCCGCTGCAAAAAAGGCTTTATCGAAAGCTAGAAGAGGAGATATTATTACGGTTTACGATATCAAAGCGAAAATAAAAAATAATTCTTATAAGCTGAATAAAGTAATACCAGTAAGTATAGAGTTAACAAATTAGAAAATATACATAGTTATGATTAAAAATTATCTACTAATATTTTTTGCGATTCTAACTACAGGTTTGGTAAATGCGCAATCCAATTTATTGAATTCAAAATCTGTAGACCAGATAGGTGTAAAAAACCAGCAACAATTGATTGCAGATAATGATGGTCCAATTCCTTACGGTTATGTAGATGATAGAGATATTTTGTGGTCTAAGGTAGTTTGGGAATTTATAGATTTAAATCAAAAGATAAATTTGCCTTATTATTTTCCTATCGATACAATGAATATATCTTCACAAAGGAGGTCTTTGTTTCACACGCTTTTAAAAGGAATGAAACAAGGGGAAATTAAGGATGTTTATTCAGATTCTTTTTTTACATCTAGATTGACGAAACAAGAAATAGACCAACGTTTAGTGAACGTTCGTGAAGAAAATGGGTACCAAGACACTTTTAGAATTCAAACGCAGGATGTTGCAGGGTATATGATTAAAGGAATGTGGTATTTCGATAAACGTCAAGGAGAATTAAAATATAGATTATTGGCCTTAGCTCCCATGGGAAAAGATGTTCAAACTTTAGGAGTTCAAGAAATTGAAGACGAAGAACTCTATGAATTATTCTGGGTTTTCTTTCCATCGGCAAGAGATGTTTTACACGATGCTAAGGTTTTTAATCCTAAAAATGCAGCACAACCAATTTCTTTAGATCACCTATTAAATGCTAGAAGATTTGGATCTACAATTGTTAAAGAAGAAAATATTTATGATAATAGAGCTATTGAAGACTATGTTCGTGGCAATTCTTTGTTTCAATTATTAGAAGCAAACAAGATAAAGGAAAACATTAGAAACAGAGAAATGGATATGTGGAATTATTAATTCATCTGTTAAAATATATGAAAAACGTTTGCGAAAGTAAGCGTTTTTTGTTTAAAGCTATTTCGATAGAAACTAGCTGTTTAACGCACTTGTATAGCGTTCTTTTATTTGACAAAGAAACCCATTAAAAACAAGTAGATAGTTCTGTTCTTCGCAACTATGACCATTTGATTTTTATTAAAAAAGTAAAGAACAGCAACCGGTATTCAAACTGTTTTAATATTGCTTGTAATTGGTAATCAATCGATTTTTAAAAGCACATTTATTTATTTCTAATTTATGAAAGTAGACTATATTATTGTTGGTTTAGGATTGGCAGGTTTAGCATTTGCAGAAGAATTAATCAATGCAAATAAAACATTTTTAGTTTTTGAGGACAGTTCACAAACATCCTCTTTAGTCGCTGGAGGTGTGTACAATCCTGTTGTTTTAAGGAAGTTTACAGCTGTTTGGAAAGCTGCTGAACAACTTGATTTAGCATTACTTCTTTATGAAAAATTAGAGAAAAAATTGAATCAAAAATTCGATGAAAAATTTGTTATTAAAAGAGCCTTTAAATCCGTAGAGGAACAAAATAATTGGTTCGCAGCTTCAGACAATCCAATATTAAAGCAATTTTTAAATCCAAATATTGAAACCAAAAAGGTAGATGGAGTTGTTGGTGATTTCGGATTTGGAACCGTGAACAAAACAGGAAGAATTGATACGCTGAAGTTAGTAAATGCATATCGGAAATTTTTAACGGAGCACAACTTGATTCGTTTTGAGAAATTTGAACACCTAAAATTAAACGTATCTTCTGAAATTATTGTTTATAAAGACATAGAATGCGGCAATGTTGTATTCTGTGAAGGTTTTGGTGTCAAAGAAAATCCTTTTTTTAAAGATTTGCCATTACAGGAAGCCAAAGGGGAGTTAATAACCATTTATGCACCAGAATTAAATATCGATTTTCTATTAAAATCCACCTTGTTTTTAATCCCATTGGGAAATAACAAGTACAAAGTGGGTGCAACTTTTAATCATACAGATAAGACAGCAGCTCCCACAGAAAACGGAAAGTTAGAACTGATTGAGAAATTAAAAAAAGTAATTGATGTTCCCTACAAAATTATAGAACAATCTGCAGGAATAAGACCAACAACAAATGACAGAAGACCATTTGTTGGCCTGCACAAAGAGTACTCAAGATTGGCTGTTTTAAACGGTTTAGGTACTCGTGGCGTTATGGTTGCACCAACCATGGCCCAAAACCTATTTAACTTGATAGAAAATGGGGAGGCATTAGATTTGGAAATTGATATTAAAAGATTTATGAAAACACAAAAATGAAGAGTTTTGCATAATTTTGATTTTAAAAATAAGAATCAGTAACTAATTGCAAATCAGTTATTCGTTTGTCTCGTAATTCACAAACATATTTATCCAAATAATTCGAGATAAACGTAAATTTAAGGGCGTTAATAGTAGTAACGTAACAATAATTGCCGCAAAAGATTGTAGTAGCATAGCTTCAAAAACCAGAGAACTAATTAAAAAAGTAACTATAGAAAGCGCTACTGTAATGCCGTAATTTACATACATAGCCCCATAAAAGAAGGAAGGTTCCATCATATACCTCAAATTACATTTTGGACAATTATCATGTAATTGTGTAATCTTTGATGGATTAAATGTAAATGTATATTTAAAAAAATCACCTTCATGACATCTCGGACATTTACCGTTTAGAACACTGTATATTTTTGTTCCTCTTTTAAACATAATAACTCTAATTTTTAAGTAGCTTTGCGGCTTACAAAATTACAAAATATTTCATGTTAAACGTACATAATTTAACGGTTTCCTTTATGGGAACTGAATTGTTCTCGGGTATCACTTTTAAATTAAATAAAGGAGATAGAATAGGTCTAATTGGGAAAAATGGGGCAGGAAAATCTACTTTATTAAAAGTACTTTCTAAGGATATCGAAAGCAGTGCAGGAACCATGGCCTTTGATAAAGATGTACAAATTGGGTTTTTAAGACAAGATATTGATTTTGTAGAAGGAAGAACTATTTTAGAAGAAGCATACCAAGCTTTTGAAGAAATTAAAGAAATAGAAGTTCAGTTAGATGAAATCAATGAGCAGCTAGCCACAAGAACGGACTATGAAAGTGAAGCTTATAGTCAATTAATTATAGACTTAACTGAAAAAACTGAACGTTATGAGCTCTTAGGAGGTTATAATTACCAAGGAGATACCGAGAAGATATTACAAGGTTTAGGTTTTCAAAGAGATGATTTTGATAAATTAACGGACACCTTTTCGGGAGGTTGGAGAATGCGTATTGAGCTTGCAAAGCTACTGCTTCAAAATAATGATATTCTGTTATTAGATGAGCCAACAAATCACTTGGATATTGAATCCATTATTTGGTTAGAAAATTTTTTAAAATCATATTCTGGTGCAATCGTTTTGGTTTCGCATGATAAAATGTTTTTAGATAATGTAACCAACAGAACCATTGAAATTTCTTTGGGCCAGATTTACGATTATAAAAAGCCATATTCAGAATTCTTACTATTAAGAGGAGAAATTAAGGAAAAGCAGATACAAGCGCAGAAAAATCAAGAGAAAGAAATAAAGCAAAAACAGCATTTAATAAATAAGTTCAAGGCAAAGGCAAGTAAGGCTTCGATGGCGCAATCTTTAATGAAACAACTAAATAAAGTTGAATTGATTGAAGTAGATCAAGATGATAACCAGGCGATGAATGTGCGATTTAATATTTCTAAAGAGCCAGGTAAAATTATTGTAGAAGCAGAAAATCTTTCTAAAAGCTACGGTGAAAAACATGTGCTAGAAGGTGTAGATTTATTAATTGAGAGAAATAGTAAGATTGCCTTTGTTGGTCAAAACGGACAAGGGAAATCTACTTTAGCTAAAATGATGGTGGGTGAAATTCCTTTTGGAGGGCATTTAAAACTTGGCCATAATGTAGAAGTAGGTTATTTTGCTCAGAATCAATCTGAACATTTACCACCTGAAAAAACGGTGTTAGAAATTATGGAAGATGCCGCTTCAGATTCCAACAGAGCAAGGGTTAGAGATATGTTAGGTTCTTTCTTGTTTGGTGGTGATGCCGCAGATAAAAAAGCGAAAATACTTTCTGGAGGTGAAAGAAATAGATTGGCATTGTGTAAATTATTATTATCACCTTTTAACGTGTTAATAATGGATGAGCCAACAAACCACCTAGATATTGCTTCTAAAAACGTATTGAAAGAGGCTTTACATAATTTTAAGGGAACTTTAATTTTAGTTTCTCATGATAGAGATTTTCTACAAGGATTAACGTCCACTGTATATGGGTTTAAGGATAAAGAAATTAAAGAGTATTTAGGAGATATTGATTATTTCTTAGAGCAACACAAGATCGAAAACCTTAGAGAAGCAGAAAAAAGAACGGTTGTAAAAGTAGCAAAAGAAACTTCTAAAACAGCTCCAAGACAAGTGTCTAGAGAGCAAGAAAAAGAGTTAAAAAAACTAAATAATAAACTTTCTAAGATAGAAACTGAAATTGCTGAATTAGAAACTCAAATCACAAAAACAGATTTAGAATTGGCTAATAATTACGATGCCGTTTCTGTGAGGCCAAACTTTTTTGAAAAATACAAAGCAAAAAAAGCCAAAGTAGATACTTTAATGGGCGAGTGGGAAAATATCGAAGCTAAAATTTCTAGCTTCTGATCTAAAAGTGAGATGAAAAATAAATATTTTTTTTGCTTTGTTGCACTGAAGCTTCCATACTTTAATATTAGATACTGATTTTTTAATTTAAAAACACCTCACAGAGCTCGCTGTACATTATTAAAAGTATTTTATGAGTACCAACTACTGTGTATTTTTACTTTACCAGGATGAATTCATATTTTTAATTCACTAAATAGTCTTAAATTATATTATTTTTTAAAATTAAAAATCACCATTATTTTATAAATATTTGACTTTTCTCTTATCTCTATGGTTCTTTTCTGAATATATAGGTTAATTTTGCGTCAACAAAACCCCAAGTTTGAGTAACACAAATAATTCTTTTTTCGATAGTAATTTTATTGCCGTTAACCAACAAATCATTCTTCCTATCTTGGAAGAAAAAAAAGTAGAACTCTCTATTAAAAGAGAAGATTTAATTCACCCCTTTGTCTCAGGAAATAAATTCAGAAAATTAAAATACAATTTATTAGAAGCTAAAAAGCTTAAAAAAAAGGCCTTGCTCACTTTTGGAGGTGCCTATTCTAATCACGTGGTTGCAACCGCAGTGGCAGGTAAATTAGCCGGTTTTAAAACTTTTGGAATTATAAGAGGAGATGAATTAACAAAAAACTTAAAAGAAACTTTAGAAGAAAATGCAACCTTAAGAGAAGCCCATGAAAACGGAATGAAGCTTCAGTTTGTTACAAGAGAACAATACAGACAAAAATCATCATTTGGCTTCATCGAAAAAATGAAAAATAAATGGGGAGATTTTTATTTAATTCCAGAAGGTGGAACCAACTGTTTAGCTGTGGACGGTTGTGAAGAGATTCTAATCAATGAGGATTCAAGTTTCGATTATATTTGTTCTGCTGTGGGAACCGGAGGCACCATTTCTGGATTGATCAATTCGTCAAAGAAGCATCAGAAAGTCATAGGTTTCCCTGCTTTAAAAGGAAATTTTTTATCTGAAGAAATCAAAAAATTTATAAGTATCAAGAAAAATTGGAGCTTACAAAAATCGTATCATTTTGGTGGTTACGCAAAGCACACCGAAGAGCTGATTGATTTTATCAATACATTTAAAGAAGAAACTGGTGTTTTGTTAGATCCTGTGTATACTGGTAAAATGCTATTTGGAATTTTAGATTTAGTTAAAAAAGACTTCTTTGAAGAAGGTAGCAAGATTCTAGCAATTCATACTGGAGGAATTCAAGGCATTGCAGGGTTTAATAAGAAACTAATAAAGAAAAATAAAGAATTTATACACCTATAATGAAGTTGAAAATAATTTTTAGTTGTCTATTTTTATTGATTTTATCTGGTTGTGGTACCAAGAAAAGAGTAGTCAATACTAAAAATCCTGGAGTTAAAATTTTAGAATCCAAACCAATCGATTTGCCTTCTGTAAATGCGATGCGATTCACAAGAAAACTCGCTAGAAAGAAATCAGGATTAAATAAAAAAACCCTTTCTTACATTCGTAAATATGCGGCTATTGCCGTAAAAGAAATGTACGAATATAAGATTCCGGCAAGTATTACTTTGGCACAAGGAATTTTAGAGTCAGGAAATGGTGAAAGTGGTTTGGCATTAAAATCTAACAATCATTTTGGAATCAAATGCCATAGACAGTGGACGGGAGAGCGTGTGTATCACGATGATGATGAAAAAGGAGAATGTTTTAGGAAATATCAATATCCAGAAACCTCGTACAATGATCATTCATTATTTTTAACTCAGAGAAGTCGCTATGCTTTTTTGTTTGGATATAATATCAAAAACTATAAGAAATGGGCGTACGGTTTGCGCAAAGCAGGATATGCGACAGATAGAAAATATCCTTCTAAACTTATAAAAATTATTAAAAAATATCATCTTTATGAGTTTGATGAAATTAAAAAAGGAGGGTATGCCAGAGAAATCAGAAAATTAAATAAGGGCAGACACTTCGAAAAACGGGATATCGTAAAAAAAGGAAGTTACCACCGTGTAAAAAAAGGAGATACTTTATATTCCATTTCAAGAAAGTATTCAATTTCTGTGGCCAATTTAAAAGCCATTAATAATTTGAGTAGTACTATAATAGCTATAGGTCAGAAATTACTGCTTAAAAAGTAAATTGCTGTAAATTGTGAACACAACCGTTTACAATCTGCGGACTATAACTTCTGTACTTTTGTATTTCAAATAAAACAAAATATGCCAATCATAAAACCAGTAAACGGAAAACATCCACAAATACCAAAAGACTGTTACGTTGCAGAAAATGCCACCATTGTTGGCGATGTTTCTTTCGGTAAAGACTGTTCAATTTGGTTTAATGCTGTAATTCGTGGCGATGTACATTATATAAAAATCGGAAATAAAGTAAATATTCAAGATGGTGCTGTGATACATGCAACTTATTTAAAATCGCCAACAATTATTGGTAATAAGGTTTCCATTGGGCACAATGCAATTGTGCACGGATGCACAATTAAAGACAATGTTTTGGTTGGTATGGGAGCTATTATTATGGACGATTGTGTGATAGAATCAAACTCGATTATTGCAGCAGGCGCAGTTGTTACTAAAAATACACAGGTAGAAAGTGGTAGTATTTATGCAGGAGTTCCTGCAAAGAAAGTAAAAGATATTTCCCAAGAATTAATCTCTGGTGAAATAAACAGAATTGCAGATAATTATGTAAAATATTCAGGCTGGTTTAAAGAATAAAGTTTCGATAATTTGAGGGTTGCAAAAGGTCAGGATTTTCGCGATACCTTTTCTTCCTACTTCACAAAAGGATGGGGTTTCAATCCTTAACGCAAATATAAATGCGTCCGATACATAAAAAATTGAGACTTTAATTGAAATTGGTTTTCTAAAAGAGTAGCATTTATAGGACTTAGTATTTTTTTCCACTTCTTTAGCACTCTTTTTGTGCATCTTTTAAAACTTCCCAAATTGAGATGTCTTTCCTGCTTTTGCTTATTTTAATTTAGTTTTCAAATGCACATGTTCATTTTGTTGTTTCTAGATGTATTTTTTAAAACCTTGTGCAAGTCGTTATCAGGTTTTGTAAACTTTTGCAAAGGAAATACCGGGTATATTAGAGGATTTACTTTCACAAATACAATATTGATGCTTCGCAGATTTGATTGTATTTATATAGGTGTAAGAGTAAGCCTTCTAAATAATAAATAATCGGTGAAATTTGCTGCTAAAAGCATTAATTATATTTACGATATCGTGTAAAAGAAATAAATTGATAATCAATCATTTGGAAATCTATTTGGTGTAGGGAACCAACTAATGGTTTTTTGCTTCCTTAATAATTTCTTTCACAGCTGAAGCATATACTTTCGGGTTTTGTGCTTTTTTAATCTTTTTATAGGTTTTGTGAGGGTTTGAAAAACTTTGAGAGAAATACTCCCAGAAGCCCAACATCTTCATTTTTATGGGTGTAGGGCCAGAAAGAGCGGCATCATATTCTTGATAAATACGATCGTGAAATTCATTAAAAATGTCAAACCTGTTTTTGGGATACTCAAGGGTATTGGCTTTTATCATACTCGGTAAAAAAGGATCGGCAATAAGTCCGCGTCCAATCATCCAGTGGTCTATGCTTGGAAAACGTTCTTGGAGTTTATGAAAAGCAGCAACAGAAGTAATGTCACCATTGTAATACATTTTATGTTTGCTGTTGTCTAAACATTTTTGAAACGCCTCTAAATCTGTTCCACCTTTATACAATTGTTTTCCAATTCTTGCATGGATAGCAATATTTTTTAGAGGATAGGTATCTAGAATTGGTAAAACGCCCAATATTTCTTCAGGATTTTCATACCCCATTCTCATCTTCATAGAAACTAAAATATCAGATTCATTATGCACTTTATGAAGAATATTATTTATTTTTTCGGCATTGCTAATTAAGCCAGAGCCCATTCCTCGTTTAGTAACCATGGGATACGGGCAACCTAAATTCCAATTCAATTCTTTGTAGCCTAATTCTTGCACGTATTTAGAAACAAAAAGAAACTCCTCTGCATCATTGGTAATAATTTGCGGAATTACTTCTAACTCTGTATTATTTTCTAGTGCAATATCTTTTTGATAGGAGTTTTTAATCACCAATTTCCCGTTTAGTCTAATATAGGGTGCATAAAACGTATTTATTCCACCAAAAAAATGGTTGAAAGCGTTTCTAAATTTATAATCGGTAAAACCCTGTAAAGGAGAAGATAGTAATGTTTGGTTCATGAAAAATAGCGTTGCGCAAAGATAGCATTGTTTTTATGGTTTTAGTATGAAAGTAGTCAAAGTAAATAGAAGGAGAGGTAGCTATATTTATATTTCTATTCTCAGTTAAGTAAGAATATTATGGCTGTATATAATCGATTTTCGTCTACAGGATATGCTTTTCATTGAAATTTAATACACGTATGCATAGGTGTAATGAATGTTTGTTTTGCTTTGAAATTACCAATACATGAAAAATGCTTTTAGAAATTTTTGTAAGGTCTTAAAGCTTTCAATTTTTAAAAAAAAACCTCGCAAATTTGCGAGGTTTTGTCATTTTATAAAAAGAATAGGTTCGTTTATGTAGGATCTAAAATTAAATCAATCCGATCAACTACATCCTGTAGATGGTAACGTGTAAGTGTGTTTCCTTTTCTAGAAGCTGCCTTTACATCTCTTTGCAAACGCTTTAACTCTCCTCTGGCTACAGATTTTACGTCTGATTGGTTTATTGTAATTCCAGATCTTTTTATGTAACCACGATTAGTACCTCTTTGATCTTTAGCCTCATTTAATAAGTAGTCTAAACGGTCTAAATGTGCTCTTTGTAAGTTTCTTCTGTAGGTATCTACAGAACGTCCTGCATAAATTTCACTCCAAATACCTTTGCGGAGGTCACGCATCATGCCTACCAAAGTATACGAGGTAGCTGCACCATTTAAAGTTTCATTCTCAATCATTCTCGCCATTCTACCAGCATCTAAAATATTGTTTAAGGTTTTTGCTTGCAGACCTCTCACTCTTTCTATTGCTCCAGAAAACTCCGTTTTACTAAAAATATTTTCATCCAACAACCAGGTTGGTGTTTCAAATAATTCAGCAACAACAAATTGTAACGCCTCTTCTTGCTTGGCTTTGGTCACGTGTGTATAGACAGCACCTTCTTGGTCAGACGTTTTATAGTATTCATAAACACCACCAATATTTGCCGTTACGTGGCCCATATATCTGTTAAACTGACTTAATAATTTCCCGTACATGGTAGACAATTCGTCATAGTTCTCACCTTTTTCAGAAGTCCATTCTTCCAATCTTGGTAAAATTCTTTTTAGGTTTTTAATACCATACATAGAAGCCTTCATTGCATCATCTCCCAAATCTTCTGTTTGAGAACTTGGGTCTACAACACCACCTGCTTGTTGGTGTCCAAAACGATACATTGGGTCTCCAGCGTGTTTTAAGATCCAAGCATCTAAAGTTGCTTTTTCAGCTTTAGCATCGGTATTTAAAATAGGTCTGTACCCCCAAGCAATTGCATATTTATCATAAACACCAATATCTGGCATTAAGGCAACCCCTTTATCTTCTGGTTGTGCGATGTAGTTGAAACGTGCATAATCCATTATTGAAGCTGCTGTTCCGTATTTTGAAGTAAAACTTTTAGAGCGCAAGGAATCTACAGGATATGCAACAGAACTTCCCATATTATGAGGCAATCCTAAGGTGTGTCCTAATTCATGAGAAGAAACAAAACGAATCAAACGTCCCATTGTTTCTGTTTTGAAATTATTTCCTCTTGCATCTGGGTTGATAGCAGCTGTCTGAATAAAAAACCAGTTGTGTAACAAAGTCATTACATTGTGATACCAATTAATATCAGATTCTAAAATCTCTCCTGATCTAGGATCGCTTACATGCGGTCCGTTTGCATTTGGAATTGGAGATGCCAAATATCTAATTACAGAGTAACGCACATCTTCTGGGCTGTATTCTGGATCTTCTTCTGCTGTAGGCGCCATTTTACCAACAATAGCATTTTTAAAACCAGCTGCTTCAAAAGCTACTTGCCAATCGTTAACTCCTTGTATAATGTAAGGAACCCATTCTTTTGGGGTTGCTCTATCTACATAATACACAATTTGTTTTTTAGGCTCTACCAATTCCCCTCTTTGAAATTTTTCAATATCTTCCTCTTTTACCTCTAAACGATATCGATCTAAATACATAACCGTTTTACTTCTCTGAGCTTCTAAACCATAGTCAGTTTGGCCTCTTGCAAACCAACCAACACGCTCATCAAAATACCTGCGTTTCATTGGCACTTTAGGTAGTAAAACCATAGAATTACTCATTTCTACAGTAATAGAACCAATGGCGCTGTTAGAAGGTGCTTTTTTAGCTGCATACGTTTTTACATGCCTAACTTCGATGTTTCTAGGGTAGCTACTTACTTTGTTTACATACGAACGGTCTTTATCCATTCTTGTTATTTGGTATCTTTTTCTTCTAGACGTAGGAAAACCTAAAGGTTTTACATCTGTAGAAAATAAAGTAGTTGCATCAATTACAGTTGCCAAAGAATCTTTACTAAATGCCTTAATCGGAAAAGAAAATAAAATAGGTTCTAAATTAGAATTTACCACGGCCTCATGCACGGGTAAAATAGAATCTGCAACAACATTATGAGAAACAATTCTTAGTAATATATGCTTGTTTTTTTTCTCCCAACGCAATACTTGCGTGTTTGCTTTTGCACCACCAAATCCTATGCCACTAGCAGTTTTAGCAATTCTAGTAACCATTAACATTTCTCTTTGTAGCAGAGAATCTGGTATTTCAAATAAATAAGAATCGTCTTTTGTGTGCACTTTAAACAACCCATCGTCTGTTTTGTGGTCTTTTGTAACCACTTTATCATAAGGTTTAATTGCGTCTTTTTTAGATTTCGGTTTTGTAGCTATTTTTGGAGTTTCTTTTTTCTTTTTCTTCCAAAATTGAGCAGAAGATTCAGTAGAAAAACCAAACACGAAAGCAACAAGAAATAGTTTGATCAGTATTTTTTTTGATATCATAGATTTGATTAAAGTTATAATTTTCGAAGTTAGGGAAACTCATAATGTCAAGCTCTTAAAGATATGTTAAAGAGAAAGTGGTTTTTAGGGGTGTAAAGTTGGCTGTTTTTTTTAAATAGTGGCGTTACTGCTGTTTTACTTTCATGAGGTAGTAGCATACTTAAAAGTAAAAATATTTGTTTGAGCCTGTCGAAGGATGCTTTATTTTTAAGATTTTTTTCTACAAGCTAATAGTGCGCTTACTTACAGCAGGTTAAAAGCTAAAAAAAGGCATTCAATTAAATTTGATGCCTTTTTTTTAAAAAATAGTGTAAAGCTATATTACAATCCAAACGCTTCTTTAACACTGGCTACATAATCTAATTTTTCCCAAGTAAAAGTTTCTACTTGTTGAGAAACGGTTTCTCCCATCGGGTTAGAAAAGGTAACTATTTTTGTTTCTGGTGTTCTTCCCATATGGCCATAAGCAGCAGTTTCAGAGTAAATAGGTGCTCTTAACTTTAAACGTTTTTCTATAAAATACGGACGCATATCAAAAATACTCTTTACTTTTTTACTAATTTCTCCATCTGTTAAATTTACCGTTGCAGTTCCGTATGTTTCAACGCTAATACTTGTTGGTTCTGCCACACCAATTGCATAAGAAACTTGAACTAAAATCTCTTTACAAAGTCCGGCAGCAACTAGGTTTTTAGCAATGTGTCTTGTGGCATAGGCTCCAGATCTATCTACTTTAGAGGGGTCTTTTCCAGAAAAAGCACCACCACCGTGGCCACCTTTTCCCCCATAGGTATCTACAATAATTTTTCTTCCGGTTAATCCAGTATCTCCGTGAGGACCACCGATCACAAAAATTCCTGTTGGATTTATGTGATACTTGATGTTTTCTGTAAATAATTTTTGATTGTGTGCAGGTAATTTTGCAATCACTCTAGGAATTAATATGTCAACAATATCTTTTTTTATTCTGGTTAACATTACTTCTTCCGAAGCATCAAAATCATCGTGTTGTGTAGAGATTACAATAGCATCAATTCTTTCAGGGACATTGTCATCAGAGTACTCAATGGTAACTTGAGATTTTGCATCAGGTCTTAAATAATCAATATCTTTATTTTCTCTTCGCAAAATGGCCAATTCAAGCAATAATCGATGCGATAATTCTAGGGCCAGAGGCATGTAATTATCGGTCTCATCTGTTGCATATCCAAACATCATTCCTTGATCTCCAGCGCCCTGATCTTCTGGGTTTTCTCTGTCTACACCTTTATTAATATCTGGTGATTGTTCATGAATTGCAGATAAAACACCACAAGAATTTCCATCAAACATGTAGGCACTTTTAGTGTACCCAATTTTGTTAATGACATCTCTAGCAATTTGCTGTACATCTAAGTATGTCTTAGATTTCACTTCACCGGCTAAAACTACTTGTCCTGTAGTAACCAAGGTTTCACAAGCAACTTTACTATTTTTATCAAAGGCTAAAAAATTATCAATTAATGCATCAGAAATCTGATCTGCAACTTTGTCTGGGTGTCCTTCAGAAACACTTTCTGAGGTAAATAAATATGACATACTATTCTTCTTTTTGTATTATTGTAAATAAAGACTGGTTGCATAGTCGCTAAAAGAAGTAGATAATTACTGCTTTAGCGTTTTGTTTCATTGCGGCCTTTTAAATTTTAAAAAAGCTCCAACAAAAGAGGTTGCAATCAGATCAAATTCCCTCTTAATTCGAAAACAAAAGTACATCATAATAGTATACAGCATCTTCTTTTCGTGATAATTATTTATGATGATGCCATCAATATATCAATTTTAATGTTTTAAAAACCCTGTTTTTAAAGAATAAATAGCCCAAGGTGCCATAAAATGTGAAATCCATATCTTATAAAAAATAAATGCTTTTTTATTTGGTAGTTAAATTTTTATGAGTGTATCTTTGCATTCACAAAGTTTAATAACTTATTGAAATGTTATCAAGAAAGGCCGAGGGATTAGACCCGTTGAAGCCTTAGCAACCCTTTAGAAATAGAGAAGGTGCTACATTCTACCTAAATATTTTTTATTTGGATAGATAACAAAAAAGAATTTTCCTGTTCAGGAAAATCTTATTTCTTCATAACATTTTTCTAGTTCGTATATCAATTAAAATTGATGTATTTGACTTTTTTGTTTCATAATTAACTCAAAAAAATAGAAAAATGAGCACATTAAAATTAGCAACCAACGCCTTGCACTCAGGCCACGATGTAACCACAAACGGGAATACAAGAGCTGTTCCTATTTACCAAACTACCTCTTATGTTTTTAAGAATTCAGAACAGGCGGCAAACCTCTTTTCATTAAAAGAATTAGGTTTTATTTACACCCGTTTAAACAATCCAACCAACCAAATATTGCAAGATCGTTTGGCATCTGTAGAAGGCGGAATCGGAGCGGTTGTTTTCGCTTCTGGAACTGCAGCAATCGCTACCGGTTTATTAACACTTTTAAAATCTGGAGATCATATTGTTGCTTCAAGTAGCTTGTATGGTGGAACCTACAATTTATTAAGTGTAACCTTACCGAGATTTGGAATTACAACTACTTTTGTAGATGCTTCAAACGCTGATAATTTTGAAACTGCGGTGCAAGAAAATACAAGAGCCTTTTTTGTAGAATCTTTAGGGAACCCGAAGTTAGATGTATTGGATTTAGAAGTAATTTCTTCGCATGCTAAAAAAGCAGAAGTTCCTTTTATTGTTGACAATACGGTGGCAACCCCCGTTTTATTAAATCCGATTAAACACGGTGCAGATATTGTAATTCACTCGCTTACCAAATATATTGGCGGACAAGGAACGTCTTTGGGTGGTGCTATTATTGATGCTGGAACTTTTAATTGGGCAAATGGAAAATTTCCTGAATTTACAGAACCTTCTGCAGGATACCACGGTCTAAAATATTACGAAACTTTGGGAGCTTCCTCGTATATTTTTAAATTAATTTTAGAGGGCTTACGTGACTTTGGTAGTGCTTTAAGCCCAACAAACGCATTTAATATTATCCAAGGTTTAGAAACCTTACCCGTTAGAATACAACAGCATTCTACAAACGCGTTGGCATTGGCAAAATGGCTAGAGCAACAAGATGCGGTTGCTTGGGTAAACTACCCAGGTTTAGAAAGTAGTGCTTATAAATCTTTAGCAGATAAATACTTGCCAAAAGGGCAAAGTGGTATTGTTACTTTCGGACCTAAAAAAGGATTTGAAGCGGCAAAAGCAATTGCAGATAAGACAAAAATATTCTCCTTATTAGCAAATATTGGGGATACTAAGTCTTTAATTATTCATCCAGCAAGTACTACACATCAACAATTAAATGACAAGGAGCAAGCAAGTGCAGGTGTTACACAAGATCTTGTTAGACTGTCAGTGGGTATTGAAGATTTAGAAGATTTAAAAGATGATTTAGCTGCTGCTTTTAAAGAAGTAGAGGAAGCTTCTTTAGAACAAGTTGTGAATCATTAAAAAAGGAATAATTATGAGTGATATCATATTTAATGTGAAAGGCGAAAGCCATTCACCAGCAAAATTTATCGCAAAAACAGGAAAATTTCAATTAATTATAGATGAACCAGAGGCATTAGGAGGAACAGATGAAGCTCCAAGTCCAGTGGAGTATATTTTAGCGGGTTTGGCAGGATGTTTAAACGTAGTAGGGCATCTGGTGGCAAAAGAATTAGGTTTTACTATTGATACGCTTAAAATTGAAGTAACAGGAACTATCAATCCAAATAAATTATTGGGTGTTTCTAATTCTGAAAGAGCAGGCTTTAAAAAAATTGATTTGAAACTGATTCCGGAAACAGACGCATCCATCGAAGTATTGGTAGACTGGTTAAAGATTGTGCAAGAGCGTTGTCCTGTTAAAGACAATTTAATGAATACTACGCTAATAAATACCAGTGTAGAAAAACAGTATGCTTCTTAAGGGGACCCTTTTTAGCTGATATTTAAGGATTTTATCAAAAAGATGACAAATAAAGTGCAACATATTAAAATTAATAACTTCACCACAGAACTTGGTGCTTTTGTTCCTGAACTGAACTTAAGCTACCAAGTTTTTGGTCAAGATTTGGGAAGTGCCCCCGTAGTTTTAATCAATCATGCATTAACGGGTAATAGTGTGGTTGCAGGAAAAGATGGTTGGTGGCATACTATTGTGGGGAAAGAAAAGGCCATAGATACAAATGTATATACAGTGTTATCTTTTAATATTCCAGGAAATGGTTTTGATGGTTTTTTAATTGAAAATTATAAAGATTTTATTGCAAGAGATATTGCCAACATTTTTTTAGAGGGATTATCCCAGTTAGAAATACCCCAGTTATTTGCATTAATTGGTGGTTCTTTAGGTGGCGGTATTGCTTGGGAAATGGTGGTGCTAGCTTCTAAAATAACCAAACACTTTTTACCAATTGCAACCGATTGGAAAGCTACAGATTGGCTAATTGGCAATTGTCAAATTCAAGAACAATTTTTAGTAAATTCTAGAAATCCTGTTCATGACGCTAGAATGCATGCCATGTTGTGTTACAGAACACCATCCTCTTTTAAAGAGCGTTTTCAACGATCGAAAAAAAACAACTCAACTATTTTTAATGTAGAAAGTTGGTTGTTACACCATGGTAAAAAGTTACAAGAACGCTATCAACTGTCTTCATATAAGCTGATGAATCAATTATTAAAAACAATTGATGTTACCAATAACGGAGAGAAGAGTATAGAGATGCTTGATAAAATTGAAGCGAATATTTACATTATTGGAGTTGATTCTGATTTGTTTTTTACTGCAGAAGAAAATAGAGAAACGCATAAGAAATTAGCATTGACAAAAGAAAATGTTACCTACAGCGAAATAAATTCTGTGCATGGTCATGATGCCTTTTTAATGGAGTACGAGCAACTTGAAAAAATCATAGCACCCATTTTTAATAAGGAACACAACGAAAAAAAAATGAAAGTAATAAAATTTGGAGGAAAATCTTTAGCAAATGGAAAAGGAATTGAAAATGCGGTAGAAATTATCCTTGGTGCATATAAAAACAATCAAAAAATAACCGTTGTAGCCTCTGCAAGAGGAAACACAACAGATGTATTAGAGGTTCTTTTAGAAAAGGCTGCGAATAAAAAGGAATATAAAACGGACTTTGAGAACTTAAAAAAATATCAATTAGAGCCAAATTCAAATGTTGACTTATCACAAGAATTTTCAGCTTTAGAAACTCTTTTAGAAGGAGTTTCGTTACTGGGAGATTATAGTATTAAAATTAAGGATGTGGTATTAGCGCAGGGCGAACTATTGTCTGCTAAATTAGTAGCAAGTTTGTTATTAAAAGGTGGCATCAAGGCAGATGTAACCGATACCAGATCGCTCATTATTACAGATGATAATTTTGGAAACGCGCAACCAATACATCCTATTTCTAAGGCTAATGTTGTTGCTTATTTTAAAAAAAATGCAGCAGTTTTAAATATAGTTACGGGTTTTATAGCCGCTAACAAAAAGGGAGAAACCACTACCTTAGGTAGAAACGGAAGTAATTATACGGCAGCTTTGTTGGCCAATTATTTAGAAGCAGAAGAGCTGCAAAATTACACACACGTTAGTGGAATTTTTACGGCAAATCCAGATTTGGTTGCAGACGCCAAGAAAATTGAACAACTTTCATTTTCAGAAGCAAATGAGTTGGCACATTTTGGCGCCACTATTTTACATGCAAAAACAATTATTCCGCTCTTAGAGAAAAATATTAGTTTGCGAATTTTAAATACTTTTAATAAAGAGGACACAGGTACTTTAATTACGGCAACTTCCTCAGAAAAAGGAATCAAATCAATCTCTACAATTAGCAATGTTTCGTTGTTGAATTTTGAAGGAAGAGGTTTGTTGGGCAAGGTTGGTGTGGATGCACGTATCTTTAAAGTTTTAAGTGATAAAAACATTAATGTAAGTATTGTTTCTCAAGGATCTTCCGAAAGAGGAATTGGTTTGATCATAGAATCTGACCGGGCCTTAGCGGCAGTTTTAGCCTTAGAAAGGGAATTTGAAAGTGATTTTTATGCAAGAGATGTGCATCAGATTTCTATCATAGATAATGTAGCCATAATTTCTATTATTGGTCAAGATTTAAGTGAATTTCATCTTCCTTACAATGCGTTAATTAAGAATCAAATTGTGCCTTTATTATTCAACAATACAAGTACAGGTAAAAACGTTAGTTTGGTGGTAAAGAAAGACCAGCTTCACAAGGCTGTAAATGTGATTCATGGCCAAGTTTTTGGTGTTTCAAAGAAAATAAATATTGCTGTATTCGGAAAAGGTTTGGTTGGCGGAACATTGATTCATCAGATTTTAGAAAATGCAGCTTCAGTGTTAGAAAGAAGAAAAATTCAATTACATATTTTTGCGGTGGTCAGCTCTAAAAAAGTCTTGCTGCAGAAAAACGGTATCTCTAAAAACTGGAAAGAAGATTTAGAGAATCTGGGGCAAGAGAATATTGAAATCAAGGACATAATTGATTTTGCAAACACACATCATTTAGAAAATTTAATTGCAGTAGATAACACGGCGAGTATATCGTTTATAGAAAATTATATTCCATTAATTGCTGCAGGTTTTGATTTGGTTTCTTGCAACAAAATTGCAAATACCTTGTCTTTTGATTTTTACAAAGAATTAAGGGTAAAGTTGAAAGAACATAAAAAACAGTATTTATACGAAACCAATGTCGGTGCTGGCTTGCCTTTAATTGATACCATAAGACTTTTACATGAATCTGGAGAGAATATTACCAAGATTAAAGGGGTCTTTTCTGGAAGTTTAAGTTATTTATTCAATACTTTTTCTGAGGAAAATAGACTTTTTTCAGAAGTTTTAAAAGATGCAATTGCTAAAGGATTTACAGAACCAGACGCCAGAGAAGATTTGGGTGGAAATGATGTTGCAAGAAAATTACTAATTTTAGCAAGAGAGTTGGAATTGGAAAATGAGTTTGTAGATGCAAATATTCAGAATTTAATTCCAACCAATTTAAGAGAAGGTACGGTAACTAATTTTCTATCGAATTTAGAAGCAATGAATGCCGAATATCAACAGATAAAAGAAGCGCAAAAGGAAAATTATGTTTTACGGTATATTGGCGAGTTAAGTGGAGATTTATCTCAATACACGGGTAATTTAGAAGTAAAATTAGTATCAGTTTCAAAGGCTTCTCCTTTGGGATCTTTAAAAGGTTCTGATGCAATTTTTGAAATTTATACAGAATCATACGGAGAACAGCCCATTGTAATTCAAGGTGCAGGCGCAGGTGCTAAGGTAACCGCAAGAGGCGTTTTTGGAGATATCTTAAGATTGGCAAAACATAACGATTAAAAACAGTATTTAGTTTTCATTTGACGTATACAGTCAAAAATTAATAACCAACCACTCGGCATTATGAGCAAACACTTTGAAACAGCAGCTATTAGAAATCAGATAGAAAGAACACAATTTTCTGAACATTCTACCCCACTATATCTAACATCTAGTTTTGTTTTTGAAGATGCAGAAGAAATGCGCGCTTCTTTTGCAGAAGAAAAAGAACGCAATTTATACAGTCGTTTTACAAATCCAAATACTACAGAATTTGTAGATAAAATTGTAAGTATGGAAGGAGCCGAAGCTGGTTATGCTTTTGCAACGGGCATGTCTGCAATTTTTTCCACATTTGCAGCTTTGCTTAGTGCAGGGGATCATATTGTATCTTGCAGATCTGTTTTTGGCTCTACGCACAGTATGTTTACAAAATTTTTACCAAAATGGAACATAGAAACTTCTTACTTTAAAGTAAATGAAGTGGATTTGTTAGAGCGCTTAATTCAACCGAATACAAAGATTCTGTATATAGAAACACCAACAAATCCAGCAGTAGATATTCTTGATTTAGAGTTGATTGGTAACATTGCTAAAAAGCACAATCTAATTTTTATTGTTGATAACTGTTTTGCAACACCATATGTTCAAAAACCCATTAAGTTTGGTGCGGATTTGGTGATTCATTCTGCCACAAAATTAATAGATGGACAAGGGAGAGTTTTGGGCGGAATTACCGTTGGAAATAAGGAATTGATGCGAGAAATTTATTTATTTGCAAGAAATTCTGGGCCAGCAATGTCTCCTTTTAATGCTTGGGTATTGTCTAAAAGTTTAGAAACCTTGGCAATTAGAGTAGAAAAACACGCAGAAAATGCCTTAAAGGTTGCTGAATTTTTAGAAATGCAAGAAAACGTTACCATGGTAAAGTATCCGTTTTTGAAATCGCATCCACAATATACCATTGCTAAAAATCAAATGAAATTAGGTGGGAATATTGTTGCTTTCGAAATAAAAGGAGGTATTGCAGCAGGAAGAATCTTTTTAGACAATATTAAAATGTGTTCATTGTCAGCAAATTTAGGAGATACAAGAACTATTGTTACACATCCTTCCTCTACAACGCACGGAAAGTTATCCGAAGAAGACAGGCTCGCTGTTGGTATTACAAAAGGCTTGGTAAGAGTTTCTGTAGGTTTAGAAAATGTAGCAGATATTATAGAAGATTTAGAGCAGGCTTTAAAGAGCTAAACCAATTTAAAATTACGTAATTTTGTTCTTATGCTATCTAAAAAGACAAAATACGGAATTAAAGCACTTACTTTTTTGGGTAGGCAAGAAAACAACACTCCCGTAGCTATTGCTTCGATTTCTAAAAGTGAAAATATTTCATTAAAATTCTTAGAGAGTATTCTATTAACACTTCGAAAAAACGGAATTTTAGCCTCTAAAAAAGGTAAAGGAGGTGGGTATTATTTATTAAAATCACCCTCTGAAATACCCATGACCGATGTTATGAGGATTCTTGAAGGACCTATTTCTATGGTGCCTTGTGTGAGTTTAAATTTCTATGAAAAGTGTGATGATTGTCCAGATGAAAATGCATGTTCTGTGCATAAATTAATGATTCAAGTAAGAGACAATACTTTAGAAATCTTTAGAAATACCTCTTTAGCAGATCTTTGTAATTGTTAAACTATGTTGCATTTTATAACTTAAGCTTTTAATACCAATTTTTATTTCAACAATAACTCGATTTCGATTTCATATTCGTAATAATATAGTTTTTTATTATTAATCTACTAAATCTATAGGGTTTGTGTTTAATTTATGAATTTACCCCGTTTTAATTGTAAATTTAGGTGTATGTTTGCAGTATCCTACTAAACTAATAGGGTGTATTGTTTGAATTAATTATCTATGATTTTAAACCAGTTTTTTTTTAGTAGGAAAACTAAAAGTAGGGGTTTTGAAGAAGATAAAACTTCTGAGAAACCTTTACGAAGTTTTGCAAAAGCTTTCAGTTGGAGGTTTATAGGTACGTTAGATACTTTAATAGTTTCTTACTTTATTACAGGAGCTATTGGTTTGGCTACATCAATTGCAACCATAGATTTTTTAACAAAACTACTATTGTATTTCTTTCATGAAAGAGCTTGGAACAAAATAAAATGGGGAAAATAATACAGATGAATTTAGAAGAAATAAATAAAAAATTACAAGATAAAAGTCCACAAGAAATAATTTCGTGGGCTATTTCAATCGCACAGAAACCAATAGTTACTACTAATTTTAGGCCTTATGAAGTTGCTATTTTAAAAGCAGTTACAGCGGTAAAAAAAGAGATTGTAGTTGTATGGTGCGATACGGGTTACAATACACTTCAAACCTATAAACATGCAGAAGAAATTATAGATAAGTTGTGTCTAAATATAAAATTATATGTTCCAAGACAGACTGTTGCCCATAGAAATATAGTTTTAGGAATTCCAACAATAAAAGATCCAAAACATGCAATTTTTACAGCGCAAGTAAAGTTAGAACCATTTTTCAGAGCTTTAGAAGAGCAACAACCAGATGTTTGGTTTACCAACTTAAGAAAAGGACAAACAGCGTTTAGAAATAGCATCAATATTGTTTCTAAGAGCAAAGACGGCATTTTAAAGGTAAGTCCGTTTTACAATTGGTCAGACAAGGATTTAGATGGGTATTTATTAGAAAAAGGTTTGCCAAATGAGTTTAGGTATTTCGATCCAACAAAAGTAGAAGCCAATAGAGAATGTGGTTTGCATATCTAAAAGACATGATTATGAATCAAAGAACAATACAAGTAGACGCTTTAGAGAGTGAAGCCATTTATATTTTTAGAGAAGTAGTTGCCCAGTTTGAAAAGCCTGTGTTGCTTTTTTCTGGAGGAAAAGACAGTATTACGTTAGCGCGTTTAGCGCAAAAAGCATTTTTTCCTGCGAAAATTCCATTTCCGTTACTGCATATTGATACCGGTCATAATTTTCCTGAAACCATTGAATTTAGAGATCGCTTAGTGAAAGAATTAGGGGTCGATTTAATAGTCAGAGATGTGCAAGACAATATTGATAGCGGCAGAGTAAAAGAAGAAATAGGTAGGTATGCAAGCAGGAATATGCTGCAAACAGAAACCTTGTTAGACGCTATTGAAGAGTTTGGTTTTGACGCTTGTATTGGTGGCGCAAGAAGAGATGAAGAAAAAGCCAGAGCAAAAGAAAGAATCTTTTCTGTGAGAGACGACTTCGGGCAATGGGATGAGAAAAATCAGCGTCCAGAGGTTTTTGATATGTTAAACGGACGTATCGATTTAGGTCAGAATGTACGTGTGTTTCCAATTTCTAATTGGACAGAATTAGACGTTTGGTCTTATATCAAAAAAGAAAATATAGAAATTCCTTCTATTTACTTTGCACACAAAAGAAACACCTTTTTAAGAGACGGTTTCATATGGTCTGCAGAGGATGCAGTTGTTTATAGAGATAAAGAAGAAGCAGTCTTAGAGAGAATGGTTCGTTTTAGAACTGTTGGCGATATGAGTTGCACCGCAGCAGTATTGTCTGATGCAGTAGATATTACAAAGGTGGTAGATGAAATTAGAGATTCTTCTATTTCAGAAAGAGGTTCAAGAATAGATGATAAACGCTCTGAAGCTGCCATGGAAAAAAGAAAACAACAAGGGTATTTCTAAAATTAGTTCTTAGTTGGTGGTTTCAAAGAAAACTAAGAAACAAAACGAACAACCAAAAATTAAAAGAAAAATGAACGTACTAAAAATAGCAACAGCAGGAAGTGTAGATGATGGTAAAAGCACCTTAATTGGAAGACTTTTATATGATACAAAATCTTTGACTGACGATAAATTAGAAGCGATAGAAGAGAAAAGTAAGCAAAGAGGCTTTGACTATTTAGATTTTTCTTTAGCAACAGATGGTTTGGTTGCAGAGCGTGAGCAAGGCATTACTATTGATGTTGCGCATATCTATTTTTCAACTAGGAAAAAGAGTTTCATTATTGCAGACACACCAGGTCATATCGAATATACAAGAAATATGGTAACTGGCGCATCTACCGCACAGGCTTCTATTGTATTAATTGATGCTAGAAATGGTATTGTAGAACAAACGTATCGCCATTTTTTTATCAATAATTTGTTGCGAATTAAAGATGTTGTTATTGCGATTAATAAAATGGATTTGGTTGGTTTTTCTGAAGAGAAATACAACAATATTAGAGGGGAAATTGAGTATTTAGCCAGCAAAAGTGAATATAAAAATCAGCAATTAACCTTTATACCATTGTCTGCTTTGCAAGGTGATAATGTAGTTTCTAAGTCTGAAAATATGCCTTGGTATACAGGCGAAACCTTATTGCATCATTTAGAAAAATTAGATGCAGAGGATATCAATGAGGTGTCGCAAGTTCGTTTTCCGGTGCAAACAGTAATCAGACCAAAAACAGAAGAATATCACGATTTTAGAGGATACGCAGGTAAAATTTATGGAGGTGATTTCACTATTGGAGATAAAATTATTGTGCTACCATCGCAAACAAAATCGACTATAAAAAGTATTCATTTTTTTAATGAAGAGTTTGCAAAGGCAAAAAACGGAAGTTCAGTTACCATTACATTAGAAGACAATGTGAACGTAAGCAGAGGAGATATGTTTGTAAAAGTAAATGAAGAGCCAACAATTACAAAGCAATTAGATGCAACTATTTGTTGGATGGATAAGGAACCTTTAATGGCATCACAGAAATATTATATAAAACACGGTGTAAACGATGCGCAAGCAAAAATAACCGAATTGACTAGCATTTTAAAAACAGACTTTTCAGGTAAAATTGACTATCCACCTGAACTAGCTTTAAATCAAATAGGAGATATTCAGTTAAAATTAAGCAAACCTTTATTGATAGATGAATACCATCAGAACAAATCGAATGGTGCCTTTATTTTGATCAACCAAAAAACAAACAATACCGTTGGTGTAGGTTTTATTCGCTAATTAAAAAAAGTATGGCAATTATAATAACAGACGAATGTATCAATTGCGGAGCATGCGAACCAGAATGCCCAAATACAGCTATTTATGAAGGAGCTGAAGATTGGAAATATGGTGAAGGAACTTCGTTGATAGGCGATATAGAATTAAAAAATGGAGTAACAGTAAATGCTGAAGAAACACAAGAGGCTGTGTCCGATGAATATTATTTTATTTCTCCAAATAAATGTACAGAATGTATTGGGTTTCACGAAGAACCTCAATGCGCAGCAGTATGTCCGGTAGATTGTTGTGTGCCAGATAATGCACATATAGAGACAGAAGAAGAACTTTTAGCGAAACAAAAGTTTTTACATAATTAAAAAATTAACGCTTTGACAAGCTTATAAGCAATAGAATAATGCAAAGTTTTAGAACAGAAATAGAGAACCCAATTGTAGAAAAAGACATTCTAGAATTAGATCGTAAAATTAAGCTTTTTAAAGAAGGTAAAATAGACGAAGAACGTTTTAGAAGTTTACGATTAGCAAGAGGAGTTTATGGTCAGCGTCAGTTTGGTGTGCAAATGATTCGTATCAAATTGCCATACGGAAAAGTTACAAGTGAACAATTGCATAGAATTGCGGGGGTTTCCGATGAATATTCTCGTGGGAGATTGCACATTACAACACGACAAGATATTCAAATTCATCATGTAAGTTTAGATAGAACTCCAGAGTTATGGTCGCAGCTAGAAAAGGATGATATTACGCTTCGCGAAGCATGTGGAAATGCCGTTAGGAACATAACGGCATCTGAAACTGCAGGAATAGATATCAATGAACCTTTTGATGTTTCTCCTTATGCAGATGCAACGTTTAAGTTCTTTTTAAGAAATCCGATTTGTCAGGAAATGGGACGTAAGTTTAAGATTTCTTTCTCTGGAACAGATGCTGATACTGCGATTAGTTTTATTCACGATTTAGGTTTTATTGCAAAAATAAAAACTGAAAACGGAGTGGTTAAAAAAGGATTTAAAGTACTGTTAGGTGGTGGTTTAGGTTCGCAACCAAGACATGCAGATGTGATCTATGATTTTTTAGAAGAATACGTTTTAATAGCAACAATAGAAGGGATTTTAAGAGTTTTTGATCGTTTTGGTGAACGTGCAAAAAGAGCAAAAGCAAGGTTAAAATTTTTAGTAAAAGAGATGGGAGTTGCCGCATTTTTAGAATTAGTTTCCGCTGAAATACATACGCTGAAATACCAAACATTTAAGGTAGATACAACTACTTTTGAACAGCCTGTTTCTTTTCAAGAAGTAACAATTCCAGCAGTTGAAATTGAAAATGAAGTTGCTTTTCAAAAATGGAAAAAAACCAATGTGATCAAACAAAAGCAAGCAGGTTTATTTGCCATTGGAATTAAAGTGCATTTGGGAGATTTTTATACGCCAAAAGCAAGATTGTTAGCAGACTTAGTAAAGAAATATGCCGCAAATGAAATCCGACTGACTTTGCGACAGAATATTTTAATTCGCCATATTAGAGAAGAACTAATTCCTTTTTTCTATGTTGAATTGGAAAAATTAGGCTTTGCAAATGCAGGGTATAATTCTACTGCAGATATTACTGCATGTCCAGGAACAGATACCTGTAATTTAGGAATATCTAGTAGTACAGGAATTGCTGTTGTTTTAGAAAAAGTATTGGAAGAGGAGTATCCTAATTATTTGAATAACAAGGAAATTGCTATAAAGATTAGCGGTTGTATGAATGCTTGTGGGCAGCACAATATGGCACATATTGGTTTTCAAGGAATGTCTATAAAAGCAGGGGATTTACAAGTACCAGCTTTACAGGTTTTAATTGGTGGAGGGATTTTAGGTGATGGGAAAGGTCGTTTTTCTGACAAATTAGCAAAGATTCCAAGTAAAAGAGGTCCGGATGCATTGCGTCTTTTATTAAATGATATTGATCAAAATCAGCAACGTGAAGAAAATTTCTTAGCATATTATGACAGACAAGGAAAAACTTATTTCTATGACTTGTTAAAAGGATTGGCGGATACAACAAATTTAGAACCAAGCGATTTTATAGACTGGGGACATTCAGAAAACTACGTAAAAGCAATTGGAGTTGGAGAATGTGCCGGAGTTGTTATTGATTTAATAGCGACCCTTTTATTTGAAAGTGAAGAAAAAATTACAAGTGCTAAAGAGGCGCTTAAAGAAAATCAATTTTCAGATAGCATTTATTATGCATATACAGCATTCGTAAATACGGCAAAGGCATTATTAATTGCAGAAGGTGTAAAGACAAATACACAAGCAGGAATTATTACTAGTTTTCAGGAACATTTTGTAATTTCTAATATCGTGGAATTAGAAACTTCTTTTGAAGATTTAGTATATCAAATGAAGCATGAGAATCCAACAAAAGCATTCGCACAAAAATATTTAATAGATGCAAAATCATTTTATCAAAAAATAGATGCACATCGAAAAACAACCCTTAGCCATGTATAAAATTCCAAAATTAACAGTCGTTGGAGCAGGTCCTGGAGACGTAGATTTAATTACTTTAAAAGCGATTAAAGTTCTAAAAATAGCAGATGTAGTTTTATATGATGCCCTGGTAAATGAAGCGTTATTGGACTTTATAAATCCGAATGCAGAAATTATTTTTGTTGGAAAACGCCGAGGTTGTTATACCTATCAGCAAGAACAAATTAACGATTTAATTGTGACAAGGGCGGAAACACACGGACATGTAGTTCGTTTAAAGGGTGGTGATCCTTTTATTTTTGGCAGAGGTGCAGAAGAAATGGAGTTTGCCGCAAGTTTTGGAATAGAAACGGCTATAGTTCCTGGAATTTCGTCTTCATTGGCAGTTCCTGCATCCCAAAATATTCCGGTCACAAAACGCGGGAGTGCAGAAAGTTTTTGGGTAATTACGGGAACTACAAAAGAACATAAATTATCAAAAGATATTGCACTTGCAGCAAAATCAAACGCTACAGTGGTTGTTTTAATGGGCATGGGGAAATTAGCTGAAATTATAAAATTGTTTCAACAAGAAAATAAAAACGAGTTGCCCGTTGCTATTATACAAAATGGCACTAGAACAAACGAAAAGGTAGGTATTGGAACGGTAGATACTATTTTGCAAGTGGTTGCAGAACAGCAGCTAAGCAATCCTGCAATCATCGTCTTAGGAGAAGTCGTAAAACACAGAGAGGTGTTGGCAAGTATTCAACAAGAACATGTCAAAGAATTAATTGTGTAGTTTGGTTTTTATGGAAAGAAATAATTTATATCCTATTTTTTTAAAAACGAAAAGTTTAAATGTACTTCTTATTGGCGGTGGAAATGTTGCGGAAGAGAAATTAACATTTTTATTGAAATCGAGTCCAGATGCCCATGTAACCATCGTTTCTCCAATGTTTAGAGAAGGCACCATTGCATTGGCTAAAAAAGGATGTGTCACTTTAATTAAAGATAGGTATAGTAAACAGTATTTAACAGGAAAACACATGGTGGTGGCAACTACAGATGTTCCAGAAATTAATGTACAAGTTTGGCAAGATTGTAGAGCAGTTTCTAAATTGGTAAATGTTGCGGATAATCCGCCGTATTGTGATTTCTATATGGGAGGAATTGTTACGAAAGGAAATGTAAAAGTAGCCATTTCTACCAATGGAAAATCGCCTACAACAGCAAAAAGATTGCGACAGTTTTTTGAAGATGTAATTCCAGAAAATATTGATGATTTTGTAAAAAACATACATGAGTATAGAAAAACGATCAAAGGAAACTTTGAAGAAAAAGTAGAACAATTAAACGAGTTTACAAAAAGCTTAGTTGAAAAATAAGTTTTTTTTTCGTTTTTAGTGCGAGCTGAATAGTAAACAACAGGCAGTAAATAAAAAAAATATGATTACAACAGACATCCTAATTATAGGAGCAGGACCCACAGGATTATTTACCGTTTTTGAAGCAGGATTGCTAAAATTAAAATGTCATTTAATTGACGCTTTGTCGCAACCTGGCGGACAATGTTCAGAGATTTATCCGAAGAAACCTATCTATGACATTCCTGCATATCCAGAGATTTTAGCAGGAGATTTAACGCATAAATTAATAGAACAAAGCAAGCAATTTTACCCTGGTTTTACCTTAGGAGAAAGAGCAGAAACGATAGAAAAGCAAGAAGACGAAACCTTTATTGTTACTACAAACAAAGGAACAAAACACCATGCAAAAATAGTTGCTATTGCAGGAGGTTTAGGGTCTTTTGAACCAAGAAAACCTTTAATACCTAACATTGCAGATTTTGAAGACAAGGGTGTAGAATATATTATCAAAGAACCAGAATTGTACAGAGATAAAAAAGTGGTAATTTCTGGTGGTGGAGACTCTGCCTTAGATTGGGCTGTGTTCTTATCTGATATTGCATCTGAAGTTACTTTAATTCACAGAAGAAATGAGTTTAGAGGTGCTTTAGATTCTGTAGAAAAAGTGCAGGAATTAAAGAATTTAGGGAAAATTAGGTTGATCACTCCTGCAGAGGTAAAAGGAATTTTAGGAACCGATAAGGTTACAGGAGTTGCTGTTGAGAAAAAAGGAGAAGATGCGTTTATTGTGGATGCAGATCATTTTATTCCGCTGTTTGGTTTGTCGCCTAAGTTGGGCCCAATAGGTAATTGGGGATTGAATATTGAGAAGAATGCAATTAAGGTAGATAACGCGCTAGATTATCAAACAAACATACCTGGAGTTTATGCTATTGGAGATGTAAATACGTATCCGGGAAAATTAAAATTAATCCTTTGTGGTTTTCACGAGGCAACTTTAATGTGTCAAAGTGCCTATAAAAGAATTTTTCCGAATAAAAAATACGTTATGAAATATACAACAGTTGGTGGTGTAGAGGGTTTTGATGGTACTCGCAAAGAAGCGCCAAAGGCAGTTGTTAAAGCGATAGAATAGCAAGATTTTTGTAAGGTTTGTGTAACTTTGCAGACAACAATCAAACGAAGATATAGATGCAAGACATCAACATAAAAATAACAGATAGAAATGGTGTGCTGCATGACGTGATTGCACCAACAGATATGGCAATGAATTTGATGGAGGTTGTTCGGTCCTATGAATTGGCTGAAGAGGGTACCATTGGTATTTGCGGTGGCATGGCAATGTGTGCCTCTTGTCAATGTTATGTAAAATCGAATCATGAATTGCCAGATATATCAGAGGATGAAGACGCCATGTTAGCAGAAGCATTTCATGTAGAAGACAATAGTCGTTTGGGGTGTCAAATACAAATGACACCTGAAATTAATGGTCTAGAAGTTACATTGGCTCCAGAATCATAAACGGAAAGATGAAAAAAACACCAGCAGAAATAACATTTACAAATTATAGCATGTGTTTAAAAGATGCTGTAGGGATTTTTACAAAAGAGTTGATTAATTGCTTATTTGATGAAAAATATCAACAAGAAAAAGGGGAGGCTACTAAAGAGAAGTTTTTAAGAATCTTAGAACGATTGTCCATTGAAAATGAAGATTGCTTCTGGTTAGATTTTAAAAAATCTTTTACAGAAATAAGAAGAAAATTAGATTTAGACGCTATATCTGCCTTAGAAAGGGATCCTGCGGCAAAAAGTTTAAGAGAAATTTATTTAGCATATCCTGGTTTTTATGCAATTGCGGTCTACAGAGTAAGCAATCAATTATTAAGACAAAAAATTCCTGTTTTACCAAGAATGATGAGTGCATTTGCACAAGGAATAACGGGTACAGACATTCATCCTAGAGCAGAAATTGGAGACTCTTTTTTTATAGACCATGCAACCGGAATTGTTATTGGAGAAACCACTATTATTAAAAATAATGTCACCATTTTTCAAGGAGTCACCTTAGGTGGTATTCAGGTAAAAAAAAGCATGGCTTCTGTAAAAAGACATCCTACCATAGAAAGCAATGTTATTATTTATGCAAATGCTACTATTTTAGGAGGTGATGTTGTAATTGGTGCACATTCCATAATTGGAGCAAATGTTTGTATTATGGAGTCTACATTCGAAAATTCGGTGGTTGCTGTGCAGTCAGAAAATAAAATATTTCAAAGAAATTAAGCATATGAAAACAAAGAGTATCATTGATTTCGTAGGAAATACACCTTTGGTGGAAGCGCAACATATCTTTAAAAAAGAGGGAGTTATTCTATTGCTAAAATTAGAAGGAAATAATCCTGGAGGAAGCGTAAAAGACAGAGCTGCTTACAATATGATTGCTGAAGCGCTTAAAAGAAAAAACATTAAAAAAGGAGATACTTTAGTAGAAGCAACAAGCGGGAATACAGGAATTGCATTGGCTTTAATGGCAAAAGTACTAGGTGTGAATATGGTGTTGGTAATGCCAGAAAACGCTACCATAGAGCGCGTAAAAACCATGCGTGCTCATGGTGCAAAAGTAATTTTAACTTCAAAAGAATTAGGAATTGAAGGCTCTAGAGATTACGCTTTAAAACTAAAGTATAAAAAAGGATATTTTAGATTGAATCAATTTGACAATCCCGACAATGCAAAAGCACATTATAAAACTACGGGACCAGAAATTTGGAGAGATACCGAAGGAGAAGTAACGCATTTTATTGCTGCAATGGGCACCACAGGCACTATAATGGGCGTTTCAGATTTCTTAAAAGAAAAAAACAATGCAATAAAGATCATTGGTGCACAACCAAAAGATGGTGCTAAAATTCCTGGAATTAGAAAATGGCCTCAAGAATATTTGCCCGCAATTTTTAATGCATCAAAAGTAGATCAAGTGGTGGAGGTTAGTGAAGAAGAAGCAAAAGCAATGACGCAAAGGTTGGCTTCGGAAGAAGGAATTTTTGCAGGAATGAGTAGTGGAGGTACTGTATTAACTGCAATAAAAGTAGCAGAGAAATTGGAAAAAGGAGTGGTTGTAGCCATTGTTTGCGACAGAGGAGATCGGTACTTGTCCTCTACGCTTTTTGAAAAGGATTAAAAAGAGACAAATTAACACGAAATAAAAAGCGTTATTTTAAATATATTTTTCTATAAATAAAAAAATAATTTGTTTATTTGTAGTAAAGTTCATTCACTTATTGATTACGTTATCACGAAAGGCAGAGGGATTAGACCCATTGAAGCCTTGGCAACCTCTCATTTATGAGAAAGGTGCTACATTCTACAAGTAAATATTAAATTAATTTTAGTATTTCTTGACAGATAACAGCGAAAAAAACACCTTTCCTGATGACATATATTGATAAAAATATCAAATAATGTCAAAAATTACAGAACAAATAAAAAACAGAATCCTTGTGCTAGACGGCGCAATGGGCACCATGCTGCAAGCCTACAAATTTTCGGAAGAAGATTTTAGAGGAGCGCGTTTTGAAGACTATCCAACGTCGCTTAAGGGCAACAACGATTTATTGTCACTTACCCAACCAGAAGCAATTAAAACCATTCATGGGAAATATTTTGAGGCGGGTGCAGATATTGTAGAAACCAATACTTTTTCTGGAACTACTATTGCAATGGCAGATTATCAAATGGAAGATTTGGTGTATGAACTAAATTACCAATCTGCAAAAATTGCCAAAGAAGTTGCCAATAACTTTACTGCGAAAGAACCACACAAACCACGCTTTGTAGCAGGTTCAATTGGTCCAACCAATAGAACAGCAAGCATGTCGCCAGATGTAAATGATCCTGGGTATAGAGCTGTAACTTTTAACGATTTAAGAATTGCCTACAAACAACAAGTAGCGGCTTTAATTGATGGTGGTGTAGATTTATTATTAGTAGAAACCGTTTTTGATACCTTAAACGCAAAGGCAGCTTTGTTTGCGATTGAAGAGGTGAAAGATGAGAAGGATATAGATATTCCGATTATGTTAAGCGGCACAATAACAGATGCGTCTGGTAGAACTTTATCTGGTCAAACTGCTGAAGCCTTTCTAATATCTGTTTCTCACATCCCATTATTATCCATTGGATTTAATTGCGCGCTAGGCGCCAATTTATTACAGCCACACTTAGAGGCAATTGCGAGTAAAACGGATTTTGCAATCTCTGCGCATCCCAATGCCGGTTTGCCAAATGCCTTTGGAGAATATGACGAAACTCCAGAAGAAATGGGTGCGCAAATTGAAGAGTACTTAAAGAAAGATTTGATAAATATTATTGGAGGTTGCTGCGGTACAAATCCAGAGCATATTAGAGTGATAGCGGATATTGCTGCGAAATATAAACCGAGGCGATTGGCTGACACTGCTGCTCAGATAAGAATTTCTAAATAGAAGAATGGAGATGAAAGTGAAACAAACAAAATACATGAAACTGTCTGGTTTAGAGCCTCTGGTTCTGAACGAAGACAGCAACTTTACCAATATAGGAGAACGCACAAATGTTGCAGGTTCAAGAAAATTTTTGCGTTTAATTAAAGAAGAAAGATTTGATGAAGCGCTAGAGGTTGCAAGACATCAAGTAGACGGTGGTGCGCAAATTATAGACATTAACTTTGATGATGGATTAATTGACGGAAAAGAAGCAATGGTTCGGTTTTTGAACTTGATTGCCGCTGAACCAGATATTTGCAAAGTACCCATTATGATAGACAGTTCTAAATGGGAAATTATAGAAGCGGGTTTGCAAGTTGTTCAGGGCAAATCTGTTGTAAACTCTATTTCTTTAAAGGAAGGTGAAGAGAAGTTTATTTGGGAAGCAAAACAAATAAAAAGATACGGAGCAGCCGTAATTATTATGGCCTTTGATGAAACTGGGCAGGCAGACAATTACCAAAGAAGAATAGAAATAGCAGAGAGATCCTATAAAATATTAGTGGATGTTGTCAACTTTCCGTCCGAAGACATCATTTTCGATTTAAACATTTTTCCTGTGGCTACAGGAATGGATGAACACAAAAGAAATGCCATCGATTTTATTGAAGCTACACGTTGGGTGCGGCAAAATTTAGCAAATGCTTCTGTAAGCGGCGGTGTTAGTAATGTGTCTTTTTCATTTAGAGGAAATGATGGCGTTCGTGAAGCCATGCATTCTGTGTTTTTGTATCATGCCATTCAAGCCGGTATGAATATGGGAATCGTAAACCCAGCATTGCTGGAGGTTTATGATGCTATTCCGAAGGATTTATTAGAGTGCGTAGAAGATGTTATTTTAGATAGAAGAGAAGATGCGACAGAACGTTTATTGGATTTTGCTGAAACGGTAAAAGGTTCTAAAGTAGAAAAAGGAGTGGATTTATCATGGAGAGAAAATCCGATTCAAGATAGAATTACCCACGCTTTGGTAAAAGGGATTGATGCTTTTATTATTGAAGATGTAGAAACGGCAAGACAAGAATCTGAGAAACCAATTGAAGTAATCGAAGGTCATTTAATGATTGGAATGAATGTGGTGGGCGATTTATTTGGTGCAGGAAAAATGTTTTTGCCGCAAGTAGTTAAATCTGCTCGGGTTATGAAAAAGGCGGTTTCATATTTGAATCCGTTTATTGAATTAGATAAAGGTGAAGCGCAAAAAGCATTGGGTAAGATTTTAATGGCAACGGTAAAAGGAGATGTACATGATATTGGTAAAAATATTGTGAGCGTTGTTTTAGGTTGTAATAATTATGAGATTGTTGATTTAGGAGTGATGGTAGCGCCAGAAAAAATAATTGAAGCTGCAAAAAAAGAGCAGGTAGATATTATTGGTTTAAGCGGATTGATTACCCCTTCTTTAGATGAAATGGTGTATTTGGCAAAAGAAATGGAACGTCAAGGTTTTAAAGTACCGCTGTTAATTGGAGGTGCAACTACCTCTAAAGCGCACACTGCAGTTAAGATAGATACACAATATACCAACGCCGTAGTGCATGTAAATGATGCCTCTAGAGCAGTAACTGTTGTAGGTGATTTACTAAATAAGAAAACCAGCCATCTATACACTGCAAAATTAAAGGAAGACTATGACGTGTTTAGAACTAAGTTTTTAAAACGAGGCAAGGAAAAATCTTATATTTCTATCAAAGAAGCACGCAAAAGAAAGTATAAAATAGATTGGAAAACCTCAGAAATTGTGAAACCAAAAGAGTTAGGCATTCAGGTTTTAAACCAATTGAGCTTAAAAGAATTGGTGCCTTTTATTGATTGGAGTCCTTTTTTTAGAAGTTGGGATTTACATGGCAAATTTCCAGACATTCTAACAGATGAAGTTGTGGGGGAACAAGCAACGATTATGTATGCCGAAGCACAAGCAATGATTCAAGAAATTATTGCAAAGCAGTTATATAAACCCAAAGCTATTTTTGGTTTGTTTGAAGCAAATGCAATCAATGAAGACGATATTTCTATTCAGAAAAAAGGAAAAGAAGTCGCCGTATTTAGAACCTTACGCCAGCAATTAAAGAAGCGAGCAGGAGTTTCTAATATTGCCTTAGCAGATTTTATAGCACCAAAAGACACAAACAAAACCGATTATATGGGGGCTTTTTGTGTTGCAATTTATGGTGCACAAGAATTAGCAAACTCGTATAAAGACAAAGAAGACGATTACAATGCAATTATGGCACAAGCTATTGCAGACCGTTTTGCAGAGGCAATGGCAGAATATGTACACAAACAAATACGAATAAAACATTGGGGGTATGATTCTGATGAAATCTTATCTAATGATGATTTGATTCAGGAAAGCTACAAAGGAATTCGTCCTGCACCCGGATACCCTGCCTGTCCAGATCATTTAGAAAAAGATACTATTTGGAAATTGTTAAAGGTTGAGGAAAACATAGGTGTTACACTTACAGAAAGTTTAGCAATGTGGCCAGCTGCAGCTGTTTCGGGCTATTATTTTGCGAACAAAGAAGCAAAGTATTTTGGTTTAGGAAAAATAACGGATGCTCAGGTAACGGACTATGCCACAAGAAAAGGAATTGCAAAAGAGACCGCAAGAAAGTGGTTGCATCCAAATTTAGCGGAGGAATAGTTTAGGCTTTACAGGTTTTAAAATTGATGCAGTTTGTGTAATGATAGCGTGGGTTTGCGTTAGTGATTGCAGCGGCATCCTTTTTAGAGGAACGAGAAAAAGAGATAGCGGAAAGCACGACCCTTGTGGTAACGCCCAAATAGATAAGATTTTGAAATATATTTAACAGCTATGAAAATTACAGAACACATTAAAAAAGCAAACGGTAAAACATTATTTTCATTTGAAATTATTCCGCCAAAAAAAGGAAACAATATTCAAGAATTGTATCAGAACATAGATCCTTTGATGGAATTTAATCCGCCTTTTATAGACGTAACTACCTCTAGAGAAGAGTATGTGTATTTAGAAAAAGAGGGTTTGTTAGATCGAAAAACAACTAGAATGCGACCAGGAACTCTTGGTATTTGTGCTGCAATAAAACATAAATACAATGTAGATACCGTACCACATGTTCTTTGTGGTGGATTTTCTAAGGAGGAAACAGAGTTTTTGTTGGTAGATTGTCATTATTTAGGAATTGACAATGTAATGGCTTTGCGTGGAGATGCCATGAGTCATGAAAAATATTTTTCAGCGTCTAAAGGTGGGCATCAATATGCAACACAGTTGGTACGTCAGATTCAGGATTTGAATGAAGGCAGGTATTTACATGAGGTGCTAGAAGCAAGTCACAAGTCTGATTTCTGTATTGGAGTAGCTGGTTATCCTGAGAAACATATAGAATCTCCTTCTTTACAAACAGATTTAAAACGCTTGAAAGAAAAGGTAGCTGCAGGTGCAGATTACGTAGTTACGCAGATGTTTTTTGACAATAAGAAATATTTTGAGTTTGTAAAGGCAGCAAGAGAAATAGGAATTATGATACCCATTATTCCTGGAATTAAACCACTAGCGGTAAAACGGCACTTGCAATTATTACCACATGTTTTTAAAATTGATTTGCCCGAAAATTTAATTACTGAAGTAGAAAAATGCAAGACAAACTTAGCGGTTAGAAAAGTAGGCGTAGCATTTGCAATAGAACAGTCTAAAGAGTTATTGGCTGCCGGAGTGCCTGTTTTACACTACTATTCTATGGGTAAAAGTGACAATGTACATGCAATAGCGGCTGCTTTATTTTAAATGGAAAAAGAGGTTTTTAAATTAGAATTTAATAGAAAAAGAACACATAGTAGTCGCTTTTTTAATGAATTATTTAATGGTAGGCATAAGGAGTATTTATAAGTAGATAAGAAAAAGTAATTTTTTTGAAAACTAGAAAGTAAATAAAATGACTACTTTTGTGACTACAAATTGAAATAACAATTAAAAAACATAAAAAATGGCATTAGAAATAACAGACGCAAACTTTGAAGAGTTGGTATTAAAATCAGACAAACCAGTATTAGTAGATTTTTGGGCAGCTTGGTGTGGACCTTGTAGAATGGTTGGACCAATTGTTGATGAAATTCATACGGAGTATGATGGAAAAGCTATCGTTGGAAAAGTAGACGTTGATGCTAACCAAGAATTTGCAGCAAAATATGGAGTACGAAATATACCCACTGTTTTAATCTTTAAAGATGGAGAAGTGGTAGACAAACAAGTAGGTGTTGCACCGAAAAATGTGTACACAGGTAAAATTGATGCTGCTATATAAGTAGGATTCATATTTTTAATAAAAAAAAGGTTTGGCAAATGTCAAACCTTTTTTTTATTTTAGGACTTTCGTAATTAATTGATAGGCGAATATTGTTGCTTGACACAAATTTTATTTGAACACATAGCTACGCAATATCATATCGTGTATTTCCGATGTTCTCTAAATTGTATAGAGATGCTTTTTTAATCAAAATGTACTATAACAGAAAATTGTATGAAGTATGCTCTTTATTTTTTATGGCTATTGTTCTTCATTTCTTGTGATAAACAAGGCGAAAAACTAAAACTTGATAAAGGAATTTCTTTTGAGCTTGCTACTTTCAGAAAACAACAAGTTTCTGATGTTGTCTATGATTTGCACTTTAAAATTCCAAAAGAAAAAGAACATCCAATTCGATCAAGATTAGCGCTTAATTTTAGTGTGCATGATTTAATACATGACGTGTTTCTTGATTTTAATGAACAGGTTTCTAAGTTAAAATCAATAAAAATTAATGGTAAAAAAGCAGTAATTAACCATCAAAAAGAACATATAATCATTGCTAAAACTGCACTTGTTTTAGGAGAAAATTCAATCGAAATATTTTTTGATGCTGGTGAAAAATCACTCAATAGAAATGCCGATTTTTTGTACACATTATTAGTTCCAGATAGCGCAAGTACCTTGTTTCCTTGTTTTGATCAGCCAGATATAAAAGCCAAGTACAATTTAAGAATTACGGCACCAAAAGAGTGGAAAGTATTGTGTGCAGCTTTTGAAGAAAGCAGTATTGAAAGGGCTGACTTTACAGAACATACATTTGCAACTTCAGATTTGATAAGTACGTATTTATTTTCTTTTGTTGCCGGTGAATTTACAGAAGAAACTAAAAATCCAGGAGCGTTTGATATGCGCTTTTTATACAGAGAAAATAACAAAGAAAAGATTGCTGAAAGTGTAGGCGAAGTATTTAAAATCCATCAAAGTGCACTCAATTTTTTAGAAGCGTATACACAAGTTAAATTCCCATTCCAAAAAATGGATTTTGCGGCAATTCCGTCCTTTCAATATGGAGGAATGGAACATGTTGGTGCTATTCAATACAGACAATCTTCGTTGTTTTTAGATAAAAATGCCACACAAAACAGAAAGTTAAGCAGGGCGAAATTAATTGCACATGAAACTGCGCACATGTGGTTTGGAGACTTGGTTACAATGCGCTGGTTTAATGATGTTTGGATGAAGGAAGTTTTTGCCAATTTTATGGCAGATAAAATTATGAATCCTGTTTTTCCTGAAGTAAATCACCGTTTAAATTTTATGATGTCTCATTATCCAAGTGCTTACTCAGAAGACAGAACAAAAGGCACCAATGCCATTCGGCAGTATTTAGGAAACCTTAAAAATGCAGGTTCTTTGTATGGACGTATCATCTACAATAAAGCGCCAATTATGATGCGCCAATTAGAGTATTTGTTAGGTGATGCTGCATTTAAAGAAGGCATTCAGGAATATATAAAAACCTATGCAAACGCAAATGCAGATTGGAACGAACTCGTTTCAATTTTAGATAAAAAATCTGACCGAGATATTGAAAAATGGACTGCTGTTTGGGTGAATTCCTCTGGAAGACCACTTTTTTCAGAAGAGATTGAGGTTGATGAGAAAGGTAATATTACGAAGTTTAGGATCCATCAAAAGGCAGAGGATGGTACTGATAAAATTTGGACACAGTCTTTTAAAATTAAATTAATAGATAAAAATGGGAACTCGAAGTTGCTCAATATCGAAAATATGGAAACATCTTTTGATCTTTCTGAAGTGGCAAAAGAGTTTAAACCCATACACGTTTTGTACAACACAAACGGTTTTGGCTATGGCGTTTTTCCTATGTATAAAAACCAAATACATTCGTATAAATATATTAAAAACGCGGTTTCAAGAGGATCTCAATTCATTAATTTATATGAAAATATGCTCAATGGAAAAGGAACTCCTTTAGAAACGTATCAAGTTTATTTAAGCGCAATTCAGCAAGAAAAAAACGAGTTGATTGCCAAGTATTTGTCGGGTAATATGCAAACCATTTTCTGGACTTTTTTAACAAAGAAACAGCAAAATAAGGTTCAAAAGCAGACAGAAAATAAAATATATACTTTATTAGAACAAGACTTGCCTGCCAATATGAAGAAGACGCTGTTCCGTCTGTATGAATCCATTGCAATTTCTGAAGCGGGGAAAGAAAATGTGTATCAAATTTGGAATCAAAACAAGAAATTTAAAAAGCTTTTTTTAAATGAGCGTGATTTTACTTCTTTAGCAATGAAATTGAGTATTTTTAAACACCCAAAAGCAGCAGAAGTTTTAAAACAACAACAAAGTAGTATCTCCAATAAAGACAGGTTAGCGCGTTTTATGTGGCTGTTGCCGGCACTTTCTGCGGATGAAACGGTGAGAGATGACTTTATGAAATCACTTTTTTTAAAAGAAAATAGAGAAAAAGAAGCTTGGGTGCAAGCTGCTTTGAGCAATCTACACCATCCGTTGAGGCAGCACAAATCTATAAAACATTTAAAATCGATTTTAAATGCATTGGAAGAGGTACAGTTAACGGGAGATATTTTTTTTCCTAAAGGATGGCTGGCAAGCTCAATTGGGAAGTATTCGTCAAAAGAAGCGAATGCTGTTTTAAAGCAGTTCTTTAGGGCCAATCCAGATTACAATCCAATTTTATTAAAGAAAGTATTGCAGACTACAGATAACTTGTCAAGAGCTCAAAATATTAGAAAATAGTATGAAGGTATCGGAAGTTAAATCATCAGAAATAAAAAACTTAGGGCTACTTGCAAAGCGGGTAGTAGAAGGTTTTATTACAGGAATTCATAAAAGTCCGTTTCATGGGTTTTCAGTCGAGTTTTCTGAGCATAAATTGTACAATAACGGCGAAAGTACACGTCATATAGATTGGAAGTTATTTGCAAAGACAGAGAAACTGTATACCAAGAAATATGAAGAAGAAACCAATCTTCGGTGCCATATTATTATAGATAATTCTGCATCCATGCAGTATCCTATAGTTAAAAAACAAACTGTAGATACTTTAAATAAGGTGGGTTTTTCTGCTGTTGCCGCAGCTTCTTTAATGGAAATTTTAAAAAAACAAAGAGATGCGGTAGGTTTAAGTATCTATTCAGATTCCTATGAGTATTACGCTCCAGAAAAAGGAAGTGAGCGCCATAGAACAATGTTATTGCATCAATTAGAGCAATTGCTAGTTTCAAAATCAAAAGCAACCACAGAAACCTATAAGTATTTACATGAAATTGCAGAAAAAATACACAGACGTTCTTTAATTTTTGTTTTTACAGATATGTTTCAGCCAAACAAAGACCATGCTTCTCTTTTTGAAGCTTTAAGACATCTTAAATTTAATAAACATGAGGTAGTTTTGTTTCATACATATGACGGAAAAACAGAATATGACTTTAATTTTGACAATTCGCCTAAAAAATTTGTGGATATCGAAACAGGAGAAGAAATTAATATCTACGCAGAAAATGTGCGAGAAAAATACAAAGAATTAGTGCGTAGTTATTTTAAAGAATTGAAAAGTAAATGTTTACAATATAAAATTGAGTATGTACCCGTAGACATACACAAAGGGTGTCACGAAGTTTTGACTTCGTATTTAATAAGTAGAAAAAAAATTAGATAATTTTTATTGTTTATGCTTGCAGGTCTTAAAATAGATGTTATATTTGCAACCGCTAAGAGCAACGGTCTGGTAGTTCAGTTGGTTAGAATACCTGCCTGTCACGCAGGGGGTCGCGGGTTCGAGTCCCGTCCAGACCGCAAAAGCATCTCATTTATGAGATGCTTTTTTGGTTTT